>JAABUH010002635.1_pt1 | contig 16881 bp, 19 predicted proteins | sample 5559121 | NCBI WGS metagenome assembly JAABUH01 (sample SAMN10711871, study PRJNA513364) | rock metagenome | isolation source: Antarctica rocks | place: Antarctica: Victoria Land, Battleship Promontory nord | collected 2015-12-28
CCTAAACCCTAAACCCTAAACCCTAAACCCTAAACCCTAAACCCTAAACCCTAAACCCTAAACCCTAAACCCTAAACCCTAAACCCTAAACCCTAAACCCTAAACCCTAAACCCTAAACCCTGAATCTTTGAGTCGAGGTATACTTCAAGGTATGTTTCAAAAATCACTATTCAAAATTTTCTCAAACGGCTCCAAGGCTTAGTGACTTCCATATATCTCGGCAGCCTACAAATGATCACGAGAATTTTGTGAATATTGAATAATCCGGAGAATTAATATGGGACAGATGCCCAGAATATTTCGATGTCACAGCATGCTAAAACGCTCTGTATGTGCTGAGCTCGCCTCACGACTGGTGCCACTGTTATATCACAGGAGCTGGCCATGGTCACACGTCCATGATCGCGTCAACCTGCTGAAGCCATAAGAGAAAGAAGAAAAAGAATATTGTTACAAGCTTTCAGCAATCAGCAATCTGTGAGTCATGCCAATATTTTTTCTACTTATAATTATACATTATTCTCAAACGCGTTCCAAGGCTTAGTAAGTTTTCAAGCAAGCAGCCTACGAATAAAAACGAGAGAACCTTTTGAATAATGAATAATCCTGGATCAGTGCGGGCTTGTGCAAAGCATATACGAATGACAGCAGCTGCTATGCATGAGGCACATTGTGGCAAAACGTGCTGTTCCCTTGTCACACAGGCCTGCTGTAGTACGTACATGTATACAATCACACAGTTTGACAATAGCTCCACAGCCTGGTTTGTGGTCATATCAACTCATGACGTTCAACTTGTATCGCAAACCTTATGCGCCACGTTTTCCCCCAAAGCCTACAAGTCATAGGCTGTAACACATTGTGCCACAACTCATGCCACGTAGCAGTGCAGAGGAATGTTGTCTGTATGCCAGTACTGGCTCACAACATGCAAGATGAGGCATTCCGGCTGTTCTGCTTTACAGGGCGTACCCCAATATATGTATTGAACGTATGCATGTACTGTATCAAGGGAATGGCTATACTGCAGTAAAGGTCTATAGTCATGAGGCAACGTCAAGCAACCAGAGGCACTTTAGAAGTTTCAACCTAGGGCTGAGTATTTGTAGTGTTTGGAGAACAAGGACGTATAACTCCTGTCAGGTTTGCAAACAATGAAGTCCTCAAGGTCTGAGTAACTCCCACCATCCCCTTCCAAATCTTGGCAGCTGTGTGTGCAACTTTGACGAGCTTCCGCCATAGCTGCTTGTATGAAGGGATTCGCTGACTTCTTGGCAACTTTTTGTCTTGCCAACCCTGTGTGCAATATTAAAGTAGTGAAGGCTGATGTATGCACAGACGCAACTGCAGAAGGAAGGCGTGTGCCTGCTGCTGCTGACACTGTCTTGCTGCAAATATCTCTGTAGTCAGTGGCAAAAGACTACACAATTCAGTTGTTTGTGGGCATAAGCTCGCATATGACTGGTTGAATGATAAACCCTGAATACATTTTTGAATATCTCATCCAAGCCATGCATCCAACAAACGCTCACCTGCTGCCTTCAGGGTCGACTCACAGCATGAAGCTTTCAGAGAATCAAAGGTAGCAGGTATCTCTGACTCTGACTCAGACCATGAGTCATCTGTACATGCATCTGATCCTGCCTCAGAGGCTGAGTCCTGCCGGTCTGAGCTGTCTTGACCCACAATGCAGCAGTGCTGCTGAATGGCTGACCCCAAGGCATCATGCAAAGCAGCCTATACAAACAAACAGCCTGTGACAGCTAGCGAGAAGCAGCTGAGCACACAGGATCAAAAGTCACAACAGCTTCCCCCTATGCCTGACACAGTAGCGCATACCAGTGTCAAGCCAGAGGCCCCATATAGGCATGTATGTCTGGGATAATTGGCTGAGCAGAACAGGTTCTGTGATGTGCAGCTCAGACCATTAGACTGAATGCTGTACATCATCCTTTGCAAACACTGATTCATCCTGACAAGTTTTGGGCCGCCAAACTGCGGTTGCAGCAGGCTACCAATCATGTGGTCTGCAGCTCAGGGCATGTTGCAGTGGGCCTTCTGGAGCAGGTACAATATAAGACAGTGAAAGCTTGCCTGTTGGGCAGGCATGTTTAGCGTGTCATCTTGAGGCATCAGCTGAGCTAGGAGAGCTGCATTCTGCTCCTTGAAACATGCTGTTGCGCCCCTCAAGTCTTCAACATTGGCAGTACTGTTGTCTGCAAGCACACAGCAGCTCCGAACCATGCACCATTGTCTTTCAGCATTTACCGTGAGTAAGTTGCTTGTTGTGCATTGACAGCAGTCCTGTTCAGGGATGCTGGTTCACATATCTAACAGCAACAGGCAACGGCAGGAAAGAATGACAGAGAAAAGAGCGAAGCCACTGCATGAGCTCTGGAGCTCTGTTGCCTCCAGCTGCATGAGGTCTGCTTGCTGTGGTGTGCTGTTGTGTTTGAAGTGATCAACACACACACCACTGCACCTCCACACACACTGATCCATGTGCGTACCTGGCCAGTCTTCAAAGTGTTGCAGCATACAAGAGATGACAGCCACCAGGTCCATGCCATATGCATTCAGCATGCATAGCTCTGCCATTGTTGCTTGATCAGGCAATCTGCTGCTTGTGCCTGCTTCTGAGACTTCAGGCGGCCGCTCAACAGAACAGTTGGCTGCAGCTAGCTCTGCTGTTTCAACAGTCTGAGCTGTGTCTGCTGCCTTGAGTGGACTTCCACTGTTCTGATACTGCATACACGACAACTTGGCAGCATCCTGAGCGCTGTCATTGTCATCATCAGCTGTCAGGTCAATGACTTCACACCCTGAGTCATCCTCAGAAGCTGGCATAGCAGCTGTTGGCTGAGGGGGGGCTGAGACTGCCGTGCTGAGCCATTGCACAAGTGAGGACTGAGCAGCTGAGCATATTCTGAGGATGTGAGTTGCCAGTTGAACAAGTCCAGACAGGACATCCTTGCCGCCCAAAGGATTTGCATCTGCATTGAGAATGACTAGTTGTCAGGGTGAGCAAACCACAAGTCATGTGACTCATGATGTTGTGGTGTTGGTCCAATAGTGCTGCTACACATGCTGGCAAGAAGAAGAGCAAGCAACACAGGCTCAAAGTCAAAGATTCAAATTCTACTGTTGAGTTCTTCTTCTTTTCTGCAGCGTACACATTGCAGGCATCAGAACAACCTTGAGGCCTATGTCACCTTGACAATCTTGCTTAGACAACAGGGAGTGCACACTGCCTGTGAGGTGATGACACAACTCACCTGTATCTTCTGATCCTCGCAGGACTGCAAGCATCAGCTCAAGTGTCGCTTCAGCTACTGCCTGCCCTGCTTCAGCCTCCAGCAAGGGCGCTTGAATAGCACACTGCCCATCGGCCCTGCTGCCCTGTTCCTCTACTTCTTCTTCAGCAGCTGAAGCATGACATTGCTGTACTGGTGACTGCTCTGTTGCAATACCCCTCACCAGCTGTTGGCTTGGGGACAAACTAGGCAGCTTCTCATGTTGCGTCTGTGCGTCAGATGCACTGGCCTCAGGGCTGTTGCTGGTTGCCTTAACAGCTGCCAGTGGGGATGAGGATGAAGGCACCTGGTGCTGAGCTGGAGGCCGATCAGGCAGCATGGCTTGCAACCGAGCGTTGCAATGGCTGATCAGGTGCAACACTGCTGTCCTCCTTTGCCTGCCAGCCACAACATGCCTTAGCAAAAAGTGTTTCACAAGAGTACTAGAGGCATTTGTTATGAAGAGACAGAACTCTATTATGAAACTGCCAGGCGTGAGAGGACACAATTAGAAGTGTCTGTAATGCAAATGTGTGCAAAACATGGCCACTCAGTTTTGCAGTGTGCCATGCAAACAACAACCAGTCCACAGACATGACAGAGCAACATTGTCTGACTCCCTATCTGCATGTGCGTCCGTGTCTTTGGGACAGCATCAGGTTGTGTAGAGCAGGTGCAGCCTATAGCAGATGAAACGCCCAAGGTTGACATCACGTGTCCGCAGACAGGCCATGCTGAGACAGGGAGGTCAAACCTGGTGGAGATCTTGTACAAGCAGGCATGTGCCCAAGCCTCACTGACGCACTGCGCCCAGTCAGGCCAGGTCACCCCTCCAGGACGCACCCCACACCCCTGCACTACTGCCTACTCAGGACTGTACATACCTGACCCTAGAGAAAGATACATAATGAATGAACGAACGAACGAACGAACGAACGAACGAACGAACGAACGAACGAACGAACGAACGAACGAACGAACGAACGAACGAACGAATTCATTGATGAGTGAATGTGTGAATGAGTGCATGAATGAGTGAATGAATGAGTGAATGAATGATGGAACGGACGAACAGACAAATGAACAAACGAATGAATGATCCACCCCACACCACCACTGGTGATGTACTATCAGCACGACTTGCATGACACCGGTTGAGGGCTTTTGTGGTGAGGTGCCTGCCTGCTAGGACTTGAACTTTAGGGTTTCTGTAAACCCTAAGGTATATAGTCCAGTCTGTTTTACAGAAACAGCCTTGGTTGACAGCGCCTAACAATGCATGCTTTCTCCTGCTAGAATTAGCTTGACCCTGGCTTAGCAGATGTTACAAAGCCCACATACAAAAATGGAAGGGCAAAATTGTGTATGCGCTTGACAGTGCCATGTGCACAAACTGGTAACGATCCTGAAGCAGCAGGCAGGGGTGTGAGTACCTGGACAACAGCCCACAGAGTGGCAGCGCCCATTGCTGCTGAGTCTGAGTCAGGTAGAGGGTCCAGCACCATCTGCAAAGCCATGGCAAGATGTGACACCCTGGACTGCTCAAAGTCCACTGATCCACATTTGCAAGACAAATCTGGCCCTTTGGAAATACAAAAATGTCAATACTTGTGGTGAACCCAGCATAAATCTCAGACTGAGCCTGATGCTATCCTCCAGGCGTTGCCTTGATGGGGATTTTTTAAGGCAGTCGTGGCATATACTCCATGCAAACACTACTGCAGCCTAAGCCATCATCACCTACGACAGATCAGAGGTAATGTGTGACAGCCGTGCTGCAATGTCTATGCTTAGACTTAGGGTTTAGCGATATACTGTAGATATATATTTCATGAACACTTATAGATGCTACATGCAGTGTATGGCAGGCTGGACGGGTCACCTGGAGCAGACTCTTGACAGCTGGCAGGTTCAGAGGTGGCAGAGGTATCTTGGCCACAAAGGCCTGTAGGGCATCTGACAAGACCTTGTGTGGTGGTGTGCATGCCTTCCCTGCATTGCCCACTCGTCAGTCTCGGATACAGACAACTCTGTGGAGAACACTGACAGGATCTTCCTGATATGGAAATCAAAGAACTGCTGCTGCAGAAGTAAGTTGTGATACAGGCAAGCGGCAACTGCCGTGTGACAGGACATGTATTATGCATTTGGACAAGGCAGCTGCATAAGCTGGATGAATTGGAAGAAGACTAAATGCAAAGTGCAAACATGAGTACATTCTGACGACCTGTGCATACATCAATGCGATGCATGTCAGACCAGGTGGTCTGCGGGACACACTCTGACAAATGCATTATGTCATGCGGTACTAATCCTGAGCAACATAAGTTGTGCAGAGCATGTGCTTGCTCATTGACAGCCAGCACATGTCATCTCTGATCAGTCAATCAGGACAACAAGACATCATGTCAGTACCTAAACAACACTGATGCAGTATCTTATGCAGAGCTTGATCCAATGCGATTTCAGGGTTGATCTCATGTTGCCTCAGTACAGCTTACTTGCACAGAGCAAATGACTCACCTGGTGTAAGGCTGCAGTGCTCATGATGACCTGCTGCAGTCACCATGCCCAACAGGCTCAGGTAGGCTTCAACCAGCATTGGTGATGGAGCAAAGTCCTGAGCAAAACAGCCCACCAAGTGACCCAGCAGCACGAGGCAAGCCGACCCCACGACATATGTGCTAGCACCTGCAGCAGCACACACATCTCTCACCCCTGTCATCAAATTGACAAGACTTGTACTGGTGTACGTTTTCTCAGTTGTTATGTACATGCGTAGATTTAAATGTGCAGTTGTGAATGTGCAGTTGGCGAGGGACTTGAGTCATGCAGTGACTACATGTCACTACCGAAAGTCATCTGAGAAGACGCAGAGAGGGATGCACATTTGCTTGCCCTTATAATGCACAGAGCTGCATGCCTGCTAGACAGCAGTTACAGTAACTTACAAAGCTGCTGCTGTTCTGCTGAGCCAGTGTCTACCTGCATTTGCAGCAGTGGTGCTGGCATAGCCCATACTCGGGTCGATGAGCTGGCAGGCTGTCATGACATATGCTTTCAGCTGCTGCTGATCGTACAGAGCCTGCAAGATGATCTTCACTGCATGCGTGTGATCTGAAGCCATCTGACAGTTGCTGCCTTCCTGCCTGACCATGACGTTATGCTTTGCCAGCTTAGCTGTGGCAGGCTGCTGCTGCTCAGGCTGTGTCTGAAGGGGAGGTGGTGTGTCTGAAGCTTGCAGATGCTTGAGGCAAGCTGTGAGCAGCCTGACAGCTTCCAGCAATGCTTTCTGATGCTGCCGCTTATGAGCAACCTCATCTGCAGTCAGGATGCGCCGTCTGCCTGAGGCAGAAGACGATGAGCAGAGAGCAGGCGGCGTGTTGGCTTTGGATGGTACAGAGGGAGTGCTGGCAAGAGGGTCAGCTGGCGAATGAATAGGGGCCTCGGCAGGGCTTGCATCATCAACATACTGACCTGGGTCATCCTGAACAGAACAGGCTGTACTGTAAAGACATTCTACAGAGCAGACAAAGGTTAAAGTGCTTGTCAAGTGCGCTCTAAACGTAATGAGGCTTTCAGACATGTGGCGTGGCCCTTTATAAAATGTAAAGACCGGCATAGACAGGAATCTCTGCGTATAAGTCTGTGGTCATTTGAAGCGAATCAACAGACCCGTGCCCTGCTTTCTTGCTGAAATCAGCATGCACAGTGCAGAATGGCAGCACATGCAGCAATGTCTGCAGCATGTTACAAAGTGCAGGGCACTGTGATGAAGAGCAGCAGTGACATCCATGCCTACTGATGAGACCAGATGCATGCACAGACTTTCACACAGTGTGATTGGGTGTTACGTGAAGGACTTCAGCCAGCATCTCCTCTTTGGCTGCAATGAAATCATGCCACCACGCATCACCAGCAGACCCAAATTCTACAAGCAATTTGCTGGGCTCCACCCCCTCTGACCCCTCCTGTGACCCCCCTTCCAGCCCCTCATCCACCCCGCTGTCTGACCCCACCCCAGGACTGGCACTGTCTAGTGTCTGCCTGTGCAAGCTTTTCCTAGCAAGTCTAGGCTGCTGCGTGTCATCCTCTTCTTCATGCTGACTCAGCCTTGAGCTGCTACTGCTGCCCCTTTTACTATGACTAATTTGGGTCTGCTCTGACATAACCCTGTGGCTGGCAACCTGACCTGCTCCAACATTACTAGGACTTGTTGCCTCAGTCTGAGTTGCAGACCCTATTTGCAGTGGCACAATTCTTCGTGACAAAGGTGGGGCTGTTGCAGCAGGCTGTTCGTGCACTGCCAGCAGCTGACTCTCAGCAGAATGAGTCAACTGCGCTGAGTCAGGCTTAATGCCTGAGTCAGGCTTTGGACCGGTCCCAAGTCTGCTGGGGCCAGACCTTTTTCTTTTCGCTGACTGGGCAGTTTTGCACGGAGACTTGAAGGCAGGCCGTTTGGCAGACAATGTCCTAGGGCTTCCAGCTGCATCTGACGTTCTAGTCTTTGCAGCAGGGGGAGAGGAAGAGGAGTGCAAAGTCAGCAATGCAGACTTGAGCGCTTGTGCTGATGCGCACTGAAATGTTGATCTGCTGCTGAGCACACCCTCCTGCACGCATGCACAGTTGTTGCATGTCTCATCTGCATGTCTCATCCGCCAACAAGCGGCAATGCTACAGCCATAAGCCAAACTTTGCTGGTGTATGACCATGCACGTTGAAAACACCTGAGACCATTGAAAACACTTGACACTTGTCACCCATTACACGGGGTTAGATCTGGTTTGTGACCAAGACATCCCCACATGTGGCATAGCAGATAACGTAGACACGGTCAAGCGCTGACCTGCCTGACAAGCTTATACACTGTGACAGCTTGGCTTGCAAGTCCGAGCTGCTCATCTTCTTCAAGACTACCTCTCTCAATGACGTGACCCACCAGGGTCAACAGGTAGGCTGCCAGATGTGCATCCAGAGCTGGAGCCGAGTCTGAGGCCCGGCTGGTGACATGCCTTGAGCGCCTGCCATCAAAGCATTCAGTGATATACAAGTGAACAGGCCGGACTGCAGTCTCCAAAAGCCAGCATACAGCCCACTCAGAGCCAGTATACAGTTTACTCAGAGCCAGTGTACAGCCCACTCAAAGCCAGTATACTGTCAACCCAGTCAGTACCAAATCTACTCAGAGCCAGCATACAGTCTACTCAGAGTCAATTGACAGTCTGCAATCATGCTCAAAGCAGTACAAATTTTGCTCACATGAGCCGGTCTTACTGGTGGCATATCAGGTCCTGGCCTGTCATTTCTAGCAGGAAGCTGCCTGGGAACCGCATCAACACAGTTCTGAAACCTGCTGATCGAGTATGGTGAGCAGGTCAATTGATGGACAGGCACAAAGCTGACATGGTGCTGCAACTGTTTAGACTAGAGTCTAGCAGAAGCTGAAGATATATGGCCTATCTTTGAAGAACCACAAGGTGTTGGGGGGGCATGAGCTTGCAGCTTTGCGTGTCTGGCACATACCTGCGCTGGGGCTTGCTGCCAGCTTTCTCTGTCAGCAGCTGCACTGCAAATTTGAGCAGGCCATGTGCGCCACTCAAGCTTATGAACACAGGATCTCTACATGTCTTGGTCTTCCCTGCAAGCAAATGGCCTTGTCAGGATGTGTAATTGGACAATTTTGTGATGCACAACCACCTTGTGTAGGCACAAGCTGTGAGTTGTGAATGAAAGGTGCCTGCTGCATAACAGGGAGACTACAGTATAGCAGCAGCAGCAGCAGCAGCAAAGCATTGGAAAGAAGCTGCTGGGTCAAGACAGAACAAGCCATGATTTTTTGTAGCTTGCAGGCTGACCAAGGTCAACATGCACACCAGAAACTGGGCTGCTGATGCCCAGCACAGCACACATGCTTACCTGCTTTGTCAGGTGCCTGCAGTGCAGAGTGCAGCGCCAGCAGGTGCAGCACTACAGCCATTGTCTGATGAGAGAGCCTGCTCTCGAAGGGGCTGGACGTCCTGTCTTTGCCTGCTGCTGTGCAGCCCTCAGACGTCAGGCAGTTACCTAGTATTGGCCCCAAGGTCTGCACCAATACACAGACCAGTATTGTCACTGAGAATGTAGATGACCTGAGGATGCAGTTACTGCCCAAGCATTGCCAAGCAATAAACATTTGGTGACGTCAAGTGAAAGTTTACACGCCAGCAGCATTGCTGCATCCCTCATGCACATGCTTGCAACCACATCATATTGCAGACTCTGCAACACAGCAACAGATGCAGCTGCACATGAGTTCAAGCAAAACTTTGGGCATGATTGAGATCACACAATCGACAAAGAAAGGTGCTAGGCAAATAGAAGATGAATACCTCTGGCTGAGTCATCAGGCTGTTTAGAAACACCTCTACCAGGTTCATGACAATCCCTCCTAGTCTAGCCACCCGCTGCCTTGCATCTTCTTCTTGATTCTCAGGACCCCCTGTACCCGCTTGACCCCCCTGCAACCTGCTCACGCCCCCCGTCAATCCCAGCACAGCCAGCAAGCTGGGACTGGAGTCCGCTTTCTGCAGCTGCTGCTGCTGCAGGGCACTGCTGCTAGCTTGTGCCATATCGGCTGGCTCAGGCAGCAAATGTTGAGGCGGTTGTACTGCCTGAGCTGGATACGCCTCAGCAGATACCTCAAAAGCTGCTCGACCAGCAGCTAGCTCAGCAGCTGCTTGACCAGCAGCTATCCCAGAAGCTGCTTGACCAGCAGGTGCAGCGGCGCTGAAAGCTCCCTTGTCACATGCTTTGTTTGATGTGCTCAGTGCCTGTGCAGACTGAGGCTGCTGTGATGGCGCCTGCATAGCTTGTGTTCCAGCAGGCATGCCCTGATGCTGATGATTTTGGAGGCCAAGCACTGTGAGCAGTGCTGCCGGATGCATCAGATGCTGAAACAACAGCCCTGCCTTTGCGACAATGGTGTCACAAGCAGTGGTACCAACCTGCTTGTATGCCTGCTGCATGCAGGTCTGGTTGCTTGCCCCAAGCACTGCATCTGTACTTGGCGCCTGGCCTGTCACAGCTGTGTTACCATTTCCCCCAGTAGGCTTGTTTGAAAGTGCTGCTGTGCTGAGCTGACTGTCAAACCCAGACTGGACAGAAGCCGCTATGTCTGTGTTAGACAGCACAGAGCCTGGAGAGCTAGCAGTTGTGCTGCTTGTGACAGCACAGGATGCAGACTGGCTGCATGGACAGGCTGATGCAGCAACACCTGCAGGCACAGAACAAGTAGGCATGAGGGGCAGTCTGATGGCCAGCTTTAAAGCATCAGCACCCTGTGCTGAAATGACGCCTTGCCAAACTGTTGATTGTTTGTCAATAGTGCAGACCAAATGCTTGAGATTGCAGATCAATGATGCTTCACAGCCTTGCAAAACATACAACCTGGCTGTAAGGCCTGGCTTTTTCTTTCATTAAATTCAGGCTGCTGCCTGATTTTTAATTGTACACACAGCAAGCCAGCCCCTACAGTTGCAAGATGGCCCTGTGTGCAATGTGATGGTGGAGAGCATGACATAGTTTCATAGCAACATATGTGTGGAGGGCATGACGTAAGTTCATCACGTAAGTTCATCACGTAAGTTCATTGTAGGTCTTACCCTTGATTGACCTGACAGTGCTTGTCCAGTGAGGCAGTGCCAAACAGAGAGCCAGCAGGGCCGGCAGCTGAGGCACCACCCTCACCCTTGCCTCATGGTAGTCATTGTGAGATTCTGGTCTTGGGTGGGGATTCAGATCTAGCAACACAGGCTCGCCAGGATGCGACGGTAGGATGGGGATGGACAGGACAAACTGTTCCAGTTGCCGATGGCAGTGCTGAGTCAAGGATGTCACTGCCTGGGACTCCCTCGCACCTGCAGCATAACATGCTCTTCCCAATCTTTCAATAGGAGACCGTTTAGGTGTCAGATCCATAAACAATCAGTTTGCTTTAATAAACCGACAAGTGAACACGGTAACTCAAAAGTTTTTCCAGGCAATAACTTTTATCTCACTAATTATTCTATGACATTTGACATGACGCTGCACGCAATGACAGAAGGTTGCATCATCCTTGCCCCAACAAAGTTGCTGTGCTTGGCAAGCACACGGCCAGGGCTTGTGCATGTGGATGTGCACTATGTCAGTAGTGCCTCAAAGCAGACATGGAAATGTGGGCCTGCCTGTGTCAAGGGGCTCAACAATGCACTGAAGGAAGGCCTTGTAAACAGCTGCCTGCTGCTCAGTCCTCAGCAGAGGCACTATACGCAGGAGCATGTCCAGGGAGAGTGCATCTTGCACCAGAAGATTGCAGTGCTGACAGAAGATAGCAGTAACAAGGAATTCACTGCGCTGCAGCTGATCCTGCAGCAAGCCTGCCACGTCCTGCAGGCAAGTCACATGCTTTTTTCAACCAGGGTCATGGCCTGCTGCTGTAGGGGTGAACATCACTAAGGCTGACCCCACTCTGCAGTCCTCACCCCCAGAGGGGTCAATAATGTGTAAATGCAAGACCATCCTTGCTGTGTTCGTTGTGCATGCATGAAACACATTGGTGTCATCACTGCGTATGCCAAATATGCCCAGTGCATGCAGTCTGAACTGCTATATGCCTCATGGGCACCACACAGAAGTGTAGACACCTGCAGGACTCCCTGACCAGCGGTTGCCAGCTGGCACGCTCTGTTTGTCATGCATAGGCAGCACTGCACGTATAGACCAGTCGACTCGATTTGCTGCTGCAGCTGACTGGCATCTGCTGGTCCTCTGCATGCAATCACTGTGCATGTTACAGAGCTTCTGTGTGTGCCACAATGTGGGTAACATTGGCAATCAGGTTGCTGCCACAATGCCACTGAGATGCTGCATGACCACTCAGGACTAAAACGCTCAAGACATGTACGGAAGCTTGTGTGGTAAAACATGGAGAGGTGGCACACCTATCTGGGTACTGCTGAGCATCTGCTGCTGTGCCAGCAGTGTTGGGCATTGTGTTGAATGTTTGCAGCATTGACAATAGGCCATGAAGGCACTTTGCCAATGCGACTGGGATATCCTGCGCCTGCAAAAAGACTATATGTCAGTGGTCTGCACCAATAAGAGTCCTGCTCAAGGATGTGGTGTGCCACATCAGTGCGCCTTGAGAAACTCAGAAACAGTGATCTTCTTCCGGGCAAAAACCACATGATGCAGGTGTGAGCCACGGGTGGCAAATCAGCCTTTACCTGCATGTCTGCCACATGTTGCTGGACCTGCAGCAGCTGAGACCCCGCATGTCGGGCGTACGCAGCTGAAACTGACATCAGCTTGTTACACTTTCACGACATAACAGATCAGGCTACATTACAGTGACCGCAAACAGAACGAGCGGCTCCATACTGAGACTGCGATCATAACGGGTCCTCATCATTGCACAGTAGGGTATGTGCGTCAGGAGTACAGATCTAAATCCTCGCACTTCAGCAAGATGCCAGCTTGCCTCCGTTTCAGCCTCCCGTCCATTCACAAGGTTTTGTTACAAGGCTTGGTGGGTGCAGATCAGAAGAAGAAGGGCGGTGTGAAGGGCATGCTGTGCATGCTGTGCCGCACGCTGATCGATCACCAATGCCTGTTCGCGCTCCTGACAAGCACTGACGCATGGTGGCACAGTTGGCATTTGCTCGAGGGCAGCCGCATGTTGCACATCGCTTGCATTAATTCTGGATGATTCCAGGTATGTCTGGATGAACTTACAAGTTGCACAGGCATTACCATCGCAGCCACACCAACTTTGGCCACAGCCAACTGCAGATTTGCTTGGGATTGTAAAAGGAATAGTCATTGCTGTCATCAAGGAGGGCAGCCATCTCAACAAAGGCCCCATCATGCAGTTTGTTGTCACCCATGTCAATATGCGTCAATAGTGGCCACTTGCCACAGGTCAATGATACCAAGGCTGAAGCATCAATCTGGTTGCCGTAAAGTATCAAATGTGCCAGTTCTGGCCATACACCCTCAGTCAGAAGCAGCATGATTGTGTCAATAGCCTCTACAAAGCAGTTCTGCAATCTGAGCCTCTGCAAGTGCGGCCAATTGCCCTTTATCAACCACTTGACAGCCTTCCTACCCATCTGATTACCGCTTAGATCCAAAGTTGTCAATGTTGACAGAGACATACAGGCTATGTTCTTGATGGCAGCAACAGGTAGGTCATTGTCCATGAGCGATAGCGTCTGAAGCACAGGCCATGTGGCTTCTGTCATCAGTAACCACTTCTGGTTTGCACCCTGTATGCTATCAAAAGACATTGTCTCCATCAATGGCCATGGCATATTGATGACACGCTTGAAGCCCTTGAGGCTGAGAGGGTTGTGACTCAAGCTCAGACATTGCAGCTGGCCCCACTCACTGGTGTCCAGTCCTTCAAGGTCACATAAGCTGTTGTCGCTGAGGGTGAGGGTCTGCAGGATGGGCCAGTCTCCATTGAAGACAGGCGCAACAGTGCTGTCATCTAGATAGCAAGAAGAAAGGTTCAAGACTTCAAGTAAGGGCCACTGATGATCAGCCAGGACTGCAAGTTCCCTTGGCAGAACCATGTAAAATCTCAAGTCCAGTTTGGTCAGCGCTAGCCAAGGCCAATTGCCTCTTGTCATGTTTGCCAAGGCTTCATGCTTGCAAAATGCAAGGCTCAGCCACTGCACGCTGTGCAATACGCCTGTCAGGTACAGCGCTGTGCTGTCCTCCACCCCTAGAGATGCAAAAGTTACTCTCTGCAAGCTTGGCCAGCCTCCACCAAACAGAAGGGGCAGGTCATTGTGACTGGAAATCTGGATGCTTGTGATGATAGGCTTGACAAGCTTACGCAAGGCAGTGCTGGTGCCTAGCAAGCACTTGATCGAGTCTGGCTGCAGCATGTCTAGCAGCCTTGGCGTTTGGGAGATCACGTCAAGAAAGTGCACACCAGGCTGATGCCATGTGCCAAGCCGAATTTTTAATGCCTTCAGGCCTTCGACCATGGTCAACTGCAGCAGCAGTTGGCAGCAGCACGAGTTCCTTGATGCTCAAAACAGGCTGACAAAGTCTCACAGCAACGCTGCCCGATGTCTTGCAAAATGTGAGGTCGTACCCGTCTGCGAAGCCAGCACTGCAGTCCCGTTGCATTAATGGCGGGGTGCTGCATTCTAGAAGTACGGGGCGTTTGCAGGCTCGCCCTCCAGACAGCATGCATGAACTGCAGTGACATGGCGAATGTCAGCAACTCACTCAGCATTATCCGCGACATCATGGCGTTCTTACATCCCATTGACTGTACCGCAGTTTGAGCCACACCCTTGTCACGCAAAATACGTTCCTTGTCGGTTCCTTCTTGATTCAGCTCGTGCTCTGATCACAGCCTGCTTCTCACAAACTGACCTGGTGATATGTCTCATGCATGGCGTTTGTCACCCGCGCACCCGGCGGGGCTTTCTCAAAGTTCGCAGCCTGACTCTAGGCGCTGCATGCACGGCCTAGGTGGTTACAGGCCGTCTGTTCAGTCGAAGCTTGTCAGAGTATTGCGGCAGCAAGGCCAGGTGTGTGCGGTTCAGTGCTCGTAACAATGGGTCTCGTCTCCCGTATTGTGTCACACGGCAGTCAGAGACTGTTGAGTTAGCTAATTTTGATGGCTGACTGTACCTGTTGTAGGCAAAACAGCCCAGCAGGTGTACAAGCACAAGGAAGACATGCAGTGTGATTAGATGTGCTGCTGCTGCAGATCAGGTATGCTGGACAAATGTACTCATGGCTATGATATCTGGTTAAACGTGTCTTCCATCCCCGGCATAAGCACTTGTAAGCTGATGTTGTGCCGCAGATTCAGCATACAGTGCAAAGTACAGACAGCTCATTTGAAGCAATGGCAGCAGGCACAAAACGCAAGTACATCATGATCAGTGGCAAAGGAGGTGTTGGTAAAACCAGTCTGGCTGCATCCCTGGCTGTCAAGTTTGCAGCAGCAGGGCACACAACATTGGTCGTTTCTACAGACCCTGCCCATTCATTGTCAGATTCCTTGGATCAGGTGAGATTTTGCTCATGTTCCGTTGGCTGTCCTCTCATGCAATTGTCCTCTCATGCAACAATTATGTATGTGCATCACATCGTCAACTGCAATCTAGATTTGCCAAGCTGGTACAGAGGCATGGTGCAATACGAGGATCAGATGATTGTGTATACGTTCGAATGTCATTCAGTGATGTGCTATGACGTGCTGAAGTGGTCATCAGCCGTCAAGGTGTGGTATGCAGGACATCAGTGGAGGGCAACCAGTGCAGCTGGAGGGCACTGACCTGCCAGTGTGGGGCATGGAGATAGATCCAGACAAGGCAAAGCAGCAGTTCAGGAACTACTCTGCAACTGACAAAGGGAACAAGGTCAACATCTGCCATGTTCTCCCTGACTCGACCATAATTCAGATGATGCTTGCATCTGGCAGTTGGCTGCGCCAAACGCGGCAAGGCCACACATTCAGACCCAGACAGAATGTCACACTAGTCCATATGTGCAACAACCGACTGAACTTGCGTTTGCATGTCAAAGAGCCTGCAGCTTCTGCACAGCATCCATACAGTTCATTTTGCATTCACTTCAGGCTCACATCTATCTCATGTGCTGGTTTAGGGTGTTCAGGATGTGCTTGGTGGCCTGGGACTAGGTGCCATTGCAGGCCAGCTGGCAGATCTCCAACTTGGGGAGCTGCTGGACACCCCACCGCCTGGCTTAGACGAGGCTGTTGCCATTGCCAAGGTACACACAATACCCTACGTGTGTGGCCTTGCTTCACTTTGTCATCGCCAGTGTAGCCTGCATCAAACCTAGCAACCAAAATAGTGTTGCAGTTTGCATATTGCATTTGCACTGCTTTCGATTGGCTCTTGCATACTCTTTCATGAGGCAGCATTGGTCTGACTAGCACACCTCAGATGCTGTACCTCTTGAGGGCAAGTATTGTGTGACATGAGTCTGCAGCATCATAAGCCTAAACCAGTTCTCATCGTCTGCGTGCAAGTTCAGGTAGTGGAGTTTGTCAAGAGTGAGGACTACGCTCGCTTCACCCGGATCATCTTTGACACAGCTCCAACAGGTCACACGCTGCGCCTGCTGAGCGTGCCAGACTTTGTGGAGGCTAGCCTGGGTAAGATCATCAGGCTGAGGAAGAAGCTGGCAGGGGCTGGAGATGCTGTCAGGAGCCTATTTAGGCAATCTGCCCAGCAGGATGAGGCTGTGGCCAAGCTTGAGGCTCTCAGGGTATGCTCTCAGGATCAAACAAACATGTTTCACTGCAGCAATGGTGACAGGGTTCTCGCAAGGCAACAGCACAGAAAACTGAGACAATACCTCATAGCATGTTATATTAGTAAATGGTATTGACACGCACTTGTGTAATGCATTGAAGCAACTGACGTAACTGAGCGCCTGTGAGCATACCTGATATCATGTTTTGTGGTATCACCTGCTGTCTAATTCTAGCTGCTAACTTGCATAGTTCCTGTTAACGTTGCTGAAAGGCTTAGTCAAGCATGTGCAATCACTAAGAGTGCCACATTGCAA
>JAABUH010002636.1_pt1 | contig 16881 bp, 20 predicted proteins | sample 5559121 | NCBI WGS metagenome assembly JAABUH01 (sample SAMN10711871, study PRJNA513364) | rock metagenome | isolation source: Antarctica rocks | place: Antarctica: Victoria Land, Battleship Promontory nord | collected 2015-12-28
CGGCCTCGCAGGCGCTCTGGTTCGGCCTGCTTCAGGCGTACGTGGCGCCGCTGCGCGCGCTGCGCGGCCGCGCGGCCGTTTTGCCGCAGGCCGTGCAGCCCTCACCGCCGATGCCGCCGCTGGAGCGGGCGCTCGTGCAGCCGGCCGCCGAAGCCGCGGGCGCCGCGACGGAAACGGGCCACTTGCGGCAGGGAGGGTATGGGAGCCCGGCGCCTGATCAGGCGAAGGCGTCGGCGCCGGCTGCCGCAACGGAGGCCGCAGTGGCGGCCGCGCAGGGCGCGCTGGCAGCGCTGCTGGAGAAGGCGATCGGCGCGATGGCTGGCCACGTGCCGCTGCAGGTGCGCGCGCGGCCGCGGGCCCTGTCACTGCATGTGGGGTGCGCGAGACCGCCTCGAGCGCTCTGTGCAGGAGCGCCCCACCTCGCGGGCCCTGGCTGCAAGGGATCGCGGTGCTGTCTCTGCTCAGTCGCGCCGCGCGCCCGCAGCCTGCGCCTCCTCCGCGGCAGCCCTCGAGCGGCACAAGCGAAGGCAAAAAGACGCCATCGCCCAGGTGCTGTGAGAGGCCCTGGGAGTCTGCGAAAGACCTGCGAGGTCGCGGCGGGCTGGCGCCGCGCAGGCGCTGGGCCAGCGCATCCTGGCGGCGTACGCGAGCGAGCCCTTCGGCGACTTCAAGGGCCCGCTGGTCGGCCTGCTGGCGGCGACGAGCTACGAGACGGCCATCCTGGCGGCGGCCGCGCGCCTGGCCTCCGCCGACGCCTTCCGCACGCTCGCCGCGCTGCTGCGCCAGCGCACGCACCCGCGTATTGTCGCCGCCGCCGAAGCCGGCAACGCCCCCGACGCCAGCAACGGGGCCAGCCCCGGCCAGGCGCGCTGCCGGTGGCCAAGCGGGATGCTGACGCGGACGCACTGTCTCCAGGGTCGCGGCTTGACAGTTGCACTGCCAGAGGTCAAAGCGGAGCGAGCAAGCTAGACGCCAGTGCGACTGCCAAGCCTCCTTGCGGCCGTGCCCAGACAGTCCACATGCATGCATCTGCAGTCTGGCAGTCGTCGCGATGCAGCCCTGCGCGGGCGCAGGCGCCCGGCGCGGCGACGGGCGCGGGCCGGCGTGCGGGCGGCGAGCCGCGCGCGCTGCTGGGGCCGTCGGCGCGCCTGGAGGCGCTGGACGCGATCGCGGCGGGCAGCTTTGCGGCCACCGGAAAGTCGCTGGGCCTGAGCCTGGCGCCGGGCGCGGAGCGCGTGCGCGCGCCGCCGCCGCCCAGTTTCGGCGCGGGGCTGGCGGCGGGGCTGGTCGCGCGCGGCGCTGGCGCCGGCAGCCCGGCGCACCGCGGCGGCATCGACCTCAGCTTCCTGCGCGCGCACGACGCGGCGCGGCTCTGACCGGCCGCCTGTCTGGCGTGCATGCTTTGCGCATGCACGCCTGCGCGAATGCATGGGGACCTAGAGGCACGGTCCGTGACTCCAGCATGTAACGTGAAAAACTTTAAGGTGTGCGCTCATGCGCGGTGCTGCGCTCATCTGGAGTGCTGACGGATTTAGTGCAGAACAGCCCAGAACTGGTGAAACAGCTTTCATGACATTCTTGCATGCATTGCAGTGTGTCTTTTGTGGTGTCGTTGCACATCTGTTGTACTTGCTTGGAATGCCACTAGGAGGTTCAAAATCAAAAAATTAATATTGCACGGGATGTGCTTGTACGTTTGCCGGGCAAAGAGAATCCAAAAATAAGCCATTGCACGCTCCTTAGGCCAGGGCCTGTCACGGCCTGGACCATGCTGCCACAGTGCGGCCACACACGGCACTGGTCAAGGTCTTCACCGAGGGAGGTAGAGAACAGAGCAGAGTTGCCTCGCGCCAAGCACAACCTCTGACACCGCCCTCTGGACGATGGGTCCTCATGAGGTGCAGGGAGACCCGAGGACCTTCTCACTGGGGCCTGGCGGGCGCCTGTTCTGCCCATGTTCGGTGGCTCCGACAGGAGTGGTGGTCTTGCAAGCAGGCGAGGTGATGCGTCATGATCCAGAACGGCACAATCCTGCAGGTGGGGCGCTGTCTGCGAGTGCATACGCTGAACATATCGAGCCCCTGGCTTGCAGACGCTGACTTTGCTCAGCGGCAGGTGTCTGACAACTCTGGAGCCAAGACTGCGCAGTGCATCAACCAGAGCGGCCGCTCGTGGGGAATTGGGGACATCATTACCGTTGCTGTCAAGTCCGCGGTTGTGCGAGGTGCGCGCAGATGTTTCGCTGCGCCCTACCTCTGGCCGCCCTCTTTGCCGGTCAAACACGCAGGCGTTGGCGCGGCGCGCAGGCAAGGTCGCCGCCGGCACCGTGCAAAAGGCCGTTATCGTGGAGACTAAAAAGGAGTTTCAGCGGCGGGACGGCAGCGTGGTCAAGTTCCACCAGAACTCGTGCGTGCTGGTGGACCCGAAGAACAAGCCGCTCGGCTCGCGCGTGCTGGGCTTTGCCACGCACGAGCTGCGCGCGCGGCAGCTCATGAAGGTGCTGTCGCTCGCCACGCGCGTCATCTGAGGCGCGCGCCGGTGCCGGCCGTGTGCACGCGCGTGAGGAGCTGCCGGATGAGGGTGCCGCCGCCCGGTGGGTGCGCCGCTTGAGGAGCAGATGCCGCGCCTCAGCGACAACGCGTCGCTGGTGCTCATGGGCTGCATAGCGCTGGGCACGCTGGGCGGCGTGCTGCTCACGTCGGCCGCGCGCAAGCAGATGGTCCGCCAGTCGCAGCCCGAGAAGGGCAGCATGCAGGACCAGCTGCGCACGCTGCGCAAGGACCCTGGCTGACCCTGCCTGAGCAGCGGCTGGCACCGCTTGGCGTTCAGCGCCTGGGCGCCGACGCCGTGCCGGAAACCGTTACGGAGCAGCCTGGGCAGCGCAGCTGTCACACTAGCCGTGGACGCTGCACAAGGACCCCCGCGCGAGGCCGCACGCGCTGCACGCTGGGCAGGTGCAGCGGCCAAGCAGCGAGGTCACGGCGAGCGACTTCGGGGCGCTGCTGGCGGGCTCGCTGGCACTCAAGGCCTCAGTGGCACCTGCAGACGCTGTGGACAGAAGTAAATGGGGTGTGCAAGGGCGCCTCTGCGGCGCTACCAACGGCCTCGCCGCTGACAGTGCTTGAGCATCATGAGGGCTACGCATACGCACAGCGTGGCACTCTGCATGACACGGCAGTTTTTGCACTGGCCAGATGGCCTCTTGAAATGCGTTTCAAGAACGGCCTGGTCGCGTTGGCTGCGCTCTGACTAGCTTCTGAGGCTGCTGCTGCGGCCTGAGGCCCTCTTGGCTGTGGTCGTGTGATAGTGTGTTGGTGCAGCCGGCCCTGCAGGTGGCCTGGGCCTGGTCTACTGACTGCTGCGCTGCGGAAAGTCATGTTGGCTTTGGCCTTATCGTCCAGCGCCTGTTTAGAAAGCGTGCCAGGGCTCCGCAGCTTTGCGCGCAAAGCAGCGATATGCTTCCATGCAGGCTTCTAGCAAGCCTGTGACATGACAGACTGTTGGGACTGGCAGGGCATAGCGACTCTATTAGCGAGTCCCGCACAACTGCTTTGACCACTTGGCAACGCCCCCTGCGCAATGTGCTCGTCTTATGCGTCGCCAGCATGTGAGGACAGACGGAGAGCTGACATCGTGACAGTGAGGCCTCCTGCTGCAGGACTTGTTGGGCCAGATCGAGCTGCATGCAGAGACTTGTGCAAGCTGGGGTGTGCAAATTATCGATAGCACCAACGCGCGGATAACAATTCAAAAGCACAACACAGCCTGACTCAGTGAAGCACAAGTTGCCAGGCTGCGCTGAGCAACAAGAGCTGTCAACTTGCGCCCCTGTGCTGAGCCAGCCAACCGCTGCAGCGACAGCAGCGTGTTACCGCTTCACCGAAAAGCGCAGCAGTTAGAGCAGCAAGCGCAGGCTGCTAACAGCCAAACAGCAGCTATAACCCGGCAGCAGGTAGCGTGCGAGGGCGCCAGGAGCAGGCCCTGCGCGTCGCAGTGCAGGCTGGTGCCTGCGGCATCGAGGAGCTGGCCAGGCACCGCTGGTGCAGCTGGTGCGGCCTGTGCCCGACTGATACACAGATCGTTTGGGGAGATGCCCGGGCGGCCCGCGCTTGCGACGCTGCGCTGGCGGCGGGCGGTGGGGCTGACCAGGATTTCAAATGCTGAGGGCATGGACGCTTGTGCGCGTGCCGCCTGCGCCCGCTGTGTCCCTTAGGGTAGCCTGAGGGGAGCGCGCTGTCTGCGCGGTCCACAGTTGCCAAACATCCTAGAACAAGATAACAAGATGTGCGTGTTGCCGCGCGCGCCTCGCCGCCAGGGCTCCAACACAGGCAGCGCGGGCTTGCTGCACTGTGGTGCGACCACTCAGCTACGTGACAGACCCAGCAAAACCGCCGTGGGCGCTGTGCAGCAGGCGTCAGCTTCTAAGCAGACTTCCCTGGGCAACCTGGGACGCTGCCTGGCTGCAACAGGGCGTGTGGCGTGCAGGCCCGAGGTCGCCCGGGATGCTGGGCCGCAGCAGGGCGAGCGTCCGGCTCGCCCTGGCTGTTCTCGGAACGCTGGCCGCTGCGGCGTCGGGCAGCCAGTGGGTGGTGGAGACGAACAGCTTCCGCATCAAGGAGCCCGCCACAGCCGCGGGCGAGTTTGACGCAGCCATAGGAGACGTGCGCGCCCGGCTCCGGCGTGAGCAGACGCGCTGGAGCCCGCGCGGCGGCGCCTCCTACAGTGCTAACTTGCGCCGCGGGCCGCGCAGTTTGGTGTGCCGCTGTATGGCGGGGCGCTGGTCGGGCAGGTGGTGTATATGGCGGGGAACGCCAAGGGCTGCGAGGTGTTCGCGAAGCGCCTGCCGGCCACGGAGCTGCCCACCATCCTGCTTGTGGAGCGCGGCGGTGCGCAGCGTCGCTGTCCAGCACGCTCCCTGATCGCACAGGTGCTTGTGCCGCACCTGCTGGAGGCCGCCGTTGCTGACCTGGACTGTGCCGGGGGCGCCTCCTCTCTGCGGCAGACTGCTACTTCATTGAGAAGGTAAGCCCTCACTCGCCCAAGAGCTCTATGTGACCGCCTGCTGCTTGAGTTCGCTCCGCACAGGGACACTACCATGCCGTTGGTGCGCAGGCGTACAATGCGGAGAAGGCGGGCGCCAAGGCGATTGTCGTCATGGACTACCGGGACGAGCGGCTGCTCACCATGGCCGCGCCGGAGGACCGGCCGGAGATCGCCAAGCTCAGGGACGACATCACCATCCCCACCGCGCTGGTGCAGCAGGCGCGCGCCCCGCCTGCTGCCGTCGGCCGCGCGCTGCCCTGCCGCAGCGGCGCGCAGCGGAGCGGTGCCTTGGGTGCCGACGGCCCATGCAGGCAGAGCCTGGCTAGAGGGCATGCATGGGCCTGCAAGCGCATGGCGCATGCTGCGGGGTTGCCGTGCAGGCTGCGAGGCGAAGTGCGTGCGTCCGTGCACCCTCCAAACACCACAGCGCGGGCCGATTGTGCACGCGCTCAAAACAGGCGCACACTGGATTCACTTGAGGACCAGCAGGCTACAGTCTGTCAGGCTGCAATGGGTAAATGATGATGGTGCTTACTGTGCGCGCTCGGTGCACCGCAGAGCGTCGGCACCGCCATGAAGGACGCGCTGAAGGAGAACGCGAGTGTGGTCGTGGAGCTGGACTGGAAGGAGTCGGTGCTGCATGACAATGAGAGGCGCGCGGCCTCTCGCCCCCCTCCCCCTTGGGCACTACCCTCCTCCATGCGCACGCGAGCACTTGTGGAACTGCGCTTGCTGCCATCTTGGGTCCATCATGCCTGTGCACTGTGCGGGGCCTGCGTGTGTGAGCACGCGGCCTGAAGCGCCGCGGTGGCGCCGCAAAATGCTCTAAGCAGGTCACTGTGGCGAGGCTGGCTGGCGTGCAGGCGGCCAGGTTGATGCTGGGCATGGCAGCCAGCATGCATGGCTGATATTGTCTGGTGCATACATTCGCCTGCACCGCGCCCCGCGGCGCGCCAAGTGCGCGGGCCGGGCTTCGCAGGGTGGACTGGGAGCTGTGGACGAGCACGAACGATGGCTGCGGCAACTCGTGCGACCGGCAGGCGACGTTCAAGGTGCAGATGCGCGACGCCGCTGTGGAGCTGTCGAAGGTGCCCGCCCGCGCCGCGTTTTGCGCTGACAGTCAAGTGTGCACGAGGGGGTCAGGCCGCTGCCGGCGTTGCATTTGCTTGCACCCTAGCCCGCGTGCCTGCGCAGCGCCGGACGCGCCGACCCGCGACAGCCCACCTGCAGCGTGCGGGTCCATGAACGGGCCGCGCGGCGGGCCGGCAGAACGGCTACACGACCTTTGCGCCGCACTTCATGCTGCGCAAGTGCTCGTACGACGCGGACCACGCGGAGTGCCGGGACGGCTGCATCAACCAGGGCCGCTACTGCGCGGTCGACTCCATCTCCGACAAGTACTCCAAAACCTTCAAGCCCCGCCAGGCGTGCTCCGCGCACGCCGCGCTCCCCAGGGCGCCGCGCCCTGCCAGGAGCTTTTGCCTCTACACGCCTTCTCCGCTACACGCCTTCTCCGCATGCGCCATCCCTGCCCATGCTGCATGGAAAAAAAAGATCTGACGCAGACGTGCTCACAGCGTGCTGCTCTGGGCAGGTGCCAGGGGCCAGAGCCGCGCGGCTGCCTCCAATCTGGTGCAGGCGGCGTGTGGTGACCGTGGCGCGCGCGCGCGCGGCCGCGCAGGTGGTTGAGGAGAACAAGCGGCAGCTGTGCGTGTTCCAGGCGGCGGCGGACCGGCAGGAGCCCTGGCTCTGGTGGGCGTTCGCGGCGGACTACGCGGCGCACTGCACCATGGCCAACGGCAGGTTCAACGACGCCACCTGCGCGCGTGAGCAGGCGCAGGCCGCCGGCCTGGACGCGGACGCGATCGAGAAGTGCATGGGCAGCTCGGCCGCCGACGAGGAGCACCCGCTGCTGCAGGCGCGCGCCCCGGGCGGCACGCCTGCCAGTGCTGCGCGGACCTGGGCTGGCATGCTGTCCGGGTAGGTGCGAGGAGGCTCGGCATGCAGTGGGCCATCAATGGTCCCTCTGGCTGGCAGAAGTGGTCGGGAGGCGGCCTTACCCGCGGCGGTGCCGAACAAGGGCGGCCAGGGGCACCTGCGGCCTCGGGACCCTATGATGCTGCCGACGCGCGTGTATTGGTACCGCGGGTGCTGTCTTGTTGCGACACGATGTTTTGGTGCCTCCAGTCCAGAGTCTCCCCCCGGGTCCTTCGTTGCAGGCGGGCGGGTGCCCAGGGCGCGGCAGGTCACCAGCCGCAGCGCCGGCCTGAAGGCCGGGCGCGCGCGTCGGCAGGCGGACTACCACCTGCAGGGCGACGACTCGTGGAGCATGTCCGGCAAGAAGATCCTGCTGCTGCCGACGGTGGTGATCAACGGCAACCAGTACCGCGGGCGCCTGGAGGTGCCGGCCATCACGCGCGCGCTCTGCGCCGGCTTCTCCGAGACCAGCGAGCCCTCGGTGCGCGGCGCACTGCCGGCTCATGTGCCAGGCCGGGTCGGGCGCCCCTTGCGGCAGGCGCAGCGGCCCTTCCGCACATGCTCATGTTGCTCACCCAGAGTACACATCACAAGCTCTTATCATGTATGTCAAGTTGCCCAAGCTGCATGTCTGACAGGGTCAGATATAATCCAGCATTAGAGGCTAAGTGGGCACATCTGAACGCACAGGATTCCAGCCCAGGCTGCGGGTGGAGGCAGGGCACCCAGCGCCTGCTCTGGCATCGCCGCTGCGCGCGGACATGGGGCGGGCGCAGGCTGGAGGCGGACGGCGCAGCGGCGCTGCTGAATACAGGGGCGCCCGCGCGCAGGTGTGCCTGGCGGGCGGCCTGGAGGTCAACGAGTGCCTGGGCGAGTCGCACGGCTGCTGGTCGCGCGGCAACGCCAGCGCCTGCGTGGACACCTTCCGCGGCTACGTCTGCCAGTGCCCCGAGGGTGCGCATCTCAAGACAGAGGGGTTGCAGCCTCGCACCTGCGCGGGCTGCGCCGCGGGCCGGCGCATGTGATGCATTAAACCGGGCCTGGCGCGTGTGTGGCCGGCCCGTGCCGGCACCATCACGCAGAGCTTTGAGACGCGCCCCATGCCAGCCAGGACACGGATGGGACCATGCCCGCCCTCTCCATGCACCGTGAATGAGCTGCCCATGACATCTTCGCAGTTTGCACGCATAATCTCCCTTTCACACACGCCCAGCTGCATGCGGCCGTCGCGCGGCGCATGCCCCCGCCGCGCCCCGCAGCAAGCGCCCGCGCTCTGGCGGCAGGCTGGCGCGGCGACGGCGTGGACTGCCAGGACGTGGACGAGTGCGCGGAGGGCACCGCGTCGTGCGACCAGATCTGCATCAACGAGCCCGGCAGCTTCACCTGCCAGTGCCGGGAGGGCTTCCAGCTGGTGCGCGCGCGCGCGGGCAGCCCCCCGGCCTGCTCGGATCGTGCGCCGCGCTGCGGGCGGGCCCCGGTCCTGAGCCTGCCTGCACACCACCAGGGCTGAGCGCCGTCCCGCTTTGAGTGGGCTCGGGGGGGTTCGCAACACTGACTGGGGTCTTGCTGGCGCCATGCCCGCTTGTCGCAAGCCTCAGGTCGCACTGAGGCGGGGGGGCCTGCACGGGCGGCAGTTTGGCGGCCACAACAAGATGGGCGTCTGCTTCCCCATGGACCGCTGCCGCGAGGGCAACGGCGGCTGCGAGCAGACCTGCAACAGCCAGAACGGCGAGGCGCTCTGCTCCTGCAAGTGCGCCCCCGGGGGCCCTGCTTGAGGGTGCAGCCGTGGACGGACAGGCAGAGCCACTCGCGGCTGGTGCGGATTTAAGGTCCACACGATATACCCAGTTGAGCACCACAGGCCGGGGCGCGTCCGGACGAGCGCCGTATACTTTTTAACAATAGGTTTGAATTATGTGTACAGGATGAGCAGCCAGAAGTAGTGGCCGCCGCGCGCAGGGAGGGCCTGCGGCTGGCCAGCGGCGGCAAGGCGTGCGAGGACGTGGACGAGTGCGCGGAGGGGAGCGCCAAGTGCGAGCGCGGCTGCCGCAACCTGGACCCGCGCACCACGGGCCTGCCCTACGTCTGCTCCTGCCCCGACGGCATGGCCGTCGACCCGGCCGACCAGTACCACTGCATCCAGCAGGCGCGCCTGCCCCCGACGCCTCACCATCCACCCCGCTGCGCTCCTGCAAGGCCTGGTGGGCGCGTTGAACTACCATGCAAGCCGCGCCCTGGCATCGCTAGTCTGGGGCTCGGTCACGGATCCAATGCAACGTAGGCAGACGGGCATGCTGCCCGCGCAGCACCGGCCGCATGTCTCAGCACATGTGCTGCTGACAGCACAGGGGCGCTCTTTACGTTTCAGCGCAGGGACTGAGGCTGCGCGGCCGGGTCACGCGCAGGCGGAGCTGTATGCCGCGCTGGGCGCGTCCGGCGGCGGCAAGGGCGGCCGCGTGGGCGCGGGCACGATCGCGGGCATCACGGTCGGCGCCGCGCTGATCGCGGCCGCAGTCGGCCTGGCGGTGTACAAGCTCCGCCTGCGCCATGTCATGCAGGCGCGCGCGCGCCCCCGCAGCGCCCGCCCCGCCCTGCCTGGGACGCTGCGCCGTGGCAGGGAGCGCTGCTGCTGCTGCAAACCTGTCCGGCCCAGAAACCCCCGTGCCGCCGTGTCTTGCAGGCTGATCCGCGCACACGCAGACGTGGAAAGGTGCTTAACGCTTCTGGCAAGGCCGGGGTGGTGCGCTGCGGTCAGACAAATACGCCGCTGCTCCCTGCATGTTGCCTGACTCAGAGCCTGAAGCTAGAGCGTTTCAGAGGGAGGCCAGCGACGCGGCGCGCCGGGCGCAGGGCGAGATCCGCAGCATCATGCGCGAGTACCTGCCGCTGGAGGGCAACAACCTGGACGACGCGCTGCTGCCAGGCGCCTCGCCGCGCATCAAGTCCGCGAGCGCTGCGAGCGCGTCTGCGGGCGCGCGCGCCAAGCCGGCGGGCGCGCCGCCGCCGGCGGAGGAGTGCTGAGCGCGCGCGGCCCGCGCGCGCTGCGAGCGGCGCGTCGGGGCGCCCGCGCCTGCCCCGCAGGCCGCTGTCGGCCGCCGCCGCCGAGCTGCGGGCGCCCGGACCGGCGGCGCCGCTGCGCCCTCGGTGCCTCTCCGGCCAGCATGCAGACGCGCGCGGGCTCCCGGCGAGGGCCTGCAGGCACGGCTCCCGGTGTGCGGCTGCAAGCCGCGGCTCAGGCACGTATGCCCTCTGCATTAGAGGCACGGCGTGTGCTGGCGGCGAGGGCGCAGCAGGGCTCAGCAGGCGTGACCGCCATCCAGCGCATCTGCTTTGTACAACCAAGGGTGCATGTACCTTTTCACGTATCAACAAGTGTGCATTTTGCAGCGTTTTCCGGACCTGTCTGAATACCTCAAAACTGCACCAAGCACGCGTTTAGCTATGCAGCGATCAGTGCCAGCCTGTAAACCACAGCGCGCTCAAGCATGGCTCCTTTACGTCTCCCTCACAGCTGGCGGCAGCACACCCAAGGGTCCATTGCCAGAGCTACACGCACCACACTCCACCTACCCAAACATGCTGAGCTATGCTACAAGCTGGAGTGCAGGACGCTGGAACCTGTCTAAACTGTTACCACAGCAGCTGGGCACGGTGCCCATCCAAATGCACACCACTTGCCGCCCCGCTCACCTGACAGCACACTCAGACCAGACCAAATCACTGGGAGTTCTGGAGCCAAAATTTGGTCAGTGCTTTGGTTCCCAGGAGGCAGCGCCTGGCCGTGCGCGCGACAACGCTCGCCGCTGCAGAAAAAAGGACCAGGCAGCCTGACACTGCTGCTTGCTAAAGCTACTTAAAAGCCCCTTGATGGACACAGGGAGGTAGCGTTACCCACGCTGAACCTGCGTCGCACGCGTCCGCGGCCTCACGCAGTGCTGCGCTCAAGCGGGCAGGTGGCTCGCGCCAGTCACAGACGACGAGGAGAACAGGCGCTCTTCGGGCTTCACGGGCCCTCGCCGCGCGGGTGCGTTGGTCTGTGTCAGGAACCCCTCGTAGCCTGCACGCGGCGCAGCCAGGGGGTGCGGTGCCCTGCGTGTTGCTCCGCATGGCGTCTGCGTCGCGAGAAAGCACAAGCTCTGGGGGGCGCACCCTTGAGCGCGTTGCCCTGCGGGTTGGCGGTCGCAATGTAGCGCGTCTCCAAGTTGAAAATCTGCAAGCGCCAGCAAGTCGGCGCTCCTGCTGGCTTACATCCTTGACGTTCATCGCAACGCATGATATCCGCGCTAACACGCAGTCCGTTGTGTGCAACAAGCTTGGTGTGTGAGGCACAGGCTGCGACTGCAACAAAGCCTCCTGTCTCAAGCACAAGCCGCGCTCTGCTCCACGCAGTTCCATAAGGTGCACATTCCCTCGGCAACACGCGCCACTGAAACTGTGCGGTGATATGCAAGTCACGTGCTGCCGCATGGACTCCTCAAGTCCGCTCGAGCCCGAACATGGCTCGAGGGCGCCGCGCCTGCTGCTCCACAGTGCGCAGCTCCTCGGCCAGCTGCGCCTGTTTGGCCTCCGCGTCAGCCAGCGCGGCCTGCGCCTCTGCGGATGGCGGCTCCGGCTCCGGCCGCTTGGGGCCGCGCCCCCGCCCGCCGTCCACCTTTTTCGCGGCTTTGCCCCTGGCCATGCCCCGCGTGGGGCCCAGGTCACACACGTGTGCTTGTCTTCTGCAGCGCGGGGAAGTCACGCTTACAAGTTTCTGTTTGCTTGAACTGACTGCAGGCCGCTCAGCCTGCAGCTGTCGCTCGAAGAAAACCTCAAGCTTGCAAGAAAACCCCGAGGCCTGACTAGCACTGCTGCTGGGTGCCCGCTGTACGAGCTTCTGGCGTAGCGATTCTGGCGAGCTGGATATGGATGCCCGCCAGTAAGTGAGTCCGTGCGCCGCGCGGGTCCAAGACAGCCCCGCGATGCTGCCCGCGCGCCGCGCGCCGAGCTTGCCGCTGCGACCGCACAGCACTTGAGCACAAGCGACCCCACGCGCGCGCGGAAAGCGCCCGCAGCCCCTCCAAGGGCGGCATGGCCGGCCCAGGCCTGGCCAGCAGCACGAGCGAGTTCAGCGACGAGGCGCCAGGCGACTACAGCGGCGACGAGGAGCCGGTGCGCACGGGCCCTGCGGCCGTCGCCGGTGGCAGCGCTCCGACCGAGCGGAGGGGGCCGTAGGAGGCATTCTGCATCACTCTGCGGGGGCGTGCCGGCCGCGTGCGTGCGTGCGAGCCCGCTGCTGCCGGCCAGCAGCGTTGCGAGCCGTGCGAAGGAGGAGAGAGTTGTGGGATTAGTGCCGGCTGCACCAACCCCGGCACCTGATGTGTGGTTGTAGGATGCGGACCTGCACCGGGACCTGCTGGGCTGCAAGGGCAACGACCGGCGAGACGCGCTGTCCATCCTGCTCAGGCGCGGGCCCCCTGCGCAAGCTGGCGGGCGACGTGACCAGGGGCCGCGCATTGGGCGGGCACCGCGCGTCACGCGCGGCGCAGCCTGGGTCGCTGCGCAGAACGGAGCAGGGAGCGCGCGGGGCTATCAGGCGCCGCGCGGGGAGGCGCCCACCCTGCGGCATGCGGTGAATGCGCCCGCCGTGCGCTCGCAGGCTGGCGGATGCCATGGAGGGCAACACCGCAGACGACGACTTGGGGGACGACTTTAATGACGCGGCGGACACGCACCTGCTGCCCACACGCGGCAAGGGGCAGGCGCGGCGCCCTGGTCCCCGCATCATGCATTTCGAAAACGGCGCCGCAGCGGCGCGCCTCGGCGGGCGGCACGCCGAGCGAGCGAGTGTGCGCAGGTGGACACGTACGACATGCTGGACTCGTATCCGGCGTCGTACAAACCCAAGGGCTCCATCAGGCGGCCTATCGTAAAAAAGGTGGACGAGGAGGAGACCGACGACGAGGATGGCGGGCCGCGGGTGCGCTGCTTCGTCAGAACAGCGCTTGCGAGACGCACAGCGGTTAGCCAGTGGTACATTGGAAAGCGGCCGTGGAGGGCACTGCTGCGTGCGGGGGAGAAACAGGCTGCGCACTGTCCCATGCAGCGCTCCCAGGCTGCGTTCTGTCCCATGCCGCGCTCCCACTGCTGCCAGCCGCCATGACGCAAGTGCTATACGGGCCAGCGCCTGCGCGCCGGAGCGGACGCGCGGCGCGCGGCGCACGCTGGCCGGCGCGTGACCGCGCGCGGCGCGCGCAGGAGTGGCGCACGGCGCCCTTCTTCGCGAACCGCGACGTGGAGGCGTCGCCGCGCAAGGGCGCGGAGGCCGCCGCGGCGGTGCTGCCGAGCGCCGTGCCGCGCGGCGACCCGGGCTTCCGCTTCTACCAGCGCCAGCGCCGCCTGAACTGGCCCGGCTGCGCCGTGGTCGCGCTGTACTGCCTCGCGCTGGTCTTCTACGTGTACGTGCGCGTCACGCGCACGCTCGGCCTGGGCCGCTTCACCGGCTACGGCGTGTTTGTGCTGCTGGTGCGCGCGCGCCGGCCGGCCCCGGCCGCGGGGGGCGCCGCACACCCGCCCGGCGGCGCTGCAGCAGGGTGGCAGCGGCAGGCTTGGTAAGCAGGCGCACTTGGTGCTGCGGCCAGTCAGGCGGCGCGCTCCGCGGCCCGGCCTGCTTGCGCTGCGTGTGCGCGCAGTCGCGGTCGGGGCGTGGTCTTGGCCGGGGACCAGCGCGGAGACCGTGCCCGGCGTGCTGCGCGGCTGCGGCCTGGCGCCGCGCGTGGCCGCTGCAGGCGGGGAGGGCAGGTGGCGGTGCACCGGGTGACTGTGTGTGCCACAGTCAGCCACGGGTGCCGAGCGCGGGGCAGAGCCATGCGCCCGCCGGGCGCCAGATGGTGTTGTATTAGGGAGATTCGCAGGGGCGCCGCTCTGCCGGGAGGCGGGCGGGGAGCAGCTGGGCCTGCGTGGGCCCTGGCGCAGCGGGCAATGCAGCGCCAAGCAGGCTTGCGCCGCCGGCGGCGGGCGGCACGTGACGGCCGGCGGCCTGCTGCAGGGCGGCGCGCAGCATGGGGCGCTCTGCGCAGCACGCGCAGTGCTGTGTCGTGTGGAGACATGAGGCACGAGAGCTTGAGCGCGACGGGCGCGTGCGGCAGGTCGAGATGGCCGGCGCGACGTCCACGCTGCTGTACGGCGTGAATCTGCTCTTCCACCCGGTCAATCCGCCGCCGCCGACCGAGGACGGCACGCTGACCGGGCGGCCGCGCGTGGGCGCGCCCTACCACGCGCGCGTGCTCGTGCCGTGCTACAAGGAGTCGCTGGACATCGTGGCCAAGACGCTGGAGGCCGCGCTGGCGGCCGAGCTGCCGGCCGGCTGCGCCCGCACCGTGTACCTGCTGGATGACGGCAAGCAGCGCGACAAGCGCAAGTGGTGCGCCGCGGCGGGGCCCGGCGCGCGCGCGACTGGCGGCCGGAGTGCGCCGTGCCGCGACGACCGCAAGCAGCGCCTCAGTGACCAAGTTGCACAGCGGGCAGGGCTGGAAGTAATCAGCGAACAGTGGAAGGGACGGTTGCGCCGGCGCAGCGCGTCGTGCCTGTGAGTTGTCTGCCTGCGAGTTGCTAGCAGTCGAGAGGGCGGCCAGGAGCGCGGGCGCGTGTTGCTCCCAGGGCGTCAACGGCGCAGGACAGCGGCAGCACAGCAGCGGCCCGAACCGCGGCCGCGCGCGGCCGCAGGTGCGAAGCGCGCGCCGGCGGCGGGCTGGTGTACCTGGCGGGCCGGCAGCGCGCGGGAAAGGAGATGAACGGCAAGAGCGCCAACCTGAACAACTGCCTGCGCCAGCTGTACCCGGGCGACCACCCGGTGCCTGCGGCCGAGATCGTCTGCGTGTTTGACGCCGACCAGGCGCGCCCGGCGGCCCCGCGCGCCACAGGCCGCTGCCTCATGAACACAGCCAAGCGCTGCCGACACAAGCAAGCATGGCCAGAGCAGCGTCTTGTTCTAGGCTGCCGCGGCGCAGCGGCGTGCCGCGGGCCGGCTGGCGGCGGGGCTGCAGGCGGGCGCCTGCGCCGACTCGCAGCGGCCGCGCGCAGGTCGCGCGGTCAGACTTCTTTCTGAAGATGCTGCCTTGCCTGGACGGCGGCGACGACGTGGGCATGGTGCTCTCGCCGCAGTCGTTCAGCAACCTGCGCCCGCACGCCGACATCTTCAACCACGGCAACGTGCAGTTCTGGGAGTATGCGCAGCACGGCTACGACGCCATCGGCTTCATCTCCTGCACAGGCGCGCGCGCGGCGCCGGACCCTAGTCCGAACCATAGCCTGAGCCCTAATCTCGCTGTCCGGCGCCGCGGCCGCCCCGAACGCGGGCGGCGCCCGCAGTCTGTCGCCACGCGCGGCCGTGTCCGGCGGGCCGGCGCCCCGAGCGCGCGCCTCCGTCGGCCGCACCGCAGGCCGCGCGCTGCGCCGCGGGCAGGGCTGCCCGCGGCCTGGGTGGGCCGAGGCGCTCGGACGGGACTGGCAGCGTTGATGCTGTGCGCGTGAAAAACCCTGAGAAAACCCTGGCTCAGAAGCGGCGACCCCGGCGCCGACGGGCGCGCGGCGGGCGGGCCGCGCAGGCACCAACTTCCTGATCCGGGCCGCCGCGTTCAAGGAGGCGGGCTGGTCGCCGGAGTACACGCTGACCGAGGACTTTGCGCTGGGCATGGAGCTGAAGAAGCGGCGCTGGCAGTGCCGGTACGTGGAGGAGTACCTGGCGGTCGGCGAGGCGCCCGACGAAGTCCGCAACTGCTTCCAGCAGCGCTCGCGCTGGGCCAAGGGGGTGCGCGCGCCCTGGGTAGGGTGTAGGGTATGATGGCGGCGCGCCAGGCGCCTGAGCAAGTCCGCAACTGCTTCCAGCAGCGCTCGCGCTGGGCCACGGGGGCGCGCGCGCTGGGCGCCGCGCGCGGGGCGGGAGCCACCGTTATGTATTGCGGGCGGGGGCCGCGCGCTGCCGTTGTCTATCATATGGCTGCTGCGTCGTCAGGGGCTGCTGGCGCGCCTGGCGGCCCCGGAGACGCCGCTGCGCTGCGGGTCGCTTGCAGCGTTGGGGAGTGTTACGGTGGGAAATGCTGACGCGCGCGCGCGCGCGGCGCGCGCAGCATTGGCAGATGATCCTGTCGCGGCACTGCCCGCTGGTGCAGCGCGAGCTGTCTGTGTTCCAGCGCGTGCTCTACTGCTCCGGCGTGTGGAACTACCTGGTCGGCGGCTTCACCACGCCGCTGTTCATCATCCTGCCCATCATCACCATCTTCGGCGGCATCTTCCCGATCGTCATCTCCTGGTGGGCGGCCGGTGCGCGCCCGGCTCTGCCCTAACCTCGGCCCTTACCCTGACGCCCCGCGCGCTGCAACGCGTGCTCCGTGTGCGGCCCCCCGCGCGGCGGCTGTGGCGTGGCGCGCCCCGGCAGCTCGTGTGCTCGCGTGGGCGCGGCGGGGTGGCCGCGACGGTGTGCGGAGGCGCTCGGGCAGAGGCACAGGAGAGGGCCTTGTCTGCCGGCGCGGTGGACGCGGCGGCGTGCGTGCAATGACGCCGTTGCTCGCATCAAGCCAGGGCCTCTCTCTGCAGGAAGAAAACCAGGCGCTGACGGGGTCGGTTGCTGCGCGCGCAGTGGCGCTCACCATCTACACGGTGGCGCAGACGCTGGTGCTGAACAACGTGCGCACGCTGCGGCACGTGGAGCCGCTCTGGTTTGCCAACATCGCGAACAACATCCTGTGGTTCACCTTCATCAAGGCCGGGTTCCGCTCGGCGCTGGCGCTCGTGGGTGCGCGCCGCCGCCGCCGCCGCCGCCGCCGCGCGGGACCCCCTGACCGCTTGGCGGGCCAACGGATTGGGGAGGCGGGGTGCAGTGTACCG
>JAABUH010002637.1_pt1 | contig 16867 bp, 17 predicted proteins | sample 5559121 | NCBI WGS metagenome assembly JAABUH01 (sample SAMN10711871, study PRJNA513364) | rock metagenome | isolation source: Antarctica rocks | place: Antarctica: Victoria Land, Battleship Promontory nord | collected 2015-12-28
CCTCCCCGCCAACAACGGTGGCGTTGTGAGTGGCTGCCGCTTTGTAAATCTCACCCGCAGTCACTGCTGGGACACCACCAACCGAGCATCCTGGAGGTACGAAGGAAGCGTGCCGTTCAATTCCTCTCGAGTTGTGAGTCCCAATTGACAGGGAGTTTGGGGCGGTGGATCTTCGGAGCCTCAAAAGTTGTTAAGCAAGTCTAGGGGATGCACTTACTGTCCTAAGCAATCGTGACCAGTATCCTTCACTATCAATCTTGCACCATACCACCGAGCGCAATCGACCGCCGCTTGGACATGCGCTGCTGCTGTCCCATCAACCACATAAACTGTTGGTATATGAGGGTCAGAAGGAGTATGTGCATGTGTATATGTATTCCCTGTTTCCAACACAATGCAGAAGAGAAAGATAACCACAACACCATTGTACCAGCGCTGTTAGGAATCGAACCTAAGATAATTAAATTACTCAACGACTAATGCAGGGCTATGTGAAATTTTTATATTGCAGGGCTGTGTAAGATCCGCTAGCTTTTTCTGTCTCTCCTTTTTTCATGTTTTCTTTCAATTTCCTTTGACGTGAACTTCCAATCCAGGAGCTTTGGTACGCAAATTGAGTTGAGAGTGAGGAGGAGGAGGAGGGAGGAAGGGTCGATGGTTGCGTGAAGAGGGAAGTTGGGAGGAAGGGGGAGGGAGAAATAGGAGTGCGTCTTGGGCTGAAGGGATGGTGGGAGTGGAAGGAAGGAAGAAGAATCGGATGAGGACTGGAGCCACAAGAGGTGGAAAGGAGAAGGTATAAAGGTCGAAAGTAGTCTGTGGCTGCTTGGTGGTGGTGTTTCTCAAAAGGGTGTGTGTTTTGCCTTTTTTTTTTTTTTTTTTTTTTTACTCAAGTATGATTTGCGTGAGAAGCCAAAGTCGGAAATGGTTCTATTGCGTCGTAAGGCTTTTAGATGGTGAGGACTGAACAACCGACAGAAACAATTTTGTAGTGAAACCGGGATTGGAAATCCGGTACAAACATCCAACGGCATAAAAACAATCTCGGCTTCAAGATTGCTGTGGAAAAAGTCCTTTCGAAGCAGATGCGTGAGTTCCAGATTCAAACTTCCCCAGTGCAGATTCGACCGGTCCAAGCAAGAACGATTGCGCGCTATGCACTATACTCTCATGTCGTGCATCATAAAAGACCTCAACCCTCTTTGGCATTTACCTGTTACCAAATTAATGCAATCCGCAGTGGAGAAAGAGATCAGACATGATAAATTGTTCTTTTCCAAACCATTTCTATATTTAGGTTTCATGATAAGACTGTGTGCAAATCTTTGGGCTTATTCGGCATCCTCAAACACCCACCAACCCCCAATTGTAACCTTGAAGGCCGGCCACACGCTCAAACAACTTTCCCTGCCGGTGGGCCTAAGTCTATGGAGTAGTCTGGTAGGCTAAGGACGCTTTCTACCCGAATCTCTTGGGATGAAGTGCAGAAACAGAAGTGGGATCTTCCTGATGCATCGAAGCCGAGTGCCAGGGTAATAATAGGTTTCGATGCTGCTCTGATTGGCGTTATCGCTAGGTGAGGCGCGGACATCATCTTGGATCCCTGAAAAGAGCTATTCTCGCTGGATCGGGACACGTTGCCGAGAAAGTTCCCCGCCAGGATACTTTTCCTGAACTCCCCCGTCGAAGGAGTGTGATAATTTGAGTAGCGTAGTCTGTTGAAAGTGTTATGCATGTGGCCCAGGATATTCAGATGACGTGGAGGGAGATAGTCTTTCGACTCACCTACCCAGCCGCCATTCATATGATAGTCATCAACCAACTCAACTACAGGTTTGGACCTTGCCCTGTTGTCTCAATTTGAGAGCGCACATTGCTCTCTGGGAAGCGATACGTGGCTTTCGACTGAGAGAGAAATGAACCAAAACCCGGATCTTCAAAGTTCGGATAGAATTGCGTGTCCTCGCGGCTTCCAACTTGCGTAATCTGTCTTTCCATATTGGATGGGTCGTTTCCCAGTTCGGAATGTAGATTTGGCCCACTCATGGATAAGAATGCTAAATGGTTGTCTTGTTCCACGTACGGAATGATGCGTTCTTGTTCCCAATTATCCATCGGCCACTTCATCCACAAGTCAAACAACGCTTCTGCCCCTTGCATCTCGTTTGTTCTTGCTTCCAAATCGTTGGCGAATTCATCTTGCTCGACAAAAACGCTTGCTTCTTTGGATTTGTTCCCTGTTAGACAATCGGCATTGACAGTTGTATCTGATAGTAAAGAACCATTGAGGGTGTTTCGTAGGCGCTCGGGAATTTTGTTTTCTTTGCCCCGTAACCATCTGTGAAGGTGACTCTTTGCTTGGGCGAGAGCACGGTAGTTCTTGGGTATCTCAGCAGCAAAGACCGTGAAAAGTGGATTATCGGGGAGAGCCATCTCCTGCCCTCGAAAGCCTTGGGAAATTCCAGCGCTGTCTGTCTCCCCGTTGGAAGATTGCGATAGCGGGACGCAATTTAAGGAGTTTAACGGCGTAGAGCGTGATGGTGTACTGTAATGGCATTCAATACCAGAGCTATTTATAAGTTGATGAAATACCCACATGGCAGTCGGTACTCGAGTCTGCCGTTTGAGGAAATCTCGTCGATTACGACGTGTTGTTTGACGTTCGGCCTTGCGGGTCTCTTCTGAGAGTGGTAGCCGCTGGCGACGCAAGGCTTGACCTTTCGATCTCACCGTTGACGTTGAAAGATCAAGTATTAGGCTATTGTACATGGAGACAGCAAAATAGTGGACAAATTGATGAATCTATCAAGATCATGTATCAGCTTACGAAGAACTCGCAGTTATAGAAGTTTTCTCAAAAGTGAGAATTTTTGATGTTGTGGGGCCCGACAGCACAGCCTGAACCAGGCGACTCGAAGCTACCACACAGCAGCGACGTTTGATTTCCTGATCGAGTATCGCTTTGCTTATGCAATGACGTGTTGTGTCCTTTGACTGCTGAATTGAGAAGGGTTGCAATTGACCCAGGCTAATCGCAAAAATATCTTGAATCAAACATTGGTCGTTTTATTTCTCCATTCGGAAGTGAACTATGCGGATCACCTTCACCGGCTTCTGCCGGAACAGCTGGAGTCGCGCATCTCGCTGCTCATGGTTTTTGACTACTCGATCCGGAAACGCAACAAATACCAAAGCACGAGGTGTGACGCTTGACTACTCGATCGGGCAGCGCTGTGACGAGGTTAGTCCCATTGAGTGAGCTGATCTAGGCTCTGGGGTCCAAAACCCTCAACGCCCGGCTTTCAGCATGTCCGTATATATTCTGCTCTGTCCCTGATTTAAACGTCCTGTCCTTCTTCCATATCACCAAACCAATTTCGTCGAAAAAGAGTAGCCACATACCCAGCAATTTGACCATAATCTTGTTGACATCTTGCTGCACTCCTATGTCCAACAGTACCACCGATTTCTCAAGCGAATCTCAGTCTCTTTCCTGGGAATATGGTTTTCATCTTGTGTGGATTAGTCTCATTGGGATTCCACTGCTTCTCAGAAATATGCTCCAGCTCTACCGGAGTTTGCGCGTGGCGCGTGGTACTTCCATACTTGATGGTATGTGTACCTATCGATGTATGAGAGGTCGTTGTTAAAGGTTCTTCTGACATGTTGAGTGTCCTTATAGTAGACGCAGAACGCAACATTGGCTTCGATCTCAATGACCTTACTGGAGTAGAGCCGATATCCCACGATGACGGGCTTCATCTTCCCTATCAAGCATGCCCTCCTCATCGAGCACATACTACGCATCGAACACGACCTTTCCATCAAGCGCGTCGTATCCATCGGGTACGCCGTTTTTATCGGGCACACGCTCCTCACCAACCGACCCATGCTCATCGAGCACGCCCTGTGCACCATCTGCGGCGCCGTCCAACAGATGGCCGTCGTCCTCGAACCGAGTTTACTGCCGCGAACGCTGCTCTCCATGAGGTCAAAAGGAACAACGAGGATGAGGTGGATATTGCAGATTTGGATCTAGGAATGCTAATAAGTAAGTAGCTTTATCAGAAGTGATGGCAGTAAGTTCCCGATCGTGAATTCGAAAATGGAGAAAGGGAGTTGAGGTAGGATTTTATTGAATGGTAAACCGCGGGGTTTGGATGCTTGCCGAAATTTTATGAGCGGATGAAAGTTGAATTTGAGGATTCTGCTTTTGTGTCTGCAGACGAAGGCATCGCACCGTGTTTCTAGAGTTTTAGATATGAATCATGAGTTTTTACCTCCCAAACAGGATCAAAGCCACTTTTCTCGAGGGACGAAGATAGCGAATTGTTGTTGGATGTTTTGAGAAAGACAGCCTCAATGCTGGGTCGAAAAAACTATGACAGAGAAGTAGGAGGTTTCATGACGGGATGAACTTAGGAAATTTTAATTCCGGAACGCCCCGAGTCCTAGCTCTCATTGCGAGATCATCCCGAACGTAGCCCCAGAATTAACGGTCCTCCTTGGCCAAGCTCATGTGATTCATGTTCACTTTTATTGGAAGGTAGTCGGTGCTCTAAAATGAGTATCAGTCCTCGAGCCGCGATTTTCTTTAGCAAACTCTTGCTATCTAACCACCCTTGCATAACCTTCCCCGAAACCTCCAGCTGCGGTCCCTCAGGTAGCCTCATCCGACTTCTAATCACAGTCTCCTTCAAAAATTGGGTCTCATTCGCCTCATGTAAGATACAAAACACCATGATGATCTGGCCCGGCTGATTCGTATCCTCGTGCTTCTTCTCAGTGTGCGCAAAATCCACTTTTCGGCTGATGGCCGCTCGAATACGTCGCAGGAGCATGTTGCAGGTTCGTACTAAGGAGATGTAGTCGACGGACATGTTGGAGATGCCTTGGGTAAGATAGTCTCTAATCTGGGCGAGGACCTCGAGGGGAGTGAGATGGCGTTTGGCGAGGTTCTTCTTGGCGTCAGGGCGCTTAGATTCCTGCATCGCGACTTCAAGCTTGTAAAGACATTCGTCCATGGGTTCTCTGTTTTCAAAATGGGGAAGGAAGACTTGCGAGCTTTGTGTGCTAGTCATTCCTGGCCCGTCTTTCTTACCCTTTCCCCAATGAGCCGCGTTGATTGCCCTTCGGTTCTACCCAAAATGCCATGCGGAGATGCCGAGTATGGGAGTTCTTTGGTGTTGTCGGAAGATTTCCGGCAAGGATTCCCCTATCTCCAATTCAATCGCGTTCTCCATCATCGGCCATCTCATCTCAACGATGCTAGTCTGTCTCCGAGCTTTGTAGAGATGTGGAATGGCAAATATTGACTGGTGATGGTTCGCAAGCCTGACACCGGCTTCTTCCATGTCGATGGCAAGGTTGAATTCCATTGTACCACAGTAAAGCGTATTATTTATGAATATGAAAGCTAGGTCTTCGGCAGGCTTGAGTTCTGCGATCCCAATCTTCATAGCATCTGCAAGGTGTTCTGGGGACGGCCCCGAGTGCACGTCCCGACCTTTGGCACGAAGTTGATTCAACACAGATTTCGCAGGCTTGCGGATCAAGTTCTTCAAAGGGACGAAATTGATGGCCAGACGGACTCTTCTACTCGAGCCAGTCCTCCTTCATCATCGGTTGAGGTTTGTCAGTGATCCAAAATTTGAGCAAATCGTGAATGGTCATCATGAACTCCGCATCGCGCGTTATCGAGCGCTCACCCGACGCACCGGGCATAAGAGCACCATTCTCATTCTTGTAATTAAGTATACGACTAGAGGTGGCAGCTGCTTTCCGAAGCTCTTGATAGCTCTTGATAGCTTTCTTTCCTAAGATGTCGTAATATCTTGCATAACCCTAGATGCAAAAACAATCCAGGTACTTACTTCGCCCTCTTTTCTGAGTTTCAGTAGACCATTGGGGGATTCATCCCCAACAGGGGGTGCACGCTTCCTTGTTTCAGTCAAAGCTGGGAATTTATTGTCACTGAAGGAGTGATCCATTAACAGTTGAGACAAGTGTCTATCTCCTTACTCCCATTTTATAATCTCAGGAAGTTCCAACAGTTGCGGACGTGAAATGTAGGACATTCCAAATGGTGGCACTGGTTGAGGATAAGCAATCTTCATCACTGCCAGATGCTCAAACTTCACAAGCATACAAGCAGTAGATATATGAAATCATCGAATAGTGTGATCTTAAGTGACTTGTTGGATGACAGTCTAGCATCTGGATCAAGGCATTTTCTAAAAAAAATCGGCAAAGAAAATTATCCTCGAGGTAGCTTCATAAGAACGAGGGCTCTTTAAGATACTGGGTGCCTCGGCGATGATTCCCTTTTGTTCCCGCCGAACAAGATCGATTGCTGCATTGGTGGTCATGGCTGCGGTCATAAGCTAGGCGTTAGAGTTTAGTAGAGCTTCATGGAGAGTCTGTAGTTCAAAAAAAGCGTGGAATCACGTCTAGCTTTCCTTCCTTGTAGGACTTCCAAGGGGCTATAAGAAAATCTTCGGTATGGTTCAAGTCTTCGAAGAAACAAAAGATAGAAAATGCAAGCTCGAGCTCGGACAGAATCCCAAGTATGTACACATCAAGAGTAGGATTGACTTTGGAAGACGGTTGCTTCTTGGCTGGCGTAACATCGGCTACCGCGACGCCTGGATCGTCATCGCTGGCATTTTCGACGTCGAGCATTTCGAACAGATTGCTCGTATCTTCCTTGGAGATATTCGAAGGTGGTGGCTCCTTCGCCTTCTGAATAGGCTTTTCAATGCTGATTGAGCAGCACGGCTCCAGTATGCCTAGGGCATTCTCAAGCGCATTAATGAAATGAGCATGCCCTTCAGTAGAAAAGTCATCCTTAGCCCCAGTTGACCGAAACCAATCTGCACATTGCTGCCAAACATTAATTGCTCGCCGGACAACACGCTGAATACTCAAGGGCAATTGAAACTTCGGCTTTGTGGATTACGCTACTGCATTCGCTCAATCGAGAAGATCCTTGGTCGTGACAGTGTACCTTACAACTGGCACAGGCGGTAGTCCGGGTTCTTTGGGTTGCTGCTTACCCACAGCAGCTTCTTTGGCTTCCTTTCTAGCTGTACTCTTTGGCCGAGCACTTGGTACCTTGGTAGCGTTGGTCTTGGAGGGTTTCACAGGAGCTGGACCCAGACGTTTTGAATTCGGAGGTTTGTAGCCACAAGCTTTTGGGTTCTTTGAGAGTCAAATCGTAAACACATCAGTATCTTCTTTGTAGCGTTTGTAGCTACCAACATTGCTATAGGATGCTAAATATTCAAAACAGATTAGAAGAAAGGGTTCTAGATCTGCGAAGAACACGAATTCTTATCGAGCGATGAGGAAATTGACAATGCCAGTAAGGTCTAAGCAGTGGAATTAAACAGCACGTAGGCAAAGATGGTGGCAGAGCAGTAAAAGTGGAGCTGAGGAGGGCGTGTACTTAGATCTAATAATTGTCTAAAATTACAGAAAACTAGGTATCTTCGTTTTGTGCCGAAATTGACGCTAGCCCCAACTAGGCTAGCGGGCTGTGTAATGACACTGCAACTACTATGTTTCTAATTAGAAACTATGTTTCTAATGGAACGACTACTTCTTCTGCTTCTACTACAGCTTCTATTGCTTCAGTCAACAGTGCAATAGAGCAAAGGGCAGGAGCCTAAAATGGGTCTCTAGCCTTCGGCTCAAATTTCCTATCTCTTTCATGAATCAAACCCTGCCCGTTCCCAAGACTTGGCCTCACATAATCCATCAACAGTTCAAGCGAGCCAGCCTGGGCAGAAATGATCAAAATACCAAGCACGATACGGTATTACTTTAATCCAATCTCTATGAAGATCCTCAAAACATATTATAGAGACCAAAAATCTACAAAGGTAATCTGCTATGCGATAAATGGGGTATCAGCAGCCGCTAGAGTAATAGCTAGAACATGAGCTCGCTTCGGCAGGCGAGGAGACCTTAACCAAGCGATTTTGCAATCTCACCTAATTGGTTGCTCAAATGCCCGATCTTTTTGTGGAAGTATGACTGCACCCGATAAAAACGTTCAACATTTCTTGTTCAACCAGGCCTTCCGGACTCTCGTTCTATGTCACTACTGATCGTTCCATGGCTTCTGCCAAGCTACCGAGAGTCCGACCACATGCATCACGCACTCTCTCTCAGCTGGTCCATACAGCCTGGTTTAGCCTTGTTCCATGATAATTATGCTACAGTGAGGCGACGCATCAGGCTGAGATCGGGCATCCCGACATGTAATAGTCCAGGCTAATTCTGTGACAGGATTGTAGGAAAGACGTACCGTTACATCAGGCTGAGAATTTCTATATACTTATAGGCCAGCTGCCAAACCATATATTCGTTATACGTCTCTGCGCGGTCTTCTTCATTCTGCAGATAATAATTCAATGGAGCCGCTATCGGCTGCAGCAAGTCTTTTGGCATTTATTCATGCCGCTCATATAGGTATAAAGGGCATTCAGAAATTCAATGCATGTCGCAAGGCTCCGAAGGAACTTGATCGATTTTGGACCGAGTTAGAGAGCCTGGAGGCACTGCTCGAGAGTGTCAGAACATTCATTGACCGGAATTCATCCATGACCTATTGTGATATACTGAGTACACCTGTTACTTTGGCGTCCGAGAGGATTCATAGCGTTAATCAGATACTTCATTCGCCTGTTTTCCATCTTTCTAGTCTCAGTGAGGAGAACAAAGCGCGACTCATATGGATTCGCTACAAGCATCGGCTTACGGTGCTAGCGGAAGACATCAAGAGTATTAAGGCAGAATTGGGACTCCGCCTGGGTCTTGTCACTGCGTAAGCACAATATACTTTTTGTCCCAACCTTGTGATCTATTCAAGCCTTCAGTCGCCATAATGCTCATACATACAATAGATCATCTGCAGGGCAACTCGAAGTGTCCATGAGCACATTTCTGAGCCGTCATGATAATATCTCTAATGAGATGTCCTTACTACTGGATAGAATTTCGACTCCAGGTCTCGAAGCTGCTCGAAGCACAAGTTTGCTAAAGCAGATGTCAACGTCTTGTCTTACACAGTTGACCAAAGAAACCAGTAACGGCCAGGTTGAAAGAGGCTATTTTGTGGCCGATGATACGCCAAAAGACTTTGAATATTCCCAGAAGCGGCGGTCACGAACGAGATCGAGCAATGGTCTGAGCTCACCGGTCGCAAAGTATGAGTTTTCGAAACGACAGAAATGTCTCAGCTGGTGCAACTGTGCATGCCACATCAAGGGAAACTTCAGTTCACCCAGGACTCTTAGTGCCCTTTTCGGCGAACTTCGCGTCCAATACAATGGTCGGAGCAGGCTTCCATGCAATTGCTCCCCATCATCTTCGTTCAGTGTGTCTTACCGATTCCCACAGTATCTGCTGCTAAGATACGTCTTATTAGTAGTATATCTCAACCAGATCGCAGGACCAGAGTATCTCCTGCGGGTTCCACGCGTCTTGCCTCCGTCGCACCGCTTGTGGCATTATTCCATAAATGGGGACATTATGGCCGTCCAAAATATGTATAGTCAAGGACTAGCATCTCCATACGATGTCAATATGAAGAATGGACCCGCTATATTCTACGCTGTTGAGCAGGAGACTCCGGAATTCGCTCATTTCCTGCTTGACCAGGGAGTGGATTTTGATATTCCAAATACTGCTGGACTTACTGCAGGCGAACTTCTCTGGGATCGAGCTTTCGGAGGCCGCTATGGAGACGAAGGATCGGCCGTTGTACAAAGACTACTTCAAGGAGATGAAGGTATATATGACACAGGTTTTACTACCCTTCATAAAATTGTTCTTGGGTTCATTTATAAAGACCTTCGAGCCGTACTTGAGGCATCTACGGGTTCGATCAATGCAGTTGACTCTAGGGGCCGGACCCCACTCCATTGGGCTGTACTCCGCGATGACCAGGCTGCTGTTCAAGATTTGCTGGGTAACAGCGCGGACCCAAACATTACTGACAGGGAGGGTTTCGTCGCTGTTGATTTTGTTAGAAGTGCCTCGGTTTGCAGATCTTTGTTGAAAGCCAATGCTAATATTAACAATCCCGCCCCTTTCAACAACCGTTGCGCACTGCAGCATGCGGTTAACCGGAATGCTCCGGTTGAGGTAATCGAAATCTTGACTGCGGCTGGGAGTGACATCAATTTACGCGACGCGGACAGAGAAACTGCGCTGCTCAATGCCATCTACTGGGGGTACACCGAGATAGTAGAACGACTCATCCAACTTGGTGCAAACGTCAATGCAGCAAACATTTCCTCAAGAGACAGCTCTATACACTTCTCTGCCGCCTTTGATAGGTCGGAACTGTTGCCTCTGCTTCTCGGGAGAGGTGCCGACTACACTGCCCTTAACATTTACGGCCATGACTTAGGTCACACCGCAGCCATATTTGCGGGGGCAGAGTTTTTCAACGTCATGTCACGATACGACCTCCACAGATTAAGTCTTGATGTACCCGATAAAGAGGGCAAAACCGCGAAAGATCACATGAACCTGCGTATGATTCTCACAGACCGCGAAATTGGAGTTCATAAGGCATTTAAGTCGTTGGTGGTATCCCTATCTGCTCCCTGGGAGTCGAAAGAGGGAAACCTGGACATCTTGAATCAGTTTGAGGTTGATCATCAGACCAGGACACCAGACTTCCCCCAGATTCCTGGGGCGTTTCCACAGCAGTAAGACTACAAGATAATTGGCACCTCTGTTCAACAACCAATTTACTAAGATCCGGAGCATCAAAGGGCAGGTGCCTATGGTCAAATTACCTGGTAAGCACCTGTGCCTGCAAGAATTGCTCCAGCAGCACGAGATAGTGTACCCCACAGCGATATCCTCATCATGGCACACCATTTCCTGAGACCTTTCGCTTTATTCGAGAGTACGAGTTTCTCCTCAGATTCCTCCTCTATATTTTGGGCCCGCCGGATCACTATGCAATGTCCTGAATGAGATTCGTCTGATTTTTCGTTCTTCTCTGACTCTGGCAGAAGTGTATAGAAACAACAGATAAGCTGCATGATTCTGTATCAGAGTCCTTGAGTTTTTGTCTTGATGTCAGTGCTTCTTTCAGATGTGTTTTGTCAAAATCACAAAATGGTGCACTCTTAGACATTGTCGATTTAACCCATCGATCGAATGCTTAGAATTCTTGCGTAGCTCTATCTCTCTGTACTAATGAGGCGCTAGATCTTGTTTCTTGCAATAGTAATGAAAAAGACAAAGTTAGAAGAACTAAAAGAATGAATGAATTTCAACGTTTCGTATAGAGTCTTGATATTGACGGACCGTGATTTTCAACCAGCTTCAAAGACTTTTGACGCATTCTGTGTGATCATGAATCTTATATGCCAGCAAAATAGTCACGAACAACACTCTCATTGACATGCTTGACAATCTTCACATCATATAGAGCAGCACCCAAGTTTCACTTCTTCTACCTATTTAATGAGCAGCATACACAATTATTGAATCTACTAAAGGCTAATATTGTGCGAATGTATAGAACAAAGAACTCACTCGTCTCAAGGGTTCAACGTTCGTTCAAAAATTGCCTCTGTATCATTCTTAGCCCATTTAGCAACTCTGTCACTACTACGTCTTTTTCATGCACTTTCTTCATGATCATTTGTTATCGTATCATCGAAGAATTGTGCCGTGGTTCTTTTCTTCTCAATAGTAAATTTCGAGAAGCTCAAAGCTGAAAGTGTGACGAGAAGTACTTGACTTGGAAGACTAATGCAATTATCTGAACGAATGACAAAATGGGAACAAGATTGAAGGCCGTAAATTGAGCTAGAAAGCTGAGTGAGCGCGGAAGAAAGAAAGTAGAAGCACAACGATGGGATATTGAATCAGGGAGCCACAGGTGGCTTCCTGACTCAACATAAAGCCGTTGTTCAGCTATCTTTGAAAGTCACCAAACGACAACGGCAGAAATTAGCAACAAGGGAGCATAAAGGAGCTGAGAGCGAGCAGAGGGGAGCATCAGAGAGCATCAGAGAGCATCAGAAGAGCATCAGAAGAGCATAGGAAGAGTAAGAGAGAATATCGAGAGATAGTATAAAGGAGTCAAGCTCTCCACGACGCTACTCAAGAAGCTCAAAGGCCAGACGAGATTCTCGACCGCAATCAAGTGGTGGTGGAAAACATTCGCATATCTGCCTGGCCGCACGGATCATGCGATTGAGGCTATCTTCACAGGCCCGCCCCTTGGTGATTTCGTCACTCTTGAGAATATCGATATTCAGGCAATCTCGAGTCAGCTTGATGTGGCTAGGGGGACTCGTTGGACGACGCTCGATGAGCGGACTTGTCAAAGATGTAGTAGCTTGGGTGTCGAGCCGGTCCCTGGTGGGACGAGTGTTTTCGGTCTTAGCCCTCAGTACCCTGATAGTATGCTTACGGGAGCCGATGATGCGATTGCTGGTATCATGTATTATTGGCAGATTTGAGCGCACTCTTTTAAGTTGTGAGAGATATCTGCATCGCTTGAGCCTGTTTGCCTTTATAGTCATGTGTCTACTCTGCTTAGTACCATTATATGTTATGTTATGCTACACCGCATCAAGATCATCTTGAATTGCAGTAGAACTGTCGGCTTCGACCTGTTGAAATGACAAAAGCTGTCAGCGCTCTTTCATACCGAGCTGTGAGAAAGGCGAAAATGAAAGCTTCAGTGACTGTCAAACGCCCGCTCATCTGAACTCTATCGACTATAAATGACATAAAACGCGGTTCACCGCCTCAATTGTTCACTGCACGCCGCATTTCGTGACAGTCTTACAAGCATTGATCTACGAACAATCTGTAAACTGTACGGAATATATTGGTATATGAGGGTCAGAGCGAATATGTGCATGTAGATATATTGACTATCTAGTAGGTAGAGCATATGGTAGAGCATACAGATGAAGGAAGAAGTGGGAGGACGGATAAATACCCCTAGCGCCAAGCCGCTTCGGCCGGAGCGGAAATAACTAACCGCCGGGGTATACGTATGAGCATACGTATGTTCATACGTATGTGCATACGTACCCCGTTTCCAACACTCCCTCTTAGGAATTGAAGCTCCATGTCAAGCTATTCAGACCTTCTATGTATACCGTGCTCTTTTACTCGCCGGCGCCATGCTCGGCGGGGTAGCCTCATTCCTTGAAGCTAGTCTCATAACTGACCTGAACCTTAGGAATTTGCCTGAGTTCAGAGATTTGGTTAGGCCGTCGACCACCATTTGATCGATGGATATGTATTTCAATCTGATTGCTTCCTCTTCTACCTTATTCCGAACATAGTGATACGACGTATCAATGTGCTTAGCTCGAGGGTGATTGACGAAATTGCTACTCATTTTTATAGTCGCTTGATTGTCAGCTAAAATGATAGTTGAATTCGTACCTGAATCATCATACCTCATCTCTTTCAATGCTTGAATCAGAAAGATCAATTCTTTGACTGAATTACATTCGTTGACGTATTCAGCTTCAGCAGATGACGTGCTAACACATTGCTGATGTTTGAAGCTTCAGCTAATTGATTCATTTCATAGAAAAAACATATAGTCGAAGATGAATCTTCAAAAATTCAAGCAATTCGCATGAGCTGAATTGATATATTCAAAAAATTCAGCTTTCTCAACTTTCTTCACTTTGAAAGATTCATATCAAAGCTTCAGCTCAGCAGTATCGACTAGATATTGAATGATTTGTTTGACAGCTAGATCATGATTGAGAGTAGAATTCATCGAATATCTGCTGCATTTGCTCACTGCATAGACTATGTCTGATCATGTTTGACAGACTATTCACATCAGTGTTTCAATGATTGATTGATAACTCTCTATTTCTTCAGAGATAACTTGATATTCGACTCACTTCTTTGACTTTCAATAGACGTTCTTCTTAAGCTGAAATCTGTGATGCATCGATGTTTTAGTTGAGCTGCAATTGCTCATGCTCAGAAGCTCGATGACTCGCTTGATATAGATGCTTTGATTGATTCAAAGAGTTCATTCAGCTCTATTATGAGTTATGTGCATTTCTAGATATCACTCGATTGAGTCAAGATCTTTCATTTGAAAGCGTTCTGCAAATTACAGCTTTAGAGCTTGAATATTGAATATATTTGATTCTAGAATAAGCAGATTGTTCACATAGATGACGATAATGATGTCATTATCATGAATGAACATTGAATGATCAATTTCTATTCTTTAATAGTCAATGAAGATGAGATAAACTTTCAGAGTTACATATCATTTTCGAGATGTCTGTTTTAATTCATATAGAGTCTTGTTTAAACGACAGGTCAAAAAGATTTCATTTAATTCTTTTTGCTCAAATCTCGACGATTGCTGCACTCAGATCTTTTCTTTTAGATGTGCTTCTAGAAAAGCAATGATGACATTCATTTATTCAACTTCGTAGTTATATTTGATCGTCAATGCTAGAAGCATTTTGATGATCGTGATTCTGATCATCGAAGCAAAGATTTCATCATAGTCAATTTTCTGCTTCTGACGAAATTTCTTACACATTCATCTAGCTTTGTATTTGATCATCTCTTCTTTGAGTTCTCGCTTAATGATAGTTACTCAGCACGTCGACAGTATTCATTGATTCAATGAAGATGTCTTCAGAATAAAGATGTCATTTTTAATGTGAGCATCGAGCTCACTTCTGAATGCAAGCTTTCATTGTTCTCAATCGAGACTAGCTCTAGCTTGTTTCACTGTTTGTGAAGTATTCAATTCAATTTGAACTCGATTTGCTTAACTGACAAAGTCTCAATTATGATTTCTGATTCAGAGATCATTTAATGTTCTGTAATCAACAGATTCAGCAATGACTCATTTGAAATGTTCACTCGAAGCATCAGATGCATCAAAATCACTTGAGCTATCTGACTCACTTGATTCTAGTTCTAGTGATTTGCTTTTACTAGCTTTCTGTGAAGCGACTGATGTTCTTGTTTGATGATCGTCGATAATTTTCGCGATCTTCGCATTTTCAGTGATTTTTATCAAGAAAGATGCATCGTCGATTTGATCATCGAAGCTTAGTATCAAAAAATCTTCATCATACTCTTCGACTTCAATGACTATCTCGTCTCATTGAACATGACTAGATATTAATACGTTCTTTTCATTTTACAAGCGAAACTGATTGACTTTCTCGTAGCTCAAGAACTGACATTTTAAGCTCTTGTCATTGAGCTTTCGATGAGCTTTCTTCACATGATGATAGACTATGCATTCAAATGTATGTAGATAGTTAAGATCAGACTTCTTGTCATGTCATGCTTCATAGAAAGTTATTTTGTTCAACGCAGTGATAGAACTTTTGTTCTTCAGATAGATGACAGTCATTATTGCTTCATCTCATAGTCATATTAACAATTTGACGCTAGTCAGTATAGCGCAAGTTCGTTCAAAAAGAGTGTGAAAACATCGCTCTGCAACTTCATTTTGACTCAAGTTATATGATGTTGTTGACTTTCATTTGATCTCATGCTTTTTGAGCAATTCAATAATTTAATGATCAGCATACTTTTCTTCATTATCTGAACGCAGTCAATGAATCGAGATGTTTCGAGTCTTTATCAATTTCAGATAGTTTCGAAGTTCATCTTTTGAATTGAACTTTCGTTTTAGTAGATATGTGATCGTATATTGACTGTAGTCATCAATGAAAGTAGCTACATATCTGAATTCTTCATCGATTTAAGATATTTTATCATCGTCGACGAGATTCATATGTACTAGCTCATCTACTTTGATGACTCTGATGTGAGATTTTCGACTCGAGACTTGATTTTGCTTGTCTATGACACAAGTCTCACATATCGATTCTGAGAATTCTTCATCTTCTAAACTATTTGCAGAATTCACATTGATGTCGATGCTCATGTTGACTAGACGCTTGATGTCTGTCATATTCAGATGAGCTAATCGTTTATGTCATTGACATCATGACATCTTGACTGATTCTGAACTGCTTGTCAGATTGACTTGAGAATTTGAAAGATTGATTGATGTATTCACGAAATATGTCATGATGTCAGATCATCAATTCGATTTAGAACATAGATCGTCGATATCTTAGATAATCTCGATTCATTGAATCTGTTTCGCAGTTCAATGAATCAAGTCATCAATCTAGTCATCGTCATCTTAATCTAGTCTCAGCAATTCTGTTTCGATCATCTCAGTCGTGTGCGCGAACTTCTGCAATCTTAAGTCAATAGAACTACTGTCTAGCCTTGATTCTGCTCGATTCATGTATATAGAAGTTGAGCTCTCGTTCTTTTCTTTCGCTCTTTGTCTTTCGTCTTGTACATTATCTGATGTATTGTCTTGTACCTAGATTCTATCAAAGTAATAATAATATCAGTCATCTATATTGATAATATCTCTAGTCTAGCTCAGTCTCTGACATTACGAAAGATCTACACTTTCTGCAACGTTTTCATACGTTGAAATCTCGTCTAGTTATTCTTTCGCTCAAATGAAGTCGTCTCACAATTTCTCGATCGACGATGAGCGTGCTGTCAAACAGTTCGCTCATAGTGTGATCGAAAATTCAGTCGAGATCTTTCGCGCAATGCGAGAGCTTCAAAATCAAGTTCGGCAACATGATGTTATCATTTCGTTCTCGTTCATCGTTCTCAGTTCTTCAGTCTATATAGAATTGAATTCTCAGTTTCTCATGATGATAACTCAGATCGTCGCACAAATCTTGAACAATCAATCTTCTCTCATCGTTCATTTCTCTGCGAATTCTGTCGCTGTCATCATCGCTTCTAGATTCGAGAAGCTTCTCGACAT
>JAABUH010002640.1_pt1 | contig 16860 bp, 30 predicted proteins | sample 5559121 | NCBI WGS metagenome assembly JAABUH01 (sample SAMN10711871, study PRJNA513364) | rock metagenome | isolation source: Antarctica rocks | place: Antarctica: Victoria Land, Battleship Promontory nord | collected 2015-12-28
GCGCGCGGCCAGGGCGGCCTCCGGCTGCCCCTTCCTCGGCCGCAAGGCCGGCTCGCGGCGGCACCTCAAGGCGCGCGCACGCCGGGCTGGGCCGCCTGCCGCAGGGCTGCCCGACCTGCACTGGACGCACATCGAGCGCCAGCCAGGCGGCCCGCACGACATGGCCCTACCCTACCCTACCCTACCCTACCTGACCTCGCCGACCGGCCGCACCCCAGGAGGCTGTGCTGGCGGCGCCGATGGATGTGGAGGAGCTGGCGCGGCTGGGCCGCCGCCGCGGCGCGTGCCCGTACTACGCCGCGCGCGCGGCGCTGCCCGAGGCTGACCTGGTGCTGCTGCCGTACGCCGCGCTGCTGGCGCAGGCGCGGCACCCCCACTGCCCGGGCTTGTCCGCTGGGAGGCTCGCGGCAGGTCTGGGTCTGAGAGGCGTGCGCGGCGAGGGGGGAGCGCCTCCACCAGCAGCGGCGAACCGGCTCCGGGCACGTCCGCTGGAAAGCTAATGACAGGTTTGATTTGAAAGAGGGACGCGTGGCGAGTAGGAGCCGCGAATGCAGGAGTGCAGGGATGCTTTGACAGCATGCCCTGCTAACATGTCACCCGCACGTCTGACCCGCGCCGCCCCAAAGCTCCTTCATCAGCCTGTTCATCTCCAAGCAGGGTCATCCAGTTGCCGTATGTCACCAAGAGGCTCATCCTGCCGGAAGGACCGCCACCGGGAAGACCGCTAAAGCAGCGCGAGCACGCCGCTGCAGCCCGCATGTGAGCGGTGGGGTGCTCACGCGCCGCGCTGGCGCCCGGCTGCGCAGGAGACGCGCGAGGCGCTCGGCGTGCGCCTGGACGGCGCGGTCGTCATCGTCGACGAGGCCCACAACCTGGCGCGTCCCCACGCGCGCCCCTTCTGCGAGCCTGCTGTCTCACTGTATGTCAGCATGAAGCCGAGACACACTTCCCGGCCTTCACACTTTCAACTTGAAGCAATCAAGCAGGCACTATGGGCAAGCAAGTCTGGCTGCCCAGCAAGGGGCTGCGCAACGCCGTGAGCCTGGGAAGTATGATAGTGAGAAACGCGGCAAGCGGATGCTGCCAGCGCGATTCTGGAGAAAGGCCACGCCGGGCAGGCATGCGGTGCTGTGTGGTCCGCCCCTCTGCACAGCGTCGAGCGGCGCCCCGCGCGGCAGGTGGACGCCGTCAGCGCATGCCACAGCGCGACGCTGGCCGCGCCGCAGGCCGCCGCCGCGCTGGGCGCGCTGCGCGCCTACCACGAGCGCTTCCGCGGCCGCCTGGCCCCGGGTGCGACCGCGACGCCCCGGTCGTGGCTGCAGGTCTAGGGTATATACCCTACCCTAGTCCGTGCTGTAGGCGAGTCAACTTGAGTGGAGCCTGGTGCATGTATGCTGGTCCAGAAGGCTGGCATCCACTTGCTTGACTTCGCATATGCTCTAGGGACGGCATGAGCGTGATGTGCACGGTAATCGTGCGCTTTGCGCTGGCGCGCAGGCAATAGCAGGCACATCCAGACGCTGCTCGGCCTGGCCAGGACGCTGCTCGGCTGCCTGGAGGCGGGGCTGCCCGACAGGCCGCCCTGCGCGGCGCCGCAGCGGCCCCCCGCGCGACCCGGGGGCCCCGGGTCGGAAGACCCCACGACGCGCGTGCTCACGGTCAACGACTTCCTTTTCGCCACGGGCCTGGACAACGTCAACCTGTTTCAGCTGCTCAGGCGCGCCGCGCGCCATCGCTCCCGAAGTCCATCTTCCAATTGTCGTCATTGTCTTCCTTGTCAGATGCAGCACAGCCACCTGCCAGCAGCACTCGCTGGGATTTCTGCTTGGGTTACGAGAGGGCGCACATGCACTTTGGGCTGCTAAAGCTCCGTCAGAACCTGCTCTGTCTCGCAGCGTGCACACGGTCTGGCAGTCTGCCAGGCGGGGCACAGCTGCCTCGTGCGCGCCGGGCTCCGAGCCGCGGGCCTGCAGGGCTGGCAGCCTGCGCGCGCAGGTATGTGAAGGAGAGCAAGGTGCTCTTCAAGGTGTCGGGCTTCGCGGACAAGGCGGCAGCCGGCAGCGGCGCCGCCGTGACGCCGCAGGCGCCCGGCGGCGAGCCCGGCGTCTCCATACCGGAGGGTGCGCTGTGTATGCGACATGGCGGAGCTGTCCATGTTTCCTCTTCGGCTTGAATGGACGAGAGTCGGAGATGCAGATGTCAAATGACCCCAGGTATTGTGCAGCTGGCCTACTGCTGGTCTGACGGGGAGCGGGCGCCGCCGCGGCAGGCGGCGGCATGTCGGCCCTGCACGCGCTGGTGGCGCTGATGGCGGCGCTCACCAACGCGGACGCGGACGGGCGCGTGGTGGTTGACGCCGCCGCGCGCACCGTCAAGTTCGTGCTGCTCAACGCGGCCGCGCACTTTGGCAAGGCGCGCTCCACCTGCCAGTGCCTCTGCTCGTCCTGGCGGCGGGGCGGTGCGGGAGGTAGGAGCCAGGCTCGGGCGGCCGCGCGCGCGCTCGCGTGCCTGTCAAACACGCTGGTGCCGGGTACTGCGCTGCGGCGTATGCTCTCCTGGTCTGCTTTCCTGCTATGCGCGGCGTGACCGGCCCCGCGTTCGCGCACCCTTCAGGCCCCCCCGCCGTCGGCGGGCGCCGACGCGCGCGCGCCGCGCCAGGTCGTGGCGGCGGCGCACGCGGTGGTGCTTGCGTCGGGCACGCTGGCACCGGTGGCTGCGCTGCGGCGCGCGCTGTTCCCGGGCGCGCCGCCGGCCGCTGTGCGCGCGTTCGCGTGCGGGCACGTCGTGCCGCGGCAGCGCCTGCTGGCGCTCGCGCTCGGCCGCGGGCCCGGCGGGCGCGAGCTGGACCTGCGCGCGGAGTGGCGCGGCGCGCCGGGCGCGCTGGACGAGCTGGGCCGCCTGCTGCTCAACGTGTGCCAGGCCGTGCCGCAGGCGCGGCCGCGCGCGGGCCGGGGCGCCGGCCCTGGCTGGGCGTTGCCGGCCCTGGCTGGGCGTTGCGGTTGCGGGCTGCAGTGTGATGGCCGCGCGAGTCGCCGAGCTGGGCCGCCTGGCTGCCGAGAGCGTGCCAGGCCATGCTGCAAACGCGGGTCCCGAGACTGGAGTGCTGGCCTCGGGGGTATCACATGGCCAGTCTGCACACAGATAATGCCAGGAGGCCATGACTGGCTGCTGGGGCCGCGATTTGTGCTTACTGCCACTCAGAACTAAGCGACTGGCAACCTCTTTCAGCGTGCGCGTCGCGGAGCGGCACGAGTGCAGCCTTGCACCCGGGCCCCTCCACCTCTCATGCTCTGCAGGCACGGCCGCGCCTGCTGCCGCACCCGCCGCAGCGCTGCCCAGGGCGCGCGCGCACGCTGCAGGGCGTCGTCGCCTTCTTCCCGTCCTTCGCGTACGCGGACCAGGCGGCGCAGCGCTGGGCGGCCACCGGCGCGCTGGCCGCGCTGGCCGCGCGCAAGCGCGTGTTCCGGGAGCCGCGCGCTGCAGCGGCGGTCGAGCAGACGCTGGCGCAGTTTGCGGCGGCGGCCGCTGGGCAGGCCACCGACAGTCGTGCAGGTGAGTGCCGGCTCGGAGCTGCCGTGCATGTCAGGTGCCTGAGCGTGAGGCGCTCCATGTCCAGCCCGACCCAGACGCGCACTCCCTGGTAGGCCTGTGCACAGTGCATGCACCTCACGGCTTGCGCATGCGGCATGTGGGGGGGGGACTGGATGCCTTTCGCCTGGACCTTGTGCAAAACGGGGTATGTGGAGCGTGCAGAGTGGCACTGATGCAGTGGGTTCAACAAAAAAGTGCTCTGCAGGCCTTGCCAAGCGTGCTGTGCATGTTGAAGGGCTAGCCGCCTTAACTTCCTCAGCTCCCAGGACAAAGTGAACATGCTCAATTGTTCTGGGCAGGCGGCGAGGGCGCGCTGATGCTGTGCGTGGTGGGTGGCAAGCTTGCGGAGGGCATCAACTTTGGCGACGGACTGGGCAGGTGCGCGCTCAGGTGTTTGATTGCAGTTTCTCTGATAGATTATCCAGGAGTAAAATTTAAGCGATGGGAAGCCTGGCTGCCACATGTGCAGTCCCTTGAGCGCCAGCCAGTTGCTGCCAATGTCTGTCACGTCGAGCGGGCATGCAGTATGCGTTTCATGCCAGAAACAGCGGTGGTAGCAGCTTGAACAGATGACAGGCGCCCCTGCCCTTCAGTGCGCCCTGGTTACAGATGTCCTGGCTACGGCAGGCAGAAAGGCGTGCGTGAGCAGACCGGCAGACCCACCAGGTGACCCAGTGTTGGTGGCGCGGCAGGTGCGTGGTCGTGCTGGGCATGCCCTACCCAAACCCCGCCGACCCAGAGCTGCGTGAGCGCATGCGCTATCTTGATGCGCAGCAGCCCGCCCCGGCGTCAGACGGCGCCAGCGCGGCCCTGCATGGCGCTGCATCGCCGTGCTCCGATGGGTTGCAGCAGGCCTTGTTGCCGCAGGGCAGCCAGGCGGGGCGGGGCGGACAGGCCGGCCGCGAGTACTATGAGGACCTGTGCATGAAGGCGGTGAATCAGTGCATTGGCCGCGTGATCCGCCACGCAGCCGACTGGGCCGCTGTCGTGCTGGTCGATGCGCGCTGGGGCGCTCGCGCGCGTGCCGGCGGGGGGCCTGGCCTGGGTGACGGGGCAGATGGCAGGGGCTGGGACGGCCCCCTCGGCAAGCTGCCGGCCTGGATCCAGACGTCGCTGGTCGTCGCCCCAAACTTTGGTGATGCTTATGCACGCCTCCACCGCTTCACGCGCGCAATGCGCGCCACCTGATTGCTGCTCTGTTTCCTGAAGTTAGTCATATGGGGTGTTTTGCTGCACACTCCTAACTGCTGTCACAACACATGTCGTCTTCTTATTTAGTGTGCACTGCTGAGTGTGAGCGTTGGAGTGGCCAGGTGTCTGCAGGATGTGGGTACTTGTATCCGGAGTCAAATGTCAGCGAGCATGGAATGGCTCAATCAGGCGAGTGTGCATTACAGATGCCTGTGTCACACTGCGGTTGTCATGGCAAACAAAACTTGCTTGTACGTGTGCGTGGACCTGATGCCTATCAATGTGTTAAGCAGAAGTGGAGCATGTCGACAGGGCTGGCAAGTGGCCAGCATGGCAAAAAGAGCATATGACATGCAGAGCATGCCAAAATGCATTTGAGGAACCCTAGAGGTCCCTTTACGTCTTCATGCATGTGATGATGTACTTCTCAGCAGCCAAAACCAACACCACGGTCCACCACCCTGCAGACATGGCCAAGGCCGTCAGCGCCAATCGGCGAACAGCACAGAACCCCCGCCTGGCTTTTGGCAGCACAGTTGCTGGCAACAAGACGCGCGTGGCCAGGGCGCTGAACTTTGCCAGCCGGACTCCAGATAAGACGCAAACACGCGCTGTGTAAGTGCACTTCATCCTTTGAAGCGAAGCGCTTGCTCAAAGGCTGTGCACATTGCTAATTGTCAGTGTCTGTCTGTCTCTCAGGCTGATGGAATCATCCAGTGACGTCTGCACGAGTGCTGCAACTGCAGGGACGTTGACTTGCCTTGGTGATGGTGCTGGTGCAAGCGGGGCAGCTTCTGCAACCAGTCAGGCGTCTGCAACTCAGCCCGCCCCAGTTGTAGCAACCCATGGCATCATGCTGGCAGCAAGCAGCACTGCAGCTTCTGCTGCACCAGAGAAGCTTGTGCATATGCCAGACACGGCAAGTATAAGCACAAAGACTTTGCTTGCGCACGTCATGCTCATATGTTATTGCCAACTAATTCGTCATGTGCTGGGGGTGCAGCTCTCCTCTGGCACAGCTGCGGTCAACTGCAGCAGCGCAGCTGCAATGGACGCGCTCGAGAGGTTCGCGCTGGCACTCAATGAGCATCCGCATCCGCTGGCAGTGCCAGCCACCGCTGCACAGCTGGTCCAGACGATGCATGACCCGAAGGAGCAGGTGCGGGTGTCTTAAGTTGCCACAAGAACAACCAAGTGCTGAGTACAAACGCATTTTTGCTCACCATGCATGCCTCTGCAAGCAGGCAGTGCTGCTGGCCGCTGCAGTCATCGCAAATGCCCTGCTTGAGGAGCATCGGCGGCATGCAGCGCACAGGTCATGGACAGGCATGGTGGCAGGAGTCAGCTGCCTGTATGTAGCAGCTGCTGTACTGGTGATGTGCAGCATCGCCACGGCTCTGCACTTTTGGATGGCCGAGCCTGCCGGCGCACCTCTCAGCTGAATGGTGCCATGTTTCATGACGTGCATGCATGCTTGACAGGCTGTCCTGGCCAGACAGCAACAACACGAGCACATGATTTTGCTGGCTGCAACACACTGCACGTGCAAATTGCACCCTTCTGAGGTTTGACCTGGAACAAACTGTCCTTCTTCGTTCAGGCGAGCTTTACCACGACGCGAACAGCATAGAAACCCCCGCAGGCCCCCGCATGCTGCCATCACTATGGCTGCACAGCAGCAGCTGCCTTTGTCTTGTCGCTCTTCACGGGCCCCTCGCTGCCCTTTGTGATATATACGCTCCGTGTCATCTCCTTGCTGTCAATGGTCACGACATCTATCTCAGCCTCCTTGCAAACCTGCGCAGCGCCTGCCAGTGTGAGAGGGCATGCACAGCCGTCGGTGAGCACCAGCATGCAGCAAGACTGTGGAGAGTCTCACAGTGCAGCAGCGGAAAGCGCACCTCCAGCGCAGCAGCCTCGGCCTCCACGTCGCCGCCGCACATGATGACCGCTGCGGTGGTGCTCGGCTCGTATGCCAGCGTGTCGTCATCGTCAAACATCTCCTGGAAGGTGTCGCGCGTGGAAGTCGCCACGACCACATTGCATCGCGTGCGCCACCCGTCCCACCGGTCCCGGAAGCACATCGACTCCTCGTTCGGTGCCTGGTCGCCCAGAGCGTCACTGTCACATGCCGCTAACAAGGGTGATGTAAGCCAGCAGTGCTGCAATACCCTCCGTACGCACCCGGTAGTATAACCGCACGTCCTTGCGCATCGGGAGGTTGAGACCGCACTCCTCAGCGCCAGACTCGATCAGCGCGCGTGCAGTTGCGATGCCGCGGCCCTCGGCGAACATGACAATCGTGGGGTAGCCGTAGAGGCCGTAGATCGGGCCGCGCAGGTCCATGCCCGCTCCCTACCAGGCGGCCAGCCAGCCGCCTATCAGACTTGGCACAAGCTCACACGCAATACCGCAGACAGAGGGTAGACCTGATAAACATGTGGCACAGAGTGCAGTACAGATCATGGGTAGTCAGCATGTCGACTCCCAGCGCTCCGATCGCAGGCATCACACTGTGTGTTACTGAGTGTGTCAGGAGCTTGTGCTTGCGCAAGCGCGGGGAGCCGCACCGTGAAGGGCCCAATCTCAACAGAGTCCTCCTCGCTGAGCTTGTACACATCGGGCGCCTCTTCCTCGCTGACCACCAGCGCCACCTCCGCCATCACGCTGCGCATGGCACGGCATGCGCTCAGTATGCGCCAACGATACCTCACACTTGACCTCGTGCTGCTGCTTCGTATACAGGCGCAAACGCCCTCTGTCCTCTGCAGCCATGGCTGCACCCGCCAGGCGGAAAGTGCTGCATGGTTTGCTGCTCGTCTGCTCCCTGCCGCCAGCGGAGCGTCTGTGCGCGCTGGCAGTGAGTAGCGGCACGCGCAGCCCCCCGACACCACGTCAGGCGACCAAAAACCCCTGCGGGGGCTGCAAGAGCAGGGCAGCTGCGCGCCTGATCATGTCCTTGACATGCTTTATCTCGCCGGCAGAAATGTCGCCCCGCGCCTTAAGCAGGGCGTCGCGCTGCAACTTCTGGGCGTGCGGCGGGCTCGCGACTGCCGCGCGGAACGACCATGCACGTCATCCGCATGACACAGCCAGACTCTCATGTTCACGTCAAAAGCTGACTCAAAGCCCTCATGCAATGTGCATGTCCAAGTTGTATGGTACGCTAGAAAGCTGCTGGGGTTGTCTTGTGCAACAACGCTTTTCCCATTGCTGTGTCCACTGTCACACCTGGCATCAACTTCAATAAAACATGCTTGCCCGGTGGTCCTTGTGATTGCACGACATGCAGTCCGTGGCGTGCGCCGCTCCTGACAAGCGGCCAGGGCGCGCTACGCCATGCGCCGTGCACCAGTGCCGCTGCCGCTGAGGGCGCACCGAGCAGGCTGTGCTCCACGCCGCTGTTGATGCGCAGCGAGGCGCGCTGGCCCACGTGCTTGTACGCGTTGCGCAGCGGCACCTTGTCGCGGCTGATCTCGGCCTCCACGACCACCTGCGCCCGCAGCGCAGGTCGGGTCGGGCGTCCACAGCACGGAGCCGCCTGATGCACGGGCCGTCCGCAGCAGAGCCGCCTGGTGCCCCGCCTGATGCACCTGCCATGGGAATGAGAGACCTGCAGCGTTGGGCCTGGCGCACCTCGCGCAGGCCGAGCGTGAGCTGCCGCGAGCGCACAAAGCGGCCCGGGTTCCAGTCGGGCGCGTCGTCCGCGGAGAACTTTGGCAGGTACCAGTTCTCGCGGTCCTTGATCTGCTGCAGGTCCTGCAGACGCCCCGCAGCGCGGCCCCGCGTCAGGCAGGAGCCTGAGAGCCAGACGGCTTGCCAGAGTTCAAGGCCCTGCCACGTACGCTCGTTGAACGGCGCACTCAATGTGTGCACAATGCGTCACAAAGCACGGCTGCAAGCCTTCCCTGCTGAGCCGGAGCTTGCCACTGCAAACAAGCACAGCGCGTGATGGCGCAGAGCGGCGCGCCGCCTCTGAACAGCGGGGGCGCGCCTCCTCTCGCTCCTCCTCCACAGCAGCCGCGTACACATGCACAGCCCTGCGTGTGCCTGCTGGAGTAGACACACAGGATGTCAGTCTCCTGCTCGCTATCACTGTTCTGCGTGTCCCTGGACACAAATCTGCGTGGGGTGCGCTACGCGCACCACCATTGCGGCTCCCTGGTAGCCTGGGTTGCCTGCACGTTTGCATGTACCGGCTCAGCACCATATCTGCCTTGAAGTATATATGAACGCAAGAAAGAGAGCACCGCCGCACCTCCAGCCAAATGCATCGCCGGCAAAGCTGACAACTGGGGCGCCCCTCTGCGAGCAGGCAAGTGTAAGGTGCAAGCACAGCGTCAGGGCGCTGCGAGGAGCAGCAAAGTGCGAAGCGGCTCTGGGCACCTGGGGCGCCGGACGCGAACAGCACGGCTGTGAAGCGGCGGAACGCTCTGTCAACATATTGCAACAGCAAGGAGGGGTTTGGCCGACAGTCTTGCTGTGTTGCTTCAAAGTGGCCTCTGCTAGCTCGCTCTTATCGTTGAGGGAGTTGAGGTATCTATAAAAGCAAACTTAGGGCTTGTCTGGCAGGTTTCCGACAGCTAGCTAGCGGGAAGCCTGAAGCAGGTCCGCTTTCGAGTTCGGGCAAGATGTGTCGCTTGCTGTAAAGGGCTGCTCCTTGGGTGGTTCACCCGCGGCTGTGTTGCAGGCCCCAGCTGGCCGGCAATGCGAGGCTGCATACCCCCTGTTTGAGCGCCTGCACAGGCCAAGCATGTCGCCCACGGCGGCGGAGCACCTGAAGGACGAGGTGAGCCGCGCCCTGCACCTGCTGGCGGACCTGACTGAGGAGCGCCCGCCCGCGGAGCCGCTGGGCAAGCTCCAGCCCGCACTGGTTAAGCACTGCAAGGTGCGATCAGCAGCTGGCCTGCTCGGGGAAAGAGCTGGAGCCTCTGGTGACAGCTTGGCTTTGGGTGTCTGTGAGGCTTGCGCCTGTTCCTGTAAGAATTCCAGTACGGGAAGTTTTGAGTGACAGGCTTTCAGTACAGGAAGTTTCAAGTGACAGGCTTCGCCGTGTGGTCTGCACACTACCAGGAGGGGACCCGACCTGTGGCAGACGAGCAGCCCCCGGGCAGCTGCTTGCAGAACCGCGCTCGCAGCACTGGCTTTCCGGCAAACTGCAAGCGCGCACTGCTGCTGAGCTGGCCATGCGCCACATGCTACCTGTTCGCTCTGTCTGGCAAGTGCGGAGCACCTCTGGTGACTGTTAGTTTGAAAGCTCCATGCAGACTTTTGCGGAGTTGGTGCACCGCTACGCAGGGCCTGTTCTTCTACCACACGCGCAAGGTGGGGCTGGGCATCGGCGTGAAGTGGGGCGCGGGCGTGCTCTTCACGCACCTGACCGACGAGCACGGGCGCACGGGGTGGTCAGCGCCGGCGCTGTACCGCGTGAAGGAAGCGGCGCTGGGGCTGATCGCAGGTGCGCGCAGTGCGGTGGCAGGTCCTGCACAGTACAGCAGGGAGCCTATCATAAGGAGTACGTTTGCCGCAAGCGCAGGCAGCTGACTCGATTGTGCAGACTTCAACCTGCGTTCTCTTCGAGTCCACTTGTTAACCACTGGTAACCACTGGACCACTGGAGCACCGTCTTGAGGGCAGGTGTTCAGGCAGAATGCCAGACAGCGGTGCTGGCAGACCTTGGTGTGTGTGCGGCCAGGCGCGGGCAGCATCCAGACGCTGCTCGTGCTGGGCAGCGACGCGGCTGTGGACCAGTTCCGGCGGGTGGGGGCCTCGCTGCCCCGCCACAGGGAAGCGACTGCATTGTGCCGGATCTTTATGGAACCTACTCCTTACTTCCTGTTCCTCCTCACTTCTGCATGGTAAGGGTTGCCCAGAGCAGGGACACCTGACGACATGCTGAGGTACTACGCCCATAAAGAGTCACCACGCACGTGCAAGGCAAAGGGCTTGCACTTCAGCGGCGCTGCTGTGAAGTATTCTTTACTGTTTATGTAATGCTGGCTGGCGGCGCTGTTTAACATATATGTGGGGCTGTGGCGTTGTTGTGCTCCTGTACATGCACGAAGCTGGCGCGCACGGCGCGCAGGCGACGATGGGCCCCGTCGTGCTGGGGCAGGACCTGTCGCTGGGCAAGGCGCTGGGATTTGGCGTGGTGCGCCCTGCGCCCTGCCTGCGCATCGCGCCCCCAGCTTGCCAGCCTGGAGGCGGTGGTAGTGCAGGCATCGCGGGTTGGGCGCCGTCGTTGTCAGGCCCGTGTGCGCGTCGTCACGACCACCACTGCCGCGACGCCAACTGTTGTGTCCTATCTTTATGTGCACCGGAGGTGGCACCGCATGTGGTGCAAGGCAATGCTGCCAGCCGCAGCACCGCATGGAGCATGTTGGACGACGCCGCATGCAGCACGCGAGGCTCGGGCCAAACTTGGTGCTGGAAAGCCTGAGGTCTGCGTGCGCACCTGCACAGGCAAGTCGGTTATGCTCCGCACACCCAATGCCACGCGCTAATGGCAGGCCGGCGGGGGCCCCCAGTTGGAGGACATCAATCTGCTGAACAAGCGCGACGTCGTCACGCTCAGCACGTCGGGCGGCGCCATCGTGGACTGGAGCATAATTGGCGCGCCTGCCCGGCCCGTCCCCTCCCTGCGTCGCTCCACGCCCGCGCGGCCCGACGCATGCCGGCCCCCTCCGCGCAGCGCCCAGTGTTCCGGCGCTGCCCTGTGCCCCCCGGTCAGCCAGGGTGAGCGCTCGCACAAGGACGCTCATGCTGCTGCGCAGCGCTCAAATGCTGCGCGCCCTGGCAGCTCGCTCTAAGTGCTGGCCGGGTGTTTCACGTGATCCATGCTGGCTGCATTTGGCAGCACGCAGTGCGTGCCGGACACCCTGTCAAGAGTCATAGCCCAAATAGTGCGAAATGCGTGCATATCTAGCTTTCCCTGCTGTAAGTCACTAGCGCAGCTGGGGACCGCGTACGCGTATGCCGCGCAGGCGGGAAGATCAGCTTCGACAAGGAGGCGAACGCCGAGATCTACGGGCCGCACACGAGCGCGCAGCAGATTCTGGGCGCGCCCGCGAGCACGCACCGGCCGCCCGAGGCGCTGCGCCCGCTGTACGCGCCTGCGGCCTGGGCACTGCTTGGTAGTTCCTGGCTGTGCAAGCGCGTGCGCATGCTGGCGCAGCCCCGTGCGCTGCATGTTGAGCAGCGCGTGAGGGCCTGTGAGCCGGTGGTCGAGGATGCCTCACACGGGAAGTGCAAACGAGCATGCGCATGGCGCTTGCGCCTCGACAGGCAAGGGGCCAAGGAGACGTCAGCTGCCTCCGCTGCTTGCCCCCTTGCACGCATAAACAGCAGCGCTATGATGTGCCGAGGCGCGCGCCGCAGGTACACCGCGCTGGAGGAGCTGGCGGCGGCGGCGGACGGCGACGTGCGGCGCTTTGGCGGCTTCCGCACCAGCTGGCGCGCGCAGATCAAGGAGGAGCTGCGCATCAAGGGCCGCAGCGGGCTGGGCGCAAAGGGCACCGGGGCGGCTGCGGAGGGCTGAGGCGCGCAGGCGCTGCCGCATGCAGCGCCTGGCATGGCTGGGCAATGCAGCGCGAGTGCCATTGTGGAATAAGGGGTGCTCCCTGGAATAAAGGGCTTTGCCCCGTGGTTGGTTGCCCGGAACACTGTCTGTATGTCGAGTGGAGTCGAGAGGCTTTCAGGCCGGAGTGAGAATGCAGCAGGAGTCTGAGCCGCACGGCCTGCTGTTCCCCCGGCTCACTGAGCTGCGTCAGTGAGCACATGCGGGTGGCTGACGTGCGTGCCACCTTGGCAGCATACCAGTGCGCCCGCCCTTGACAGCATGCCCGCTGGGTTGCTACAAGGCTTGAAGGGGGGTATCTGGTAGACCACATAGGATACTGGAGCAGAAAAGCAGCCAATTTCCACACGGAACATCACAAACTACAATGTTTTGAAGGTTTGATGTCATCCATTCTATGCGCAGGTTTGTGCGTGTGACTGTCCAAGCAGTGTGCGGAGTCCGAAGGCAAGCAGCAAGTGTAACCTAGCAGTTCTTGGCACCTGGTGAGCAGCACCCAGGTGGACACTGCACTGGGCTCGTCCACAAAGAAGCCGCAGAGCTCATGCATGCCGCTGCAAGCAGCGCCACAGGCCGCAAGGGCGCCTGATCTGGCGCTGGTCATGCTACAATACACCAGCAACCTAGGGCACTCCACACACAGGCATAAAACACGCGCATGACAGCGCGCAGAGCTCTGCGGGGCTGGGCGCCGCGCGCGCGGGCCGCCGTGTCAGCAGACGTGGTACTGGCGGTACACGACGTCGCGCACGGCGTAGTAGTCCTCGCAGAGCGGCCCCTCCAGCAGCAACTCGCCGCCGGCGTCCGCGCGGCGCACCGTCACGCGCCCGCCCGCGCACACCAGGCGGCCGGACCGGAACTCGGCGCCGATGCCGGCCTGGCCGAGCGCCAGGCGCAGGTCGGACAGCCGCACGTCGCCTGCGCGGCCGGTGCGCGGCTCGGCGCTCTGCGCGCGCCGTCGGGGCGCACACGCCGGCGGGGCGCGACAGGAGTGGGCAGAAACGTCACGGGTGCCGCATGTTTGCAGACAGGTGGCAGCTGATTGTCGTTACAACACAGTCAATGCACTGCCCTACGTGGCGCGAGCGGCCGGCGGCGGCAGCTCAGGCGCAGCGGCACGCTCTGCAATGGCCGCAAATGATCTTTACCCAGGCCAGCTGCGCGTTGCTCGTCTCGCAGGCGTGAGGCGAGGCGAGGGCGGCGGGCAGGGGCGGGCCGCAGGAGAGGCGCGCCAATGAACACGCCGCCCTGCGTGGCGCCGGCGCCGTCGTCGGCCGGCGGCAGCAGCTCCGGCACGTCGCCCGGCGCCGCGGGCGCGACCACGCCGTCGGCCCAGGCCAGCTTGGCGGCGCCCATGTCGCGCCAGGCCAGGCGCGCCAGCAGCGCATCGGCGAGCACAAGCCGGAAGGCGGACGAGCCGGGCGATGCGTCGACGCGCTCGCTGTTGGCCGGCGCGTGCACGCGCGCGCGGCCGGCCGCCAGCTCAGCCTCGCAGTGCCGCCGCAGCGCCTCGGTGGCCTGCGGCTCCCAGGGTCAGCGGCCTGTGGGTCGGTCTGCAGCCGGTCTACAGCCACACACCGGCGGGCCGCAGCAGCCAGGTCCCGTGTCGGCTTCAATGCTGCCATGGCAAAGCTGGGGGCCTTGGAACAGCCTGCGTGCATCGTGCGGGGCGCGAGCAGAGAGCGCACTGCAGCGAGATGCAGAGCCGTTCAAGCAGAGCCCGGGCCCGGCTGCTGGGCTGGGTGATGGGCGGGCGGGCACCGCGGGCGCGCCGCCAACGAGCACGAGGTGCCGCGGCGCGACCTGCGCCAGCAGCGTGCGCACGCTGCGGCCGTCGCTGCGGCCCTCAAAGTCCAGCGTGCGCACCGCCGCGCGCACCGCCACCAGCGCCTCCGCGGTCACCACCTGCGCGCGCGCGCGGCGTAAATAAGGGTTAGGGTAACCCTACCCTAGCATGAGAGGAGGGGCTTGCAGCCAGCGCATGCGTCTGGCCGCAGTGTACGGGGTTGCGCAGCAGGCTCAGAGCGTTTAGCCATTCCGTGATAGCAGGGCGGCAGGGGCGACACGCTCCCGCTGCCTCCGCAGCTGCGAGCCTGATGTTGCAGCAAGAATGCTCTCCTCGTGCAATGGCGGACCCTGCCAGCGGCCGCTGCGGCGGCGCCGGCCACCATGTGCCAGGCGAAGCAGGGCGAGCATGACGAGGCCTCAGCGCTGGCATGCAGGTTCACGTCAAGTGGAGCGGCCCCTCGCTCGGCTGCACACGCCCGTGCAGCTTGCATGCCCGGGCGGCGCGGGCGCGCCTTTGTGGGCGGCTCCTCCTCCTCGGCCTGCTCAGCGTCGCTGCCGGCCCCGTCCTCGTCCATGTCCGCATCGGCCGGCCCTGGCAGGCAGGGGTGCGCGTCATTCGGCAGGCAGCCGGGCTCGACGCGTCTGACGCCCGCCGCATGGATGCCTGGCATGTGCACGTGCGGCACGCCCTCTGGTGTCGATCACTGCCCACCTCAAACTGCCGCTCAAGCTCACGGAGGGATCCAAAACCTCCACAGTAGGGCTCACAGGGGGCGTGCGAGGCACGCCTGCCGGCAGGCCGGCCGCGCCAAAGTCGCCGGGCCGCACGGGCCCGCCGTAGTCGTCCCACCCCGCGCCGTCGCCGGCGTCCTCGAAGGGGAACATGGGCGCGGCCGCGCCCTGCTTCCCCAGCAGCGCGCGCTCCGTGAGCGCTGCCCCGCCATGCGGCGCCCTCAGCATGGCGTGCACCGTGCGCACCACATACCGTTCCCCGCACTGCTGGGCCGCCGCCATGCTACCCGGCCGCCTCTCGTGCAACACACAAGGATCCGCCAAACTTGTCTCAATGCAGCAGCCCTCTCCATGCAAGGAATGCAGCAGCCCTCTCCATGCAAGGAGCGAACAGACGCCGCGCGCCGGCCTCCTCGTCCCTCGTCGGGGTCACTGCTGCGGCTGCCGCTGCCAGTTGCGGCGGGCCTGGCCCTGTACAGCGGCGCAGATTGGCGCGTGCGCCGCGGCCTGTGGGCCGCGCCTCGGGCACCGCAAAGCCATCAACAAACATGTCGGCCGCCGCGCTCGCGGCCAGGCCATCCCCGCCGGCGTCGGCCACGGTGGCCAGAGCCGTTACCCTAAACATATACCCTAGTTTTACCCTATCCCTAGCCATTAACCCCGCGGTCGCGCCTCGGGCACCGCGAAGCCGTCGATGAACACGTCGGCCGCCACGCTCGCGACCGCCAAGCCGTCCTCGCCGGCGTCGGCCGCAGCCGCCAGCGCAGCCACCAGCCGGCTGCTGCTGCGGCTCGCCAGCGGCCGCGCGTCGCCCGCCTCCGCCTCCAGCCTGTACCGGCGCCGCGGGTCAGGCCTGGGGCAAGCCAGGGAGCCCGGTGCCGGGGCGCGCCGGGCGCCTCGGCCCGCTCCTGCAGCCGGGCTGAGCGAGGGCGGCTGGGCTGGGCGGCATACAGCCACGCAAGCTGGTAGTTCAGTAGGAGCCATCTGCCGGAAGCCTAGACTGTCGTGATACACAGGTGCTGTATACATGGCATGCGTGCTCGGCGGCAGGGCAGGCAACGCAGGAGCCGCGACATGGTTACCACGTGTGAACCTGCCGCCCTGCTTGACAGGCCTCCGTATCCAGCTGCTGTCAGGTCTGCCCAGGTTGGGTTTGATCAGGGTGCATGGCTCTCCAATGCAGCCCGCTCCTTAAAATTGTGCGTGTGGGCAAGGCTCATAGCGACTGTCAAGCCCTCACATGAGGTCCTCCGGCGCGTCGGAACCGGCCGCCGGCGGCGGCGACGCAGCGGCCTCGAGCGCGGCCGCACGCCGGCGCTCGTGCCAGGCCTCCAGCTCGGCGCCCTCCAGCGGGATGCGCCGCGACAGCCGCAGCGGCAGCGTGGCCAGCGGCGCGCCCGGCGGCCGCGGCGCCGCCGGCGCGGCTTGCAGCTGCGCCGCCAGTGTGCCCGCCTGCGCGCGCGCCGCCCTCTGTGGGGGGCAGGGTCCCCTTGCATGACACGCTGTGCTCAGGGCCCGCCCTGCACTTCTGCACACTTGCGGGCGTTCACTTTCTGCCTGTTCATCATTGTCCGTGCACGGCCTCATGATGCAGTGCCACACCCCGGCAGCGTCCCGCGCGCAGGGCAGGCCTCCCTGCAGCGCGTCGCATCGTCGACGCTCATTGCCTCCCGTGCTTGCCCCCGCATGCGCTGCTCCTGCACGGTCATGATGCGCAGCAACCATCCCCGCTGCTCTTGACATGAGACGGAGGAAGCAGTGACGCGGTGTCAGAGCAGGGGCTGTGTTCCGATACGGACTGCATGCCTGCCTGCACCGCCCGCGCGCGCGCACGTCACGGCCGGCGGCCGCGAGCCGGGCGCACCGGCGCGGCGCCGGGGAAGAGCACGAGGCTGGCCGGGTTGGCGGCCCACTCGACGAGCAGCTGGCGCGCGCCGCCGGCCTCCAGGCTGGCCAGCGTGGCCAGCACCAGCTTGGGCCCG
>JAABUH010002641.1_pt1 | contig 16857 bp, 16 predicted proteins | sample 5559121 | NCBI WGS metagenome assembly JAABUH01 (sample SAMN10711871, study PRJNA513364) | rock metagenome | isolation source: Antarctica rocks | place: Antarctica: Victoria Land, Battleship Promontory nord | collected 2015-12-28
TTGGGCGTAGGCGGCTGCGCCGACGGCGGCGCGACCAGGGGGGCGTAGGCGGCGATCATGGGCACTCCTCCTCCTCCCCCCAGTCTACACCACGCAGGCGTCAATCTAACGTTGTAGTACTAGGGGCCTGCCGCTTAGGGCTCGTTAAAGAATAACTTCCCGTTATCGCCGCAGAGCCCTTTCATTGGGCGACGAGGCGGGCTAGAATGAGGCATCAATCAGATATCTGTTTTCCCGGGAGGGCGGTATGATGGCGTCAATGATCGCGGAGTGTCAGTGTCCGCACTGCCAGCACGAGGGCGCGCATCCCGATCGCGCCATGCATCGGCGGATGAATGTCTTCATGAGGCGGTTGGACGAAGCGCAGCGGCGGTGGTACGCGGCGTTGGAGTCACAGCGGGTGGGCCATGGCGGTGATCGCCTGCTGGCCCAGGTCACGGGGATGGACGAGAAGACGATCCGCCGAGGCCGGGAGGAACTGGGCGCGGAGGTGGCGGAGCGCCCCCCCGAGCGGGTACGACAGCCCGGCGCGGGCCGGCTCCTCACCGAAAAAAAGACCCGACTATAATCCCGGCGCTGGAGGAGATCGTGGCCCCGGAAACGGCGGGCGATCCGATGAGCGCGCAGAAGTGGGTGCGCAGCAGCCTGCGGACGGTGAGCGCCCGCTTGCGGGCGGCGGGGCATAAGGCGAGTCCGCCGACGGTGGGACGCTTGCTCAGGACGCTGGACTATGCCCTGCACGTCAACGCCAAGAAGGTCGAGGCGCGCTCCGACCATCCCGACCGCGACGCCCAGTTCGGCCACATCGCGGACCAGCGCCGGGCGTTCGCGGACGCGGGGTTGCCGATCGTGAGCGTCGATACCAAGAAGAAGGAACTCATCGGGGCGTTCAAGAATGCCGGACGGGCCTGGGGCAAGGAGGCGGAGGCGGTCAATGTGCATGATTTCCTGAGCGACGCGCAGGGGCGGGCGGTGCCCTACGGCGTCTACGACGTGACACACAACCGGGGCACGATCTACGTCGGCTCCTCGGGCGATACGGCGCAGTTCGCCGTGGACGCCCTCGCGCGGTGGTGGGACACCGAGGGGCGCGTGACCTTCCCCGGTGCCGCCCACCTGTTGATCCTGGCTGACGGCGGTGGCAGTAATGGCTACCGCTCGCACCTGTGGAAGCAGCACCTCCAGGAGCGGTTGTGTGATCGGCTGGGACTGACGGTGACGGTCTGCCACTACCCGCGGGGCTGCTCGAAGTGGAACCCGATCGAGCATCGCTTGTTCGGCCCAATCAGCCTGAATTGGGCGGGCAAGCCCTTGCGCACGTGGGAGGCGCTGCTGGCCTTCATCCGTGGCACGACCACCGCGCCGGGCCTGGACGTGCGGGCAGAGCAATTGGAGGGAGTTTATGCCACCGGCCTGAAAGTGTCCGATGCGGAGATGGCCTCGCTCAACCTCACGGCCCATGATATCTGCCCCTCTTGGAACTACACCATCCACCCCCGCTCAGATGTCGGGTCTCCCCCTGCCACGCCCGCTCTAAACCGGGAAGTTATTGTTTAACGAGTCCTTAACAGAGCAGTCGCACCCCGGACCCTGGACCTCGACGCCGCGTGGGGTTCTGCGGGTCCATAGCCGGCCCGACGCCCTGGGGAACTGGCCGGCCGTCGTTCCAACCGCCTCTATGTTCTATCGGACGGCGATAACGTGGGTACACTACTATAGCGAGAGCAAGCGACGAGCAAAATTGTAGGGGGAGGTTTTGCTGTACAGCAAGATTAGGACAGGCGCGCCAGGATAGGGAGAGAAGCATGGACACGGCAAGAGTAGGAGCAGGAGCGCGGCAACGGATCGTTATCGCGGGGGCGGGCTACGCGGGCTTGCACGTGGCCCTGCGCGCGGTGGCGCAGTTGGACGAGGATCACCCGGCGGATATCACCCTCGTCGATCGCCACGACTACCATCAGGTGCTGACGGAGCTCCCGCGCGTGGCGGCGGGCACGCGCGCGGTCGACGCGGTGCGCGTCCCGCTCGATCAGGTGCTCGCGCGCCGGGTTACGTTCGTGCGCACGGCGATCACGGGCTTCGACCTCATCGGGCAAGAGTTGCTCACCGAGGACGGACCCATCCCCTACACGCGCCTGGTACTCGCGCTGGGCAGCCGCCCCAACGACTTCGCTATCCCGGGCCTGGCCGAGCGGGCCCTCTTCCTGTGGTCGGTCGAGGACGCGCGGGTCGTCTGGACGGCGGTCAACCGGGCGATCGCGGCCGCGGCCGATACGACCGACCCTGCCGAGCAGCGCCGCCTCCTGACCGTGGTCATCGGCGGGGCCGGCGCCACGGGGGTGGAACTCGCCGGCGAGTTGGCCGAGGAGTTGCCGGCCCTGGCCGCCCGGCACGACATACCGGCCGAGCGCTGCCGCGTGGCGCTGGTCGAGGCGGGGCACACCATCCTGGCCGGCTCGTCGCCCGACCTGATCGGCCGCGCGGGCAAAATCCTGGCCGACCTCGGCGTGATCGTGCGCACCAACGCGGCAATCACCGAGGCGCTGCCCGGGGGCGTCCGGCTCAAGGGCGGCGAGGTGGTCGAGGGCAACGTGTTCGTGTGGGCGGGCGGCGTGAAAGCGCCCGACCTCGTGGCTGGCTCGGGCCTGCCCGTCGGGTACAACGGGCGGATCAAGGTCGACCAGTACCTGCGCGCGCTCGACCATCCCGAGATCTTCGTCGCGGGGGACCTCGCCTCGGTGGTGGACCCGGAGACGGGTCACACACTGCCGCCGCTGGCGCAGATCGCCTTGGAAGAGGGCGAAACGGTTGCGTACAACCTGCAGGCGGAACTGTACGAGCGTCCGTTGCGGGCGTTCCAGTTCCACGACAAAGGCTACGTCGTCTCGGTCGGCGGCGAGCGCGGCGTCGCGGACGTGGCCGGCCGCACCATCGGCGGCCGGCTGGGGCACGTGCTCAAGGACGCGATCGAGTGGGAGTACCGCCAATCGGTCAAGCACCTGCGCGGATGGAGCCCACTGTAAGGTGTGGCCGGCGCCTGGCTACACCTTGGCCTCGCCCAACTCGTCCTCCAGCCGCCGGACGACGGTGCGCAGCGCCTTGATGCGGCCGAAGCGCTTGTCTTCGGCCTCGACCAGGGTCCAGGGCGCGGCGGGAGTCGAGGTGCGCAGCAGCATTTCGTCGGCGGCCTGCTCGTACTGCGGCCATTTCTCGCGGTTGCGCCAGTCCTCGGCGGTCAGCTTCCACGCTTTGATCGCGCTGGCCTGGCGCTCCTCGAAGCGCCGCAGCTGCTCCGCGGGGCTGATGTGCATCCAGAACTTGCAGACGATCGTGCCGCTGGCCACCAGTTGCCGCTCGAACTCGTTGATCTCGACGTAGGCGCGCTGCCACTCGTCCGGCCGGGCGAAGCCCTCGACCCGCTCGACCAGCACCCGGCCGTACCAGGAGCGGTCGAAGATGGCGATCTGGCCGCGCGGCGGCAGGCGGCGCCAGAAGCGGTAGAGATAGTGGCGCGCCTTATCGTCGCCCGCGGGCGCGGCGATCGGGTGGACGACGTACGAGCGCGGGTCGATCTCGACCGTGATCCTGTGGATGGCGCCGCCCTTGCCGGCCGCGTCCCAGCCCTCGAACACCAACACGACCGGCCGCTTCTGCAGGTAGACCTGGAAGCCGAGCAGGCGCAGCTTGGCCTGCAGCCGGGCCAGCTGCCGGTCGTAGGCCGCGCCGTCGATGCGCTGGCTCAGGTCCGCCCGCGACAGGATACCGGGCGCGGCGTACGAGACCGGCTCCGGCGTGACCGGCGTGACCGGCGCCGCCGTCGCCGTCGCCGTCGCCGCGGGCAGGGGAATGGGCGAGAGGGCCGGCGGGCTCGGATCGCCGGCCCTCTCGCCCCGCAGCAAGTCGAGGTGGCGGCGCATGGACGTCCCGCCCTCGTCGACGGTGTCCTCGGTCGTCTGAGCGGGGGCCGTCGGGTCGATCCCGAGCCGGCGCCCCAGCGCCTGCGTGACCGTCTCGAACATCGCCACCTGTGCGTAGCGCCTATCGGTGGCCGGCAGCACGATCCAGGGGGCGTAGGGGGCGTCGGTGCGCACGAGCGCATCCTCGACCGCGTGGCGTACGCGGTCGTAGCGCCGCTGCTGCCAGCGATCCTCCTCCGTCACCTGCCAGGCCGTGACCGGGTCGGACTCCAGCTTGTGGAAGCGGCGCTGCTGCTCTTCCCGCGAGATGTGCAGCCAGAATTTGACGATCACCGCGCCGTCGTCGGCCAACTGGCGCTCGAACGACGCGATGTCCTCGCAGCGCTCGCGCCAGGCCGCGGCGTCGAACCGCTTGTGCGCCCGGCTGGCCAGCACCTCGCGATACCACGAGCGGTCGAAGATGGCGATTTGGCCGTAGCTGGGGGCCTTGAGCCAGAAGCGATGGAGCCAGGGGTAGTGCGTCTCGGAGGTGCGCGGCGGCGTGATCGAGTGGACCCGCAGGCCGCGAGGGTCGAGCCGGCGCATCAAGACGCCGATCATGCCTATCTTCGAGGTGCCCGCCCACCCCTCAAAGACGATCACCACGGGGATGCGCGTCTCCAGCAGGGCCTGCTCCATGTCGAAGAGCCGCGCCTGCAGCGCGGGGAGGCGGCGGTGATAGTCTCTTTTCTCGATCCGCCGGTCGAGGTCGATCTGGCTTAACATCGTGCGCCACCCATACGCGTCGTCATACCTCCCGTCCCATCATACTGCATGAGGCGTGCGGATAGACGTGCTTGGCCGCCCTGACAACCCACAGACCCTGACCCCCTGCCCGGCGCGCCGCCGGCCGGCACGCCTAAATGCTTCCAAATGTTCAACCGTGGCGCGTTCAGCGGGCGGCGCTCCGCTCGGCCATAGTCGCGGCCGCCGTCCCGCTGCGCTCGGCGCGGCGGATGAGCGCCCCGCCCACGAGCACGCACGCCGCGAACCCGCCGGCCATGGCGAAGAGCGGCAGCCGGTAGTCGAGCCCATAGAGGAGGCTCAGCGCGTTCGCCGCGACAAAGGCGCTGGCCAGCCCAGCGGCGCTGTAGACCCCCTGCGCCCGCGCCCGCGCGTCGGGCGGCGATGAGGAGGCCAGCGTGGCGTCGACCGCCGGCTGCATCAGCGCGTAGACGGCCCCGTGCAGTCCGAAGACGAGGATGACGGGCGCGATCGCGCCCAGCAGCCCGTAGGCCGCGTAGCAGGGTACCTGGGCCAGCCCGAAGACGAGGATCAGGCCGGACCGCCGCGCGCGGTCGGCCAGCCGGCCCCCCAGCGGCGCCGCGACGATGTTGGGCAACGCCCACACCGCGTAGGCCAGCCCAATGGCCGCGACCGGCGCGCCCAGGTGCTGGCGCATCCACAACGGCATCAGGGTGAGGTCGAAGCCGAAGTAGAGGTTGTCCCCGACGGCCAGGATATACGCGCCGAGCAGCGGCCGGGTGACGAGCGCGCGGCGCGGGACCGCCCGCGCCCGCGCGCGCTCCGCCGGCCGGGCGCGCCCATCGTCCCGGACCAGCGCCACCACGATCGCCAACGCGACCAGCCGGAAGGCGCACGACCCTATGAAGGCGCTGGCGTAGCCGGTGGTAGCCAGCAGGCCGCCGAGCGCCGGCCCGAGCAGGAAGCCGGCGTTGAGGAAAGAGCCGAAGATGCCGTAGGCCTCGCCGCGGCGCTCGGGCGGGACGGAGTCGGCCACGAGGGCGCGCGCCGCGGGGAGCATGGTAGCCGCGGCGGCCCCCTCGACGAGGCGCAGCGCGACGAACAGGAGGGGATCGGCCACCACCAGATAGACGAGCCCGAGGGCCGCCTGCACGGCCAGCCCGCAGACCATCAGGCGCTTGCGCCCCCACAGGTCGGAGAGCCAGCCCACGGGGTACTGGCAGAGGAAGTTGGAGAGCAGGAAGGCGGAGGCCATGGCGCCGATGACCGCGAGCGATGCCCCGCGCGACTGCGCGTAGAGGACGCGCACGGGCACGACCATGCCGATTCCGACGAAGGTCACGGCGACGACCAGCGAGATCGCCAGCAGCGAGCGGTTGCGCAGCATCGAGGGTCCTTCCGAGGGCGGCGGTAGCGCCGTGTATAGTGCAAGTAGCTTACCAGGGGCCGTGGCGAAACGCGGCAAGACATGACGACCGACGGAGGAGAACAGCGGATGAGCGGAATCGGAATCGACAAGGATCTCTTGCGCGACGGCGTCGCCTACGCCGATCTATGGGTGTCCTATCAGCAGGACCGGCGCGCGATACCCGGCGTGGTCGTCGCCGTTCGCCACGGCGACGAGCTCCTGCTCTCCCAAGGGTACGGTCACGCCGACCTCGAGGGAGGAGTCCCCATGACCCCGCGGCACATCTTCCGCGTCGCCTCCCACTCCAAGACGTTCACGGCCACGGCGATCATGCAGTTGCTGGAGCGGGGCGCGCTGCGCCTGGACGACCGGCTCGCGGCCTACATCCCCTGGCTGGAGCGGCAGGAGGGCCTGGCGCGGGTGACGATCCGGCAGGCGCTCAACCACGCGGGGGGAATCGTGCGCGACGGGAACGAGGCGGACTACTGGCAGCTGGACGGGGACTTCCCCGACCAGGAGGGGCTGCGCCGGTTGGCCGAGGACGGGGGAGCGGTCCTCGCCACCGACGAGACCTTCAAGTACTCCAACATCGGCTACGCCCTGCTCGGCCAGGTAGTCGAGGTGGCCGCTGGCCTCCCCTACAACGAGTACGTCGGGCGACACGTCGTCGCGCCGCTCGGGCTGCGCGATACAGGGCCGGAGACCGACGACCGCGCGCGGGAACGGCTGGCCACGGGCTACACGCGGCCGCGCCTCGGCCTGCCCCGCCGCCCTATCCCCGACGCGCTCACGGGCGCGATGTCCCCGGCGACAGGGTTCTACGCCACGGCGGAGGACCTATGCCGCTACGCGTCCGCCCACTTCTTCGGCAACGAGGAGTTGCTGAGCGACGCCGCCAAGCGGGAGATGCAGCAGCCCTACTGGAAGATCGACGGGTCCGACGAGCGCTACGGCCTGGGCTTCAGCGTCGTCGAGATCGGCGACCGCCGCCTGCTCGGGCACGGGGGCGGCTTCCCCGGGCACGCCACGCGGACGATGTTCGACCCCAAGGACCGCCTCGTCGTCGTCGTGTTGACCAACGAAACGGGCGGCCCCGCCGGCCTCCTCGCCACCGCCATCGTCAAGATCATCGACTTCGCCCTGCGCCAGCCGCGCCGGCCGCGCCGGCCGGAGGGGCGGCCCGCCCCCTACGAGCGATTCACCGGCCGCTTCGTCAACCTGTGGGGCGCCACCGACGTGGCCGCGTTCGGCGACACCCTGGCTGTCTTGAACCCCGACGACGATGACCCGGTCAAAGAGGTGACGCGGGTGGTCGTCGAGGACGACGAGACGTTGCGCATCAAGGAGACGAACGGCTACGGCTCGCCCGGTGAGGCAATGCGCTACGCGCGCGACGCCGCCGGGCGGGTGACCAAGGTCGCCGGCGGCGTGACCCTCTACCCGCCGGACATCTTCCGCGAGCGCGAGGAGCGCGCCATGTCCGCCCTCCGCGACACAGCCGCTCCCGGCGCGGCCCCTCCCGGCGCGGCCCCTACCCTTTAAAGGAGGAGAAAAGGAGGAGAGTGGACAAGCAACCCGTCCCCCCCGACCGAATCTCGACGACTCAGCGCGCGGCGCCGGCTTCCATCCCTGTCGCCGCCGGGGCGATGGCGTCCGCGAAGGGGGCCGCGTCGTCGAAGGGACCGACAACGGCCACACGCAGCCCCTCGGGCGCGAGGAGCTCGCGGGCCAGGCGTCGGATGTCGCCGGCCGTGACCGCCTCGACGAGGGCCAGCGACTCCTCGGGCGTGCGCGCGTAGCCCCGCTGCAAGACGGAGCGCGCGTTGCGCGCGGCCACGCTGTACGAATCTTCCAAGGCCAGCAGCAGCGAGCCCTCGTAGTGGCCGCGCACGCGCTCCAGCTCGTCGGCGCTGACCTCTTCCGCGGCAAGGCGGCGCAGTTCCTGCCCGATCACTTCGAGCGCGCCCGCCGCCTTGGCCGGCGCCACCCCCGCGTGCACCGAGAGCGCGCCGTGGTCGCTCATCGTGGCCGCCCCCGCGCCGACCGAGTAGGCCAGCCCGCGGCGCTCGCGCACCTCCATGAACAAGCGCGAGCTCATGCCGCCGCCCAGGACCTCGGCCATGATGGCGAAGGCCATGTGGTCGGGGTGGTCGAGCGGCACGCCTGGAGCCGCGACGTACAGGTGCGCCTGGCCGTCGCGGCGCGCCAGCGCCACGCGCTCCCCCTCCGCGTAGGCCGCCCCCGCGGCGGACGGCGCGGGGATAGCCGGCCAGTCGCCGAGCAGTTCCTCGACGCGCCGCGCCACGTCGTCGGGGTCGATAGCGCCGGCCACGGAAAACACGATGCGCGCGGGCGCATAGTGCGCGGCCATGTGGGCGCGCAGGGCCGCTCCGGTGACGGCGGAAACGGTCTCGCGCGAGCCGATGATGGGCCGCCCCAGCGGGTGGTCGCCCCAGATCGTGCGCTGCAAGAGGTGTGCGCCGAGGACCGTCGGCACGTCCTCGCCCTGCGCCAACTCCTCGATGATGACGCCCCGCTCGCGCGCGGTCTCCGCCTCGTCGAGCAGGGGCGCGCGCAGCATGTCCGCGATGAGGTCGAGCCCCACGTCGAGGTGACGGCTGGGTACTTTGGTGTAGTAGGTGGTGACCTCTCGCGAGGTGCTGGCGTTGATGCGGCCGCCCAGACGCTCGACCGTGTCGGCGATGATCTGGGCGCTGGGCCGGCGCGCGGTACCCTTGAAGAGCATGTGCTCGAGAAAGTGCGAGATACCGGTCTCGGCGTCGTCCTCGTAGCGCGAGCCCGTGCCGATGGTGGCGACGACGGTGGCCGAGTAGGTCGCGGGCATGGGGTGTAGCGCGAGGCGAAGCCCGTTAGGCAGGGTGATCAGGGTCGTATCAGACATAGCAAACCTTATTCATGGGGCATGGAGGGCATGGAGGGCACGGAGGGCTACGGCCACGGCGCGGCTTCTATAGAGGGCCGGGCTAGGGCGGATGTTTAGCGGCGGGACCACGCGGCGTTGATGACGACGAGCCCGACCCAGACTACGGCCATCCCGGGCAACTCCGCGACTTTGCCGGCGATGGCCGTGAGCGGGATGGCGCCGACGATGGATCAGATGGCTATCGGCAGATCTGTCTGCACGTTGATCGGACGGTGGGAGGGCGTTTGCGAAGCGACGAGTCCCTGCTGCACGCGCAGATCGACCTGCTCGTCGATGTCGCGCTGCACCCGCGCCAGGAAGTCCCTGGCCAGGGCCTCGGTCGCGGCAGGGTTGGCCTCTTGCGCCGCGAGCGTCGCGCCCAGGTCGCGCGCCGGCTCGGGACGCGGCGCGCCGTACGACACCTCGTTCATCGTCCCACCCCCGTGTAACATAACGATATCCAGTCGGAATTAGTATACCGTCTGGCGCGGTATATGAAGTTCCGTGCTACAATCGCTCCAAGAGCCGCTATATATCGCGGCGCGGCGCTGCCAATTTGTCCCGGGGGCTCCCAATGCGTTTGCTCGCCACGGTCGCCACGGTCGCCACGGTCGCCACGGTCGCCACGGTCGCCACGGTCGCCACGGTCGCCGATGATGAGTAACACCACACGGCTGATCTCGTCCCTCACGCTGCTGCTGGCGGTGCTGCTGCCGTCGATCGCGCTGTTCGTATTCGACAGCAAGAACCTGGCGCGCGTAATCCTCGTGCTCGTGCTCGTCGTCGGCTACGGCTTCGTGTTCCTGCGCATCAGGGCCGGCCGCTAAATGCTACCAGGTCGAAAGCGTGGAACGAGCCTGCGACTGCCTCCCCAGAGGGGCCTCCCGAGGGCCGCGCACGGCGACGGCGGTGGTGGGCCGGGCGCGACACCGCACGGCGCCCCGCTTCCTCCCGCACAATCTCGTTGGACGCATGTCTCGTTGGACGCCTGTAGGATAACGTGGCGCATAAGTGGCTCCGGCCGCTGCGCCTTGGATCTTGGCGCGTGGGCGCTATAGTTTTTCTAGCATCTCGATCGGTTTTGTGATACCGTATGCATGCGCCTATCGGAGAGGCGCGAGAGGGACATCTCAGCACAGGGGGACTCGGTCATGTCAGAAGGTCATCATGACGCGCACGCAGGCCACGAGCACGAGCACGAGCATCACGAGGGCGCGCGCGTCGGCTACGCCTCGCCGGCCGACGCCATGGGCGCGCCGCGCGAGGACTTCCTCTACGTCGCCTGCCTCTACGAGGGCACCGGCATCAAGGAGCCCGACTTCCTCGGCGTCGTCGACGTCAACCCCGACTCGGACACCTACGCGCAGCTCACGCACAAGACGCCCATGCCCAACGTCGGCGACGAGCTGCACCACTACGGCTGGCAGGTCTGCTCCTCGGCCTGCCACAGTAACCTGCAGCGCGCCAACCTCGTCGTACCCGGCTTCCGCTCCAGCCGCATCCACATCGTCGACGTGGCCAGCAACCCGCGCAAGCCCCAACTGCACAAGGTGATCGAGCCCGCGGAGTTGATCGCCAAGACGGGCTACACCGCGCCGCACACGGTGCACTGCATGCCCGGCGGCATCATCACCATCAGTATGCTCGGGGACAAAAACGGCGATGCGCCGGGCGGCTTCGCCGTGCTCGACGCCTCGACCTTCGAGGTGCTGGGCCGCTGGGAGAATGACAAGGGCGACATGGAGTACGCCTACGACTTCTGGTACCAGCCGCGCAAGAACTTCATGCTCTCCAGCGAGTGGGCCGCCCCCAACACGTTCGGCCCCGGCTTCAACCTGGAGGATGTCGCCGCCGGCAAGTACGGCCACAAGGTCCACGTGTGGGACCTGGAGAAACGCGCCAAGACGCAGACGATCGACCTCGGCGACACGGGCATGATCCCGCTGGAGATCCGCTGGCTGCACAACCCCGAGGCCGAGGAGGGCTACGTCGGCGCGGCGCTCTCCAGCACGCTCTGGCACGTGCACAAGGGCGGCGACGGCTGGACGGCCGACAAGGTCGTCGAGGTCGAGGGCAAGGACGTGGCGGGCTGGCCCTTCCCGATCCCGGGCCTGATCACCGACCAACTCATCTCCATGGACGACAAGTTCCTCTACTTCAGCGACTGGCTGCACGGCGACATCCGCCAGTACGACATCTCCGACCGGGGGCGCCCCAAACTGACCGGCCAGGTGTGGACCGGCGGCCTGCTCGGCCCTATCCAGCACGGGCGCAACGGTAAGGGGCGCGAGCTCTCGGGCGGGCCGCAAATGCTGCAGCTCTCCATGGACGGGCGGCGGCTCTACGTCACCAACTCGCTCTACAGCACCTGGGACAACCAGTTCTACCCGGGCCTGGAGTCGTGGATGCTCAAGGTCGACTGCCACCCCGAGGGCGGCATGACGCTCGACGAAGACTTCTACGTCGACTTCGGCCCTGCCCGTGGCCACGAGATCCACCTGCCCACCGGCGACCCCACCACCGAGATCTTCGCCTAAGAGGCGCTTGTCCTATCGGGAGGCCACGCCTACAAACGGTGGACGTGGCCTCCTCCTCTCGCTCTCGCGGTCTGGCGATTATTGGAACATTGCCTATTGGGACATTGCCCACCTACCGGCGCACATAGTCATTCAGTCGGGTCTGCAACTCTTGATCGAGGGACCAGTCCCCCTGATCGCGGGCGCGACGCTCACGCAGGAGGCGCATCAGGCGCCCCCGAGCCACGGCTCGCCCGTCGTCCACGCGCTTCGTGCGTCGCGCAACCCCCGCCTCCAGTCGCTGATGGGACCGCTCGAAGTGCTCTGCTATCCTGGCGGCCCTCCCCGGCGTCCCCTCCGGCACGCGGTACGCGAACAGGATTCGCTGCCCCTCGATAGTGGCCCGCAGGGGGTGTCCAGACGCATCGGGCGCCGCGCCGGGTCCGATCAGCATGGTGAGCGCGCCCTGGAACGGCACGCTGTAGGTGGCGATGATGGCACCCGTCACCGGCTCGGACACGGACCCCTCATACCGCGGTGGCCCCAGGTTGAGCGCGATAGGTGGACGTCGGGCATCGACAAGGGCGTCCGCAATATCCTCGTCGCGACGCGTCGCCAACTCGTCGGCGCTGAGGGATGCGACCGCGGCCTCCCATGAATCGTCAGTGTCGGCGCCCGCGACCGCATCCGGGACTGAGAACAGGTCCACGTTTCCCAGCGCGGCAATCTCGTTCCCCTGCATCGTCACGGCAACTCCTCCCTCCCCACCTCTGAGATAACAGTAGCGGCTAATGAGCAAGCTGCTCGCGGATGAACGCGCCGATCGTCGTCGCCTTTCCCAAGGACGCGCAAGTCATGCCGGCGCGGCTCCGGGACTACAGCCGATGACGGGCGCAAGAGATATGCCAGTGGTGATAGGGCTATACTTGGGACGGCGCGACGGAGAAGCGCTCCGCCCCGTAGCGACGGCGGCGCCGGTACTGCTCTTCCTGCACGACAGGGGCTGCCCGATCAGCAGGATCGCCCATCGCCAGATGCTGCAGTTGGGCGGCGATATACCGCTGGTCGACGTGCAGCGCGTGAAGGACGTCTCGCGCGCGATCGAGGCGCGCACCGGCGTCCGCCACGAATCACCGCAGGTGATCGTGCTGCGGCACGGCCAGGCCGCCTGGTCCGCGTCGCACTACGCCATCACCGCCGAGGCGGTCGCCCGCGCGGCCCAAGAGGCCGCGACAAGCTAACCCCCCTCAACATCTCATGCCCAAAGGGGCTATTGCGCCCCTCGAATGTGGTATAGATACTACACACGTATGACGACCCGCTGACACGCCATCGATTTGTCAGCGGACCGTGATCGAGTAGTAGTAAAGGCGCACCACCTCTTGGCGCACCACGGCGACGACGGCAACGGGACCCGGCGCCCATGATCGGAAGCTCCAGCGACACGTACTGGGCCACGGCGGAGAGCGTTCGCGCGGACCTGCGGCGCGAGCCGGGTCTCCTGCTGCGCCTCGCCGAGAACGCCTTCGCCGTCTCCGAGACCTTGCGCGAGGGCTACGTCGCGAACACCGCCACGTTCGTGGCCGACCTCAAAAGAGCCATGACCGCGGCCGACGAGGGGCGCCGCGCCCACTCGGTGCTGCCCCTGCGCTCGGTCGCCGACACCACCTGGGCGCACGCGCGCGGCGAGGTCACGACCTTCGTCGACGGCGGCATCGGCCGCCTGCGCGCGGGGGGCCACGCGCCGATCCTCCTGCGCGTCGGCTCGTACACCGTGCGTGCGGGCGAGCGCGACCTGACGAGGCGCGAGGGCTTCCGCTACTACCCCGTCATCCTCGGCGACCTCGAGGGCGGCAGCAAGGAGCGCGACGACTTCCCCGACATCGCGCGCATCATCGCCGAACTCTGCGGCGGCCTCGCCGCGCTGGAGCGCACCCCCGACCTCGCCGTGCTGATGTTTCACGGCCCGCTGGTCTACCACGTCATCGACAAGTACGTCGGGCACACGCCCTTCACCGAGCGCGACGTCGACCTCTTCCTGAGCTACTACGCCCCCGACAGCGCCCTCGGCGAGAAACTCAAGGAGGATTTCCTGCGCGAGGCGCGCCGCGATATCTATCCGCGCCTGACCCCGCGCGCCGCCGAGTGGGCCACGCGGCGGCTGTTCGAGCCGCTGGCCCTGATGGCCTTCCTGCAGCGCCGATTGATCGCGGGCGCGCGGGCGCGCCCCAACAAACCCCTCATCGCCGGGGTGATCGAGCGCGGCGGCCGTAGCCGCGACTTCGTCGAGCGCATCCTGCTGGCGCGCGTCTTCCAGGGCCTCAGGGCCAGGGGCAACGCGGACTACTTCAACAAGCTGTACGGGCGGACCGGCTTCTCCTCCCCCAAACGCCTGCTCGACAGCACAGGCTACACCGACGCGCTGCTGTTGTCCCTGCTGCTCGAACCCGGGCAGGCCACGGAGTCGTGGGTGGGGGTGAAGCACAACGGGCTGCGCGTCGCGCCCGTCCTCCTGCCCAACGACACAGAGCCAGGGCTCGTCGACTACACGGCGCTGCGCAACAGCGCGATCGGGTTCCCGCCCGTGCGCAGCCTCTACGTGCGCGTCTCGCCGGAGAGCGAGCCGGTGCGCGTGGAGACGTTCAAGGAACTGGGGGAAGAGCACTCCCTCGCGGCAGCGCGCAGGACCTATCTCTATGCGGGGCTGCTGCCCGGCTACGGCTTCCCGGCCGGCCTGGACACCGTCGACAAGTACGCGCGCGTCCCGGCCTGGATGAGCGACGCCTACGGCAAGCTGATCCGCTACCACCTCGGCGCGGCCCTGCAGCGCGGCGAGGTGGACGACAGGGAGCTGCGCCGCGTGCTCGCACACACCATCTATATGAACGGGCGCGACTGGCTGCTGAGACCACAGTGATTAGCGCCTGGTGACTAGTGTTTAGTGAGGAGCGGATAGCGGTTGGTTGGATTAGTGGCGTAGCCTTACGGCAACTAGCCACTAAACACTAATCACTAGCCACTACATATATGGCCATACGTTCGTTCGAACTCGACCGCGGGGCGGCCCGCTACGTGGGTACCCTCGTGGGCGAGAGTACCAGCCGCGAGTTCCGGCTCGCCGTGGCGCAAGAGACGGTGCGCGAGCAGGACATCATCGCCGTCGACGCCGAGCTGCTGCGCCCCGACGACCTTCTACCGGAGCGGCTGCGCGTCTGGGCCAAGGTGCAGCGTATCGAGCGCCTCAACCCGCTCTTCCCCGGCGAGGCCGCGCACGAGCTGGCGGCGACGCGCATCGACCCGTTCGACACGGTGCTCTCGCTCACGCGCGAGATGGTCACGGCCGTCTGCCAGGTGCTGGGCGCGGAGCCGCTGGACGTCCCGGGGCGCGCCGGCGGGAAGCTGGACGGGCTGCGCTACCCTCCACGCCCCGCCTCGAGCGCCTACCGTCCAGACGCGGACGCCATCGCCCGCGTCGTGCTGGGCGACTTGCCGCCGGGGCGCGCCCTGGACATCGCGACCCTCTCCAACCGGGGCGACGTCGACGTGCGCGTCGACGGGCACGCCATCGTGACGCGCCACCTGGCCATCCTGGCCATGACCGGCGCAGGCAAGAGCTGGACGGCGCGGCGCATCATCGAGGAGCTAGCCGCCAAGAACTACCCTATCGTCATCTTCGACCCGCACGGCGAGTACTCCGGCCTGGCCGAGGTCGAGGGGCTGCGCGACCGCGTGCGCCGCTACTACGCGCAATTCCCCGTGTTCGAGGAGGAGAGCGACACGATCGCCGACGTCGTCGACTCGCTCGGCTACCCCCTGACCGACACTATGCGCACGCGTTTCGCCGACCTGTTCAACGCGGCGGCGGCGTTCATCGTCGACGACCAGGGTGAGATGGCGGCACGCGTCGAGAGCCTGGCGCGCGCGACACGCCAGCGCGGCCTGCTGGACTACGGGGTCAAGCGGGACATGTGGCTCGTGGCCCACCTCGCCGAAGCCGGGGAGTTCAGCCTGCAGCAGGGCAACGAGGGACTCAGGAAAAGCCTGGTCGATTGGGGCTGGTACGGGCTCGACCGCTACTCGGCGACCGATCGACGCACGCTCGAAGGCATCAAAAAGCGTGTCCGCAAGGCGGCAAGCGCGCTCAGCCGGATGGAGGAGACCAGCCGCACGATCGCGCGCGACGCCCTACCGCTGCCGGCCGACCGCGGCGAACTCGTACGCTACGGCGGCATCAGCGTGGTTTCCCTGGCCGGCTACACGGACGACTTCAGGGCAACGATCTACAGCCTCATCGCCGACGACCTGTTCGAGCGGCGGACGCGGGACAGCCGCGCGCTGCCCGTCCTGCTGCTGCTCGAGGAGGCGCACAATTTCGCCCCGGCGCGCGCTACGACGCCGGCGCAGCAGCGCGCCACGGCGGTCACGAAACAGATCGCGCAGGAGGGGCGCAAGTTCAACGTCGGCCTGATCCTAATCAGCCAGCGCCCCTCGCGCCTCGATGAGACGACGCTCTCGCAGTGCAACTCCTACGTCGTGATGCGCATGGTCAACCCCGCCGACCAGCAGTACGTGCGCCGCGTGGTGGAGACGCTGGGCGAGGACGAGGCGCGCATGCTGCCCGATCTCGACGTCGGCGAGGCTATCCTCTCCGGCCAGCTCGTCAATCTGCCCGTGCTGGTCAAGATAAAAGAGCCGCGCTCGCGCGGCGAGCGCGAGGAGCAGGACGCCTTCGCCGCGCTCGAAGCGGCGCACCGCCAGACTGCCCGTTCGCCACATCGGTAGCAAATAGCGGGGCGTATAGCGCGCGCTCATATCGGGCGACGAAGCTGTGGCGGCGTGTTTGTACAATTCCGCCAGCCTCCACGGAAGTCTCACCTCGGCCGCCCGCAACCGTCGTTTCTTTGCAGAATGCTTGATCTAACTAGCGGAAGTGAGAAACTGATTAGAGTGTGACCAAAATCCGTGGGAAGGATCACGGACGTTGAAAGCCATTGCGCGTTGGGTCATACTGTGGCAGCATCACCCCCCACAGGGCCCAAGGAGGCGCGCGATGACTCCCAACGTAGACATGAGTGTACAGCAGATCCAACAGGACTTTCAAGCCTTGGTCGCCTACGTCACCGGCCCGGACACGCGCATGGCGAGCGCCTACACGGGGACGTGGAAATAGATACGTATACCACTCTCTCGACTGAGAGAGCCTGAGCTGAGCGCCATAGGCAGGATAGGCAAGTATTTCGACGTCCCCACGGTGGAACTCACGCTCTTCCGGCACCTGTTGGCGGTGGGGGCGGCGCTGTTGCGCGTGTTCTTCCAGACGCGGGCCGCCGAACGCCCCGCGGGGCCGGT
>JAABUH010002643.1_pt1 | contig 16849 bp, 25 predicted proteins | sample 5559121 | NCBI WGS metagenome assembly JAABUH01 (sample SAMN10711871, study PRJNA513364) | rock metagenome | isolation source: Antarctica rocks | place: Antarctica: Victoria Land, Battleship Promontory nord | collected 2015-12-28
GTGCGTCGTAGGTTCCGTGTAGACTATGCCTTGTCGCGTGAGCAGAAGAACAAGAAGGGCGGCAAGATGTACATCCAAGACAAGGTGGAGGAGTATGCAGATGAGGTCTTTGACTTGCTAGACAATGGGGCACACATCTACTTCTGTGGGCTGAAGGGCATGATGCCAGGTACTTCTCGTTGCACTTATACAACTTTACATGCCTGCATGCATGATGGCAGGAACTTCCTTACATGCCTGCATCTTTGCAACTTTCCATGTCTGTACGCATGATGCCAGGCATGTCATTGTGCCACTCTTCAGCAGACCACTGATCTTGGGCTCATGCACAGCAATCTTTAGGGAGTGCAGTCATGTGTGGCCTGCATACGTGGCACCTTGCTGGTGAAAGAGCGCAATGTGTACAGACAAGCCTTTTTGGCCTGCCACTCCAACATAATGCATTGCGTCCTTGGACGCGTTGTCAGACAGTGTGGTGCTTCATGTGTCCTCAGCTGATTCCAACCTCATAGTGGATTGACTGCAACTAATTGAGAGCTGTTGTGATGCACATCATGTCTGCATGCCATCTGCCAGTTGCTGTTTCAGGGGCCAAAGTACCTCACGCTCAAATTGGGCATATGCTGTTTGATATGTCTACCCGCATTTTTGTTGTTTTGAACTGCTGCAATCTGACAGCACTTGCATTTGCTGCATCTTCTGCTCGACATCTTTTGCTCAAAATACATGCCATTTGCAAGCATGCCTGTCCACAGGACAACATCAAAACGGTCAATGCACTACAGTCACCACAAAGTGACAAGAGGCAAGCAACCAGGAATGCATGTGTTGTTTCACCTTGAATTGTGACCACGGCTGCACTGCATGTTGTTCCGTCCAACCAAAAAGGCCATCAGACAGCTGCTGCATGTGAAAGTTGATTGTCTTGCTGCAGATTCTCATTTGTATATTGTGTGATGCAGGTATCCAAGAGATGCTTGAGCGAGTGTCTGGTGAGAAGGGCATGGTATGGGATGACTTCTTTGGCAAGCTGAAGAAGAACAACCAGTGGCATGTGGAGGTGTACTAAGCCATAGTAGACTTGATGCAATCTTGCAGCGTTTACCGTAATAACAGCAGCATGGCAACGATGTTGCAGTAGGCATAGAATCTGAGAGCTTGCTAGCTGCAACTGTCAAACTTCACGTTCAGATTACCTACACAGCTCTGTTTGCTGCGCTGTGGCGGCTTGTACACCCTGACCAGACATTGAACTGGTGACAATACCTGTACTGAGCATCAGCGCTCAAGCCAAACTTTGGCTTCTGAGTAATTCTTTGTAAGCAACAGTTCCTTTCACACAAGAGCGTTGTCTGCGGAAGGCTGTCATTTAGCCTGCTCTTACACATTGGGGGTCTTATCAAAGCTTGCATATGTGGAGGCAGGAAGCCATTGTCAAGCCAGAGTATAGCTATCCTTGTATGTCCTGTTGCAAAGATGAGAAACTGGTTGGCATCTAGTGAGACCAGTGAGCCTAGTGAGAGATCAAATGAGACTCTGAATGCCCTGCTGCACTTGCTTTCTTGGACCAGCTGCATTGACAGGCAGCAGCAGCACTAAGAAGCTGCAGCAAGCAGTGGTGCGCTGCTTCACACGAGCAAACATCACACATCAGTGTACAGACGCAACGCAGTGTGCACCTTGGTTCAGTCTGGACAAGCATCAACTATTGTCTGTACCGTGCGCAGCCTGCCAAGCAGATCGCGCGCAAAGCCTTCCATTTCACCTCGTCGTAGCATTGCCTTGATGACATTGCAACTTCTTTGCACAGAGTAGAGCGAAGGCTGTCAAAGCATTTTCACAAAAGCATGACACTTGAAGAGCCTTCCCACAACGGTCATTTGAGCGCTTCTTCGCCCACAACTACGTCGGCTGCACCGTTGCAGATTCGATTTCCGGCGCGATCTCGAAAGAGCGCTGCCCAGCCGGTGGCAACAGATTCCGCACTCAATGAAGACATGCAACTGGCCCCAGCTCACCAGGCGGTGTTGCATTTCACATCGCCAAATCATCTCAACGAACAGGCCTTTACTGTCGAAGATCAAGACTTTGATCTGTTTGGCCCAGAAGACATCCAGGCTGCGCAGCAGGAGTCCAAGTTTGATGTGACAGCAGCAGCAGTTGCAACCAGTCCAATATTCGCTGATATGGCATTGGGACTAGGGCCATCACGCCCATTATCAAGTGCAGGTAGCACTGCCATAGCACTCTGCCCTAACATGCAAGTGCAGCAAGCCTATTGATGCATACTCTTTGATGCAGGTTCAAATGCAGCGCTGGAAAATGTAGATTCCAGCATGGCGACTGCAGCACCTATCAGCGCCTTGATGCAAAACGCACAAGACATGCTGGGACGGCAGCAGCAGGAAGAAGCCACTCTGAGAGCTGCTGCCTTTGCTTCTACCAGCGCATTGCAGGAAGCACAAGTGAGTCTTCACTGGCTTTCATCTTCACTCATATGTCATTTTGTGGCACATCCCTTGTCAGTCTCATGATGCTGCATCAGCCTGTCAGAATCATGCTGCACCACCAGTCCAACCTGGAAGGCACATGCCGCTCTGGAACTTCACTGGCATCATACATGTTCATTGTGTGGACACATCTGTTCACAGACCAGGACCCCTGATGGGTCATATACAGCTCACGTCTCAAAACTATATGCTAGCAGTTGTGACATGTCTTGACTGCCATGCTAATGCAGGCCACTGCCAAGCACAAGCAGTTGGCATTCGAGGGGTATTGTCATCTGCCAGAGATGGGATCCAAGGAGTGGTATTGGACTCACAAAGGCCAGCAACGAGGGCCTTACAGCGTTGCAGAGCTCTTCAACATGTCTCAAGGTACGCAGGGCTTGCACCTGCTAGCAGTCATGGAGCGGCAGCACATGCATGCCGTACGTACATGTGTCTGACACCAACATAGCATACGCTACTTCATAACTTGCAGAGCTTGTCCACAGCTTATTCAGAGCTTATTGTTTCTTTTTTTGACTGTATAGCAATGATGCTGATCCTGTGATCTGGTCTTGAGCCCCTCCATGTGATCTGCACCTGTGGAGTCAGATGTCTCGCCATCACATGGCTGATGCCTTTGATGCTCAGCTGTGGTCTCTTGTCCTTTCAGACAGGATGTAGAAATACACTGTGACATTCGGCATTTGTGGACCAGCGCCAAGTGTAAGCTGCAATACTTCATGCTGGCATAGTTGTTTGACTGCATGCAAAGACGCTATAAGCATATCGAAAACCATATGCATACAATAGTTATGGGCCAGGGTTTGGTAGGGCCTTTGCCATCTGGGGGGTGGCCCACCTAACTGCAGTCATGTACTGCAGGAAGACCAACGTCCTGGGGGCAGCCCTCCCCTCCCCCGGGAGCAAAGGGGCTTGGCAAACCCACGTGTGGGCAATCTACAGGGCCGATGCATTTTTTGACAGGCCTGACTCTGCCTATGCAGTGTCTCGGAGTGTGAGTCCAAACCAGGAGATCCACAACTACTATGAGGAGATCTCCACGCACATCAAGTACAAGCTGACAGAGTACAAGGGCCTGACAGCAGCATGGCAGCAGCACCAAGATGCTGACACAGCTGTGGAGCAGGCAACATCAGCCGTTACACATGCCGAAGATGAGGTATGCATCTCAATAACAGCTCAGTGATGACCATGTAAACTCCCTGACTGGCTGACGTGTGAGTGTCTGAGCTTGGTTAAACATGCTGCTCAAGCATGCAATCTCAGCTGTTGAGCAGGCAACAGCAGTGTTTGCACAGGCTGAAAAAGGGGTATGCATGATTGCTGATCCAGTGGTGGTCGCGGTAAGTGTATGTCTGGATGAGCTATGATTCATCCTGTGCAGTAATTGGGCCAGATGTCAAGCAAAAGTATCCATTGCATGCATTGCTGTGAACATGCACCTGGCAAGGTTGCACACTGGTGTCCATCATCAAGCAATGCATCACAAATGTATACTGTCCACCAAATTGTGCATTGGCATGCAAGCAGCCTCAAGAGCCCAAAGCCAAAACCTGTACAATCGCATGGGTTCCAGCAACACAACAGCTGTGTTAAAATCAAAAGCTATCATGCCACCAAGGGGAAAGGCTGGATGCAGCAGAAACCAATCAGGTGCCTGTGTGGCCCAAATTCTGTGCCCCAAACCTTTCATCCTACACTTTGTGTCGCAAACCGTGTGTCCTGACATGCATAGGTGCAAGCAGCAATGGGCAGGACAGCAGCAGCTGCAGCAGCAGTCACAGCAGTGGTTGCCACAGAAGCTCGCTGGGACTGGCGTCTGCTGGACCACAGCAGCTCCACTGGAGACAGTCAGGGCTTCACGCCCTCAGAGCTGGTCCACCACATTGCCTCTGGCGGGGTACAAGCTGGGCAGGATGTGTTCCCAGTGAGTGAGGCTGGGGTGCCCAGGCCTGCAGGGGAGGTAGTGCAAGGATGGAGGGATGCGCTGTCCTATGCCCATCAGCTAGCTGCAGGTACAGGGTGTCCAGCTTTTGGGCTTTCTCAGGGTCACACAGAAAGGGCTGTAGGGTGAAGCGCCTCTGAATGCCCCGATGCTGTCAATGCGTGAGCGACATAATGTCTTTCTCACCCAAGTAACATCCAGCCAATTATGCCAAATCTTTGTATCGCTGCCACAGAGGCAGGCTTTCTCAGCATGAATGTGCATGTGTGCAGCTGATGCTGCGCAGCCTCATGCCGGGAGCCCTATACCGGTCCCAGCCGATGGGTCTGCACAGCAATCTGGGCTAGACCCCTCAACCCCCTGCTGGGCCTACTGGGATGGGCAACAGCAACAGGTCTGCAGTCCTGACTATTTTGCTGATGCATGCGTGTCAGACACAGGAGTGCACTGCATGATGTCAAAATGACCCAGCATGTATTGCATACTGCACCCTTGTTTCCTGACCAAAGGCATCATGCCTTGGTGGACGAAAAGTCTTTGTGTTCGCAAGAAGCTGCATGTCTTGGAACCAAGGTTGCAGTATGGCAAACAACTGTGTCTGCTCAGGGTCCTTTTTGTCTGCAAGACTTCCAAGCATGGGTCAAAAGCGGCCATTTTGTAGACAGCATGCAAGTCTACCACGTAGAAGACACTACAACAGCACATACCCTAGCACAGCTCTTCAGTCAGCAAGCTTGCCCCCAAGCCCCCTCTGAGCCCCAGGCCCCCCTGACCTCCCCGCCTGACCCCACGTTGAACCCTCACCTTGCCCCCAATGGGGTCTCAACTGTTCCCCCTACCTCCTCTTCACAGCGTTACTACCAGAACCATTGGCAACAGGAAGATTTGGCGCCAAAGGCAAAGGTCATTGCAGCGCAGCTGCGTGAGCAGCTTCTTGAGTCTGGCAAGCAGGCAGTGTACCAGCTGCTCAAGAAGAGCATCTATAATTCTCTGCCAGGACTGATCAAGAAAGCTCGCGATGATCGCGCTGCAGAAGCTGCTCGCGAAGCTGCTGAGGCTGCTCGGCTGGAGTCCGCAGTCAAGGCAGCAGCTGCAAAAGCAGCTGCCGAGGCTGCTCGCTTGAAGGCTGAAGTTGAGGCAAAAGCGCGAGAAGACGCATTGTAAGTGTGTCATACCTCACGTCATTATTTGAATGTTGTCTGCCGTTTGTGTGTCATGAGAGACGCAGTGCTCTTGACATTCATCCATTCACTCGTCACGTGTCCCCTGGGGTCAAGCACGTACAGTCCTGAGTAGATCCCTGTATGAGGTCCTGTGTTAGCAGTCAGCATCCCACCAACCAAGTGAGTTGATGTGGTCAAAATCAGACTGGTGTTACAGTGACACAGGATGTACTACATGGCATTACCAACAGCCACAACTATATGCTAGGCCTATTGACAATGGTACAGAGCAACTGTAGCAACCTGTCAGTGGCTGCATTCGGCTTTACACTGTTGCATTCCTCTGCTGTGACCTCCCTTTGACACAGACGCTGTCATCGTGCCATCAACCCGCCCAGAGCCTGTCATCTTCGGCAGCACAAAGTGATCAGCAGCTAATGCGTGACTCACAGACACTCCCACCACAGGGCATGCTGTCTGCTTCCTCACTTGCATCTCTTGTCCTTGCTTCCCCATCCTCTTCTTTGCTGATTTCCTCTAGAGTCTGTTATCTCCTCTTCTGCACTTCCTCATGCTGCTGTTGTTGCAGCTGTGTTTGTCCTCGCTCGCCTCTTGCACTGGTTCTGCCTCATTTGCTCTCTCTGCACCTCTCTTCTGACAAAAGCTGCTGCCGTCAAGTAGTCCAGTCGGGCCTGACCTCTCTTGTGATTGAAGCTGCTGCAGTCCGGTCAAGTGGTCTTGCCCCGGTTGGCATCAGTTTGTCTCCACTGTGGTTCACATCATATGAACACACAATGTTGGTAGTATGCCAACTGCCCCATAAGGACCTTGTGCAGTTAGCTTTTCAGGGCTGCATGTACCCTTGGAGAAGACATGCGCTGAATAAATGGATGGATGGTTAGATGGATGAATGAATGGATGGATGGAGGAATGAACAGTGTTGACCGGCCCCACGCCACCATGAATGGATATTGAATGGTTCATGCATGAACGCCCTAAGGCGTGAATGTACGGATGGATGTACGAGTGAATGAATGTGTGAATGAAATGCTGTGTGCAGAGAGAAGCAGAGACTGGAGGCAAAGGCTCTTGCACAGTGGCACAGGCAGGAAGAGGAAGCACGGCTGGCAGCTGAAGCTGCTGCTGCAGCAGAAAGGTGGGGTCTGCTCTCCTGGCATGCCTCCTGCTGAGCATATGAATCATCACCCATGCTGCCGAGCACAGCACAAAGATCCTTTTGCTGGTCATCACAGCTGCCCATTGTTGACTGTCCAGCCTGCTGAGTGTGTTCCATATGAAGCTGCAGGCCACGTTTAGGTCACAACTACTTGGAATGTATATCCCGCAGGTTGAGCAGGACTGTTTTGTGCATGACAGCTCTCTCATGGGCAGCTGAATGATGACCAATCAGGTGTGCAGGGGGTGTTCAAATGTGGTCTTGGTTTCATTCTTTGCAGGCGGAGGAGTTGTGTTATATGTGATCTCGGTCTCAGAAAGAAAGAAAAGACTACGCCTTTCGGCATTGATTGAAAAAAAGCCCAAGGATGAGATACATTGGGCTTCCCTGTAGGGATTTGGTCTCACTCTGTGCAGAGCATTATACACATGATCTCAGTCTCATTTTGCGCGAAGCCAGATTGCTGTTTGGGTTTCAGGCAAAGGCGTGAGGAGGCCAGGGAGGAGGCCAGACGCCAGAAAGCTGAAGAGCAACGCATCAGGCAGGCAGCAGCTGCCAAAGCAGCTGCGGAAGCAGAAGCTGTCCGCATGGCTGAAGCAGCTGCTCAACAGGTAGGCTTACCTCATGTTGCTTCGGTCTAGCTGCATATCATGAGCAGATTTGCTGTTCAAATGCCATTTCTTAGCAAGACCACATGACAGCCTGTGTCCAAACATGTCAGCAGCTGAAAACACATATGTTTAAATATCTTGTCTGATGTTTGGGCGGATTCACAGTGCTTGGCCCAAAGGGCATCTGCCCAGTCGCTTCCTCAGGCCACACAACACTATGACATCTGCGGAAACTTGCATGCATGCCCACTCTTGCTTGCCAGAGTCTGCATGCAAGCAAGTTGCCTCAGATGTCTTAGTGCTGTGTGCTTTCAGAGGAAGTGACTAACACCTGCATGCTGCACTTAGGGTAGGTGTGGCGTTCCAACACATTTGGTCTTGTTGTTTCAGGCCTGGCAAGAAGAGCACCAGAGACGCAAAGCTGAAGCAGCTGCAAAGCAGCTGGCAGCTGAAGAAGCAGCCAAGCTAGAAGCTGCCAGAGTAGCTGCTGCAAAGGCGGCAGCAGAGAAGGCAGCTGCCGAGAATGCTGCAGCTGAGAAGGCAGCTGCTGAGGCATCTGCCAGGGAAGCTGCTGAGAAGCAGGCTGAAGAGGAACGTGCTGCTGCAGAGCAGGTCAGGAAGCTAGCTGCACAGATGGCAGCAGATAGGTTGGCGGCAGAACAGCGTGCTGCTGCCGAGGCTCAAGCCGCTGCTGAAGCTCATGCTCAAGCTGAGGCTGAGAAGAGATCAGGTACGAGCTGACAGCATAGCTTGCTAGTACCACCCTGGGGGACGCTTTGCGCCCCGCTCGGCCACACTGCAGGGTTGTTTGGGGATGAGGGTGGATTTGTGGAAATGTAGTAGAGTTGGCTGCTCGGGGGGGCGTGTGTTGGCTGTTTCATTGTGTGGATGAACACACTCAGGGTAAGCTCCTGGACAGCTTGGACGCAGTGCGTGCAAGGAAAAGAAGAAGAAAGGAGGTGCAGTGATGCATGTGATGCAGAAGTGCAATGCATGTGGTCTAGATCTAGGTCATGCTAGGATGCACTGAACCCCAAAGAGCATGCTGGATCAGTATAAGGGGAAGGCCAGTAAACCACCGGTCTCCAGCCTGAGCAGTGCATTGTGGTGCTTGCCTTGCCAATCAACTTCAGTGCATTCGATGTCATGGAGCAAGCCAGTCTTGCCACATGACCTGATGCACGCGGTCGATCACCTGGTTTGTGGTGTGCAGCCCTGAAAGCAAAGAAAGCAGCACAAGCTCAAGCCATGCGAGAGGCCAGGGCGGCCAACATTACAGCTGAGAAGGAGCGCAAGGAGAAGCTCAGGCTGGCCAGGGCTGAAAGGGCTGCGGCAGCAGCAGCTGCCAAAGCAGCAGCCAAAACTGCTGAAGCAGAAGCTGCTGAAGCATCTGCTGCAGAGCAGGAGGGGCTATTTGCTGATGGGGACAATGAGCTGCATGCTGGAGGGCTCAATGGCTATGCACAGCATCCACAGCATGCCCAGCATACCCAGCGTACAGCTGGAACTGCAGACTTCAGGAACGGGTATCATCTGCTGCAGTCCCCTGTGGCGCAGCATCAGGGCAAGAATACAGGCTTTCATGCTCACTCTCCCACAGCTGGGGAGGATCCTGAAGTGGACATAATGTACAGCACCCCAGACAAGGCGGCTGCTGCCACTGCTGGCGGTGGCAGTGGCGCTGGGCCCTCTCCTGACATTGACATCATTCATTCCGCGTCCCAGGAAGCTCAGCTGAAGAGCAGCCAGCACAAACACCACCACCACCAGCTCAACAATCTGCAGAACACAGCTCTCCAAGAGTCAGATGTCGACATCACACATGTGTCCCCCTTTGGGCCACATGGGGGTCCGTCCAGGCCGTGGTCTAGAACAGACAATGGTGTTGAGTCCATGCATGTGTCTGATGCATCGCACACAGCACAGCACCAGCGACGATCCTCTCCTGCCAATGGCATGGCAGATCAGTCAGAGCAGGTAGAAGAGCAACGGAGGTCTGCCTCAGCTTCAGAACCCGACTTTGACTGGGCTGCTTGGCAGTCACCTGAGGATGGACCCAGAGGTGACTAATCCCAACTTTGCAGTCATGCCTCAATGGCCTGTCTCTCACCCTCTCTTGCCTTGTTGCTCATGCTTGTATGCAAACAACTGCTGAGAAGCTCATGCATTCAAGTAAATCACAGAATACTTCCTTACACTCCTTTCTAGTCGATCTCCCATTTATGCATGCACTCGCGCTCTCATGCATTCACTGACTCACCCACTCAATTGCTGAGGAGCTTGCTCATGCGCTCCTCCATGCATGCAGCTGTTAAGGGTGAGTGTGTCACTGCAGGTATTGCAGAGCGTCTGCAGCGAACGCGTCGCCCCCCAAAACGCCCCTACAGCCTGCCAGACATACCCAAGCCCAAGCCCAAGAAACAGGCATCCAAGTCCACCCACCACAAGCTTCAGCACAAACATGAGGACAGACTGCTCAGGCAGGATTCGGGATCCACCTCATCTGAGCAGTTTGCTCAACCCAGGCAGCATCACACTCAGTACAATCGTTACCAGCAGCAGCAGCAGCAGCAGCAGCAGCGCAAACCAAGCCTGCCCGGGCATGCTTCCAGTGATGCCGCAGCTGTTGCAAAGAAGGCCAGCAGAGGGAGATTGAAAGGCAGACGCGTGGTGGAAGATGTGGGGTGCATAAGGGCAGCTGCCTATCAAGGGGAGGCCTTCATGCAGGCCAGGATGGACGTGCTTGAGCAGCAGGGTGTGGTGCCGGGCAACCAGGCTCCAGCTGATCACGATACTGGTCAACAGGTCAGCGCACAAGCTTAAGTCCCTGCCTTGATCATCAGCCCATGTCTGCCAAACAACCATTGTTGTACAACTGTGTAGTGTTCTGTCTGTAGTACTGCACAGCTGGCAACTTGCTTGTGCCTGAAGCCCATTAGCTGCCCTTCTGGCTGACACCAGAAGGCTTTGGCTGCCTTTTGGGCTAACTTGAACCATCAGCGTTTGCCTTGATGGTGGACGCTGCTGCTTTGTCCACCAAGCAAGTAGGCAAGCCAGATGGTCGCTGTTCCTCCTCTTGCCATGAACACAAGCCTTGGCCCGCTTTGCCAGCATCACCCCTGAGCTGTTGTCACATGCTGAATGTAATTCTGGTTTGTCCAGCAAACCATTGGCACGTTTTGAAACCAATTTTTGTATGGTATTAATGGATCGATCAATCAGTTTACATTCCCTGTCTTTGGGACTCATTTGGGAAGTCAACATACGAAAGCTGGGAAAGCCACATACAATCTCTAGGGAAGTCAACATACACCAAAGCACTAGCTGTTCAAATGCGCTTGATATTTATGCTCCTGCATGATGCTGCAGGCCATGCCTCACACAGTAAGGGTTGTTGGGGGCAAGCAGAGGGGCCACCGCTCTGCTGTTAGAGACTTGTCTCGGGATGAGGCTGTCACTGATGCATCTAAATGGGGCCTTTTGAAGGTGAGCAGCATACCATTGATGCATCAATGGTATCAATATGATGGTCATCATCGTGATGTGTCAATAGTTCAATGACAATAAATTATTATTATTATTATTATTATTATTATTATTACATTATTGACGCATCACGTGTGCCAACATGTACCTACATCTGCGTCACCACCCTGCATGCTGCACAGTTTCTGAAAGTAGCGTCTGACAATGCTGCTATACCACCAGAGTGCTGCCATGAGTGCAGCAGTTATCAGGGCACAAAGTGTACTGTCATCTTGCTTGCATCAGCATGTTATGCCAAAAAATGATTCAAATATATTATGTTACTTTTACATTCACGTATCCCTTAATTTATGCAGGGACGGACCCAGGACCTGCGGTTCGGGCGCAGCCGGGTGCACGCTTGGGGTCTATTTGCTAAACAGGATATTGAGCCCGAAGAGTTCATCATTGAATATGTTGGTCAGGTATGATGCTCCCTGTTGGTCTGACCTTAGCATTTTGGTCCAACTGGAACAGCCATGCTGTCCTTGCACATACTCCAATGCCACAGCTGTGGCCTTGTGCAAGCTCAACCATCTTGGTCAGCATGCTCTGGTTGTGCACGTTTACACACACACGCACACCTGCACGCACGCACACCTGCACGCACGCACACATGCACGCACTCATGTGCAGTGCACTGCAGCGTGCTGCTAGTCAGCAGGGCCTAGACTGATTGCTCTCAGTGTCACCTTTTGTTCTGGCGCATGCATCATTACTGGACCACATGCCTGGCGCAGACTATACGCACAAGCCTGCTGGACTTACGAGAGAAGGCGTATGAGCGGTCAGGCCTGGGGTCCTCTTATCTTTTCAGGATCGATGAGTCATGGGCTGTAGATGCCACACGCCAGGTGAATTTGCTGCAGTACTGACGTGGCTTCAGAGCATTCTGTCACTGTCGTACTCAGGCGTCATTACTCAGTGCAGTACCTCATTTTTGGTTCATCTCTGTTTTGGAGCTGCGCAGGAGTCTTTGTGTTTGCAACATCTGTTTTACTTAAAGAGGTCACATACATACATACATTCATCCATCCATCCATCCATCCATCCATCCATCCATCCATCCATCCATCCATCCATCCATCCATCCATCCATCCATCCATCCATCCATTCATTCATTCATTCATCAATCCTGCTGTGGGTGAGTCCTTACAGCACCCTCATCATCAGTGCTCCCTGCCGCTGCTTCAGGAGGCAGACAGACAGAATTCTGATCAACAATCAGCCCTGGAAAGGCAGGCAGCTAGCCCTTGAACGCAAAGTTCACCCCTTGAGCCTGGCCTCCCCTGCAGGGAGACACGGTTGCTCTTCTGAGGCTTCGTTCATGGTGCAGGGTGGGCTGGCTCGCTTCATTAATCACAGCTGTGACCCCAACTGCTACACAAAGATCATAACAGTGGAGGGTCACAAGCACATTGTCATCTATTCCAAGCAGCACATACAGGCTGGGGTGGAGCTCACGTATGATTACAAGGTAAGCTTCACGCACGTGCATTTCAACTTCAGTGCGTAGGCACCTATGCACCAGGTCACGTTGTTGTCTAAGTCATAAGATCTGATACATCACCGCCCATTATTGTCTAGGTCATAGCATCTGATACATCATCACTGCCCATTATTGTCTAGTTCGTAGCACCTGGTACATCGTCACTGCCCTCATGACTGTTCAATTCCAACTGCTGCAATGAAGCACAGCATGTATGTGCAAGTGATGCATGTCCAATCTCGCGCTTGCCTTTCATGGGGACATGCGTAGTGCCTTGTCGGCAAACAGAATGTCTCAGCACTATGTGCCAGGTATCAGTCTCAACATGGACATCTCACTAGAGTGCCCTAAGTTCGAACTAATTTTATGACTGTACCCATAGATGTTCTGTCTCTGTCATGAGTTTGGCGCAGTCAAGCTCAGCATTGTCACTCGTGGCTTCCTCACAGCCTGAGGATGTGACTACAACACTGGTCACAGTCCCAGCCTGTTTGCAGTGTGCACTGAAGAACAAGGTTCTTGTTCTGGTGTGTGCAGTTTGAGTATGAGCTGACGGAGGAGCCCATCAAATGCACTTGCGGAGCCACCAACTGCCGGGGCAGACTCAATTAGATGCTCATAGCAATGCTTGAAAGCCTGCAGTTGGTGTATCTGGCCGGCAGAGTCAGTCAGATGCTCATAACATTGCTTGAAAGCTTGGATTATGTAATTGGTGTGTTTAGCCAGCATGCAGGCGTTAATCGCCAGAAGTCAGTGATCTGCACCTGCAGCCTTATGTACTGCAGTAAGCAGTAGCTAGCTAGCTTTTGTTAATCACACAGCAGTCTTGCTCTCACCCTATGTCAGCAGCTGCTGGTGTGTTCTGAAGCAGCCCTGGTTACCGGTGTCAAGCAGCAAACTCCTGGCAGCAAATTGCAAATATGACACAGGGTTTCCAGAGGCAGAACACACTTACAGAGCTGCTGCTGTTTGTGCCTGTGCTGGTTCTGTGGTGCAGGTGACAAAAGCATTGTCAAGCCAACTTGCATATGGCTTTGACCAGCTGTGTGAGTGTCTCCATGTCAGTTAGGCCACAGCTACAAGCATGCCTGGTGACACTTGCAGACCACAAAACAGGCGCGATTGTCAACGTGGTGTGCAGAATTGTGCAGCACGCGGTGGAAAAAGCCAATAGTGTCTCTGCAGTAACCCTAACTGCCTGCCAGCTTCGATATATAACAGAGGAGCATGGATGTTGGCTGGTGAATGTTTCCGGCACGCGGCTAATGCCGACATAATACATTGGATGGGATTTGGTGTGAATTTGGGTGTTACGTAATGGTGGTTTTGAGGCGAATGTTTGTATTGTGTTTGGACCCAATTCGATTGATTGGGCGGAGATGCCCGTCACCAGGCAATCTGACAGGCTCAGGAAAAGGCACTGCGGCGCCTAAGCCGCCGAGCAGAGCCCTTCACCCTGGCCTCATCGGACCCCTAGGTGGGGACACCTCCTATTACTATAGGAGACAACCCATTTGGTGGTTAGGTTGCATGTGTGTTTGAGCGACAAGGAGCATGTCCTCAATTAGTTCTCGAAAGCTGCGCAAGCGCCGCGTCTCAAAAACTGGTGAAGATACGCTCTGAAGCTGGTCGCCTTTCAATGTTTCACATGGCTTGCCGCACTGCCAAGGTATGGGACAACCCTTCGGGATAGGGTCAAGCCCTATCCCGAAGGGTTGTCCCACAGGGACCGGGCTGAGCGTCCCGACAGACGTTCAGGTGCGATCTGTGCGATCTGCACTGACGCCTTGTTGCTTTGGCTGCCAGTGTCAAAACAGCCACAATGCTGCTTCACGTTGGTGGCTCTGGGCAGGATAGACTGTGCTGCCTCAACAGAGGACAACACGCCCATGCAGCATAGGAGTCCGTCACCTCTGCTGTATGCTTTGTGCAACCTTGTTTTCGCAGCCTTCTTCACCAGCAAATGTACTGGGTAAGATGCACGCAGCCTGCACCAAATTTGTCGTCAGATCTGCTGCCAAGCCTTTGAACCTGCTGCATGTGCCTTACGTAAGCAAGCTGCAATACTTCTCTCTGCTCTGGTCAGCAACCTCAGCATCATAGGAAGTCCAGCGCATAGCGTGCTCACGTTTTTGGCAGCTCTTCGTTGCGTATCTCAGAACAGGAGGTGACCGTCAGGACTAGTCTACAGAGCTTGAGTATGCACGTGCCTGCCCTCAGTACTCAGCTGTAGCCTTTGCCTGCTGGCTATGGCGCAATGAATCAGTCTCAAGCTTTGCCAATACTACAGGCTTGTCCCATGCTTGACTGTTATCAAGGCATTCGATCGTGAACAATAACGAAACCCCCAAGCTACTTGCAAGCCTTGCAAAGCTCTTGCACCTCCATGGCATATTCACTCACAATGCACTGGTGATAATGTTGGTCATTCGGCATTTCTTACAGCTTGAATAAGTTGGCAAGTTGCGTCCAGACAAGCCATTGAGCTAGAAGGTCATGAGGCAGCCGCTCACGCAGACCTGTTATAAGCTAGAGAGCAGGGGTGCTATATTTACATATGCTATCAGCAGACTTCATGCTCTCATATATGTCAAGGCCTGGTTGCATAGGTCCCAAATGCTGCATGTTCAGAGTCTTTGCTAGCCTCCGTACTTTGGCATACGTCTCGTTGATCATGATGGCATGGCATGCGGTACAAAGGGTACCCCAGGTAAGCCAAGGCAGAGGCAAGATGAGTGCAAGATTCTTCCGCAAGCAATGCTAGGTAGCCAATCAGAGTGGGAAAAACTTTTAGTGTTGTGCAGTGTAGGAAATTCTGAATATGTCGCTTCTTCGAAATGTGTTATCATATGATAACATGCACGAAATGTGTCATCATATGATAACATGCATGCACAATACAGCTTTGCACATGTGTGCGCTGGTACCTTGCGCTGATTCCTTGAAGTATCGGTGATGTAAAACGTGTGCAGACCTTCACACAAATGTCATGCTGGTTAGCAATTGTTCCGAAAGCCAACCTTGCACACTGGCAAACTAAATGTACTGAAGGCGACTGTAAGCACAACAACATGTCTATGCGGTCTGCTGCCTTTTGTGGTCGTCTCATGGTTGCTCTTATCAGCTCGTATTACTTTATAACTAAATAATGGTAATGTATCACCGGCAGCAAGTACATTCTGTCACGTTGTATGTCAGGAGTGACACCAAGTCCTGATACAGAGCACAGTGTGAATTCTCGACTGCAATGTCATGCAGTGCGTGAAGTGCTGCTAATGGCCTGCGCCAAATTGACGTGGGTATGGTCATGGCTGTTGGTCAATACCTATTTGCAGAGCGTGCAGCAAACACTACCGCATCACCCTATTTCAGCAAGTGCAGTAGCGGTAGAAACGGCAGTAGCAGCGGCAGTAGTATACGCAGTAGCAGTAGCAGTAGTAGCAGTAGCAGTAGTAGCAGTAGTAGCAGTAGTAGCAGTAGCAGCAGTAGCAGTAGTATACGTAGTAGCAGTAGCAGTAGTAGCAGCGAGTAGTGTAGACAGTGCTGTAATGTTCAGTTTGACGGAGCTCACCAATGCGAATACCAATGCAGACTTGCCGCCTGTTGCTGCAGTGGCATTACAAATTTACTCAATCACAAGCTTGCCTCTGAGCTGCCCACGGCAGGCATTTAGTCACCTTTTCTCACTGCATCCTAGCGTAACCAGCTGAAAACTTTGTCAACTCGCTTGTGAGACTGAGTAGGGAGCGTCCCGTCAATTTCACGCCTGATGTGTTGCATCGCAACGCCGAGAGCGATTGCTTTCGACCATGATGTAGCCCTGTTAGACACAGCGGCATTGCAGTCGCCGCTCTGAGAAAATTCGCGCAGCTCAGATCGTGTGCTCGTTCTGCTGTACACTCAACAGAGCCATGCCAGCAATTCGTATGTTCGGCCGGAAATGGCGTGTGTCATCGGACTTTCTGCCCTTGTTCGCTGGCGTAGGGCTACTTTTCCACTCGATATGGGTTATTTTCATCATAGTCTGGCCGTTCGGAATCACAAATGTGCACAAGTGCAACAATTTCAAAGCAGGCAGACAGTTCCAGGCTGCAGTATGCCTCTTCTTTGGCTTGTACGTTCTATCTTTCTTTCAGGAGCTGCTGATCACGGTGATTGGTCTCAGAGGTGATTGTTCAGCCTGGTATCTGGTTGTGCATACCTTGTGCATGCGTACTGAATACAAATGCTCCTCAAGGCACAAGGACGGTTGCACAAAACCATATAATGTCCCCCTCAGGTGCGCCGCTGGAGACCAAGAAGCGCAGAGCTATGAAACCAGTATTGTACACCCAACTTGTAAACTGGGTTGGTCAACTCGGCGTTGTGAGTAAGTCTCCATGAGACCAAACTTTCTGTTTGCTCGGTCACCTCTCCTTTGATGCC
>JAABUH010002646.1_pt1 | contig 16840 bp, 16 predicted proteins | sample 5559121 | NCBI WGS metagenome assembly JAABUH01 (sample SAMN10711871, study PRJNA513364) | rock metagenome | isolation source: Antarctica rocks | place: Antarctica: Victoria Land, Battleship Promontory nord | collected 2015-12-28
ATTTCTTCTGTACCTTGAAACAGTACCGCGCCATTGCCACCCGTTACGACAAGACTAAGCGCAACTTCCTCGCGGCCATCCACCTCGCCGCCACCGTTATCCTCCTAAACTGAGGACACGCCCTAGTATCGGGGCTTGTTCGCACTATCGATGCAGAGTTCGAATATTACGCCACAACTTATGTCGGCGGACTACCCAAGCAACAACAACGCCACGCTGAATTGGAAGCAATTTTGAATGATCCAGCGCAGTTAGAAGATTGGATTCGCGGGATGACCAATGCTGCTAATGATTTGGAACAGAACCCGCGATACGGACGCGGCACATTCCAGGCTACTATCACCGCAGAAACTTTACAGCGCATGAGCGCAAGGCATAAAGAATCGGGAACGTACTCGGCCGAGCGCCATGCAAATTATTATCGAACCCTAGAAGCATGGCGCGAAGTGAGCGGACCGTTACGTGATCGCGAGCACTTGATGACGGAGTGGCTTGCCTCTTTTGAGGACTAGTGGGTCGGTTGACATTAACATGGCCTTTCGCCCTTGGTGGTATTTCTTTGGCGGCACGCCATTTTGCGGGCATTGGCGCGATCACAGGAATGGCGATGAGCGTGGCAACCGACCCACTAGTGGTGTCGCCACTATGAGCGGATCAAGGACATGATGTTTCGCCCATTTTGGCAGCGCGCGATGTCCAGCTTCGACTTCACGGCCGTAGAGGAGTTTGTTGCCGAGGCAATTCCTGAGAATGAATACATCGAATACAAGGCGGCAACCTATAATAAGCAAAACCAACGAGTCGAATTCACCAATGAATTATTGGAAACCGTCGTTGCTTTCGCTAATAGTGGCGGTGGCATGCTGTTCTATGGCGTCGATGAAGACGCGGCTAAGAACCCCTGTACTGGCCGAGAAGTCTATCCGTGCGGCATTACGCGGCTCGCCCATAGGCGTGGTGGAGACCGCCCAAGAGGGGCATCGCGCGCACCTTGCCGCGCTGCTCGCCGCGCGATGCCCCAGCGCCGGCTATCTTGGGGATCCGCTGCGCCAGCCCCTGGTGTGGCCGGTCGCGGTTGAAGTAGCCCGCGTACTCGCGGAGGACGCCCCGCAGCTGCCCCTCGCCCAGGACGAGCAGGTGGTCCAGGCACTCGCGCCGGACGCTGCCGAGGAAGCGCTCGCACATCGCGTTCTGTCGAGGGGCGCGGTAGGCCGTGCGCAGCTCCGCGATGCCGCTCGCCGCGACGCGGGCGAACGCTCGCCCGAACTTACTGTCGTTATCGCGGATGAGATACCGGGGCTGCTCACCAAAGGGCGTGGCCTCGCGCAGCTGCTGGGCGACCCAAGCATCCGTCGGATGGTGGGTCACGCCGACGTGGACCACGCGGCGCGTCCCCAGCGCGATGACGAAGAACGCGTAGAGCGGGCGGAAGAATAGGTCGGTCACCGGCAAGAAGTCGCACGCCCAGATCTCGCCAGCATGGTTGCGGAGGAAGGTTGACCAGGACTGTCCGGCGTGTCGCGGCGGGCGGACCTCGCGCGCGTACTTCTGGATGGTCGATTTGGCGACGCGGAAACCGAGCTTGAGGAGTTCGCCCCGGATGCGCTCCACGCCCCACAGGCGATTGGCCGCTGTCATCTCCTTGATCAGGGCTACCGTCTCGGGCGCGAGGGGCGGGCGGTGCGCCGGGGCTGCGGCCCGGGAGCGCCTCCGCCAGTACCTGCGAAATAGCTGGCGATGCCAGCGAAGGAGCGTGTCCGGCTGCACGATCAGCAACGCCGATCGCCACGCAGGGACGCGGCCGGCCAGGAGCACCAGCAGGGCGCGATCGGCCCGGGTGCAGCGCGGTCGCCTGACGCTGCGCTGCAGGACAGCGAGTTGGTGACGGAGGAAGGCGTTCTCGGCAACGAGCGTGCGCTTGCTCCGCGCCAGATCGGCGAGGGTCCCGACGACCAGGGGCGCGCTTGTCGGGCGCGTGGCTGCAAGTAGTCGCCGACCGAGACCCTGCGCGGCGGCGCGGCCGAGCGCGATCAGGCGGTGCAGCAGGCGGACAGTCATGGGCGGCTCCCTCCTCCTTGGACGGTGCAACACGCACCGAGGAGAAGTGTAGTCATAGCCCTACGCAGCGGCTACGCCGTAGCGGGAGGAGGAGCATCAGGCAGCACGTGGCACCGACCGGGCTGCCTGGATGAACTTTTCGGCCATGACAGGCCACTTCACGCGGTGTTCTCCCCACTCGCTACCCCTGTGCAGCGAGATTGCGGAAGAGCCGTCAGCCTCCGCTGCCGTCCACGGGCGCCCCTGGCCGACGGGCTGGGGAATCTGCTCGTAGCGCGCCCGATTCCATGCGCAGCCGTAGCATGCCCGGTCGCTCCCGTTCGCGGCGAGGTTGGCGAGGTACGCCCCTTCGTCCCCATGACCAGCAGTAGTACCCCGATGACCGTGAGCGCGAGCCACCCGCGCCAGGGCAATCCTCGCACAATCCCTCTCTGCCTCTCGACGGGATGATACACGCATTCCCAGGAGGGGGCGACGGCGGCGATCAGCACTGCCTACGCGGCGGGATGGAGGTCGGGAATGGTGTACCGGGCAGCCGGGTCGCGGGGGCGGGGATTGGTGGCGGTATCGTGACGCAGGCACCCGCGAAGATCCCGGTGACCGCCTCGCGCGCCTGGCGCACCGTGAGCAGCGGCTCGTCGGCGGGGATGTCTCCCAGCGGGACGAGGTGGTCGTCCGTGACCGCGTAGAGGAAGCTGGGATCAACCCAGAAGGATTGCGAATTGCCCAGCTCCGGGATCGCCGCGGTGCGATGGACGAGGGCTACGATGGTGCTGTCAACCGCCGGTGCCGCGTGGTCGTCTCCCACCAGGAGCACGAGCGTCGCACCGTCGATCCCCTGCGCGCTCTGCCAGACCTGCGCGACTGCCAGCGTGATACGAGAGACTTCCCGCTGCCCGGAGCACGGGTACCCCGGACAGGGTACCCGCTCCGCGCGTTCGACGGTGCCCAGGAGCACGTCGGCGGCCCCCACCTCCTGATTGCCGTAGGGCTGGTAGAACACCGCCTGCCGGTCCACCTCGACGGCGATGAGCACATCGGTCGGCACGAACACCGTTTCCGGCGTGGGCGAGGCGACCACCCGGTAGACCGGCGTGCGCGGCGGCAAGGCCCCGCCGGATTGCCAGCGGAAGGCCAACTGCCCGATCTCGTCGTCGCGCTGGAGGCTGGCGCGCTCGCCCTCGGCGGGGATGTACAAGCTATACCCATGCCCACGGAAGACGAGCGCACGGGGGCGGATGTCCGGCGCGGGCGGATCATGCCCTTGTGTCGATCGTACCACCCCGCTAGCCGCCAGCAGAAGCATTGCGAAGGTCGCACAAGCGACGAGATATCGTCGGGGTTGCCCGAGCATCGTGATACCTCCTACGCTCCGTGCCGATCGCACGCCAAGCTCCGGGCGCGCGATCGGGATTGTCCAGGGGACTTGGAGCTTTACCTTCTAAACGAATCCCTCGGGACCTGGTTGCCCCGAGGGATTCTGGGGGCCGGAACTTGTGGCGGCGGACTCGTGCGCGATATCAGCGGAAGCTGTCGAGACCGAGATCCTCCATCTGCCAGTAGGGTTGGAAGACGGTGACGCGGACTTGAGCGGCATCGGCGACACCGGCAGTCGCGAGATCGCGCTTAATGAAGGCTGCGGTGATATCCGGCAAGAAGATGCGCTTATCGGCGAGCACTTCCGGTAATCTCGTTGCAGCGACGGTACCGCGCACGGCGAACACACCGCGGACCGTGAGTGGCCCCGCTGCTTTGTTCGCGCCCGCGAGCTGCGTATCAAGGGCGGCTTGCGGGAGTGGCTCCTTGCCCCGGGGGAAAAGGCTCAACGTGGAGCGCTGTCCCACCGCGTCCAACGTCCGAAGCTCCACCGTATCGGCGGCCAGGCCGAGCGCGGATGCCCAAGCGCGGTATTCCTCGAGGCCCAGTGGCTCCCGAAATACGACCTGTATCTCGACGGGGCCGCCCAGGGCGGCGATCTGGGCGGCGGCGGCACGATTGGCTGCCGCATAGGCCCGCAGTCCCTTCACCGAGTTGCTGTCATACACGACGGTCGCTTCCAGGATACCCTTGTCGTTGCGCCCGGCCTTATATGACCACGTACCGAAATCGGCCGAGCGTACCGGCTCTGGGGCCGGTACCCCGGCTTGCACCGTCTGCGGACGAAGATCGAGCGCTTGGAGCGAGTGCCCCGAGAAGAGTGCGCCCGAGAGTGCCGCGATGATGAAGCCGGCAGTGCCGTAGGCGATAATCCGCGCGATGTGTCGTAGCCTAACCACGTCAACCTCCCATTTGCAGCGACGGACGAGGTGTCAATTCCCCCACTGAACTGGCTCGGGCCTATTGTGGGCAAACGAATCCGGCACCAGGGGCTGATACATTATTGAAGTAGAAGCAAAACTTGGTCATGCGGTCGCGGTTAATTACTGGTTGGTCCCATGGGGCACCCAGGGCCTTCCACCAGTAGTTATCGATCGTCAGCTCGTGCTTGAACTGAGGCTCCCTGTCGTGCCATACGACCTGCGTGTTATATGACGTCCCAGCCTGGAGACTCCAAGGCAAACCGACCGTGAAGCGTATTTCGGATGAGTCACCCCAATAACAAGCTGACTTGGTTATCGCGTTATAGCCTGGGAGATTGGACCACGCCGAGTCGTAGTATCCGTCGGCGCAGTCATTGTTGCTGGTTCGATCGATTACGTGATAGACGATTGCGGGTTGGTAGGTGTTCCCCTCCGTATGCTGCTGGATCCAGTTTACGTGCTCCCAATCCCATTGGATGTACTCCCCCGACGCGAAGATATCGAGGTTGTTCGACGGCGAGTAGCCGCTGAGATAGCCAGGGGAATCGGTCCCGATATTATTGGAGTCATACCATGGCGTGTCGTGACCAAAGGACAGATATGCCGATCCGTATGCGGCTGCGGATGGCACCCCGCCGAGGAGTGCTCCGACGAGGAATGCGGCCAGGGCGAACAGCTTCTTGCTCTTAGGCATGTCCCTCCTCCTTTGTTGCGATCGCTATGGCCCATACTGTACCGAGACCCTCCGTTCATACCATTCGAGGGCATTTCCTAACTGGTGCGGGGTGGTGTAGGCTGCCTCCTGGCGCGGCTGGTCCCCGCGCCGAGGAGGTCAGCCATGACGGTCCCGGTGCCGTGTGTCCCCACGGTCGCGGTCCCGCCCCCCTCCTATCACCGCGCGCTGGCGCGACAACCCGCCGCCCTGCATCTCACCGCGCTGGCGCTGGTGACGACGCTGGGGCTGCTGCCGCTCTGCTGTCTGGCCGTGCGCGCCGCCCATCGGCGGTGTCCCCCGCCCCTGCCGAGAGGGCCGGGCGGCGCGCCGCACGCCTACAGCGAAGAGTCGCTGCTGCTGATCGCCCTCCTGCGGACGCTGTGGCGGCTCTCCTACCAGGACATGCGCGAGTGGCTGCTCGCGTGGCCCGCGCTCGCCGAGGCGTGTAGCCTGCCGCGCGACCGGTACGGACGACCGCGCGTGCCGAGCGCCAGCCAGCAGTGGAAGCGGGGCGCGGCGGCGGGCGCGCCGCCCTACGAGATGCTCTTCGTCCTGGCCGTGCGGGAGGCGCTGCGCGGCGGCCTCACGCGGGGGCGCGACCTGGTCATCGACAGCGCCCCGGTCCTCGCCTGGCGGCGGCGCGACCCCGACGCCGCCAGCGGCCACGCCCCGGCCCACCACCCGACCGCCTTCCTGCGCGGCTTCCGCGCCCATACCCTCCTTTGTCGCGGCGCGGGCCTGCCGCGCTTCGTCATCGTCGCCCCGGCCAACGCCCACGACGCCCCCTTCGCCAAACACCTGCTCACCTGGGCGGTATGGCTCTACGATCTACGCCCGCGTGCCGTCCGCATGGATGCCGCGTACTGGGGGCTGGCGCTCATCCACTGGATCCACACCACGCTCGACGCGGTCGCGGTCATCCCCTGGAACCCCAAGCGGCAGAAGAACCGCGACCGCCTGCCGCCGACCTGGACGGCCCAGGAACTCGGCAAGCGCGGCGGTATCGAGCGCTTCTTCGGGCGGGTCTTCCCGTTCTTCCGCCTCCAGCGTCCGCCCGCCTGCGGCTGGACCGCTGTCGTCCAGCGCGTCACCCTGACCTACGCCGCCACCATCGTCGTCACCCTCGCCGCCCACCACGCCGGGCGACCCGACCTCATCCGTTCTCCCACCCGGGTACTCGCCCATCTCTGGGAGAGTGACTGATGAGTTAGGAAACGCCCTCAGCTGATAGTATTAGACCTTTTCTATCGCGTGCGGGATAGCCACAGGAGTAGTCGATTTCGATCGCTCTTCATCGACCATTCATGGGTATACGTATACTCTTGAAAGCCCAAATGGAACATTTGCCATCATTGCGGGACAGGCGTACCTCGAAAGGATAAAGGGGTGGGGCAGACCCATTCAGCTGTTATCTTGCTGGTGCCGATGTGCCCAGGCAGTTGCCTCCGCCCGGCTATGCACGCCGAGTTTGCCGTAGAGGCGGCTCAGGTAGGTGCGCGCCGTCTGCTCGCTGATGCCCACAGTCCGGGCCATGCGTACCGTATCCCAACCCTGGGTCAGCAGTCTGAGCAGCTGCCGCTCGCGCGCGGTCAGGGCCATTTCGGCGCGCTCACCATCCGCGTCGGCGTTGCGACCGGGCACCACCTTCGCCATGATCGCGCGGCTGAAGTGCGTGCCGCCTGTCGTCACCGCGCGGATCGCCTGTGCCACCGCCTCCAGCGGCTCGTCCTTGAAGAGATAGCCGCCCACGCCGAGGCCGAGCAGTTCGCGCGCCTGCGCGGCGCCGTCGTGCGCCGTCAGGACCACGATCTGCAGCGCCGGGAGCCGCGCGCGGAGGTCGGCGACGACCTCGAGCAGTGGTGGTCCGGGCATATTGAGGTCGAGCACGAGCACGTCGGGCCGCAGGGCGAGGCAGCCGCGCCGCGCCTCGTCCCGCGTGCTCGCCTCGCCGGCCACCTCGATATCCCCCTCCGCCATCAGCGCGGCGCGGATGCCTGCGCGCACGGTGGGGTGATCATCGGCCAACAGAACCCGGATCGGTGGCCTCATCGCCGACCCCCCTCACTCCAGCAGGGCAATTGGATGGTCACGATGGTACCCGCGCCCGGGGCGCTGGCGATGGTGAGCTGGCCCCCGGCCCATTCCACCCGCTCGGCCAGGCCGATCAGGCCGAAATGCTGCCGTCGTGCCAGTGCCGCGAGTCGCGGCGGCACAACGAACCCGGTGCCGTCGTCCGCGACGCGCACCGTCACCGTCCCCGCGTCGAGGCCCAGCGTCAGCCGAATCTGGCCGGCCCGGGCGTGGGTCAGTGCGTTGCGCAGCGCCTCCTGGGCGACGTGGAAGAGGCAGGTGGCGACGGTCGAGGGGAGCGTCTGGCCACCCGGGTCCAGGTTGAGCAGGATGGTCGGGCCACCGGGTTCCAGGTCGCGCCGGAGTTGCGCCGCGTATTCCTCCAAGGCCGTGAGCAGCCCGAAGTCGTCCAGCCCGGCGGGGCGCAACTCGCCGATGATCCCGCGCAACTGACCGATCACGTCGAGCAGGCGCTCGCGGATCGCCGGCGGCGCGGGCCGGTCGGGCCGGGTCAGGAGCTGGTAACGCACGGCGAGCAGATCCTGCACCGGGCCGTCGTGCAACTCCCGTGCCAGGCGCAGGCGCTCCTCCTCCAGTCTCGCCGCCAACTGCCGTCGCGCCTCGTCCCGCTCCGCCTCGGCCCGCGCCCAAGCGGTGATGTCGGTCGCCACGCCGGTCACCCCGACGATCGCGCCGCCCGCGGCGCGCAGCGGGGCGTAGTGCGTGGCGAAGATGCGCTCGCCCGCCGCGACCCGCGCCTCGACAGCCTCCCCCGCGAGGGCGCGGCGCACGTAGCCCGGTAGCGCCGAATCGCGCGGCGCGTCGGCGGAGGGCGACCGGCCGACGACGCCCTCCAGGGTGTACCCCAGCGCCGCGAGGCCCTGCCCTGCCGCGAAAGTGGTGACGCCGGCCGCGTCGAGGGTGAAGAGCAGGACCGGCGCGTTACGGACGACCGCCTGGAGCTTCGCCTCGCTCGCGCGCAGCGATTCCGCCGCTGCCCGGCGCGCGGTGCTATCGCGTACCACGACGCACACCAGCGCGTCGTCGTCGTGGAGGGCGGTGGCGCTGACCTCGACGAGCACCGTGGAGTCGTCCTTGCGCCGGTAGTCGCGCTCCCCGATGGCGTGCCGCCCCTCGGCCACGATGCGCCGCGTGTTAGCCTCGACGCTCGCGCGGTCGTGGGCGATCAGGTCGTAGAGCGTCAGGGCGGCGATTTCCTCCGCACCGTACCCCAGCAGGCGACAGAAGGCCGGATTGGCCTCGACGATCCGCTTGCTCGCGGCCTCGAAGAGGAAGATCCCCTCGGCGGCCTGCTCCACCACCGCCCGGTAGCGCGCCTCGCCCGCTCGCAAGATCGCCTCGATCCGCCGCTGCTCGGCCAGCAGGGGGGCGCGGGCCGCCTCCTGCTCGGCCAGGATCGCCGCGCGCGCCGCGGCATAGTACCCGCCGGCCAGCGCGCCGAGCAGGGCCGCCAGGGATGGCTGGAGCGTTGCCGCCGCAGCAGGCGGCACGTCGGCGACGAGCTCCGCCCCCAGCACCGCGAGCGTGCCCGCGAGCGCCGCCGGATGCAGGTAGTGCAACTCGGCCAGGGCCGCGCCGATCTGTCGCGCCTCGTCGGGCGCGAAGGGCTCGGCCAGCAGCGCCGCGATCGCGCGGTCGGTCAGGGCCAGCAGGCGGGCGCGCACTTCGGGGCCGCCGAGCGGGGCGAAGCCGGTGCGGGCGACCGCGCGGTACCAGTGGTCGGCGATCGTCGACCGCCGCGCGACGAGCGTGGCGTGCAGGGGAGCGTGCGCGCCCGTGTCCATCCAGATCTCCTCGCCGGTGCCACCGGCGTCGCGGGTCAGGGCTTGCGGCCCAGCCCGACGAGGTTGAGCGAGCGCGTCGGCGCGTCGAGGAGGACGTCGTCGGCGGCCTCGGGGTGCCAGAGGGGCGCGGGGACCAGCCCCGGTGCCACCAGCGCCGTCCCGGCGAAGAAGGCGGCGATGCTCGAACGCGGGCGGAATTTCGCCGGGGTGGTCGTCCCGGCGTACAGCCGCTCGACCTGCGCGATCTGCTCGGAAGGCACCCCCTCGACCGTGGCGTGCGCGATCGCCAGATAGCCGCCCGGCGGCAGGGCGGCGACGAACGCGGCCACCACCCGCCGCGCCTCGTCGTCGTCCGGGAGGAGGTGCAGGAAGGCGAGCAGCAGCACCGCCACCGGGCGCTCGAAGTCCAGCAGGCCCCGCACCGCGGGGTGCCCCAGGAGCGCGGCGGGCTCGCGGCCGTCGGCCGCGAGGGCCACGGCGCGGGGGTGGCCCCCCAGGATGGTTTGGGCCTGGGCCACCGCCACCGGGTCGATGTCCACGTAGGCCACGCGGGCGGCGGGGTCGGCGGCCCCGGCCACCTCGTGGGTGTTGCCGACGGTCGGGATGCCGGCGCCGATGTCGAGGAACTGCGCGACCCCGCGCGCGCCGAGGAAGCGGACGACGCGGCGGAGGAAGGCGCGGTTGGCCCGCGCGCCCAGGGCGATGTCGGGGGCGATCGCCAGGACCGCCTCGGCGGCGGCGCGGTCGATGGCGAAGTTGTGGTGCCCGCCCAGGTAATAGTCGTACATGCGGGCCACACTCGGCTTATCGGTCGGGATATGGGATGGGGGCGATGTGCGAAAATCATCCATCGGCGTCCTGCCCTCTTCCTCGCGCCCGACGTGGGCCCATGGAGCTTCGCCACTGGGGCTGGCAGGCCGCGAGAGGCCACTGGTCGTCGGGCCATCTTGGCTGCCCGAAAATCCGGCCGCTTCGCGCGCACCGGCGGTGGGGTCGCCCTAGCAGCACCGGTCGGCGATTATCAACGCTGTACTACCGCAGGACCTTGACGGACAGATGGTAAGTATACTGCACTGATGGTAACGTTGTGGGGGCGGCGTGGTTCTCTGTAGCTTACGGCCCTCCAGTTGCGTGGACCCGTGCGGCGACTGGCTTGCCACCCACCCGCCACCTTCGCTCTGCGGACCGGCTCCGCGCCGCTCCACCGGACCGCGCCGCTCACCCCGCCCCGCCGCCCCGGGCTGGTGCGCGTAGCGCCTGGTCCCCGCCATGGTGGTCCCTGCGGTCCGCCCACACGGCAGGTGCGGCGGTGCCGCGCGGGCTGCCGCTTGCTGAACTGGCATCGCGAGCGGGGACAGGCCCCGCGCCCCAGCGCACCCGGCGTCGCTCCGGCAATCGGATGCCCGGGCAGGCGAGGCGACGGTCGCTCCGCGCGGTGAGGGGCAGACGGCTGGGGAACCATCGCCTGCGCAGGGAGCGGTGGTGCGGCCCGCAGGCCGCGATCGGGCAGGCTCGGCTCCGGTCCACCACCGGTAGGGGCTGGGGCGTAGTAACGGCCACGAGCGCCCGGCGCGTGGACTGCCCGGCCGGGAGAGCGCTGTGCTCCCCGCAGCCGGAGAGGCACCCGCAGCGGGTGCGTTCCCTCGTCGGTTGCTCCGCCCAGATCATTGACGGCGGGGTCGCCGGGAGGTAGGGTGGCCGGGCACCCTAATTGCCCATAGGAGGAAAGCGCATGGCGCGACGGGTGAGCGGTGCCGTCGGGGGCGTCCTGCTCCTCCTCGTCCTGGCGGCCTGTTCGCCGTTCCCGCGATCGGGGCACGGGGGCCGGTCGATTGGCATCGCCCCGGATGTCGCCGTGGCCGGTACCGCCGTCGTCTTCACCGGCACCGGTTTCCAGGCCGGCGGGGCGGTCGAGGTGGTCGTCGTGCGGAGCGAGGCGCCGTCGCCATTGGTCGCCCCGGGCACGACGCGGTCCGCACTCACCGTGCCGAGCCCCGGGGCGCTCGTCCTCACGCTGCCCGCCGGCACCACGCGCGATGGCCGGGCGACGGTGCACATCGGCACGACCGGCTTCGTCCCGGGGCACTACCACGCGCTGCTCTTCGAGCAGGGGGCCGCCGTCGGTGAGCTGTTGTTCGTCATCACGGCCCCATGACCCCCCCGGGGACGCGCCGAATAGGTCCGTGACGTGGTCGCGCCTCCGGCGCGCGGCCCGACCCCTGCCCAGCAGCGCGTCGGATGACCGGGGTCGCGCGCCTGCGTGCTGCGTCTGGCACATCGGAGAACGAGGCCGGTCCGATCCGCCATCGGCAGAGCGCGAGCACACAATGCGCCCCGCGTACCCAGCGAGGTGTCAGCCCCCTTGACGCCATCGACTCTTCTAACTTACCCTAATCCGCCATATGCGCGCGTATTGTTCACCTTGCCCAACGCACACAATAACGTTTTCCACCAGAACATCATCAATGACGCCCTGAATCTCGATGCGGTGATCTTCTGCCGTGACATGGCGGGGGCCGTTGCGCGATGGTATGCCGCGAAGCAGAACGATCCCAATGTGACGGCGAATCTGCCGCGACTCGTTCGGTTCCATGAGCACGGCCTTGCTCCGTACATGGTTGGGATGCCACTTATCGCCTAATAAGAAAGGATCGGTTCGGGTATGAAACAATCGGTAAGTAGTAAACGCCCCCGCAATCTGAACCAGTTAGCCGCCGCCATCATCAACGCGGCGACGGACGAGGCCGCGCCCGCGCCCGTGGATGACGGCAAAGACCCCGCCGCCGTCGCGCTCGGCAGGAAGGGCGGGCTGAAAGGCGGCAAGGCCCGCGCCGCTGCGCTCACCCCCGAACGCCGCAAAGAGATCGCGCAGCAGGCGGTCGCCGCTCGTTGGGGGAAACAAGGGCACCCCGCTAATGATTGACCATCGCGATGACGCCGTTTATCGGTACATCGTGACCTATGGGCCGATCACCGCCGCGACGATCGCCACGGGACTCGGACAAGATGCTCCGCTGATCGCGGCGATCATCGCCCGCTTGCTCGACGCGCGTTTCGTCGTCGTGGCGCGCGTCAACTCCTTCGATGAACCCCTGTATACGACCACTTTGGCCAGCAAAGACCCGACCTAGCCCGCCCCAACAAAAACCCGATTCAAATCGACCCACTCCCGTCAAATGTGCCCAACTTGACAGTGCCCTGCGGCGGCCGCCCCTGATGCGTCACATCACGCATGGGAGGATCGCCCGATGGCGACCGGGGCCCGGACTACCCTGGCATCGGAATTGCAGTGCCCCAGGGCGTATGGCGCGGGGACACGACGCGGACCATGGGCGAGCGGGGGGATGACGATGCGCCTCTCACAGGTGGACTGGGGCACGGTCGGCCGGGCCGCGATCGAGGACTACACTGCGGACGACGTGCCGGGACTCGCGGCGGAGATGGCCTTCTGGACCGCCTTCGCGATCTTCCCGTTCTTCATCTTCCTGGCCGCGCTCGTCGGCATCATCAGCACCACCGCCCACATCCCGGCGCTGTCGATCGACCGGATCGTGCAGCCGATCCCCGACTCCGCCGCTGGGCTGCGGCAACCGCTGGCGGAGGTGCTCCAGCAGCAAGGCGGGGGGGCGCTCTCGCTCGGCGCGCTCTTCGCGCTCTACTCGGCCTCCAACGGCGTCGTGACGATGATGAAAGCCTTCAACCGCGTGTACGGGATCGAGGAGACGCGCACCTTCGTGGTCAGGAAACTCCTCGCCATCGGCCTGACGGCGGTGCTCAGCCTGCTGCTGATCGGCGGGTTCCTCCTGCTGCTCGCGGGCGGCAAGCTCGCGGACCTGTTCCACCTGGGGACGGTGGGCGTGGTGCTCCTCCTCGTCGGCCGCCTCGCCGGGGCCGCGCTGGGCATCGCCCTGGCCCTGGCGCTGCTGTACTGGAAGGGGCCGAACATCGCGCAAACGTTCGTGTTCATCTCGCCCGGCTCGCTCGTGGCCACGACGGTCTGGCTGGTGCTGACGGCCGGCTTCGGCCTCTACATGCGCCTCATCGGGGACAGCGCGTATGCCAGGTACTATGGCGCGGCCGCCGGCCTCATTCTCTTCCTCCTCTATCTCTACCTGACCAGCACGGTCATGGTGCTCGGCGCCGCGCTGAACGCGGAGGCCGGGAAGCGCTACGACCCGGCGACGATCCGCGACAAGCTGACCAACCCGCGCAAGCAACGGCCCGGCGCGCAGCCGGCCGTCGACCCCCGCGCCGCCCGTGAGGCCGGCACCACCCCGCGGCAGGTCATGGCGGCCAACGCCGGTGGGACGCCCGCGCCCCCTTCGGCCGTCGCGGCGGCGGTCGACGGTCGGCTGGCGGCGCTGCGCCGGCGCCCGCCAGCCGCCGCCGCGGCTCGGGCGCGGGCGCGGCGTGAGGCCCGGCCACCGGCGGTGCGGGCGCGGGCCGGCCGCCGGACCCTGGCCGTCCTCGCCGCGGCAGTGGCCACCGCGCTCGGTGGGGTCCTGGCGGGACTCCGCCGGCGCTAGGGCCGCGGCGAGGGGCGCTGCTGACGGCACGGGGGGGGTTCTGTTGGGTTGTGCGGTGATAGGCCGCCGGGCCGAAAAAGGCGTCATCAATAGTCACAGTTGCAAGCCCGACTTTGGGTATCCCAGCCACTTTTGATACCTGACAACCCACGGCTCGCGCGTCAATCGGACACCCCGACTGCCCATCACCGCACAAGGTTCTCTTGTGTTGTGCTGGAGGGACGTAGCGTGCGGAAATCGTGACGATGGTCGAGGAGGGGATAATAGCCGACGGTGAGATGGCGTGCCCGAGGTGTGGCTCCGCGTCGGCGCGGAAGGACGGGCGTGATCGGAAAGGTGCCTAGTACTACAGCGACACTTTGACGTTCGTACTGGGCTCCTGCCCGCCAATGGTAGTTTGGTAGTCCGCGAACGTACTCGTCTTGGCACCGAAGAACAGGATAAGTGTCGCTGTAGTACTAGAAACCGTCTGAATAATCGTCAGGTACGGACGAGTCGGCGGAGCATCAGGCGCGTCATGGCGACGTCGATCAGCGCCTCGCCGGTGGTGCTCAGACGCGCGAAGTCCTGACTGAGGCGCCGATTTTGGCCTAACCAGGCGCAGGTGCGCGCCACGACCCCGCGCCGCGGCAGCACGCCGCGGCAGCCGGGCGGCGGCATAATGGCCGCCCAGTCGATCACTGCGCCCGCCTCGGCCCAGACACCGCGCGGTCGCCGGGGATGGTTGACCATGTCCACCGTCCAGCCGCGCGCCTGCTCGACCCAGGATTTGCCCTGGCCCGCGCCGGTGTACCCGCCATCGCGCCAGCGGTGTGTCCGCGGCGGGACTTGCTCCCGGAGCGCTGGTCGGCCCGCAGTCTTCTCGGCTGCCACTAGCAGTGTTATCCCGTCCCGATCGGCGATATTCGCCTCGTGCACCGCCGCCCGCAGCACCAAGCCCGGCGTGTCGACGAGCACGTGCCGCGTGCGCCCGTTGCTCTGCTTCCCCCCGGCGTCGCCGCGCGGCCCGCCGACGCCGGTCGTCTGGACCGACTGGCTGTCGACGATCCCCGCGCTCGGCTGTGCCGCCCGGCCCGGCCGGACGCGGCGCTGCTCGCGCAACACGGTATTCAGCGGTGCCCAGGTGCCGTCGTCGCGCCATTGCCGAAAATCGTGCTACACCGTCGGCCACGGCGGCACATCGCGCGGCAGCAAACGCCAGGCCCACCCGCCACGCACCAGGTACTTGAGCAGGAGGCCAGGGTTGGTGCGGGCGCGGAGGCGCTGCGCGCCCATCGCCTCTAGCTGGCTGAACAGCGCCTCGATGCGCTTGCGCCAGGCGCGCAGGGCCAGCTTGTCGGCCCAGTCGTTGGGCGCATATTGGCCCGGCGGATCGGCACAAGGCACCCACGGCCTGCCTGCCAGGATGGCCGCCGCGTCGCCTGCCGCGTTGCACGCTTTATCGCCGTGGACGGTCGACCTGGCAGGCAGGCCGTGGGTCAGCTCGTGGATCGGGGTCAGGTCGTGCCGCCCGCCGGGGAGCAGGTCGAAGGCGACCGGGACGCCGCCCGTGGTGCAGATCAGATGCAGCCGCCAGCCGAAGAACTTCTTCCGCTTGGCGGCGCAGTAGCCGCAGAAGTCCTTGCCCCGCACCTTGCGTGAGCGGCGGGCGCGGGGCAGACCGGGATGGGCATGCTGTCGAGCAGGAATGCCTCCCCGTTGGCGAACAGTTCGACCAGCGCCTCCGCCGCGAGGCCCAGCCAGTCGGCCAGCAGGATCATACATATAGGGGGCGACGATGCTTGATCAGCAGTTACTGACGCCTGTCGCATTGTTTATCTTCAATCGCCCGGACCTCACAATCAGGACTTTCACCGAGATTGCACGAGCTAGGCCACGAATGCTTCTCCTGGTAGCTGACGGGCCGCGGCCTAATATCCCTGGCGAGGCCGAGCAGTGCGCCGCTGCCCGGGCAGTAGTCGGACAAGTTGATTGGCCATGCCAACTACTCACCAATTTTTCTGATGTGAACCTGGGATATAAAAAGCGTATGGCGAGTGGGTTAGACTGGGTCTTTGAGACAGTCACCGAAGCCATTATCCTGGAGGATGATTGTGTGCCACACCCCACCTACTTTCGCTTCTCCGAGGAACTCCTACGGCGTTATCGGGACGATGAGCGAATTATGCACATCGCTGGCAGTAACTATCAATTTGGTCAGCGCCGAACGCTGGACAGTTATTACTTCTCGCGTTACACGATTGTAGGGGGGTGGGCCTCTTGGCGACGATCGTGGCAACACTTCGATCTTGAGATGAAGTTGTGGCCTTGGGTCCGTGATAACCACCTACTCAAGGGAGTCTTGCACGATGACCGTGTCGTGGAGGATTGGGAGAATCGTTTCCAGGCGGTGTATACTAATCAGCTTGGCTCAATCTGGGACTTACAGTGGTGGTTTGCCTGCTGGATCCAGAATGGCCTTGCCATTCACCCCAATGTCAACTTGATCTCGAACATCGGCTTCGATGCTAGAGCGACGCATATAAAAGACGAAGATTATCCGTTTGCCAATATGCCCGTTGAAGCGATGCATTTCCCGTTGACACATCCGCTAGTTGTAACTACCAATGCAGCGGCTGACAGCTTCATACAAGCAACCGCTTTTACTCGGTGGCCGCAGCGTAAAGGGTAGGGGTTGGGTGATGGGAACGCGAGCCAAGAACTTGTCCCTAACGTCAACACTGGTGCGACAACGTGGGTTTCACGTTCGTAAAGCTCAAGCAGTTCCGCGCTATCGCCACCAGCTATGACAAGACGAAGCGCAACTTCCTCGTCGGCGTCTATCTTGCGGCGACGGCCATCCTTCTCAACTGAGGACGCCCTAGGATGATACGAATTGGGGACGTGACTGCATGAAGCGCACACCGTTTTCCGGCCTCTGGCGGCACCCCGCCTTCCGCCTGTTCTGGGCCGGGCAGACGATCTCGGTGTTCGGGGATCAGGTCTCGGCGCTCGCCTTGCCCCTCGTGGCCGTCTTCACCCTGCAGGCGAGCGCGGTGCAGATGGGGCTTCTCAATGCGGCGGGGCGAGCACCGTTGTTCCTGTTCGGGCTCTTCGCCGGGGTGTGGGTCGACCGGGTGCGGCGCCGCCCGCTCCTCATTGGTGCCGACCTCGGACGCAGCCTGCTCCTCGGCTCGATCCCGCTTGTTGCCTGGCTGGGATGGTTGGACATGCCCTACCTCTATGGCGTCGCGGTCCTCGTTGGCACCCTCGCAGTGTGCTTCAACACGGCGTATCAGGCGTTCCTCCCGGCGCTGGTCGCGCGGGAGCAGCTGGTCGAGGGCAACAGCAAGCTGACGATGACCCGGTCGGTCGCGGGGATCGCAG
>JAABUH010002647.1_pt1 | contig 16830 bp, 31 predicted proteins | sample 5559121 | NCBI WGS metagenome assembly JAABUH01 (sample SAMN10711871, study PRJNA513364) | rock metagenome | isolation source: Antarctica rocks | place: Antarctica: Victoria Land, Battleship Promontory nord | collected 2015-12-28
GGACGAATAACACGATGTCAAAGTATGAGGTATAGTGGACAAATGTCTGTTCGGAGCTTGAAAAACGTCATGGGAGCATTGTTTCCCTCCCGACGGGCTTGTATGACGCAACGTGGCGTTGGTTGTCACCCGTATGGAACCTTCCTCTATTGCCGAACAAGGTGTTTGACGCCCAATCGGGCAAGAAACAATGAGATTTCACGTTGTATGGTTGTTTCTGGACCAATGGGTTACCGAACAGGCTATTAGTAGTACTAAGTGTCATCTCCGCGTTGATCTGCGACATTCTGTCAAAGCGGATTTGTTATCGATGTGTCCTCTAGAGGAGGACAAGCGCATCTTATTGCGGTCTTTAAAGCGACCGACTACTGTCCTTGTCCGGAACAGAGACACCAACGCGGACGAACGTGATCACGCCGGCAAGCTGGGAACATCGGCAGCAGGTCCATACACCTAAATCATTCTGTCAACCACGCAAACTGGTCCAATGCCTCGGTGCCCAGCTGTCCCACTCCAGCAGCCGCCCCTTCCACCAGCCGAGAGAACTCATCTTCCCAAGGCGTTCCGCTTCCCTGACCAAACAATATACGGCTCCCCTGATCCCCCAAGCCGAAAGGATCGTGCGTCTGCCTCGTTTCCTGGCTAGATGAGTGGGTCGGCTTGTCGGCAGCAGAGACGAGACTGGAGAGGGGCACTCCTCGTGAACCGGAAGCTTGTCCGTTGGGTGGGGCGGTCTGTCGGGACGCCAGCATCGCAGCAGCGTCTAAAGGACTGCCGTTTTGGGATTCAACAGGCGCACTTGTGAGTTGAGTATTCAAATCCAGCGGCACGACCTGTCGTGGGGCGTCTTGCAGCTCCATTCCTGGATAATGGATACGTGTGGTCCTTTGAAAGGGTAAGCGGTTTGAAGGACGGTCAAGACAGAGACATACGACTCGATTGCCAGGCGATCCGCTTCGCTGACAAGCGCATCGAATCCAAAGTGCTGTATACGAAGACATGCTTCGATACGAAGCTGGGCAGCTGTCGCATCAATGGCGGATATTTTGCGAATCAGGTCAAGTAAGAAACGAAGCTCTTTAGCGTATGCCAGCTCTTGGGGAACGTCGGCTGGTTGATGTTCCCTCAGTCGAGGCGGATCAAAGAGCAGAGCTGCCGGGCGCCATCAGCGTCGTTGGCAGGCCGTTTTGCTCACCTTCCAATGCCTCGTAAGCCAGAACCGCGACGAATGGGTCGTGATTGACACCGAGCTGGAGTCCATCGCCCGAGATCCAGGATACCGCCACGGCATGCCGCACACGGCTCCTCATCAGCTGCGTCGCAGCGCCGGCTAGCTCCACTTCACGGGCGCAGACGTTGAGCCGCCCCTTGGCTAGAATCATGAAGCAGCTGTGTCGGAGCATGTGTAAGAGGAGAAAGGAGGTTCGTCGAAGAGTATGGATGTACAGGTTGTCCTCCGAATGAACCAGGTGAGGGGGTAGGTCTTTGATGAGTTCGGTCGCCGAGCGGTCCAGGTCGTCGAGGTCGGCAAGGGTCTGGGTTGTCGTTGTCATTGGCGAGTATCCAGCCAGGGAGTTGTAATGCAGAATCCGATAGCGCATTGCTGCTGTACGAATTAGATGCGCCGAAAGGCCGAAGTGGGTGTGGTTTGGACACTCGTTATGCCGCAGATCAGTGACATTTAGAATGTCAGACGAGTTGATGGGATCATTTGCCTTGACATCGAGGCCTCGGAGGAAGCACGTCTCGTCGCACGGCAGGGAGATGCGAGGCTCATCAACGGATCGAGCTGGTCTGTCATCGTGAACGAGGTCGAGGTAGAAGACCGACCACGCAAGACGGCGCAAGGATTCCGGCTTGAGCAGAGGATTAGTATGGTCCATTCGAAGCGGATATCTTTCGTCAAGGAACAGATGGCGAGCCATCCTGAAGGATCAGATCATCAGTGTTTCGAAGAATGTGTTTGAGCGGGGACATACTGCATTGCCATTCCAGTCAACATTTCCGCTGCCGCGAATCTACCTCTGGCACGCTGGTAGGTCCGGGCGAGTAAGACGCTCATGAGCTCCACCGCGCCATACGCCTCGAAAGCCTCTTCCTTTATCTTTCGGAAGGCCGGTTGGAAGACTTGCTCTGATCTCGCCATACGCATTGCAACGTCGGCCTTGCGTTTCTCGTTGTCCGTGTGTTCCTCATCGGCGAAGAGGAAGACGCAGGCTAGAATGAACCGCAGGAGTGTGGGAGGGACTTGATGTCGATCGACGAGCCATGTTAGACTCGGCTCGTGGAGAAAGGTGAGGAAGCCGTACTCTGGATTGACCCCGCTCAGCGTGATCGTAAAAGTAGCGTGATCGCAGCGGCTCACGGTGGACGGTAGCAAAGTATCTGCGAACCATGAACCGTAGCTCCACCCGGTCGCCCAGCAGCTTCTCTAAACTCGACGGCGATGCGGTCGCGGGTCCTTGTGTAGAGGCAGACCAGTGAGGGGTCACAGCCAGGGATGAGGCCGCAAGGCTCTCGCATTCCTCGACCGGCCGTGGGGACGGGATCGCTGCGATGGAGGAACTCGTAGGACTCCGATTGTCGACAGGCACACCTCTTTCTCGGGCATTGACAATCGGTCGCGGATTAAGACTACCTCGATTTCGACGAGTGGCCGTGTCCCACTCACAAGGCAGAGATAGTCGGGTACAGCGCGGACACGATGATGTGGACAGAGATTCATCAACCGGGCCGTCGCACCGAATCTATTCAGATCAGCGGTCAGCTTCCAATGAGAATCAAAAGTTGACCTTTCGATCCCGGCAGGGAATACAGGCGGATAGGGTGCGGCTGCGCATGTTGACGCTACGAGCTTGCGATTTGGAAACAGTCTTCCAGCTGCATCGAGAGCCGTGCGCCTGGCATTGCCCGCAGACTGGATGAGCCTCATCGCACTTTACCTACGCTGTCAGCTTCACCGTTCCCAAGAGTTCGGCTCACTCGTCTACTGCGACACGTGCTGCATCCATTCCTGGAACGACGCTCTGCGGCTTGAACGCTCATCTCACGATGTCGACAGACGCGGATGGGCTGGCGAGACGAGAAGCAAAATGAGTTGGACGATAGTGCGGATCGAAGGAAAGAGATGCCAGAGGGAGCGTTGTGAGCGCGAATGAATCATCGGAGAGGCGGAGGCGGGGGGGGGGAGCTCGATTAGCCCGAGTCGTGGAGTCCGCATATGGTCGGAGGCATTTGCTCGATCCGCGTCACGTGTCCCCGTATCCAACTCCCCGTATCCGCATCCGTATCCGTATTGCCTCAGCACAGGCGCCTATACAAAACTATATTGCGGTTGCAGGGCCCCAATGAAACATCCCAACCACCATCAAATGACTCGTCCATCCATTGTGACAGCGACAAGCTAGGAGAACCCACAGATATGTCGCAGATCGACAACTCTATAATCCATCTTCCCACCACCACCGATGAATTCCCCTCGTCCACCGACCCCGACAAGAAGCCCACACTCGAGCATTTTGAGTATGCCGAGGCCTCCGGGATCAATCTCGCCGATGCCGCCCATGCAAGTGTGGGGATGGCAGTCATTGAGCAGAAAAAAGTCATCCCATCGACCGGAGAAAGGATCCCGACTACGAAGTGGGAGTACTGAACGTTCACCATGGTCTGTGAGTTTGCTCCAGCTTTGCGCTTCAACGACATGCTCACCAGCCAGGCTTCATCACGCTGAATACGGGCATCGGAACGGACGGCGGGGCACTTCGCCAAGCTCTCGTCAACGAGAGCTTCCCCGATGGCGATGTCCATTGGGCTGGCAAGGACATGCCACTCAATTCGATGCTTCTTGATCTCACAGGCATCCTCTTTACCGCGCAGCTCGTCGTCCTTCTAGGCATCGGCCCCTACGCTGACTACGGCAAGTGGCGACCGTGGCTCATGATAATATTCTCCATCCTCGTCGACATCGTCAGCGTGGCCATGTGCGGCATCTCCAAGCCATCCCTATGGCAGGCCGCTCAAGCACTGTACGTCCTCGGATCCCTCGCCACCAACGTCGTAGCGGCATTCTTCCATGGCGCGTTCCCAGGTATCGTTCGAGACCTACCCAAGATCATCGAGTCCGAGCGTCAGGTCCTCCAGGGGAGGAAGAGCGCCGAAGACCACGCGAAGCTCGATGCATACGAGCGCGCCCAACTGTACAACTGGATCAACACTGTCGGCTCAGCTTTTGTGGTCGTCTCGTGTGCCATTGCCGTCGGCATTTCCGCCGCCATCGGCTTTGACACCACGGCACAGCTCATCAAAGCCTATCGCGTTCTTCTGGGTCACTTTGGCATCGTTACCATCATCACGTCGGCTCCGTTCTTCCTCGTCAACAAGCACTGTCCGGGGCAACAGCTCCCGGCAGGCACCAAGTGGTGCCTTGCCGGGCCAAGGCAAGTCACCGTTTCGCAGTCAAGCAAGGGTTGGTACGATCTGACGACCGCAGGCAAGTGCACTCTGCTGGCAAGAACGCATGGCACCTTAAACATTGTCTTCTGTATCTTCTAGCCTACTTCATGCTGTAAGAAAGTAAGCCACCGCCTAGCTCCTCAGCTTCACCCAAACTGACCTGTCAGCGTTTGGGACTTACTTCAACATCACCGGTATATTGCAGAACGAGGTAATCAACTATTCTCCGCTCCAGCTCAACGCCTTTGCTCTCGTGGCAGACCTGTGCGGTGGATCTGGAACAGCATTTGTCCTCTTCCTTCAGAAACGCTGGCGATTCTCCATCATGAAGGGGGTTTTCTATGGCGCTTGTATGACTCTCATACCGTGCGTCTCGCCCGGTCCCGTCACTCGACTGACCCCCAACAGAAGCATCTGGGGTATCATCGGCTGCTACACAAAGAAGGTTGGCTTTCACAACAGTAAATACTGGTCCTCGGTTTCACGGAACCTCTGGCTGACGCGATATAGAATGGGAGTTCTGGATTTCCTCCGCGTGGAATTTTCAGACGGCGGCCTGGGGCTCATACAGCGTCACCATGATCTCTGAAGTGGTCCCCGCCCCCAAATGTTACATGTTCTTTGCACTGTTCAACACGGTTGGCAAGACGAGTGGATTCTTAGGTCCCCTCATCGCCTCGGCCATTGTCGACCGTGCTGGCGGTAATACCAACTATGCCTACTGGTTTCTCTTCAGTATGGGTCTGACAGGTGTCATTGTCCTCTGGTTCGTCGACACCGACAAGGCCAAGCTGGACAATGCTAGATGTACGCTGCTGTCTGGGCTGTCAAAGCCGCTGCTGATCAAGGGCAGATCTCGAAAGCGAGGCCACGGAGCTGTACAATGCTGAGCAGCGAGAAGGGACCCTCGTCACCGTCAAGGTGCAGGCAGCCACAGCCTAGGCGCGGACAATGCAGTCACTGTTCCGACGGAGAAGAAGAAAACCAATATTACCTGGGCGTACATTTTCTTCCTATGAGGGTACTGGATACCCGCTATACTTTCAGGCTATGTTGATGTTCCCTACCTTACTTTCTTTCAGCTTGTGCAGCTCTTGCCACTAGATTCGACGTCGTTTGGTATGTATGGCTGGATATATGGCTGCCAGACGTCGTAATACCGGGATGGCTTGCCCATGCATTCGACCGTTCCCGTCTCGAGGCTACCGAAGTCTTGTTGGATGTTACAGCAAGCTGGACTCATAAGCCAGATCAACCCCGTCGCCCAAGCTAACCAAGTGGGCAATCATCTGAGAAATGACGGGATCGACTCACCCGCAAACCCAATGTACTCCTCATTATCGGGCTAGGTACTGGAGCATCTCGCTGAGGTGCTGATCGCACAAGGTATTTTTGCTCCCGCCGAATTTGCTAACGAACGCTTTGAACTGATGTTCTTCAGAGCTCGTCAGGTTGGCGAGATCCTACGATGCCGACGAGTTGGAGATGCTGCGCGTGCCGGAAAAGTCGAAGACGAGACACTCGTGAATGTCGATGGCAAAGTTGTCGAGCCGGTCAGTGAGGTTCCCCAGGTAATCAGCAGAGGGCGCATCGCCCTGAGAAAGGCCAGTCGATGAATGACCACCGGTATAGTCGTTGCCAGGGGCGGGATCAGCTGGTCAGCGCCGGATGCGCTCATTGGCCGCCTGATCGTTGAACAGCACAAGCTCGGTCGGCATGCTGCGAGGGCCAGTGAGCTTTTCAGCTACTCACCCATGAGGAAATTGACCCGGGAGAGATTGACGCCGTCTTGGATAAACTGCGCCACCGTCGTCTATGGAAGGTAAGTGATCAGTCTTCATCCGCACCCCCTCGACTTCGACCAACAACGCCTACTCACCTGGTTGATGGATATATAGTCGTTACCGAGTTGACAGGGAAGACCAATCAATCATGGTGCCGTTACCAGATTCTACACCAAACTCTCCCCCGACTCGTTGAGACCGGCGTATAGGATCGTGGCACTCGCCGCAGAAGACTAGGCCAGCAGAGAGCTGACGATCCGCGGGATGCTCCTGAACCGCATTCTCGATTGTATTGTGATACTGCATTGGATCTCGTGAGGGATGCGGACTGTTCAACGTGCTACTAGCAGTCTTTCTTATCTCTTGATAGGTGGTGCTTTGTGCAACAGAATGAGCCGAGTGATAATGACCACATTCCAACACCAAAAATAGTCCGATTCCTCGAGTCCAGCTGACCACTGTAAAGGCGCTACTCGGGGGAAAACCCGTTTGCTCCTCCGAACCGGTAGGAACCTTTCTTGGTCTCGAGTGGAGCATTGTCCCTGGCGCACACAGTGTTATCGTCAAAGCTCTCGATCCTCTGGATGGAGAATGCCCTCAACGATGAAGGAGTGACTTGCACATATGAGCTCCGGTAGACTCAAGCGAGAAGACTCACGTGGGCGGAGAAACCGACCCTGGCGGATGGCGTCGATCCGTGTCGATTCGGGGTGTAAGTCCGCGTTCCTCCCAGCCGGCAGGTCGTTGCGCGGAAGCGGGGATCTCGTCGGATTCGATCCGCATACCTCACTGCGTAACGATGCGGAACGAAGGGGCCCTTGGTGTCTCTGCAGGGCACTCGCTGGTGGATTCAATAACGTACCTTATCAAATGGGACTGCAACCACTGATTGCGCAGATACCCCTCGCCACCATGACGTACGACACCCCACCTGCTGCCTTGCGCATTCCCATCCTGAGCGTCAAAGACGCGGGGGGCTCTTTGGGTCACCAGGAGTATGCCGACAACGGCGCAATCATCGTGCCCAAAGTATTTCGTCCCGACGAGATGGACGAAATCCGCGCGGTTTTCACCAGTAAAGTCGAGCAAGACCAGACTTTTGCCAAGATTGACCACCACATCCCTGCCGATGACATCCTCAGCCAGTACCCCCGCTTCGTCCAACCCCACCGCTTTCTTGATACCGAGGTCGGCGTCCTCGCCCTGCAGTACATGTTTGACCAACGGCTCCATTCGATCGCGCACAGCCTGATAGGTCCAGTGTACGGTGCGCAATCGATGTTCCACTTCAAACCGCCGACGGCGCGAGGCCAGGCGATGCACCAGGACAATTACTTCCTCCAGACCCATCCCGAGACTTGCATGGCCGCTTGGATCGCCATCGACGACGCGGACAGGGAGAACGGCGCGATCAAGGTCGTCCCAGGCAGTCACAAGATCCCGGTCATCTGTCACGAGAACGCCGACGAGGGTGTCTCGTACGCCCCGATGGGGCTCGCACTCCCGCCGGGGACCGAGACGATACTGTCATCCCTCAAATCGGGCGACGTGCTCTTCTTCCACGGCAGCATGCTGCACGGCTCGGATCCCAATGTCTCAGACCGCTTTCGCCGATGTCTCATCTATCATTACATCCCCCAAGACAGCGTAAAAATCAGCCAGTTCTTCCAACCTCTGGTCATACCGACGGGCGGAGAAACGAGCATCGAGGTGGAGCCAGACGGCGGTCCGTGTGGTACGGGAAGGGCTGCTGTTGCCGCTCCTTAGATCGCATAGATCCCCTGGTTTCATTGTACGCTGCGTGAGGAATCGATACCCCTGGTTCTATCTATATTATTACCCCTCGGATCTGGGCGCGCCGCTTGGAACACTGACGTTCATTTTCCCCCGGTTGCCGGGCAGACGTCCCGCAAGGAATTCTTTTACTCATCACCGCACAAGTTAAGCTGGCAAGCTGACGGAACCTGCCCCCTGTGTCTCGACAACAGCGTGAAGATGGGCCGTCCTCTTTGCTGTCAATGTTTTATTCACCCATCTTCATGCATCGATCTCGGTTTGTTGTTGTGGTTCATCGAATAGGCAGCCATCAATGCAGGTTGGGCTAAAGGAGTCTTCTTCATGCCTGATGCGCTCGTTTCACTATCGCGGCAGGGGAGGATGCTATCGAGAGGGCTGCCAACAGTAGTGTGGATTGCCCATATGCACTGCCGACGCGGGGGTTGAGAGATGCCCGCAAAAGACCAACAAAAGAACGAGGAGAGCTATGGCCGGAAAGCTGCAGAGCAGTTGTCGCGCAAAGGGGCCTATCAACAGGTGGATATGCGTGTACCTTGCCCTATCACGCTGGAGAGGGGGCCCTCCCCGCTACTACTGCTGCAGAAATGGCTAAGCCGAAATTACGACTCCACCCCCCCACCGCTTCCACAGAGCAATGATAACATTTTGTGTGCTGCCAAATAGCTAAGTGACTTCATACGTTTCCAAGCCATGCTTGTTCCATCACCTACTTCAACCAGTCCATCCTATCTACATCGCACGGGAGTGCGACCCTCCCTCAAGACCCGGCCTACTGATAGTCCTTCAACCCTCTAACCCTCATCTCCTCCAACAGCTTCTTCCCCTTTGGCTTCCATCCCGTCCACCCTTTCGTCTTCTCCGCCGTCGTGTAGTTATCCATCCCTAGCAACATCCCCACGAACCCCCAATGGCCTATTGCGTGCTCCTTCTTCACCTCCTTCGTCTCCACACCCAACTCCTCCCCTACCCAACCGGCCAAGTCCTTCGTGCTAATCGCGGATTCGTCAACAGCGTGTAGAGCCTTGCCGGAAGGAGCTTTGTCGAGAGCCAAGACGCATAGTTCGGCAACGTCGTCGTAATGCGCCGACGGCCATCGTACGTCGGCCTGGAGGTATCCAGAGAACCCGTGTTTCTTGGCTGCTTTTGCCATCTCTTGGAGGAAGGGGTGAAGCGATTCGACCTCATGGACTATAGGAGGGAGACGGATCACCACCGTCATGAGCGTCTCCGTCCTCGCCTCGAAGGTGAGGTCTTCGGAGAGTGGTCGAGGGAGTCCAGGATCGCGAAACTTTGGGTCATCCTCGTCCGGTCCCATTGTCCCGAACGTTCCCGAGATGTAGATGAACACCTTCGGCTCCGTCATCGTCGTCATCCCGGACTTGAGTCCCTCAACCATCGCACCAATAGCTGCACGGTCATCCGCAGCAACCTTCTGGATCGCGCCGCCCATCATTTCCTCGTGCGCATAGGCGCAATGTATGACCGCGTCGGCTTTGGCACTCTCGGCTCTCAACAGGTCGAGCTCGGTCCATACGCCTTGGACTGGTGTTGCGCCGAGCTTGGAGACTCTGTCTGCAGATTCGGGAGATCGAGCAAGGCCAGTGACGGTATCGCCTCTCGCGAGGAGGAGCGCTGTTACGCGACGGCCGAGCTTGCCCGAGGCGCCTGTAACGAAGACGTGCATGTTGCGAGTGGAGTTTTGCCGTGAGAGTCTTCGAGAACCACTTGATACTGAGTACCTGATTGACTACGAGCGCGAAAATGATACGGAGAATACTGTTTTGTTACCATTTTACCAATGATCAGCTGAAGCATGTATATATACAGTTGATCGCTGGCCCGATGACCGAACGGGTAGTAGATCCCAAAACGGATCAGATGCCCAGATCACCTATCATGTGCAATCTTCGGTCTTCGGTGTCCGAGATTTACGAGACTGAGAATCAATCAACGCTTGACAGTCATGATAGTTCTGTCATGTCCAGCTATCTCACTCGGCATTGCTGAAGCATTGACTTGTTTTGATTGCGCTCACGCAACGTCCCTTCAATTTTTACCTAAATCATGTCTCCGTCGCCAAGAACCATCCTCGGCTGCGGAGCTACCGGCAAGTAAGGAAGTGATGTCGTACGGGTGAGTCAGCATAAACCCTCCTGGACGAGACTCATCAAGCGTCATGTTTCCAACACCTAGCCAAAGCCAATTCGCGAACGCAGCAATGGAAGATCCACGCGATCACGCGCGACACGAACCAGGAGGAGCTCGCTTCCCTGCCCGGCGTCGAGCTCGTCGAGGGCGAGTTGGACCATCCCGAGGCGTTTTTCGAGAGCGGACATGACATCTGTACGGGGTCTTCTTCATGCACAGCTACGGGAACGACATTGCGCAGAGTAAGCAATTGCATTGCTGTATGAAAGCGTCCCTCTGACCACTCGCCTAGACAAGGCCTTTGCCGATCTTAGCTCCACTGAAGCATTACGTCCATTCCGGCGTCGACTTGAGCGGCGTCTCGAAGACAACCTTCCACGTTGTGAGGTCTACCATTCTTTGATTCCCAGTACCAAATCTGATCCTTCGCAGCATTGAGCGCTGCCGGCGGGGGGAGGACGACCTCAAAGCCTTACCCTTTCTCCACCACCTAGCTTCGTCCTGCCGGGTTCATGGAGAACTTCTACTGGCCAGTGTTTGTGCACTACGTCTCGTCCAAGTGGGGCCCAACGCTGCAACACTATCGCGGTTGAAGATATCGGGAGAGCGGCCGCTGCGGCCTTCGCCGATCCAGACATCGTGTATACTCCTCTCGCTGGCGCAAAGAACCACTCATTTGGCAGTAGCGCTGACCTTGAACCCAATCTGGCGGAAAAATCGTCAATCTCGCAAGCAGCTCCAACACACGCGACGAGATCATCGCGATGGCCAAGGAGACAACCGCACAAGGTGAGCTCTTGTCAGTTTTCTACCGTACCCCTCCGCTGACAGTTACGCTCCAGTTTTGGGACGAGCATACGTTCTAGGCGGGTCCGGCAGAATGCGAAGCGCTGTTCCCGGGTATGACAGATCTCAGGACATGGTTCCTCACATATTCCGATATGACCATGTATTTGGCCCCGGCTGAATAGACTACAGCTTACAGCTATCCTGCTTGCCCGACGGCTGCCGTGGTCGCGCTTGAGACGTGCTCAGCACACTGTGGTATGCAGAGGCTTTTGGCAGATCCGTGTTCCGTTGAGAGTACATCAAGAGAAGCTTGAATTACATGGATCAATGGTCTCAGCAGGGGTCTTAATAGCTGATTGAGAGGGTTTATAGGCATCCCAAGGGGCTTTTGTAGCTTGAGGGTCCGACACAGGGGATTCCCGCAGAAAGTTTAGTCCTGGTAGTATGCTACAACCGATTGCATCGAGACTTTTCCCGAGATAACCAAGCACAGCTGTCCTCATTCGACCGGAACAATCCTCAAAATATATTCGCCATAATAAATTGTACCAGCCCGGACAGACTTACGATCCCGTAATTGAACGTGGCGACGCTCCAGTGACCTTCCGGGAAGACGGCGTAGCCTTGGGACCACATGAAGATGCCTGCCCAGAACAGCGCCCACCAGGCGGCGTAGGGTTGAAGGCGGGATTTGACCGGAGGAAGTCCCGATCAGATTCCTTGAGCTTTGATCGCGACATTAAAGCGGATCCAGCGATAGCAATTACAAGCTTAGCAAATTCTCCCCTCTAGACTGCTCTGCTCGGGCACCAAGCCTGGCGATTTCGGCAGCTTTTTCCCGTTCTCCAGTCCTTAACCCCTCCACATCCGCCCCGAATATCTTTAATTTCTCCTTCAAACATAGCGGTGAGGATGGGGTCGTCGGGGATGTAAGCTCGGAATGCCGACTTCCTCGTCGATTCTGGTGCTTCCCACCACCTTGTGGCCGATCGAACTGATCGACGCCAAACCCACAACGCCCATTACCTTTGGGCTAGCGGGATTGTGTACCCTTCTCAGTGACAAAAGGGGACATTCCTGTTGGGATACCCAAGTCCCTGGGGTCTATGTCCCGATCCTTTCGGTCCGGAACCTCTTGAATCAAGGCTGGAAGGTTGACTTTGCCAAAAACGTCATTCAAGTCGACAGCTCGACCTTCCCCACTTGTACCAACGGCCTCCCGCTGGTTTGCCTAAAATCGTGTACATGTCATACTCTCCCCCTTGGCTCAAACGCCTACGAGGTTTGCAACATCAATCCGCCCTTGGACACATGTCCAGAGAGCGCCTCATCAACTTGGCGAACGGCGGTCACCTAGGTTGCAACCTATCCGTCCTCGAGAACGACGAATTCAAGCTGTAACGTCATCAAACACAAGGCCCGCATTGTCGCTCAAGGGTTCTCCCAGCAGCCTGGGATGAACTTTGAGCTTACCTACGCGCCCGTCAGTCGGTCAACCTCCTTACGCATTCTCCTGACGATTGCCGCTGCCCATGATCTCGAGATCCACCAAGCCGACGTTGAGAGAGCATACTTGAACGGCAAACTTGATCGTGAACTCTTCATGCGAGTTCCTCAGGGCTACACGGCTTCCACTGCAATGTCCTCCGGCTCAAGAAGACACTATATCGACTTAAACAGTCCGGCAGAGAGTGGAGGAAAGTTCTTGGCAACGCTCTCAACGGGCAAGGCTTCGAGCGGTGCGAGAATGAATGGGGACGGTGCCAACGCGACCAGCATGGCATACAAGCGCTCCTGATTGCCTACGTTGACAATCTCGTCATTGCAGCCCATACTGCAATCGAGATCGACCGGGTACTTGACGGACTAGCTTCCAAATGGAATTAGCAAGCTTGGAACGGTATCCCCCATCCTCGGCACAGAAGGTCACTCGAGATCGATCCCAGAGAAAGCTCTGGATCTCTCAAACCGCATTGCTTGAGGACGAGGACAAAGACTTCAATCACATGCCTGCAATGCTTTCATCCTACCAGGAACTAGCAGGTTGTCTTCTCTGGGTGGCCCGCTGCACACGCCCGGACTCATCATACGCCGCCTCATACCTATCCTGATTTACCTCCGCGCCTTCCGAAAGACATTGAGACCTGGCACTTCGAGTTGTCTCTTACCTTGCCCATACACAATCCTAGGACTTGCTCTGGGCGGCACAGGTCGACTCAAACCCCTCGAAATGTATGTTGATGCGGATTGGGCTGGTTGCAAGAAGACGCGCCGATCGACCACGGGGTAATACTCTACGGATCCCCAATCAATTGGTGCTCAAAACGGCAGGCTACTACAGCTCCTTCGACCATGGAAACGGAGTACATTGCTGCTTTGGAAGCCACAAAGTACGTTATTTGGCTTCGAAACCTCTTGGGCGAGCTGGGACTGGTTCAGGAAGGTCCTACAACCTTGTACGTAAATGACCAAGCGGCAATCCGACTTGCAGGCAATTGCTCTACTTATTCCAGGTCCAAACACTTTAATATTTGGCATCGCATCATCCGCAAACGCGTTGAGATGCGAGATACGATATTTCCTTAATTGACACGACCAAGCAGCGAGCGGACGTGCTTACCAAACCTCTGGGAGGTCAACAGCACGCCTTAGCACTCAAGGCAGTTCGATTGGAGAAGCTGAAGAACAGGGATAAGAACGTTGGGGACGGCGGTAGTGAGAAAGGTTTGGACAGAGAGGAGAAAGGCTAGGATAAAGGCGAGCTTGTTAAGGGGAGTGTCAAAGGCTAGGCCTGCGAAATATAGCTTCCACGCCTTGGAAAGCGCCTAACGCGGAACGTCCCTCAGCATGCCCAATACCTTTACATATACAGGGGTGGATGGGCTAACGCCGAAACACCGCGAGCATGGCGAATCACTCTCCTCTGACTTTTCGACCTCCGTTTTGACCCTACTAACTACAAGTCTCAATTGCTCCTTCAAATGAGACTAGCCTATGCATGCCCGGTACCAGCTTATCTGACTACGACCGAGGACGAGTGATTGGGCGGTATCCGAGCGGTCAAACAATCAGTAATATTGCCAAAATCGAGGATCGCCCTCATCAGACCATATCCAACATCATCATCCGCGATATCCAGCCAGACGGCCATTTGATCCCTCCTACACCTCCCACTGGCCGGCCACGTATTATAAGGAGCCCTACACGACGCGTAGTACTCGCTGAGATCGATCAAAACCGACATACAACGACCAAACACTTGGCGAACTCACAACGTCTACAATGATGAAATTCATTCAACTCCTCGTCACTCTAGTCTTGGCGATATCGATCTCCGAAGCTCAATCACCCAAGAACTCCAGCATATCGTTTGCACCACTCTTCGACGTCATGCTCAACCTAGCCACTCCTTTACCGGTCATCACCGATGATCTAGGTGTCAACCTCGGTGAGTCCCGTCGTTCTCCTCAAACGACTTCTTTTTTCACTGTGTCCATAATTCGACATCTCTTTTTTAAGCTTATCTATAACCCTTCCCCCTTCCATCTTTTCAGTCGAACCTTTCACCAATGGTACGGTCAGCGGCGTATTCAATGGTACAATCACAGGTGGAGTAGCCACCCCAATTATATACGATAATTCAACCGTCCAAGTGGCCAGCGTAACTGTTTACGGAGTGACCGATGACGGGGTTGGTTTCTTGGTGTCGGAGAATGGGATTGGTACTCAATCACATTGGTACAGTCGTATCGTACGTCGAGTCTACCACCGATCTGAGTGCAGTTGACTGATAGTTGCGGTAGATTTTGACGATTGGGGGGAAGTATTCGAAGTTCTCGGATATCTTTATATTGGGCGAGATTACGGTGGTTAATCAACAACAGGTGATTGTGAATTGTTATCAGGTCATGCGAAAGGTGGGGATTTGGATAGACCATGATACCCTGTACATCACTAAGTATGCAAATCATATCCGTCGTAATGGATAGAGCTACCGCTGGTAAAGATTTACTTCTGACGTCTTAAATGTTTCGACGTCCACCGCCAATCCGAGCATCGTCCTCCTCTTTCCTCAACTACATCATACTCTACTTTCCTCAACACATCACACTCATCACCGTAAATCGTCATCCATTGTCATTCTCACCATGTCCGGTGTACTCTTCTCCATAATCCCTTACATCCTCTCACTTGAACTTTTTCTCGGAGGTCAAGCTCGAGTCACCCCAATCTTAACTCCATCATTATACAAACGAGCCATGTCCATGTTGGAAAGCTCGGATAAGCTCGCGTCACGTCACAATCTCTCGCCGACATTTTGCCTGTCCATATCTCAAAATCCTAGGAAGGAATGACAGCGGATCACTTTGACGGCCTGCACTGATATACAGCTGACAATTTCATTTGGAGAGCGCATGCATACACAGTTTGGCGCGACCGACTCATCTGTTGCGATATCCCTATCCGACTCGTATCAAGCAAGTCTGTCGAGACGGTGGTGAACGAACCTCAAGTCGCGATTGTGGCGAGTGAATTTGAGGGCGTGGGAGGGAGTGAGACTGAGCGGGTGGGAGATGTTGGGTTATGAAGCTTATCAGGCGTTGTACAGGTCTCTCTTGATCATTCATACAGCTCGCTACGGTCTAATATACGTCTCGCACAAACTACGTCTCTCCTGCGATCTCGATCTCCGTGCCCGCATGATGACAAAGCATGTGTGACCAACACTCCAACAGGAGATGAGGTAGACACTGGACATGTGGCGTTCCAGATGGGTCAGGTGCGGATTGGTCGGCCGCACGAGAAGAGCACTGGGCAAGATAGGAGGGCTTGATCATCGAGTGAAGCTTCCACACATCTTTGGGTACCGGATTGCTCGGGGTGTTGTACTACTGGATGACGGTCGGAGTAGCGATGTGGAGTGACGTATTCTTGAGTGTTGGGGATAAGCGACCACTTGTGAGGGGCCTGACTCATGTATCATGGCAACCTAATCGATCCAGGTACCTCACAGACTGCTGGACAGTACTTTCAGCCAAGGCGACGCCCTCAGATGGCATGGTGGCGGTCCTAGTCGCTTTGATGCTCAGGAGGTTATAGACCACGATTTCAAAGTCGATAGAGCACCAGAAGAAGCCTTCGAGGCGAGTGACATTCCTCCTCCAGCCTTCATTCGAATGGGGCTCATGCTCTGCTGGAGGATCGATGGTTTCGAATGTGGAGTGGATGCTCCTAGTGAGAGAGTCGTGTCTAGCCACTGTCTATCGAGGCCTAACCAGACATAGCTCATCGTGGCCCAGGTTGTTTGGCTATGAGCACCAGGAGCAGGTGGTGAGGGGAGATGTTCAAGAGGGTCATGGGACGAAAGTACGTTGAGGCGCATAAGCTGCTAAAAAGGCAGGAGCTGAATCGTCTCGTTGCAAAAGCCGGATTGATGGGAAAGGATGAAGACCTGTAAAACATCACTCTCTCCGGGACGGATACTTTGGCGGATTGCGTTGGATGATGTGAAGCACAAGTTGGAAAGCATCATCGACGTAGACAAATACCGCGAGCATCCTTGCCTTCCTTTTTGCGAATGCCGGAAAGCCGAGCAGCATCACAGGAGCTCAGATGGGAAGTCAGCCATTTCAGGAGGTGGAACGCGAAACCGGATCTTTGCCGCAGATCCTGGTGAGTAAACCACGATTCAGACGGGTGGACGAAGCTGGTTCACTCGCTCTAAGTTGCTCATATGACACCGAATGACATGCCACACCGCCATGAACGCCAGAATCGACGCGACGCGACGCGAATGAAGATCACCGAATGGCCGGACGCGCTCCGGGATATTACATCACATCGTTGTAGCTTTAGCTTC
>JAABUH010002648.1_pt1 | contig 16814 bp, 17 predicted proteins | sample 5559121 | NCBI WGS metagenome assembly JAABUH01 (sample SAMN10711871, study PRJNA513364) | rock metagenome | isolation source: Antarctica rocks | place: Antarctica: Victoria Land, Battleship Promontory nord | collected 2015-12-28
AAATAACTAGCCCAAATATTGAAGTTCCCCAGCTGAATTTGATGGTTCAATGGTTGATGCAGGTGGGGGGTGTATTGGTTGGGGAGCGCGCGACCGTGACTTAATGCGGGGTACTGTACATAGCAGCATTTTACTGTGGTACAGTCACTGGATAAAGCTACGAGTAACAAGATATCCTCCGTTGTGCTTCCCTTTCCCCAAACCACACTTTTTATCCTCAAAAGTCTGTGAAATGAATGTTGCACCTAGACTGATAGAGTCTCAGCTTTGCGCCCGTGGCAAGTTTGGGATGGCACCCAGGTGTGCGATGACCAGTTAGACCATTACAACCAATGAGAGACACCTGAGAATTTTCTCAAAGGAACATCAGTTGCTTCTTTTCTGTGTCCGATATCGCACTTTATCGTGAAGTCTTGTTGTCTGTGTTTGGGCTCGATTCCGGATTTTTGGAGCGGTCCGGGTTCTGGGTTTGGCTACTGGGAACTTGCAGGCTTAAGGCAGTGCTGCTATGCTCATCACTAAAGGAGTGGCATACCTGGTGCAGCTTCCAGTATGGTTTCTTATGAAATCGTCCTGCTGTACCGGACTCTAGACCTCTCCACAGCCAAACTCGTTATACCCACAAGCTATCAGCACTTATTGACAGATCGTCTACTTAATTACTTTATCTCGTAGTACAATCGCAACTGATACGACATGGCTTCTATCTATTGGGGACTGTAAGACCACTTCTAATAGTTCAATCCTGACTTCACAGGCTCAATTCCGTTTTTGTTTGAAGCGGTCCATGCGGGCCAGAGCCTGGCGGTTGATTCTTCCACTTAGTTACTGGGACTACAGAACAAATCTTTTCTGGTTTGGGCCCTGCTGAGAAATAGAGGCTATTGATGGTAAAAGCTCGAAGGAGGTGCTGTTTAGCAGATACCTTACTGCTCTGTTAATTGGGGGTTTTCTAGACGTCAAAGCTGTCCTGATATTCTATGGAGAAAGACATGCAGGTCTCCAACCTTACTTGAACCTATGAAAGGTCCAATGCAACAAGCCAGGAAAAGGCGGTATTCTAGCCCCCACAATGGAAATGTGACGCATTTATCCTCCAGTGCCATCTCAGCATTCATCAAGAAGAGTTTGTCCGGAAAGCTGTCATCGATCTTTCAGCCGATCTCAACTGACAATCCTGCAACCCTTTCAACTCCATTGGTCACCAGTGTCTATAAGTCCAGACGTGTCAGCTACTCTTCCGACCCCTACTTAGTCGTCAAATACAGGGTCCATCAGACATTTACAGTCAGCCTTACTCTGACCCTCGTCAAGATCAACCACTTCATCGACCCGTGGGTTTCTTCTCACCACAACAGCAAGTCACAGCAATCCACAACCACGAACAAAGATGACTAACGCCAGCAAAGCCAAGATGGCGCCAGCCTCCAATGACGAACAGTTCAAGTTCCTCATCTCTTGTATCAGGTACTCCAACAATGGCAAGGTAGGCTTCGTCTTCTTCACCTCACTCCTAAACCTCCATAGCTTACCTCTACCTAGGTTGACTTCACCGAAGTGGCTCGTGAATGCTCCATCGTCAGCAAAGGCGCAGCGTAAGCTACCCTTCAGGTTGCACCTTTGATTAAAACCATCGCTCCTTAAAACACTATACCATTATCTTGCGCTATACCATTATCTTGCGCGGACTGACTAGGATACACTTTAGTGCGAAAAGATACGAACGCATGATGAAAGCACATGGAATTCATCAAACTCAAGCCAGCATTCGCGACACTCCTATCCCTTCTCGTGCCAAAGCATCTATGTCCTCCCCGTCCAAGAAACGCAAGTTAGACCCCAGCTCGGACGATACCAACATTGCCATGGAAAACAACCATGGTATTGTGCCATTGGTCAAGCCCGAGCCAGCAAGTGTACCACAAATCAAGCCTGAACCAGCGACTGTACCAGAAGTCAAACCTGAGCCAGCGGGCCTTGCCATAAAAGACGAGCCTACCGTAGCGGAGAATGAGGGTTTCATCTTTGATTCAAAGGGACAACTGTCAACCTTACAAGCCCCGGTGCTCGATGAGGGCACGATGTTTCAAGACTTCCTTCAAGCTGGGGCTTTCCAACTTGAAGAACCACAAGAGCAACTTTGGAACACGGAGGAAACCGATCAGAAGCGAGGACTCAGACGAGGAACTGTGCAGGAGAGCATCCTCATCACTGATTGAGCATAACCCTCGTTCCATAAATGGGCATGAAGAAGATATCTCTGCAATTGAACTAGTTGCAAAGAGCCTATGGGGTATAGTATTTTTGTAACTAGTCATTATACTTTCTCCGGAGACTTACGTGTCTATGGCGTCGTCGCGGAATCTATCGGTGGTATTATCAAAGGGGAGGAAGCACTTTTCTTGTTACATACCCAGTGGACAATCAGTTCAATCATACTCTGCGGTAACAGAATCATTCATGATATCCATCTCAAGTAGCATGGTCGTGAAATGTAGCTATATCTACAAGGTAAAGTACCCATAGCACAAAATTCCCTAGATGAGTGGCAGGGTGAGAGGGAGTTTGTGAACCCCGGACCGGAAGAACATATTCCCAATTAAACGCCCGGCGGCAATGAAGCGCCGGCAGTGACTAGCATTGACCTCCCGTAACAGTCAAACATCTCCCTTAGCCATCTTATACCAACCTGCTAAACCACCTCACCGTTGCTGCCTTCAAACCAACACATATATACATGGCTTTCAATATGACGAGGCTAAAGGCTAAGGGCGTTCTTAGCCCCTGGCACTACCTACTTCCATGGTGTCCTCTCCCCCAGAAAGACCAGATTAACTAACCGTCTTCGTCTCCAGCTAGCCCCACTATCAGTGTCCTATCGCCCATTTCGCTCCTCCCTTTCGGCTACACCATCCGCCAAGTTTGGCGAAATTGCCTCTGGGAGCGAAGATCCTCCTCGGTCTCGCGCAACCGTCGACCTAACTCTGACCGGATTATTTCGAAGCATTGTCTCGGTGCCAAGGAGAATCCGCAGAAGCGCAAGTTTGGCGATATAGATCGATGGATATCTCTTTTCTCCCATTAGTTTCATTGGCTCTTGAGGTGACTGTACGGGAGGGTTTTAGCTAATTATCGATATCGGTGAATTGAGATATCTCTCAAACCCGTAAGATACTGCGAGTCCATGGTTTCCCTGCCTTTCCAGTTTGTTGCCCGCTAAAATCCGATGCCGTTGTTCTATAACTACTGTCTCTTCTGCGTCTGTACAAAGTAAAACTTCTGGAGGTTGTACTTTGATCTAGGCTGAGTCTTGGACCACATGGTACGATTGCCCAGCTGAAAAACCTTCCCCTAAACTCCCCCACCTTCGGATTAGAGTCGGTGATCTTTGGAAATCAGACATTTGGAGAAATTCAGGGGGGTCTGTGGGTTCCGAGATTAGGGTACTGTGAGTGGGAAATAGTCCAGTGATTGTCTGAGAGAGATATTTTGCCGTGCTTCTATGACGAGATTTTCTAGCATCTGTTGAGATGTCTTTGGAAGGGATAGAGTGGTGCGATGTTGGTTGGAAGAGCTTGGAGTTGGAACAGTGGAAGCAGGGGATGGGATTCAATAGCGCTGAAACGTACGTCCGGTGTTCGTGCTGGCGTCCATCAACTAGGTCATATGCGCTGCTGGCTATTTGTGTGATATTGAGTACAATGGAGATAGCTCATGGGTATTGAGAGTTCTATTGTCGATATCATGCATGCCTTCTAAGATTCGATACTAGGTCTGGAAGTACTCAAAGCCAATGAGCCGTGCTATTGTCTGACTACAATGCACACCAGATTACTTTTGAATGTCACGGAAACCTGGAGATATTGGATCTATCATGGACGAAAGTCCCCTATCCCCTATAATGATTCCCAATATATGCGGTAAGCCGGAAATATACAGTATGCCCGCCCATCTATTGTCCAGGTTCCCAACTACCAGAGACAGACTCTGTGATATGCCAAGTGTAATCTACCCTTCTGCACGTTCGCATGTGCTCAATCGGCCAGGCGTAGCAGGATTGCCGCGCGCATGAACTCTTCGAAAAAATTTGGTGATCCTAGAATTGGGACCAGGCAGCTATGGTGGTTGCTGGATTTATGAATACCTAGATGAGCTAGATTCGAGTGTGCCGTGGATGCTCCCAATGATGATCCTTGACTGCCAGCACAGTTGATCGATCGTAGGTTGTTGCATTGGCTGCAAGGTTGTCAGTTGTTTTCTAGATTGCTTGCGGCTTCTGGAATACTCTTTATGCCATAAAAATGAGCCAAGAAGCTGCAGCGGCGACATAGGGGGCTTATCCACTGGCAGCTCCAGGTATTTCTTCAATTCGAGAAATGTAGGGGTTTCGCCTCACCTACACCTCGAGGTATACCTAAATAGTGAGAGTATCGAGGGTTCAATCTTACCTCGAAATTTGTGAATACTCCAGACTCAGGATCAACCAGATTTCAACCACCTACATGTGAATAAACCATGTTGATCGCCGGTGTGCGCCCTGCATGTATCAGATAATGGTCAAAACATTCATTGAGCCTAGACGCTTCGGTTATTTGTGAATGCTTGGTTGATAACGATTTGGTAATGCTCTTCAAGCTGGTGACTTCACGCCTAGAAGCTCGATCGGCATATCAAGGTGAATGAACAAACCCGTTGATCGCCCAGGGCTGTCTACAAAACCCCTGTGTAACTCGACTCCTTACGTAGCCAAGACTATCTTCCTTTCGCAACTACATCAATTGCTTTCGTCCGGACGGTGCTAGATGACTTCTTCAATCGCCTTCGCAGCTTGAAAAACAGCTACTGTTACTGGTAGAGCTACTGTACGTCGATAGCTGCAACCGAAGAGCTGTAAACGCTTGAAACACAAAAGGTACGTACTCGAAACCCTAGTGACTGGACTTGTCTCCAGAAATTTCCCTCGTTTTGCATTCACTTTCGTTGCCTAGGGGTGGAAGGCATAGCAACATCCCAAGTATAGCTTGATTGATAGAGTGGTCGCTAGTGGCGTCTCTTGTTTCGGCGTACCGTAATCCTGCAGTTTTGCGATCTCAACCCCAGCACTCTACACCGCTTGCTCGTTCGCTAGAAATGACGAAGAAATATCGGGCAATCTTGCCCAATCCGGTCTTGACGTCTGCTGCTATTGGCTTTGGAACCATGCTGACTTATGCAGAACCAAATAGTTAGCACCACACTCGCATCTCCAGTCGTCATGGCTGGTCAAAAGACTCCGCGTCCGGCCAAGCGCCACTTGGTCCGCTGGAATGGTAAGTCTTCTTTCCTTGCTTTTGTAATGACGTCCCCCTTGCATTCTCCGTATGTATGTTCTTCAAGGCCGTCTCCATCCATGTACTCACCCTTGACCATGACATCCTCTTCCATATGGTACTGGACTTGATAGCCCTGCCTTCTCAATGCATCGTGCTACTTCCTCATTTCTCATACCCTTTCACGACCATTATAGTCTCATCGTCGCTATGCGAACAAGCCTCTGCACTTTGGCGACATCATGCAATAAGAACAATCTGCTGACTCCGATTTAGATGATTTGGACAAAAAACTTCTGCTCACTATTCAATCTGTCTGTAATTCTGAGAATGTCAAGATTCCTTGGGACAAAGTTGCCGCAATCATGGGAGAACATATCAGCGATGGCGCCGTTATCCAGCATTTGGCTAAGCTTCGTCAGAGAATGGTCGCACAAAAGCTGGAGGTGCCTCCTCCTCTTCGACGTGGGGCTGGTGTAATCGTTTCGACCGCCTTTAGCGGTGGAGGTAGTGGTCGAAGCAAGTCAGCGCCATCGAAGACTGCTAAGTCAACACCGAAGAAAGGCCGATCTAACACTGCTAATGATGATGATGATGAGGAGGTTGAATACGATGTTGACGAGGCTTCGGACCCGGAGGAAGAATTTCGGCAAGCTCGCTCTAAGCGCTCCAAGCGTAATACAGTAATCAAGACAAAGGGGACAGATGAAGACTTCGATACACCTAGTAGGGCTGGGGATAAGCGAAAGGATAAGAGCTCAGCTTTTAAAGCGGAAAAGGGGAAAAAGAACACAGCTGGGAAGCAGAAAGATAAAGGTCTTATGGCAGATATGATTGCTGCTCAGACCATTTCAGGGGACCGTGCTAAGTCAATCATCGACTACAATGAGGAGAAAGACGTTTCTGGCAATGATTATCAGGACAATAGCCAGAGTGAGGACAGCGGGCAGGAGTTCGATGGGGTGCAGCATGTTGCCTCGGGTGCTTCTTTTCTGTGCTTCGAGACAGATTCCGACACCGGAAAGGTGAAGCAGGACTTGAAGACTCCAAGTAAGATTGTTGTGCTTCCATTGCCAGGGCCCCAACAGCATACTGAGAATCACCCCGATACTCCAGATTATAGTGTCAGTCTCGAAACAGGATCTGGTATGACTGAAGATGTAGTTGAGCCCGATATCAAGTCGGACGCGGGATCGAACCACAATGTCATCTCAGGTCTTCCAATCATTAATGCGTCGTTCGATGAAGAAGCCTTGGAAACGGCACCCGGGCTGACCTACAACAACAACAACAACAACAACAACAGCGGCTCTGGCATGTTCGGTCTCTTTGGCATGGATGCGACTGCCGATACGAACCTGATCGACGCATCTTTTTTCCACCACAATGTAGACCCGGATTACACCCTGAATCAAGGTTTAGGCTCCACTGATTTTACCTATCCGTTTGGCGGCCAAGATTGGACTGCTGGCTCAAAGAACGCATCAGCATCAACGTCTCAATATGTCGACACAGGCAGTGGTAACTACATGTATGGCAATCAGGAGCGAAGCATTCTTCCTGAAACTCCCCTGAACGCCTTCAGCCCTTCATCAATCGCAACTCAATCATTCGATACTTTAGGGTTGAGAACTTCGTCATTCGGAATTCCAGGATTCGGTACTTCAGAAACGGCTTCCAGCTATAATTTTCCCGTTTTTGAAGACAACCAGGGACTTGGACAATATAGCACCGACAACAACAAGGATATACGATTCACTCCGGCTAATCCTTCCTTCTCAGCGCCTCCGCGGCCTTCGGTGGTTACTCGGCAAGCGAATCAGCCAAGCGTCTCCAGTGAACCGTTCTCAGCCACCTCCTCGAACAACAACCCAACCCCAACTGTTGTCCCAGCGGGCGACGCAAATGCCATGCCGGCTCTTGATTTCGGTGGGCCGTTCTTTGGCGCAGAGCTTGATGATCCGCTAACGAATCCAATGGACCTCGATGCTCTTGATAGAGAGTGGGACGGAGCTTATGAAGATCATCGGAATGCGTGAACGACCCCATACGGTCCGAAGTCTGCATTGCCAAATTGATCTTTCAACATTCGTGGTTCAGGACGGTCTTGTGCATTGAGGTACTATCAACGCCTTCAAGTCTAGAGCCACCATTGGTTTTACCTATATGGTACGAGCTTCTTATTGGTCTAAGGGGACAATGGATCCGACAATTTTCGTGGACGTGAATCTGGACAGGGGCTTTTGGAGACTCCTTCAACGCAAAGAACTTATTCTCTTGCTCATGAAGGTCTTTCCAAAGTTTCGTCATAGTTCTTACGTACCTTTCAATTCTCTCTTATTGCTCTTATGGTGGTTCGGTAGCAGGGATCTCACATTCAGTGTTTGCGGTACCACCATAGCCCTGTCTTGCGCCACCACTGTATCTTTCGATTCATGGCGTGTTCTAAGCAAGCTTCAGAGCACACCTTTTTTCCAATCACGTTGTGCAATACACCATATTCCTTTTCGAGCATTCAACACGTAAGCTCGTCCGCTCCTCTCTGTTGGAGCTTTCGGATGGCATAGAGCTATCCCAAACTCGACAGCCACCTTCGGTAGGGTTTTACTTGTGGGGAGCCTCACTTAGATAGACTGAAATTCAAGCATGTTTCTCAACGATTGGCTTCGGACATGCTGTTCTGGTTCAGACTTAGTTGCTTACCACGCAATCCATATCAATGCAGTGACCAAGCTCGTTGCCTCGAAGGTGGTCGGCTCATGCAGTTGCAGCTATACGTCACACTCAGCCGCTTCGGGTCTTTCGCATCAGCTGCGTAAGACTATATAAGGTCGGGTTATATATTTCAGTACTTACCTTGTCTGAACTTTGATTTTGCGGTCGTTGCTGTCATTCAAGTGTGAAGTCCTGTCCATGATTGTTAAGGACACCAACCTGATTCTGAGCTTTTGAGAACAGCAGTACCTCTCAAGCACCAGATCCTTGGGTCAGTCGCTCCAAGGCTATTTGTGATGGAGGGTCTGAAGAGAAGGAAGGGAAGAACATTGACATTGGGGTGGAAGTAAACGACGATGGTGCTAAAGAGGTAATCTCACACTAGCGAACGCCGCGACGATGATGTGCTGCCTCATATGTAAACGTGGGGTATTGGACGCTTCAAGAGCTTAAAAGCATTTGCTTACGTGTTTGAACATAGTATCATCTCTTACGCACGTGCGAGCTTTCGGAAAGACGTGGTTGGTTCTCATGAGCCCTGAACAGATTTCTCGAAGCGAGGCAGGAGCCCTAAGAGCCTAGCGAGAGATGCATTGGACTGTTGAAGTGCAATATACAAACTTGTGGGGTAAAGCTCACGTTACCTTGTTCATGTTCTGCGTGAGATTCCAGGAGTGGTGGGACCCAGCCAGCTTATACTGGGGTTACTTTTCCATAGTATATCTGACTTTTGAAGGACGCTTGGCGATGCAGAGCTTCATTCCAAACGATACTACAGTTCAACTGATAGACACTGATCTGATCCTGAGCGAGCGGGCTGACAGATTATCTTTGCTTCATATTTGTCTGCCTAACTGTGATATACTTTCTCTGACTCAAGAACGTGAAGCAGAAGCTGCAGGTCTTCACTACCATAGTGTTAGAGACCCTACGTCGATCGTGAATTCAAAGCGAATAGATTATGACGCAAGACTGGGGATTCAATGTGGCATGAAATATCACCTTCAGATGGTCTATAGGAAAGGTTGTGAGTCAGTACCATCTCATCGTCAGATGTGTTTGAAGTTGCGTTACAACCACTTCCCGTTTCCCCCTGGTATGTAGTAGCAGGCTCTAACGATGGTTTATAGACGATGACTGTGTGGAGCGAAGATGAGTTGAGGTTGAGGAAGAGCTGGAGACGGTTGTCCGGAAACTGCCGGCGCTAATAGATCGAGCGGAATTACTTTCGACCAGAGATTCTCGAATTTTCCTAGCGTTGATATTTTAGATACTCCACGATATTTTCTCTGTTACCATACATATTACAGCACCTCTTTTCTCAGACTTCTGACATCGTGCTGTACATCAAACGTATCGTCCAATCTACGCAAACATGCAGCGGGCTTTAGCATCGAGGACTCGGGCCTCACTTCTGCCCTCAACATCCACATACTCTGGGTCTTTGTCAAGGCTACGACCTGCCACAGTGACCGCAACTAGTATACAGCAGCAGAGATTCGCACACAAGGTAAGCTCCATTGTTACAGGGAATTGAGCCTTCTCTTGCTCCTCGTTGGAGCTTATACGCGAAGCGAGCTCGTTGTATTCCGGTCCTGCTCTGACAATTGAACATAGGATCTTAAATTCGGCGTAGAAGCTAGGGCTTCATTACTCAAAGGTGTCGACACTCTTTCGAAAGCTGTAGCGACAACTCTGGGACCGAAAGGCCGAAATGTTTTGATTGAATCAAGCTATGGTTCACCCAAAATAACCAAAGGTTTGTTCTTTTGGGAGCGCGCCAGATATAGCGCACAAATGCTAAAATGCCGTTCCAGATGGTGTCACTGTAGCCAAAGCCATTACTCTGCAAGATAAATTCGAAAATCTAGGTGCTCGTCTCCTCCAAGATGTTGCCTCAAAGACAAACGAAGTTGCCGGTGACGGAACGACAACCGCTACAGTGCTCGCCCGCTCTATCTTTTCAGAAACCGTCAAAAATGTTGCTGCTGGATGCAATCCTATGGACCTGAGAAGAGGTACACAAGCTGCGGTGGATGCGGTAGTAGAATACCTTAAGAAGAACAAGCGGGATATCACAACGGGTGAAGAGATTGCACAAGTAGCTACAATTAGCGCAAATGGCGATACACATGTCGGCAAGCTCATATCGAACGCAATGGAGAAAGTTGGAAAGGAGGGTGTAATTACCGTGAAGGAGGGCAAGACGATCGAGGATGAGTTGGAAGTTACGGAGGGAATGAGATTTGATCGTGGGTTCACTTCAGCATACTTCATCACGGATACCAAGGCGCAGAAGGTCGAATTTGAAAAGCCCTTGATCCTTCTATCAGAGAAGAAGATATCTGCTGTTCAGGATATTATACCAGCGCTCGAAGCCTCTACGCAAATGCGTCGCCCACTCGTCATCATTGCCGAGGACATCGATGGGGAGGCACTAGCGGTCTGCATCCTCAACAAGCTACGCGGTCAACTTCAGGTCGCAGCAGTCAAGGCTCCTGGCTTTGGGGACAACCGTAAATCCATCCTTGGCGATCTTGGTATACTCACCAACGCAACCGTCTTCACTGACGAGCTCGACATTAAGCTTGAGAAAGCTACTCCAGAAATGCTTGGCTCGACTGGATCCATCACAATCACTAAAGAGGATACCATAATACTCAACGGAGAGGGTAGTAAGGATGCCATCGCCCAGAGATGCGAACAGATCCGCGGTGTAATGAACGACCCATCAACATCAGACTACGAGAAGGAAAAGCTCCAAGAGCGTCTAGCAAAATTGTCTGGGGGCGTCGCTGTAATCAAGGTTGGAGGGGCATCAGAAATTGAGGTCGGCGAGAAAAAGGACCGTGTGGTTGACGCTTTGAACGCAACACGCGCCGCCGTCGAGGAAGGTATTCTGCCTGGCGGTGGTACCGCTTTGCTGAAGGCTGCAGCAAATGCACTAGGCACCGTCAAGCCATCAAATTTCGATCAACAGCTCGGTGTAAGCATAATCAAGAGCGCAATTACCAAGCCTGCTAGAACCATTATCGAGAACGCTGGGACCGAAGGAAGTGTTGTGGTTGGCAAGCTCATGGACGATTTTGGATCAGACTTTAACAAAGGATTCGACAGCGCCAAGGGCGATTACGTCGACATGATCGCCTCTGGTATCGTCGATCCCTTCAAGGTTGTTCGTACTGCCCTTGTCGATGCCAGCGGTGTCGCGTCACTACTCGGTACTACTGAAGTTGTCATTGCTGAGGCTCCTGAGGAGAAAGGCCCGCCAGCAGCAGGTGGAATGGGTGGTGGTATGGGAGGCATGGGCGGGATGGGTGGTGGCGGAATGTTCTAAGCCTGATACCATTCTCCTTCCAGCGCTTACATATTTTTCCACCCATTCACGAGCACTTGTCCTCTCGTCCCTTCATATCTCTCCACTCAAGTCGCTCAGATCCCTTTGTGTCTTGATTTTCTTATAGCATTTTCAAAAGCGACTACCTACCTTGTAACAACACACTTGTACAAACCAGATACCTAGGAATAATACAATACAAATTGGCGATCAAGCGCAAACAGCATGCTCTGCGACTTGAGTGAAATTGATTCTTCCTTCTGTGGTGGGGTTACAATCACTATCGTTGCGACGCTAAATAAACAAGCTTCCCCCACCAAGCGACGCATCAAACCTTCGTACCACTTCCTCTTCTGACTCGCATCAACAAAGAATCCTAAGCGAACTATCTGGTCACCCCTAACAGTATCTCCTTGTCAACTCGCATCGTCTGGTACGGTTTTTGACTTCGTCTTCCGCCCTAGGGACACCGAGTCCTCAAGCTTTCCATCCTTGTCACTGCGCTAGGCTGCCCACATCGTTTACCGATCACCTATCACGCTGACATTTCTTGGGAAGAGCAGTTCCTTTGACACTTTTCTCCTTCTCTTCTATCGGGTTGCTTTCCCGCGGTCATGGTAGGCACCGCCTTTTCTCATGCCTATCTCATTGGCCGCTCGCACGTGCCTCTGCTGACATCCCTCGAAGAGTAGTAAAACTGGGTACGAAATTTTCCTACCTACACACCGAGCTTTAACATCGGTCGCTGTGGTCAGTTTTCAGTACACCAGAGGACTAGGCTAATGTATCGCCATCCCACAGAGCCGCCGTTGCGCCCGAGTGCGTCACGGAGTACGAGGAGCTCAAACTCGGCAAGAAAACCAAATACATTATATACAAGCTCTCAGATGACTACAAACAAATCGTTGTAGAAGACAAATCGACAGATGGGAACTGGGAATCATTCCAGAACAAGCTCCTCAACGCCAAAGCCAGCCACAAAGGCAAGGAAGGTAAAGGGCCTCGATATGCGGTCTATGACTTTGAATATGAGCTTCCTGGTGGGGAAGGGACGAGGTTAGCGGAGGTCATACTATTCATATCCGATAGCGCTGACACAGCTGTAGGAACAAGATCGTATTTATCTCATGGTCACCAGATGAAGGCACGCTCATTGGTGTATGCGTTCCGTTTCCCTAATATATATTTCAAGGAGATCGGCTGAATATGCAATAACATAGCCTCGTATGACATATGCCTCGTCGAAAGAAGCCCTGAAGACGGCACTTGTCGGCATCGCCGCTGAAGTACAAGCCAACCGAGACGACGAAATCGAGTACGAAACTATCCTAAAGGATATAACTAAAGGAAAGCGCTGAGATGAAGTTTGAGTGCTGGCTTTCGTTCGGGATGAGGTCCGCCCTCTGAGCACACAGTTCTTGAAGTCTTGACCTGGCGAACTACGAGTAGGATTGGTCGGGTGGAATGTGCTACATAGACTCGAGTTCTTTATCATCAATCTCGGAAAAATTTCGACACGCAAGTTTTCGAGTGGCACCGTTGCTGGCTCTGACCCTGTGAACTTAAACGTTCTCGAAATGCATCAGCCAGTTGCGAAAGTCGTGATGCCTTTTTCATAAAAGAGAAAACATTACGAGAAATCGAGATGTCCCGGTGGGTGGCCATAAATGAAAGCGACCCTTTGGTGATTTTTAATACTGGACCATCTCAGAATGTGTACGCTACTGCTCAAACTTCAAGTCCACTCCCACCACCAACCTCCCACGCCTATCCAGCCCCCCTTTCCCTCCAGGCCCCCCTAAACGCCTCGAATACCTCCCCCGCCTTCCCCTCATCCCGCAACCTCTGCACCAAAAATCCCCTCAAATCCCCCCAAAACTCCTCCGTCCCCAGCACCTCCTCCCCACTCGGCCCCTGCGCCACCGGCGGTGTATCAACCTCCATCTCCGTTGTGGGTTCCGACTTCTTAGAATCATCCGCGCCGCCGACACCACCAATAATCATAACGCTAAACTCCACGCCCTCGCCCCCAACCTCCAAGTCCCCAACAACATCCTTGACGCTCTTACTATCCGCACACGGCTTCTTCTGCCACAGCACCCTCACCTTGCCCACCCCCTCCAACCCCACCTCCCGCGCCACCGCATTTTTCAAGTCCAAGATACTAGTATCCAAACTCTGCTCCTGCAGCTTCATCTCCAGCGGGGGATTCCTCATCGACTTCAGCGTTATGGAGACGGTTTTTTGAGCGCCGGGGGCGGGTTTTTGGGAGGCGCGGGTCATGGGTTTGGACATGCGGGGGAGGGTGTAGGGGCCCTTTGGGGTGAAGGTTTTGGGGTCGGAGATGTGGTCGGCGGGGAGTTTGAGGGGGCGGGCGTCGAGGGTGGAGAGGAAGGATTTGGCGAAGGAGAGTTCGGTCATTTTTGCGGTTTTTTGGGGGGGTGTTTTGGGGGATGGGTGTTGAGGGCTGAGGTGGGTTGGAGCGGAGGGTTTGGGGGATATCAAGGGTTGTTAAAGTTGGTTTGGGCCTTGAGCGGTAGGGCTGGTTATCTGATTGCGCTAGGGTTTAAAGGCGCTGTTTTACTTTTGACGTCGAGGGTCAAAATTGTGTTGGATTGTGCATCGTTGCTGAGTCTCTGTGACAGATGCAACTCGAAACCTATGTTACTGGACCATTAGGTGCACTAAAAACACCAAACATGGCAAATGAGTGTTCTACACAATTGCCACCTAGTTTGAGTTAATTTCTAATAGAACCAGTTGTTTCTCAGACGAGTGGAAAGATTGGCCTTGGAAGCTTTGATTGGCAGGTAGCCACCAGGAGGAGAACTTCATCTTGCTGGTGCCAGACGTAGACAGGTCGATAACGTGTTAAAAGTATACAGGTCTGATCTACATCATACTTTTCACCACTCCGATTCTTTGTACAAACTCAGAGGTCTCTAATATTATTCTCGACCTCTTTCTAAAAACCAGTCCAGACTTCATCTCAAGAGCTGTTCTTATCCGTCTCAATTTCTCAACCACCCCCTCCTCCCCCCAACACCCAATTGTCTAGCAAAAGGCTCGACAGGTTTTCCTACTTTCATTGGCATACCCAAATTATCAGCGAAGACAAAAGCGCACTACTTCAAGTAAAAAGAAACACCCTCACGCAATGGCCACCGGCCCCTCCCCCACCCTAAGAATCCGTCTCTCCCTCTCTACCCCGATATTCCGCAGATTTTCATCCCTCGAATTGCAGCTACCCACTCTAACCGTCAGCACAACCCTCCACAGCCCCCACCCCATCACCCTCGACACCCGCGGCCCCCTCCAAAACGGTACCGTCCTCACCAATGCCTCCTTCTCTTTCCAGCATTTCTCTTTCTACGACCTAACCACCGACCAACCATTTACTTACCCCGCTGAGGAACGAGAGTGCGGTAATCCAGGCGGCACGCTAAGTGCGTACGACTTGTTGACCCTGCAGCCGGACAAGGAGTACGTTACCTATGGGGTAATGGAGGATTTCTGGGTGCCCTTGGGGATGTTGGAGATGGGACACGAGTATAAGATTAGCTTAGAACCTGTGGACGTGTGGTGGACGTATAGGACACAGAAGGAATTGCTCGGGGGAAAGGGGTACTTGGAGGTTGATGAGGGAGACATGGCGAAAGGGCCGCTTGTGAGGGTGGAGTCGGGGGATGAGTTGAGACTCAAGGTGGAAGAATAGGTATGTGCGCGTTCTTACGCAGGGCGGGACAACTTTGAATGTGGACGATGTGCCAACGAGATTAAGTTTGGTACTTAGTAGTGAGGAGGGGCAGAGGAGCTGCAGGGGCGGCGCGGCGGAGTGAGAACAAAGACTTTACACTCAGATCTAAATGGCGCTCTGGATCGAATTACAAAACTCAAAGGTCTTCTCGAATTGGAAAAACGTCCACTTCTACACCCATCAAGCCAACGTCTCTTTGATCCACATTGACCTCTTCTGACCGGCCCTTTACAGGTGAACTAGCGTGCTCACCTACCACTTAGGGTCTCGCCCACGCGCCTAGGTATGTACATCACCAATACATCTATCTACTACGTCTAACACAGGACCTGAACCCTTTACTTCTCCATGTCATCGACATTGAGAAGAATATCATTACTTCTTCGCCTCCGCGTACTTGGATATGAACATGGCAAGCGTGGCACTCCAAAGGCCGAAAACGCTAAATCTCACGATAGCAAACGGTTTGATGCAGTAAGCCAGAACTCCGACTACAAGATCGAACACCAGGAAAAGTGCGATATTTCTGATGAGATCGGGAACTGCGAAGCCTTCCTTTAGATACAGACCCCATCCGTATGGTGGGTCCTTGGGATGTGCTAACAATGGCTCGATGGTTTTCTTCGGGCAAGCTTTGAAGATCAAGTTTGGGTTCTCCCGAAGGCGGCCATTTATCAGGGTGGAGGAAGCCGTAGCTATCTCGCTCATGGGAGGGATCTTAGATTTCGTACTATTGGTCGGCAGCTGATCTAATTCGAACCCGCGAAAGGCTCTGTACCTTACGATAGCGTTCGCTGCAGCTTCTCGAAGATCGTTTGACGCTCCTTTGATCGCGCGGTGCAAGCTTCGACAGATGTGCTCAGATGTAATCTTAGCTTTACAATTCAATCGAAAGGCTAGCGCATCATGAGAATGTTCTCAGTGATGTAATAACCAGTCGTTCGTTATATCTGATGAAGTTTCTGGCGATCGTGGATCCCATTGATGATATTGTACTCATTCTCGTGAAGGCTTTCATTCCTCAGTAATCAGCGGTACGCTGTCATTAGTTCTGATGTTCTACGTCAGTCAACTGCATTAAGTCAGTATACTTCTGATATTATGACAGATTCAATGTTATGAAGAAAGAGCATCTGCACAAACGAGATCTTCTTAACCTTTTTCCACGAAAATAGCTGTTCTAGCATTTCTCGAGATCGGAGGTATTCCTGCCGGAATAAACGAAACATTTCAACATCATTGCAGGGCTTTTGTACATTCACGTGAATGGTCTTCCCTGCGTACTTGTAGAAATCAAAGCAAAGAAGCAGTCATCTAAGCTTGAATTCGTCACGTGGAGTACTCGGCGTTGCTTTAGTCACATCATCTTCTGTGTTCTGAGCGGACGGCTGATCTGACGATTGGGTTGCACAGACTAATGAACGCTGATGAGAGGAGCTAGCATGGTCGTTACTCGCACTATCTTCAGGCGGAGCGGCAGATGAGGACTGAATGCTGTTGTTATCTTGAGCTTGTAGCTTGTCTATGTTTGCCTGATAACTTGATACAGTGAGTAATCCAAAAAGTCTCCGTGCATCCGAAGATGTATTAACAAAGTCTTGGTAAAATCCTCGGCCACAGGTCTGGTTTTGATCAGGTTATTGGCACATAGTGGGATGGAGAGTACTCACGCATGTCCATCGCACTCGGTCGAAAC
>JAABUH010002651.1_pt1 | contig 16804 bp, 16 predicted proteins | sample 5559121 | NCBI WGS metagenome assembly JAABUH01 (sample SAMN10711871, study PRJNA513364) | rock metagenome | isolation source: Antarctica rocks | place: Antarctica: Victoria Land, Battleship Promontory nord | collected 2015-12-28
CCGCGACCGTGCCCTGCCGGTGTCCTGCGTTACTCACGCGCGGTCGCCAACCGGGCACCTCATCGAACAGCGGTATCCCAGCCGTGCAAGCCGCAGCGGCGTTCTCTCCGACAAGCTGCTAGGCGAAGAAAGAGAGGGGCTCGGGAGACTTTTCACGATCCCTGGATGAGAGGGGGACAGCAGGCCTAACGCGAAGGAGTGCGTATGGCGGATAGGCTCAGGTTTGGGATCATTGGCTGCGGGGTCATCGGGCCGACGCACGCGACGGCCATCGCCAGCCTGCCCGAGGCGCGGCTCGTCGCGGTTGCGGACCTGGACCCCGCGCGCGCTCAGACCCTCGCGGAGAAGCGCGGCGCGACGCCGTACACGGACATTGGGGAGATGCTCGACCGCGCGGAACTCGATGTCGTCGACGTCTGTACGCCCAGTGGACTGCACGGCGAGCACGCCTGCCGGGTGATGCGCTCGGGCCGCCACGTGATCGTGGAGAAGCCGATGGAGATCACCCGCGCGGCGATGGACCAGATGCTGCGCGTGCAAGAGGAGACCGGCGTCAAGCTCGCCGTGATCAGCCAGCACCGCTTCGATGCGGCCAGCCGGCGGGTGCGCGACCTCGTGGCCGAGGGAGCGTTTGGCCGCCTCGTGCTCGGCGCCGCCCACGTCCCGTGGTGGCGCGCTCAGGCGTACTACGACAGCGGCGCCTGGCGCGGTACCCAGGGGCTCGACGGCGGCGGCGTGCTGATGAACCAGTCTATCCACTCCATCGACATCCTGCAGTGGCTGTTGGGGCCGGTCCGGAGCGTCCACGCCTACACCGATACGCTGGCGCATCGTATGGAGACCGAGGACGTGGCCGTGGCCGTGCTGCGCTTCGCCAGCGGGGCTCTGGGGACCATAGCCGCCACGACCGGCGCGTATCCGGGCGTCACCACCCGCATCGACGTGTGTGGGGACAAAGGCTCGGCCGTGATCGAGGACGACCGCCTGGGCTACCTGCGCCTGGCGCGCGACGACCGCAAGGAGGTCGGGGCCTACGGTGTGGACGAGCAGGAGCGCACGCGCGCCGTCGCCCCACCGGCCGGCGGGGCGACGGCCGCGGACCCTGCCGCGCTCTCGGCTAACACGCATGCCCTGCAGATCGCCGACATGATCCGCGCTATCCGCGACGACGGCGCGCCCCTCGTCGACGGTCACGCGGCGCGCCATCCCGTCGAGATCATCCTGGCCGTCTACGAGTCGGCGCGGACGGGGCAGGAGGTGACGCTCTCATGATCCGCCTCTCCGCCTTCGCCGACGAAATCTCGGCCGATCTCGACGAGCAAATCGCCGTTTTGACCGGCGAGCGCATCCACTTCCTCGAGCTGCGCGGTGTCTGGGGCGCCAACGTGCTCGACCTGTCCGACCACCAGGTGGAGGATGTCAAGCGGGCGCTCGATAGGGCGGGCATCGGCGTGTCCGCGATCGGCTCGCCCATCGGCAAGGTTCCGGTAGACAGCTCATTTCACGAGAGCCTGCACCGCTTCGAGCGGGCGCTCACCGTCGCACGCGCGTTCGACACCTCGTTCGTGCGCATCTTCTCGTTCTATCCACCGACGCCCACCGGAGCCACGGGGGACGCCGGCGACGGCGGCGCGAGCGATCCGGCCGACTGGCGCGACGAAGTGGTCCGCCGTCTGCGCGAGATGACCGCGCGGGCGCGCGCCGCCGGCGTCACGCTGTTGCACGAGAACGAGAAGGGCGTCTACGGCGACACGATCGCCCGCTGTGTCGACCTCATGCGGGGCGTCGACGACGCGCGCTTCCAGGCCATCCTCGACCCCGCCAACTTCATCCAGTGCGGGCAGACGCCGTACCCCGACGGGTACGAGGCGCTGCGCCCGTGGCTGCGCTACGTCCATGTCAAAGACGCCCGCGACGACGGCGGCGTCGTCCTCGCGGGCGAGGGCGCCACAAGCTGGCCGGACCTGCTGAGTCGCCTGCGCGCGGACGGCTACGACGGTTTCCTCTCTCTTGAGCCGCATCTGGCCCTCGCCGGTCAGACCGGAGGCTTCAGCGGGGTGGAGTTGTTCCGGCGCGCTTCGCAGGCTCTCCAGGGACTCTTGCGCGCGCTGGACTGGGAGTACGCCTGACCGACACACAGGCCCCGGATGACGCCCCGCTCGCGTAGTTCAACTCGCGTAGTTCAAGAGGAGGATGATATGCCCTTTCGCAGCCTCGGACGTACCGGCGTACAGGTTTCGCCGCTCTGCCTCGGCGCCATGAACTTCGGCCAACCGACGCCGGAGGACGAGTCGATCCGCATTATCGACGCCGCGCTGGACAGCGGGATCAACTTTATCGATACCGCCGACGTCTACAACACAGGCGAGAGCGAGCGGATCGTGGGTCGGGCCCTGCAGCGCAACGGCCGCCGCGACGACGTTGTCCTGGCGACCAAGGTCAACGGCGAGATGGGGCCGGGACCGAATGACCGTGGCATCAGCCGCTACCACATCATCAAAGCCTGCGAGGATTCGCTGCGCCGCCTGCAGACCGACCACATCGACCTCTATCAACTGCACCGTCCGGCGCTGGACATCCCCCAGGACGAGACCCTGCGCGCGCTCGACGACCTGGTCCACGCGGGGAAAGTGCGCTACATCGGCTGCTCGACCTTCCCAGCCTGGCTGGTCATGGAGGCGCTGTCCATCAGCGACCGCTATAGCCTGGCGCGTTTCGTGTCGGAGCAGCCGCCCTACAATCTGCTCGACCGGCGCATCGAGAACGAGTTGGTCCCGCTGGCGCAACGCTACGGCCTGGCCCTGCTGCCGTGGTCGCCCCTCGCCGGCGGTGTCCTGGCCGGCCGCTACAATAGCCGCGAGACTGTCCCCGCGGGCTCGCGCCTGGAGCGTAACGGGCGTGAAAGTCTCTTCGGGGACCGCGTGACGCGACGGGGCGTCGAGGTCGCGCGCGGTGTGTCGGAGATCGCCCGCGCCCGGGGGCTGACGGCCAGCCAATTGGCGCTCCTCTGGTGCAAAGACCAGCCCGGCGTCACCTCGCCCATCATCGGCCCCCGCACGATGGACCAGCTCCAGGACGCGCTGGGCGTGCTAAACCGCGACCTCGAAGACGACGACCGCGCGCGCCTGGACGAGCTCAACCCGCCCGGCAACGCCGTCAGCGACTTCCACAACAGCAACCAATGGATGAAGACGCGCGTCCGCGACGACGGGTAGGCGGCGCGATGAAATATGCTTTCAGTACCCTCGCCTGTCCGGCGTGGTCTATCGAACGGGTGGCCGAGGAAGCCACGCGCCTGGGCTACGACGGCGTCGAGCTCCGCCTGCTCGACGGCGAGGTCATCGATCCCGTCACCGACCGCGCGACGGTAAAGCGGGCTGTCGGGCTGTGCCGCGCGCGGGGTGTCGAGGTCTGCGCCCTCGATACCTCGTGCCGCTTCAACTATGCCGATCCGGTAGAGCGCGACCGGCAGGTCGCGGAGCTAGGGGCCTGGATCAGACTTGCCCAACACCTGCAGGTCTCGCTCCTGCGCGTCTTCGGCGGCCCGGACCAGGGCGATGGCGGTTGTACGCCAGACGACGACGAGGCGAACAAGGGGGTCGCCCAATCGCTACGTCAGGTTGCGCCCGACGCCGAGCGCGCCGGGGTCACCGTCGTGTTGGAGACGCACGACGCTTTCTCCTCGGCGCACCGCGTGGCCGACGTGTTGCGTCGCGTGGGCTCAGGGAGTGTGGCCGCCCTGTGGGACAGCCACCACCCGTATCGCGTCGGCGAGACGGCGCGGGACGTGGTCGACGCGCTGGATGGCCGCATCGCGCATGTGCACGTCAAAGACGCCCGCCGGCTCGACGCCGACGGCGCCCGATGGGAGCTCGTGCTCCTGGGCGAGGGCGAGGTCCCCGTGCGCGAGCAGCTAGCCGTACTGAAGCGCTGCGGCTACGAGGGCTGGGTCTCGGTCGAGTGGGAGAAGAAATGGCATCCCGAGATTGTCGGGCCGGAGGTCGCGTTGCCCCAGCATATCGCCTGGCTGAAGAGCGTCGCCGGCTAGAACGACCGGGACGAGAAGCTGTCAGGGGGAGGATTCAGAACAGAGGTTGAGTCGTGGGATTGGATGATGGAACGCAACAGGCGCCCGCGGAGTACCTGACGGGGCTGTTCGGGCTGCGCGATCAGGTCGCCATTGTCACCGGCGGCACGGGCGTGCTCGGCGGCGCCATGGCGCACGGGCTCGCACGGGCAGGCGCCAGGGTTGGCGTCGTGGGCCGCCGTCACGATCGGGCGGGCGCCGTCGCCGCCGACATTATCGCGGCCGGCGGCGAAGCGTTGGCCCTGCCGGCCGACGTTTTGCGCAAGGATGAGTTGGTCGTGGCGCGGGATCAGATCCTGGACCGCTGGGGGCATATCGACATCCTCGTCAACGCCGCCGGCGGTAACGTGATGGCGGCGACGCTCGACGACGACCGGACGTTTTTCGATCTACCTATGGAAGCGTTCGAGCAAGTGCTCAACCTCAATCTGCTCGGCACGGTCGTACCCAGCCAGATCTTCGGCGCGGCCATGGCGCGGCGAGGGCCAGACGACAACCCGGAGGCGCCGCGCGGCTGCATCGTCAATGTATCCTCCCTGGCCGCGGGGCGTGCGATGACGCGCGTCGTCGGGTACGCGGCGGCAAAGGCTGCCATCGATAACTTCACACGCTGGCTGGCGACGGACCTGGCGCGGTCACACGGCGCAGGGCTACGGGTCAACGCGATCGCCCCCGGCTTTTTCCTGGGAGAGCAAAACCGCCGGCTCCTGGTGAGCGATGATGGCGCGCTGACGCCGCGCGGCCAGACCGTGATCGCGCATACTCCGGCCGGCCGCTTTGGCGAGCCGGCCGATCTGGTGAGCGCGCTGCTGTGGTTGTGCGGTCCCGGCGCCGGATTCGTTAACGGGGTCGTCGTCGCGGTGGACGGAGGGTGTAGCGCCTTCAGCGGCATTTGATGTAGATCCGCCGGCGCCGCGGGCCGGTCGTGCAAGAGTCGCGCCGGCCCGCGCGAGATGGCGTTAGCGGGCGGCGCCGGCGCGCCCGACGCGCGACGCCCCCCGCTCGACCTTCTCCACCTTCGGCGCCACCGAGGGCGTCTTGTCGACCAACTCGACCGCCGGTCCAAGCAGCAGCGCGAAGCCGAAGGCGACCTTTGCGAGGACGTCGAGGATCGCGTAGGCAATGTCCTCGGTCGCGCCGCCGATCACGCCGCCGAAGTAGAGCGCGAAGACGAACGGGTAGATCAGCCACAGCACAGAGAGCATGCCCGTCAGGGTGCGCAGCTTCCCCGCCACCAGGCGCTCTGTGATGCGCGGCGCCTTGAGGAACAAAGTGATCACATACGCGGACACCACTGCGTAGGCGCCGACGCTGGCCCAGAAAAAGAACCAGCGCGCGGGGCCGTTGACCGAGCCCGACACGATGCCCGTCACGATCATGATCACGTCGAAGACGACGACGAGGGCAGCGTCCCACTCCCAGCCCTTGTTGAGCAGCGGCTTGGCGAACAGGATCACGTCGAGCAGCAGCAGGGGCGTGGTCACCGACCAGTCGACGTAGCGCGGCAGGTAGAAGCGGTGCGCGAGGTCCGCCGCGGTCTGGATGCCGACGGGATGGTAGACGCCCACCCCCAGCGCCATAGCCAGGTACGAACACGTCGCCGTCGCCACGATCAGGATGCTCTTGTCGTAGAAGCCGCGCGACGTCGCGGTCGCCTTGCGCAGGCGCAGGTAGCCGAAGGCGAGGACGCCGAGGAACATAATGGCGCAGGTGATCCACAGCACGGTGGTGTCCAGGCCACCGGCGGCGCTGGATATGACGCCGATAGTCGCGATGTCGAACATGAGGTAATCTCTCCCGCATAGTGTCTTACAGACGTACATGAATCGCGGCGGGGCACTATCGGGGCATGTAGATGCATGATCCGGCGCATCCGTGATGCGCCGCGGCGTTTACCTGGAGCAATCGAGCGCCGGCTGCATCACCTCCCATATGTACCAGGTCCGGAGGGGTCGCGCTATGCGCGGCGTCTTCCCCGCCCATTTAAATTGCCTCGCGATCGAAAATGGGGCGACGCAGCCGCGCCCGCGCACGGTCGCTCACGGCTGCGTCGCGACACGCGACACAACGGCGCGTCCGGGCAGGTGAGTGGCCCAGCGGCCGTAGGGCGCGCGGTCGTACAATAGGGGGGTGATGAAGCTTTTATCCCGCGCGCCCTCGCTCAGGCGCACCGTACTCGGCGGCCTCGGCGGCATGGCCGTGTTGCAGGGCGCCATCGTGGCCGTGATCTCGACCCTCGCCGCCCGGCGCAAACGCCGTCACCAATCGCAAGGCTTCCCGCACGAGCGTCTGGCCGATACGGCGGTGGGCGAGAACTACCTCCAGGTTTACAGCTACGGGCGCGAGCTGTACGACGCCATGCTCGCCGCAATCGACGGCGGCCAGGAGAGCGTTTATCTCGAAACGTTCATCTGGAAGGACGACGCGGTCGGCCACGAGTTCAAGGAGCGCCTGGCGCGCAAAGCGGCCAGCGGCGTCGACGTCCGCGTCATCTTCGACAGCTTCGGCAACCTGGTAGTGCCGCGCGCGTTCAAGCGGTTCCCCCCCGCGGTCCATGCGCTCGAGTACCGCGCCATTTGCCGGCCCTGGCACGTGCTCGACCCTCGCCACTACGCGCTGGAGCACCGCAAGCTGCTCGTGGTAGACGGCCGCGTGGCCTTCATTGGCGGCTACAACCTCGGCAGCCTCTACGCCACGGAGTGGCGCGACACGCATCTACGTGTGGAGGGTCCGGGCGCCGCGCAGCTGGCGCAACTGTTCGTGTACTTCTGGAACAACCACACCGCACGCGACGAGCGCATCGCGCGCCACTACCCGCGCGCGTTCGACCCCCTGTTCGTCCCACACGGCAACGACGCGGCGCGGCTAGCCTTCCCTATCCGCGACACCTACATCTCGGCCGTCGACCGCGCCGAGCGATACATCCTGATCACCAACGCCTACTTCGTGCCCGACCGCGCGCTGCTCGGCGCCCTCACGGCGGCGGCGGCGCGCGGCGTCGACACGCAGGTGCTCTTGCCGCGCATCTCTAACCACACGCTGGCGGACTGGATGGCGCGGCGCCTCTTCGACGAGTGCCTGCGCGCGGGCGTGCGCATCTTCCGCTACAAGGCCATGATCCACGCCAAGACCTGCACCATCGACGGCCAATGGTCGATGATCGGCAGCGCCAACCTGGACCGCCTGAGCTCGCTGGGCAACCACGAGCTCAACGTCGAGATCTACAGCCCTGATCTGGCCGGCCAGATGGAGACCCTGTTCGAGAGCGACAAGACCAACGCCGTCGAGCTGACCCTCGATGAGTGGACGGCGCGCCCCTGGTACGCCAAGGCAGCCGAGCACATCCTGGCCCCCCTGCGCGTGCTCGTTTGATCACGCCGTGAACCCGCGGCTGACGTCGCATGGCGGACCCACGGCGTCCCCGCAAGGCGTCCATGGTCATGACCATGAAGTTGTGTTGCGCCAAGGGCTCGCTTCTGCTAGGCTTCTGCCTTGTACGCGGGCGCCGCGTGACGGCGCGTCGCGCCGAGAGCCAATGAGGGGGCGCGCCGCGCATCGTAGGTAGGAGTAATTTCTACTTACCGACAACCGTCTACTTGGGTAGGGGTATGGGACAGAGTATCGCCAATTTCGTGGACGCCCTGATCGGCCTGGGGTATGGTGGCATCCTCGTGGCCATGGCCATCGAGAGTTGCTGCATCCCCCTGCCGAGCGAGCTTATCATGCCCCTGGCCGGCTTTTACGCCTTCCAGGGCCGCTTCAACCTGTTCGGCACGGCCCTGGCCGGGGCCCTCGGCTGCGTGGCCGGCTCGGCCTTGGCCTACTGGATCGGCGCGACCGGCGGACGCCCGCTGCTGCTGCGCTACGGGCGCTACGTGTTGATCTCACCGCACGACGCCGACCGCGCTGACCGCTTCTTCGCGCGCTACGGCGACGCCACCATCTTCCTGACGCGCCTGATGCCCATCGTGCGCACCTTCATCTCGCTCCCCGCCGGGATCGCGCGCATGAACTTCGGCAAGTTCCTCGTCTACACCTTCCTGGGCTCGCTGCCGTGGTGCTTCGCGCTTGCCTACGCCGGCTCTAAGCTGGGGGAACACTGGCATGACGTGGGCGGTTTCCTGCGCCGCTACGACTACGTCGTCGTCGCCGTCGTCCTCGTCCTGCTGGCGCTCTACGTGTATCGCCACCTGCGCCGATCGCGATCGGCCGGCGCGCGGTGAGCGCCTCGGGGCGATCCGCGCACGCCCGAACCCGATGACCTCCGCGTCGTAGGAGCGCGTCTAGCGACAGGCGTGGGCGTCTACGGCGTGGGCTATGCGCGCCGCCACGTCGATGGCCGGGGCACGCGCCCCCACGTTGATCATGGCGACGGTCCTCCCGGAGCGCAGCAGGACCGTCGTCACGGTGTCGCCGACTAGTTGGTCGCGCGTGACCCACAGGGCTATCTGCTGGCCGATGCGCGGGCCAGGCGCCCGATGATCCCCGTGCGCCAGTTGCACGGCCGTCGCGTAGCGGCGACGGGCCGCGGCCCCTGTCGGATAGACGTCCGGCGTGACGATCAGGTAGCCCCAACGGTAGTGGGCCTGTTGGAAGCCCGAGGCGACGGCCCCGACGTTACGCGCGGTGCGCTCGCTCGCCCACCGTGTCATTCCGCGGGGGAACGCGGCGCGCGGCAGCAACGCCGAGCACGCGCCCGCGCCCACGCTCGCGCGAGGTCGCTGGGACCGCGGCGCGGGCGCCCCGCGTACCCGCGCCTGTTGGCTGGCCGCACAGAGCGACGCGACAGCCAGGGCGAACGCCATCCCGCGCCATCCTCCTACCATGTTGCGCCTCCCACTCTCCACTCTCGTCCCACTCTCGTCGCGCCGCCACGTTATACTTTTACCATCAATCGCCGTAAAAACGGGGAAGGCGCAGTCTCTTGCACGAGGAGGGCGACTATACGACCGCTGGCGCGGATGCCGTCGTGAGCGCGACGAGGAGGACGCGCCCGCGCGCGCGCCTGCTCGAGGCCGTGCTGCTCTCGCGGCGCGGCGCCGTGCTCGGCGCCGCCCTCCTCATCGCGTTGCTCGGCTCAAACGCGCTCGTTTTCCTGCTCAGCACGCAGACGCTGCTCTCCCAAGAGCGATGGGTCGCGCACACGCAAGAAGTCCTCGCGGCCGTCAACGGGTCGATGGCCAGGATCACCAATGCCGAGAGCGCGCAGCGCGGCTACATTTTGACCGGGAACGCCGCCTACCTACGGACATACATGGCGGCGGCGCGAGAGGTACAGCCAGAACTGGCCACCCTGCGGTGCCTCATCTCAGACAATGCGACGCAAGTCCCGCGCGCCGACCAGTTGCGCGCGCTGACCAGCGAGAAATTGGCCGACCTCGGGCAGACGATCGCGCTGCGCCGCGCCGGGCAACAGGCGCAGGCCGAGGCGATCGTCCTGGACGACCGCGACAAGGCGGTCACCGACGCCATGCAACAGCGGTTCGACGCCATGACAGGGACCGAGTTGGCGTTGTTGCGCCGGCGCGATGCGGACGCCAGGTCGGCCGCCATGGCGACTCAGGCGACCCTCATCCTGGCCACTGCCGCCGACGCGCTGTTGCTGGCGGGCGCGCTGCTGCTAATCCAGCGCACCTTCGCCGGGCGAGCGCGGCTGGCCGAGGAGCGCGGCCGCCTGCTGGTCCACGCTCAGCAGGCCCGCGCCGAGGCCGAGGCCGCCGTCGAGGCGCGCGACGAGTTCCTCTCGCTGGCCGCCCACGAACTGCGCACGCCGCTCACGGCTCTGCTCGGCAACACGCAGCTGCTGCAGACGCGACGCGAGACGCTGGCCCCGCGCGACCAACGCCTTGTCGTCGCGATCGGCCGGGGGACGGAGCGCCTGCGCACCCTGGCGGAATACCTGCTCGACGCGTCGCGGCTGGGGCAGACGACGCTCGACCTGGACCTCCGCCGGCTCGACCTCGCCGCGCTCGCGCGCCAGGCCGTCGCCGAGATCGAGGACACCGTCCCGGGGCGCGCCATACGGGTCGTGGCGCCGCGGGCGCCGATCGCGGTAGAAGCCGACCAGGCGCGCCTCGAGCAAGTGGCGCACAATCTCCTCGCCAACGCCATCAAGTACAGCCCCGACGGCGGCGAGATCCTCGTGACCGTCGAGCGCGCCGCCGACCGTGCCCGGCTCGTCGTCGTCGACAAGGGCATCGGCATCCCGGCGGACGCGCTGGCGCACCTCTTCGACCGCTTCTACCGCGCCCCGAACGCCAGCCCGCACATGTATAGTGGACTGGGCCTGGGGCTCTACATCGTCCGAGAGATCGTGGCCGGGCACGGCGGGGCGATCAGGGTCGAAAGCGCCGAGGGCGTGGGAAGCACGTTCGTGATAGAGCTGCCCGCCGCGCCAGACGCCCCCGCCCCCGCCCCCGCCCCCAACCCTTCTCCCTGACGCGGGGGGGAAAGCAATTCTTCGTATGAACACGTGCCCCGTCAAACGCGTGAGCTGGGCGCGCCCCTATTGTGAACGAGCCCGGCCTCGAAGGAAGGAAGCAAGGAAGCAGGGACGGACCCGATCCGTGACGTCACCTTTAGCAAGGCGCCGGTTTCCTCAGTAGGAGAATGGCCCGCGCACGGCCACGGTATCGGTATAGGCGTCGGCGGCAAACAAGCGGCCTGTGCCGTCATCCACGGCAAGGGTGAGCAGACCTCCAAGCGAAAACGTCTGCAGGGATGCCCCGTTCGCGCTGCCCAACTCGCCGATTCGCCCATTGCCACCTGCGAGGAACACGCGCCCCCGTCCCTCGTCGATCGCGACGCTCTCGACGCCCCCTGGTGCGGCGATGGCGCGCAACGCCGCGCCGGTCCGGGCATCGAGCATCGTCACCCTACCGCTCTGCGCGCTCTAATCCTGGCTCGTGACGAAGAGGTGGGCGGTGCGCCGATCCTCTCGGACCGTCCCGATCAACTGGTTAAAGCGCGTGACGCCGATGAGCCGGCCCGCGCGCAGCGCCAACGTCGTCACAGCGCTCGACGAATAGCCCATGGCCGAGCTCTCTGTCGCCCGGCTCACCACGATGATACGATCGATGCCCGGATCGACGAGTATGTCTTGCGCCTCCGCCCGCGCGGGGGCCACGGGTAGCGTGCGCAGCAACTGGAGGGTCCGCCCGTCGAACTCGCGCACGACCGACGGGCGCCGGCTCACGACGAAGAGGCGCCCGTCCCGCCTATCGACGGCCATGGCCGTTTGAGCGATGCTGACGCCTGCGACAGATGTCCGCCGTAGGAGGGCGCCGGTGGCGATGTCGCGCATCGCCAGGCCGCCCTCCTCGTCGAGGACGAAGACGCGTCCGGTGCGCTCGTCCGGCAGGGCGAACGGGACGGGGCCGGCGAGGATCGTTTGCAGCAGAGCCCCGCTGCGCGCGTCGAGCACGCTGATCGTCCCACGGGCCGGAGGCAGGTTCTCATTGGACACGAAGACGCGCCCCACGCCAGGGGCGACCGTGGCCGCGTAGGGCGACAGACCGCTCGTTACCGTCCGCAGCACGGCCCCGGTGTCCGTGGCGAGCACGGTCACCGTGCCGGTCGACGGGACACTCTGACCCATATTGACGACGAAGGCGCGTCGCGTGCGCTGGTCGAACGCGATGTCCGCCGGCTTCGTACCGACCGCGATACGCCGGGGGAAAGGCGCGAGAGCGCGCGCACGGCCCTCGACACTGGTTGGGCCTGCCCCACCATACAAGGCGCCCGTCAACACCACACCCACCAGGATAGTCGCCACTTGCTTCATCACATACTCCTCATCACGCGCCCACCAGCAGGGCTTTCCACCCCTACGACATCGAGGCGCGCACAGGTCGATAACGCGGGCGGCCGGCGAAAGGTAACGCACGGCCCTTGCGTTACCTTTTGCGCCGTCCCGACGTTGGACAACTAGAGGATGGTCGTGGTGGAGAGCGCAGGAGGGGACAGGAGCGTGCGAGAGGAGGCCGGAGCCAGCCTGATCGAGCGCGCCAGGCGCGATCGCACGGCCTTCGGCGAGCTCTACGATCTCTACCTCAACCGCGTCTACGCCTTCTGCCTGGGACAGACCGCGAGCCGCGAGGAGGCCGAGGACATCACCGCGCAGACCTTCGAGCGCGCGCTGACCGCGCTCCCGCGCTACGAGGACCGCGGCGCGCCCCTCTCGTCGTGGCTGTTGCGCATCGCCGCCAACGCCGCCGTCGACCGCGCCCGCTCGGCCAAGCGCGTGACGTTTCTAACAGCCTCCGCGGCGTCCGACGAAGACCAGGCCCCCGAGGAGGACGCCGTGCGCTCGGCGGAGCCCGGGCCCGCCGAGCTGGCCGAGCGTTGGGAACAGGCCCGCTCTATGCGTGAGCGGCTCGCCGCGCTGCCCGCCGACCAGCAGCGCGCTGTACGCCTGCGCTACTACGAAGACCGCGCCTTGCTCGATATCGCCGCACAGATGGGGCGCAGCGAGGCGGCCGTGAAGCAACTCCTGCAACGCGCGCTCAAGGGGCTGCGGACACAGCTGCAACAGGAGGCGTCGTTCAATGTCTGATGATGTGACCCGCCTCGAGTTGGGCGGCGACGACGCGGCGCTGAACCGCGCGCTGCGTGACCTCGGCCCGCTGATGCGCGACCAGGAGCTACTCGACTCCCAACCGCCCGACGCCGCCTTCGCGCGCGGCCTGCGCGCCCGCATCGTCGACGCCGCCGACGTAGCGAGTGGCGCGCCCGACCCCGCTTTTGCGCGCGACCTGCGCGAGCGGTTGGTGGGCGACGCGCCGGAGCCTACGGCCGCTCCGCCCACCGCCGAGAATGACGCGCCTGCGCCCGTTACAGCCGCCATCCCGGTCGATCGCTCGCGTCGCCGTCCACCGCCCATCGCCTGGGCCGGTCTCGCGGCGGCGCTCGTCGCCGCCCTGGCTGCCGTCGCGCTATGGCTCCCGCATGCGCTACCTTCGACCGAGAGCCGGCATAGCGCGCCGAGCGTCGCCCTTGGCCGCGCGCCACAGCCCAGCCTCGGCGACATCACGCGCGGCTTCCAGTCGGCGCCGGGGACCGGCGGTGGCGGCGCCGGCGGCGGCGGGACTATTTCGCCCGTGCGCGGGTCGATCCAGCTACCGTCCAGCCCGCAACCATTCTATGGGCCGTTAACCATCACGGCGGCCGCCCTACCTCCGGCGCCGTCGACGCTCCCGGGCTATCGCCTTGGCGCCCCGCTCGATCGCGCGGGCGTCGAGCGGACAGCCCGGCGTGTGGGCATCGCGGCGCGCGTCACGCGCCTCGCGGGGCAGAAGGCTTTCTGGAACGTGGCGGCGGATGGCAGCGGGGCTCCTGTCACGAAGCATCCGCTACACAGCCTCGCCGTCTCGACGATCACGGGCGAAACTATCTATTACGATCGCCGGTACCAGGACGCGACGACCGCCGGGTCACGGCCACTGAGTCGGAGCGGAGCCATCGCCGCCGCGCGCGCCTGGCTGGCCTCGTTCGGCTGGAACGGCATGGGGGTGCGCTCGGCCATGTCGGTGGCGGGGCCGAACGAATGGAGCGTCGAGGTAGGCTGGCCGGGGGCGGGAGCGGCGACGACGCCGGGGGCGACCGTGCTGGTCGTGCCCAGCGGGCATGTCGTCGAGGCCCATCTCTGGCCGCGCGTGGCCACACGGCTGACGATCCATGCGCGGCGGGGAGTGCGAAACGCGCTTACCGCGCTGCAAGCCAACCGTGTCCCGCTGTCGGTCACCGAGGACAACGGCTTGAATATCGCGTCCGCGGGAGGGCGGGGGACGGTCACGCGCGTGGAGGTCGTGGAGGTATTGACCGCTGATGTCGACGGCAAGCTCTACCTCGTGCCGGCCTATCGCTTCTCCGGCGTGGCGCGACTCGTGGCCGCGCGCGGGCAGGGCGCTCCGCGGCATCCCGCTCCCATAGCGGCCACGTGGTACGCCCTGGTCCCGGCCACCGGCAACCAGTGACGATGATAGCGCGGGAGGAGGGGTTTGTGCGCGTGCTCATGCGACGGATAGCTGTTGTATCGGGGTTGTTGCCGGGATTGTGCCCGGGCGGGGTGGCGCGCGTTGCGATGGCGCTGCCGCGCGTCGACGCGAACGTGGCGCATGTGGCCGGCAAGACGGCGCCGGCTATTTCGCTCGGCCAGAACGTTTCCGCCGCCGTGTTCGATCCCACCCCGGCGCGCGAGGCCCCGGACGGCCGGCTTTTCGTCGCGGTACAGGGTCCCTTCGATGATGTCAACAACCCGCGCGGCGTCGGAGAGGTGCGCGCGCTCGACGCGCGCAACGGACGGGTCCTGCGCTCTATCCCCGCCGGCTACGCGCCCGATAGCCTCGCCCTCGACCCATCCGGCCGGCGTCTCTTCGTGGCCAATAGGATCGACCGCACGGTCGACATCGTCGATAGCCGCACCGGCGCGCGCCTGAGAACCGCCGTCGTTCCCCCTACGCCGCTCCAGATGGTAACGGACGCCAGCACAGGGCGTGTGGTCCTCGCTAGCGGCGGGGTGAGCGACAGCGCGGGCACGCCTCTGGGCAGTGGCGGCGTCAGCCTGCTCGACGCCAGGAACGGGTGCCTCCTGAGCACGACACCCGTGGCCGGCATTTCGCAGGGGCTGTCTATCGACCACAGGCGGGGGCGCGCCTACGTGATGGCGGATGCCGTCGGCGTCGTCAACCTGAAAAGTGGCGACCTTACGGGTCGCATCCCGATTCAGGGAAATGGTGTGTCCGTCGCCGAAGACGAGGGAATCGATCGGGTGTTCGTCCTCACATCTCGCCAGGTGAATCCGGCGGCGCCGGTCGCCTCCGATCTCTCGACGCTCGACGCCAGCTCCGGCCGTCCCCTCGATGTAGCCACACTGCAAGGGGACGCTGCGAGCTTGGCCGTGGACACGGCGGCGCATCGTGTGCTGGTCTTCGCGAACGACTATCCTGCCATGGGCATGCGTGTGGACGTCGTGGACGCCCATACGGGCAAACTGCTTCACATCGCGCGCCCCGCGGGCTTGATGAACCTGTCGAGCTCCGCCGCGCCGGTCGTCGATACGCGTCACGGCCGCGCTTTCGTCGGGGTGTCGAGCCCTACCTCCGCCGAGGTAGGCGTCTGGAGCACCCGGACCGGGATGCTATCGCGCACCATCACGGTAGCGGGCTCCTACGTGCAAGCAATGGCCGTCGACGAGCGCAGCGGACGGCTCTACGTCATCGGCGCCGCTCAGGGGCCAAACCCTTGCGGCTATCTCACGATCATCGACCCACTGCCTTGAAAGGCCGCGCGCAATCGCAACTGTTAGAGCGTGGCCGTACATATACCATCTCGGGGCATGGGGCGCCTGGATAGACTAAACGGCCAGCATACCGGGATAGCGACCCGCGCGGCCGGACAAGGACAGGCCACGGGCGCGCGGGTCACAGGGCGCCGCAGAGTGCGGGGGGTGCGGGAGGCAGCGCAGACCTACGCGCCGCGGGCCGCGAGCTCGGGGGATCGTCCGGAGGCCGCCGCGACAAGCTCGCCGGGCGGGACGATACTATGAGCGGGATCGGCGCGCTTACGGTCACGCTCGGAGCGGGTCGCGCGATCCACTGTGTGCACTTCGACGTCCTGGGCCCCCATGAGCTCCTTGGCGAAGCGCACGGCCACGTCGTAGTCGAAGGGCTGGCACGAGCAAATGTCGACGTCGAGCTCGTGGTAGGGTCCCCACGCGTGCAGGGAGATGTGGCTCTGCGCGATGATTACGAAGCCGGACAGGCCGTTGTCATCCTCGTCGGTGCATTCCCTGATGTCGTACAGGTGGACCGGGGAGACGGCCGTCATATCGATGAGGGGAGGGAGATCGCGGAGAAAGGTGCGAAGGAGGTCGGGGTTCTCGAGGCGCTGGCGATCGCAGCCATACAGCTCAAACATCAGATGGTAAAGCAAATCAGGTGTCTCCTTCTTTGTACTCAGCGTACACATCACAATAAGCCTGCCGCTCACCGGGCAGGGCACAGATAGCCAACCACGGCGCTACCGGCGTCGCAACTCGCGCAACGCGCAAGGCTCGCCGATGACAACCGAGCGTCAAGCCGGACTGCTCGCTCATACAACCTCTCTTACTACGGGATTGGCGCAACTATGTGGCGGCGAGGGGATAGCGCGCCCTTTAGATAATAGCGCCAGCCTCACACATAACACGTGGACGTGGCCGGCGATAGCGTGCGCGGGAGGCTTCGTTGCCCCGTGGGTCCGCGACGATTTGTCCCTCGCCGGACCCCGCTCGCCTCCATCGGCAAACAAGGTCCCAGGTCAGTATGTCACAGCGCCGCGTGCGGCGCAATAGGTACAACGATATGTAGTGCGCCACGTTTCTTCAAGGGTTCGATCACGGTTTTGTGGCGTACCCGGACGCGGACATCGAACTCGACGCCAGGGTGGCGCGCGCCCTCCAATATCCTTTATCCTGAGAAGAGCAGGGACAGTGAGGGCATCCTCGCGCGCCGGCCCGCGAGCGGCGCGCGGGCGCGCGGCGAAACGGATGCTGCGGGAAAGGGCGTGACAATGACGATGGCGGAGCGGCAGATCGGGGTGCTCCAGTCGGTGCAGGTAGGGACACCGCACGAGAGTGCGTACTTGACGTTGGTGGCCCCTGCCGCCTATCGACGACCGTCAGGCGGCCATGCACTCCTCTCGCGGGCGGTACGATCGTCGCCCGCGGCTGCACAAGGC
>JAABUH010002652.1_pt1 | contig 16804 bp, 17 predicted proteins | sample 5559121 | NCBI WGS metagenome assembly JAABUH01 (sample SAMN10711871, study PRJNA513364) | rock metagenome | isolation source: Antarctica rocks | place: Antarctica: Victoria Land, Battleship Promontory nord | collected 2015-12-28
CTTTTGCGAAGTGTAGCTAGTATATGGCTCATTCGTGTCCACCGTTGCCATCCCCTGTGCTTCAATGAGACCTCCCAGCATTTGAGAACCCCCTCTAATGGTCGCTTCATACCCATTGGCGACAACAGAGCTTGTGTTGCCTAGTAGCCGCTGTAGTCTTATCTCGTTTTGAATTGCCTTCGTTTCTGCTGCAATCGGGTCGGTCAAAGTCTGGGCCGCGTTATTGATCAAAATGTCCAATTTCCCATCGGAGCGCCCAGGTATCGGAGTTCAGCGTCGCGTGGATAGCGAGATGATACAATGACACTTGCTCCACAGCGAAGTAAGCGCAAAGCAGTATGAAACCCAAGATTGACACGTCCACCGGTGATTAGCGCAGTCTTCCCTTGAAGATTCAACTTCTGCGGCAGCGATCGTCCTACTTCATACAAGTTGAAATCACCGCAGGGTCTGCAAAGCGAAGAGTACTGAGGGTGCGGCTCAGGTATGATGAAGCGACAGATATAATATTTCCTTACTTTTGGCTTGGTTGACCTGGAGGTGATCCTTGCGCCTTGCTTGAGTGAGAGCAGTGTCTCAAATGCTCGAGTTATGTCTACATACGTAGCTTCCTCTGAGAGCGTACCGTTAAGTTGCAAGCGCCTGAGAACATGGAGCGTGGATTGAAGTTCGGCCGTGGCTAGGACATTGCCATATTCACCAGAAGGCTCTTCGACATCATATGTGGGCGACTCGTTCGGAGTGAACAATGGTTGGGTCGCGCGTAAGTCTTCTGGGCTGCTCAAGCTGTTGTCTTGATGGGCTGGTGCAGGCTTCCTTCCGACTCCGCTGGAATCCTCCAATAGACTTGCATTCAAAGAATCTGTCTTCAACTCAACAGAGCCTCGGTCGCTATAGAGGCTTGGAATATCGTGCTCCATCTGGGCTAGATGTGCTTTGATTCCCTGCACGACTCCTGAGTATCTCAGTCGCCTTAGGTCTCCTGCACCGTCGACGCAGCCGATGGTTGGTGACAAGCACGCCGCAATCTTTTCACCATCTCTCGAAGACACTGGTGGCATGTACAATGCCAAAATACTCGGCAATCGACCTTCCCGACAGAGCTCTTGATCATGGCGAAGGCGGCTCGCTATCGTTTTGGGGGCTTCAATTGACAAGAATTGCTGGCAAGCGGCTGCCGAAGTCGAAGACATCACTTTTTTTCATGGCCCATAGGCCGATGGTAGCATGACAGGTGGGTTGGACACAGAAAGCAACTTCTGCCGGACAGTTTTCAAGAGCAGGCAACAAGATGGCTTCGATAGATAGCGATCCTCAGACGGCCGATTTCCATCACCCTCGGATAACGACACCACAGCGGGTAATCAAAGCGGCCCGCGGTCTTACACAGATGCCGCGGGAGATCGTACATCAGATTCTGGACGATATGACCGTATTCCAGGTGCTACAATTGGCATCCTGCCGGCAGGATTCAACCTACATTGATCACTGTATCCTTGGGCATCCTCTTTATCAACAACTTTTTGGTTCGCAACAAGTCCTCACAGCGATCCGGGATCTATTCATAGTCTTCTATGAGATACGCGTCTCCCTCAACTTAGTGCATGCTCCAGCGAGTAATCCTCGGTCTTAAAAATGTGCATGAAACAAAGACGTCGTCATGTAGAGGCTTGTGTTCTAGATCAAAGTCTTTTTCTGGAGACTCCTACTGACTGCTATTGGCATAGAAAGAGTCCCCTCTGGCACACAACATTGGTATCTTGGTATCTTCTCCACTCGTGGAATCCGTATTGCACATGGCTATCTGCCCACCTTTCTCTGCAAAGATGTTGAGCAGCTCTTGACCTCAACGGATGACGCTCCGCTACGAGCGCTTCAAGAGCACTCGAGTGCCAGCCTGATTGTCATCGACTCGTCAATTCATCGCGCGCGTCACTCCCAAGACTGTCAACCGTTGTACGAATCCTGGAACCAGCTTCTGGCCGCCGAGCGATCTATCAATAGTGCTAAGGCTGCTCAACTTAACCGAACAGCTGACATATTTGAGCGACATCCCACGCTCCTGAAACGACTGTCAGACCCGTCTCAATTAGCGCGCGAAAATGCAGGCCAAATTGTGTCATGGTTCAAGACTCAGGCCGAGAAAGCGAGACCAACCCGTCGGCTAAAACGAGCAGAGAGATTCAAAGCCACGCCTGGCTTGAGACACTCCTACCTTCCAATCCTCCCGTTCGACTCCTACCTACGACTGTTTTGTCGGAGGGTACGTGAGAACCCTGTTTCTAGGCCAACGGTGGGCTCGAAGAAATGGAGACCTTACCCTGTGCACATTGCCAGAGATATCGAGATAGTCATTGCAGGCCTTGCCCATGTTTTCACTGTGCCCGAGCCTGGCTCTAAGAGAGAGCCTTCCAAGATCCTCCGGACAAAAAATACCAACTATTCAGCTCCAACTTTCCGCGGGTGCGTTGGCACGGCAAAAGCACCTCCGTTGTCCACTGAGGTCGACAACGACGTTGCCAAATTTGATCACTGGAAGCCGATCAACCAGAACGTTGCACATGTTTTCTTAAATCCCCGGCCTGAGGATTATGACAAGCGACGTCTCGGACGGGTGCAGGTCACAATACCGTTTGCGGAGCCCGCTTGCCCTGACGATTGCTGGAATGCGGCCCATAAACATCCGATATTCTTGTCACCACCATACCCACATTTAGGCAAATTGTTTTCAGAAAAGGAAAATTATCACTTAGGAACGAATTGGGCGAAACATTTACCTCATCATGAGAAGGAGTTTGAATGGCTGGAGGCCTTTTTGAGGGTGGTTACCTATCTTCAGCGTGCCGAAAACGAGGATCCGGTGGGCACGAGAGCACTTGGAAGCTTGGAAATAAGTCATAAATTAGACGTATGATGAGTGCGCTTGGGCGCTGGCACCCACAGATTATCCTTGCATGCAATCATATTGACATGGCTGAGAGTTGATCCAAGCATGCATGGTCGAGTAGCTGTCTGGTTGGCAAAGGCGGCCTTGAATCATCGATAAACGAGTAATTCAATGTGCCGGGCTTCGAGAAGTGGTACAAGCCAATAGCGTATGACATTCGAAGGCGTGTGTAATTACAGCCTGTCTTGCTCTATGCCTCACCGTTGGAAAAAGAGATTTCTTGTATCGTGAGAGACCACAGAAGGCGTAAATGCCGTTACAAAAAACCGAAGCCTTCCCCCAAAATGAAACTTTCTTAGCGAGTCGTAATTCAAGCAATGGCTGTGAGATGTAGCATCTTCGGTCATCCTTCGCTGCTCGTGGTCGGACACCTCTCTCTAGGCACCTTGTGAGTTTTTGTCGACGCTTCTTATGTTAGGTTCTTTGTGTCTTGTCATGCTTATTATGACTTCTGAGTGTTGAATTGTGAGTGCTGAGACGAGATGAAAGATTTGGTTTAGCGTATGACAGTTGGGGCTTGATTGCGGGCCTATTCACCCTAGTAGGCAAACGTTTCTGGTTGAAGTCTGAATGTAGGTGAATTGAGACCTGGTTTGATCACGGAAGGCAAAATCGACTCACGTTCTTTCTTTAGGCCTCTGGTTAATGGCACTCACATTATACATTCCTTTACCTCCATACAGACCTTTCGGCTAGTACTCAGACCTATCCAAAACGTCTTTCATGGCCCCAATCTCCAGGCTGCTCCTACGCAGCCTGGAACGCCGAATCCATGAGCTTTGCTGCCCTTTACCTCGAGTGCACCGTCGCGTCGGAGCTACTACCTTTGACTTCAAGCAAGAATTCGCGACTCAATTCCGGCCGAGTCCATCCGCACGTCGCTAGCTGAGTGGCATTCAAAGGGTAACCTGGATGGGTGAGTTTGTCCTAAAGAGCAATAGCCAAAGCCAGTGCAGTGGCGGCCATAAACATTGCAATGCGGTCAAAGACTGGAGCTGTTCATGTCTATAGATGTAGATGAATCTCGATTATAGCGCTGTGTCAATGTTCACAATTTGATATCCAGCTGATGACATTCGCTGGTAGAGTATTTCAAACCACGCTCGTCTCCATTCAATCTCCTCTGGACATGGATTCTTGGCTGAAACTATCGGCGATCACAACGCTGTCATTGGCCTGGATCACGCTTGCGGCTCCATAGAAATCCAGTGAGGGCTTAGCATGTTATGTGCCTCTTATTTCAGGAACCTGCACGTGTATAGCAGACCTTTCACATTCAGTGGACTTGTGCCGATCACCCATTGAATGATATGCGCAGCGTTGTTGCCATCCTATCGGAGTCGGGGCGCAATCGCGCATATACAGAACCCTCCGGACAGCTGCACAGAAAACCCCTCGCTTCTGATATGGAGATGCGGGCCGCGCCTCTTGAGAATCAATTTGCAAAAAAATCAGCCTTCATTTTTCACGCAGCTGATCCTCAAGGCATCATGGCGGCCACGATCCTGTGCCTACTTGCATTGACTTCCTTGCTCGTTCGTCTGACAATTGGTGCTACTGTACCGGCTTCGACCATCCCGAAATGTCCCTTTAGAAGTCCAGGAGGAGACCTGCCCACATACGCTTGCACGGATTCGATTGATTGGACCGGAGATGGCTACAGCAACAGTGACTGCATCGCCGTCATCCAGCGCTTCTATTTCGTCGAGGTCTCCAAGCACAGTAATCGACAATTTGAATTTCTTAAGCGTGGGGCAAAGAACAAGACCAGTCTTCCCGTTATGCAGACGCCGCGAAGGTACACCGTTGGTCAGTTGAGGACCGACGACAGAGTTGTTGTGATGTTACTCATCATTGGGTAGGAAAATGTACACTGGCGATTGTAATGTTGGATTTCTTCGCAGGCCGTAGCTTGCCGGGCCATGACCCTTCGAGTCCATTCGCTACTGAGGACACCGATGTGGGGTCATTCAGCGATCTTTGGATTACCGCAGATCTAGTCGAGTCTTGTTGTTTGATCCCAAAGAAATATCCGGGATGGGCTAGCTCTGGTAGGCATTTTTCTCTTTTAGAACATCAGAAAGCAAGCCTGTTATTCGCTAACGTCGACTGATTTTCAAAAGGCCAGGATGAATCGATTGGAGTCTTCATCTGGACATCGAGTTGCTATGAAGACCGGCTAGTGCCTCCTGGGGTTCCAACCTTGTCGTTGCCGTCCAACATTACGGCAGAATCACTTGATATCGCTATCGGACCCGAGTTGTCATCCTCGACAAGGTGACCTGCATTGGATCCTTAGCTATGACGTTGTTTCTTGAGAAATGGGTCGCCTTTTCTTTCTACTGTGCAAGGGAGTAAGATTGTTACAATCTCTAGAAGCTGATGCAAACCTACTGGGCTTGGAGGATCTAGCGCTTGTGAGCATTGTCTTCCATAGCAGGCAGACCGCCACAACAGAGTGGAAGTGGGGACCATGAAAGACTACAAGTCCGAAACTCAATCGAGTTGAGTATATCGAAGGATTGTAAGATATTGAATGATCAAAGAAATTGCATTTGAGACTGTTCATGACTGGTGCTTCGACCGCTGAATTGCTCTTCTTCTTTCCACCACCTACTGTGTTCGCTATTCATGACCGAGGGACACAGCAAAGCCATCGAAGACTCTCAAGTCTTGATCATATGGCCATCGAACGTGCAGAGAGGTGGCGACAGCCTCCGTGTTAGACTGACTACAGATTAGTAGAATGTCAATAGATTAATACGGACTTGTGGCTGAGGTCATCATTCACGCTCCTTGCCTTGCTCTTTTGCCAGTCTTATGATGATTTCCTTCTCTAGAAGTGAAGGTCTATATGATTGCCTCTTGAGGCCAACAGTAATCTCCGCGAAAGCCGCCGCTTGCTACATGACTTCGCGTGCATCGACGTTTCATCGGACCGTTGCAATGGCATGCATGATTATGCAGAGTAAGCGCTACACCAGAGCCTCACGAGCATCACACGGTAGCTTTCCTGGAAGGGTGTCCCAATGGGCCAGGCCTTGCGAGGACCGTTGGCCGACATTAGCCGGCCACGATTGCCAGGCGCTAGGCTCCACAGTGCGGAGATGGCCGAGGGCGGGCGCTAACTGTAGGGGGCACTCGGGGGAAGCCCAGGGTCTGACAGTCACGATCCTGATCCGTCTCGGGTGCCTGCAGGGTCCCTGAAGACTTCCATTGTCGCAGAAGTCCCCCCACCTGCCACTTTCACACATGCAGCAATACAGTACCTACTAAGTACCCTGCTAGGCAATCCAAATACTCGGGTTATCGTCCATCAAGACAGGGTGACATCTCACTTGGTACAAGGCAGTGAGTGGACGTGGCTGGATCACCAGCCATCACGAGTCGTTCAAACTCTCTTTCCCTCACGTTTTGCTTTCCACGCTTGAGCATCGGTCGGCCGCTTTCCCACCAGTCGCGGCCTTACTCGCATCAGCGGCTAGCCTCGACTCCCATTCAGTGGCCCGAGAGCGGGGAAACCGGGGTAGTGGTCGTACAGTAAAGTAGTGCTGCCAGATGCCAAATGCCAGTACTCTCCTGCACACGCAATTGGCCCTCATGCATGACCGGTGCTACTCACCTCGATACCGTCCGGAGTCCTCAGCACACCACCATCTGAATATTGAGTGACCAATGACGTCCGAGCGTCTCGTTGTTCAACTAGCAAATGCGTCGTATTGACACAATGTTAGCACAACATTTTACTTCTAGACAGTTTCAGTGAGACTTCACCGTACGAGGGGTACCACAGCTGCCATACAAGGTCGCCACATGGGTGCAGCACCTGATCTCGGGGGTCACCCGCACATGGTTACCTCCTCCGCGGCAGACCCCTGCTAAGCGGCAGTCCGACGAAATATGATTAAGTATGCGGGGTCCAGGAGCTGGGTATGGTGGAGGTAGTGTTGTGGTATGGTGGTATGGTAGGGTGGTAGCATTTGCGCCCGCCATTACTATTACTATTCACTTCCTGCAGTGTCATTCAAAAGCCTGCTGATCCCCTGCTGGACACCTTCGGGACTTCTCCTTCTTCTCGTGTTGCTGCTGGTCACTCCCTTCTTCAAAGTACCACTGCAATCCATCTCCTCCTCTCCCTCTCTCCCACTCCCAACTGTACCGAAACAGTAATCTTCTCCAAGCAATACCGCAATCATGCCTGGAGGAGGAGTGGCCCCAGCGGTCATTACTGGTACCACCGACACCTCTCGTCTCGAAGCCCCCATCACTCTCAAGGCCTATCTCATCTGTGCTTTCGCTGCCTTTGGCGGTATCTTCTTCGGATATGACACCGGCTGGATGGGAGGCGTACTGGCCATGCCCTACTTCATCCGCCAGTACACCGGGCGTCCCTATCCAGATCCCAATAGCCCCACCTACACCGAAGACAAAGCGGCTTTCGCGTTGCCCGCAAGCAACCAGTCACTCTTGACCTCGATTCTGTCTCTCGGCACTTTCCTCGGTGCGCTGATTGCAGGCGATTTCGCCGATTTCACGGGTCGTCGGACCACCATCATCGCGGGCTGTGCGATCTTCACAGTCGGATGTATCCTGGAGACTGCTTCCACTGGTCTGGGGGTCATGACGGCTGGTCGTGTCATCTGTGGTCTTGGTGTTGGCTTCATTTCAGCAATTGTCATTCTGTATATGTCTGTGAGTAGAGAAATCCCGCCCAATACTTTTGCGAGGACCGTCTAACGGCACTGAGTAGGAAATTGCGCCGAAGAAAGTACGTGGCTCAGTCGTAGCTGGATATCAATTCTGTATCACCATCGGTATCCTCCTCGCCAATTGTGTCGTCTATGCAACCCAGGATCGTGATGACACTGGGTCGTACCGTATTCCGGTCGCTGTACAATTCTTGTGGGCGATTATCCTGGCTGCCGGTCTCGCCGTGCTTCCCGAGTCACCACGTTATTTCGTCAAGAAGGGTAAGCTTGAGAAAGCTGCCAAGGCATTGTCTTCAGTCCGTGGACAGCCAGTCGATTCGGACTTCATTCAAGACGAATTGGCCGAAATTATCGCCAATCACGAATATGAGCTGCAGGTGGTGCCGCAAACGAGCTGGATTGGCAGCTGGGCCAATTGCTTCCAAGGTTCGATCATGAAGGGAAGCAGCAACACCCGCCGTACAACGGTTGGTATGTATACGAAAGACGCCGCTCTCTCAGCGGGAAGACTGACCATCGTGCTCCAGGTATCCTGATGCAGGCAATGCAACAGTTGACCGGTATCAACTTCATCTTCTACTTCGGCACCGTCTTCTTCAAGAGTTTGGGCACCATCAATAATCCCTTTTTCATCTCCTTGATCACCACCCTCGTCAACGTATGCTCGACGCCCATCTCTTTCTACACCATTGAGCGATTCGGCCGTCGCAAGTTGCTCATAATTGGCGCTACCGGTATGGTCGTTATGCAATTCATCGTTGGTATTATCGGTGTCACTGCAGGTCGGGAGAGTCAACATAATAAGGCGGCTGTTTCGGCAATGATTGCATTCATCTGCTTCAACATATCCTTCTTTGCTGCCACCTGGGGACCGTGTGCTTGGGTTGTGATCGGAGAGATCTTTCCTCTTCCAATTCGCTCTCGTGGTGTGGCTCTCTCAACTTCGTCCAATTGGTTCTGGAACTGCGTAAGCTCGAACCCCTTCCTCGCAGCCATCGGTCGTTGCTAATGAGGGTTTTTATAGATCATCGCAACCATCACTCCCTACCTCGTCGGTACCAAGAAAGGTGACGCGAATCTTGGTGCCAAAGTTTTCTTCCTCTGGGGCTCCCTCTGCTGCCTATCCCTTTCGTTCGCATACTTCCTCGTGCCCGAGTCGAAGGGTCTGTCGCTTGAGCAGGTTGACAAGATGTTGGAAGAGACCACACCCCGCAAGTCTGCGAGCTGGAAGCCACATTCCACCTTTGCCTCTGAGATGGGTTTGACCGAGAAGGGCATGTCAATCTCTGTGCCGCCAGAACAGGTTCGTGAGCATGTCGGGAAACTGGATTCTGCGGTTTGAACAATCTCTTGATTACTGTCGGTGGTGGACGCTTGCGATGGAAGAACCGAGGGCTTGACGATTATAATTGTATATAGAGCAGCAGCATGGCACAGTAGCGAATACCAAGATACCTTTTGTCTTCGCCGTACACCGGTCAGTCCCGCCCATTCTCTCAAGGAGTCAGGGAGGAAGCAAGGATGCAGCTTGCTCAAATTCCGGTGCTATCGAACAGCGGCTAATATGTTCTCGGCTAGCTTATTGCGGACCGAATCACCCCTTTCAAGTTTCAACCACTCCTTGCTCGCCATTTTGTGTTCATCATCATGTCGTGATTCTGAACATGTTTGCGAGAGCATAATTTCATCAGCGTCAAGCTCCGGGAGTTCGGCCCGTCCGATGATGTATGACCATCTTAACAAAGGAGTCTAGCCATTACTATTCCATGGAAGTTAAGTCTTAATAGAAGTAGTGGAGATTCAACGGTCAACGCCTCACCCTCCAATAACCCTTGATTGGAAAGGAAAAGGGAACTGAATCCCGCAATCTAATATATCACATCACATCGCTATGCCCAAGCACTATTGCAACAGTGACTCCTCATGATATCTTTCAATGGCCCGTGGGCCTTGCTAAACTTGCGTTTGGGTTCTACCCTTGGCTCTTGCTGAAATTACCTCAGCTCGATGACGAGAGAATTATCAGCAATGTCCTCTCCGGCTCTTTCACAGCTCCCATCTGAGCTTCTCATCCAGATACTCGAGTCTCTCGAAGACTTCTCGACAGTCTCGGCTCTCGGTCGAACATCTTGTCGATTGCATTCCATTTGGCAAGCGAATTCAGCTTCAATCTGTCCCAGAATTCTCACGAATGTCATTGAATGTCCCGAGGAAGCCAATACTCTCTTTGACGTTCAACAAAGTCTCTCAAGTCCTAAAGTCCGAATCGTTGGCAACCAGGCTGTGCTTGACCGTACCAAAGCAATGATATCGAACGCGCGCATGGCACGTGATATCTTGAAGTCTTTCGAAACTCAACAAGCTCCTCGGTTGTATCTGATGCTTGGACGAGCTTCTTTGACGCTAACGGAGCGTACGGATTTCCTCAGAGCATTCTATCGCGCGTTCACTGCCAGGATATACTTCTATTGCCGACCTGACATTTCATTAGTCAACGTTTGCGCGGAATGGCACGTGCTAGACTTCAGGCAGTTGAATGAAGTACTTAATTGGTTGCTGTTCTATAGCGAGATCGGGGCAACAGAGGTCACCAAACTCGACATCATCAACAAACCCGAATCTTACTCGTGGCGCGATGTCTGGCTCGGTTTCGAGGTCCTGAGGATAGGAATCTCGTGGCATCGTCCAAATGAGGCTTTCCTGCCAATACCAGATTTGCCTTTCGGCCACTTCCTGATTCAAGACTACTACGAAAGATTGGGAAATGGAAAGGGTTCACGCTTGAATGACTTCTGGAATGTTCGTATTGTCGAGTCTATAAGGGATTGGTTCCGGTGGCCTATGTAGGCATACTTGCAAGCTTTCTCGCCATGTCTGCTCGTGATGCGACCAATCTAAAGGTCACCTCCGTTTTTTGCTGCTTTTACGATCCGCTTCAACAATTTCTTGGTTATCGTGTACGGAAAGCCCATACTTCACCAGTCTGAAAGCTAGAGATATTCTAGATCGTCAGCCTCTGAATCGGGGTGGTGTACGCAATTCACCTTGTCGGCATGGTAGTAGGAATGTGAGACAACAACTCCACTGCAATATCGGTGATAAACTGCAATCGTATGCTGAAGGTCGAGCCCATTATGCAATAGTGGAGTTTCGCACCCAGAGGACTTGAAGCAGTAGGGCAGATTTTGTGCGTGAAGCGTGTGATTTTTTATAGTCATCTCCCTTAGAGCCAATAGAAAAGGCAGTATCCCCTCACCGTTTCTCTAAGTATTACTATGTGAATAGGCAGACTCTAATAATCCCACTCTGGTAGTCCCACCACCTCGACCCTCCACAGCCCAAGTAGTTTCGTTCAGCATCCATCAAATGCCCATCAGAACATAGCGATCGCATTTGTCGCATTCGCTGGCGTCTCCTGAGTCACATCCCAATGCTCAACAATACAAGTTCCATTCATGCGATAGATATCCGCCAACGCGATGGGCCTATGTCCTTCCTCATCAACCCTCACATGGATCAGTCCAACATTATTGGCGAAGCTGTGGCGCAGTACCGTGGACGGCACGAATGGGATGATGTTCGATAATTTGGCAGCGTTGGCTGCTCGACCTTGAGCGTCGAACGGATCGTGCTCGATGAGGTCCTCAGCGATGTAGGTATCAAAAGCCCCTATGACGTCTTTTTCAGTGTAGAGTGCATTGATGAAGCCGTCGAAGATTTGACGCTGGTAGGGCTCGGGGGCTGGACGAGGCGGGCAGTAAGATTTCGTCACGTTAGAGCGTGCGTATGGTTGAGGAAAGGTGGAGTCGCGGGCAGCGAGGTTCTTGCTGCTGAGCCATTTCAATGGGGTCGGAGTTGCAAGGACAGAAATAGAGGTAGCAGTAGCGAGGAGGAGCGAAAGGTGCATTTTGAGAGAGATGGAAACAATGATCCCTGGTGTTTGTGTGTTCAGACGTAAACGAAATGGTTCAGCGCAGAGGTCCTTCATATACGGAGGATGGCCACAATGTAACAATCAAGACGTAATCGACTTCGGTGATGTGTCCGTATGTGTATGTCGCTCGCCGCTATTGTAGTGCAGACTTGTTATTTGGGTCTAATGTTCTACGTCTGTCTTGGTAGAGTGGACCCTCTTGGTGAATGGATCCAAGCTTGCTCGAGGATGCTGGGCCAAAAAACCGTACTATTCTCGTCGCGTCGCTCTCGATCCCAGCCCGTTGAAGGACGATATAGCGACAGCCTCGGTGACTTACCATCCCAATCCTGCCCCATCTATGGTTTGATCCCGTTCGAGAGCATACGATTGAGAGGTGAGTATGCAGGACTCGGTCGCATGCAGGATTTATTTCCCCTTTAGCGATTTCAATCAGGCGCCATTCGAATCCCCTGATTGTTGACAGCAAATGCATAAAGGCAGAATTGCGGAATTAAGATTACTATTGATCTTGAGGTGGCTTTGAGTTTGGGCAACCTGGTGTCTCTTTCGGGTGTCGGCAATGGCTCGGTTGCCGAAACCTGCATATCCAAACACCTCCCATTTGGATTTCAACCAAAGTCTTCACTTTCTCTGCTTCATTCCTGTTTTGGAGAATCAGGATGACAAAGTCGGCGTTCCTGCATCAGTGTAGATGTAGAATAATCGGTCGAACCGCCGATCGCCGATTTTGTATAAGAGCCACGATTAGAACTGTCGGGTTTGGGGCAAGTAGTCATTCGTTGGGGTTACATTGGCATTGAAGATCTTTTGGCAGGAATTTGTCTTTGCAATGCTGTTACTGACGACCGCGACAGCGTGCCTGATCACCGGGATTCTTGCACAGCTGCCTCCAAGCTATACGCTCGCCCACACAAATATCACACTCGGTGTGAAGTATGGCAGCATCAACATGACTGCGGGATCAACTCTTGATTTCAATGGTGAGTGCTCGCCAGAATCTCCTGGAGCAGATCCATAGATTTGACGTGTATTTTAGTCCCCTCACAAGCACCTATCCTTAGCACTCCGGTCGCCTCAAATGGTACTTACATCGCAATCGCGGTGGACACCACCGCCAACCTCAGCTCAACTATCCCTGCCGAGCTCCTCTGGTTTCAACAGGACCTCGCCTTCTCCCCTGCTGGTATTGCCAGTTCGAGGTCGATCGCTCAGGTTCCTTACCTGGCGCCAGCCAATGTCGGACACGGTTATCTGATATTGTTGTACGCGCAGCCGCCAGGGTTCATCGTCCCGCCTGACTTCCCGTATACGGGAAAGTTCCGCTCCAATTTCAATGTGAGCAGGGTGGCTGTCGATTTCAAAGCGCCACCGTTGGAGGCAAATTGGTTTATTCTGGGGAGTAATTGTACCAAAGAGGAGGCAACGCCCACAGGGACCTCTACCGTAGGTACTGCCTATGCGACTGGCACAGCTGGTTATTATGGGAGAAACGGCCCATTCCAAAGATCTGGTTTCCATCTGCGCGATTAATGTTTTTGAGTAGTCGGCAGAAAAGATGAGCATGAATGTATTTAGCATGTAAACGATCAAAGATAATGAACATAAGCACATTGGGAATGACAGTACCAATTATGCCCATATCAATGCCTATCCCCAAACTAAGTCGCTTTTGTGGAAGCTGCTGATGCCCATCTCTTGAAGAGAAAGTTTTTGAGCGCTAGGTAGCGAGAGGACACGAGGAAGGACTACTTAGTCATATTATGTGGCCAGTCAAAAATTAGACATAGGAGCATGAAAAGCTTCGGTAAGAATTGAGAAGTGATTGCCAACTAGCAATCGATATGAGCCTAAATTGCCGTGGGGATAGCCTCTCGAGCCCCTACGACGGCTTCAATGGAGTTATGGCTGTGGTTCTTATCCGGAATCTGTTCCATCATTCTCGCTTTGACCTCCCTAGGTAACTCTTCCAAAGTATTTCTGATCCCACTTGCGGTGTGAACACTCTCCACGTCGATGGGCATCATTTCAGCATTGTAATCTTTTCTTGCTGGCGTCTGCACAGCTCCGCCGATAGTAGCAGTTTCGACCAGTCCTACAGCAATACCCGCTTCTTCCTGTAATTTCTCTTGATCACCAAAGGTCTCGCGCCCAGTCTCAAACACCTTATCAAAATCGAATTCTCCCCATTTGATCTCGGGTGCTAGGCCTGCAAACTTCCAAATCCCGTCGACTTTTCGATACCAGTGCTGATTGGTACCGTGGGCATGTCCCTTGACGGCGATTTCGGTTCTTGATTCGTCCGTATATCTTTGATGCGGTACACGCAACTGGTGCCAGCCAACAGCCTCACTGTCCGAGACCTTCTCCCATTTCGAAGAGCCGATGAAATGCTGTGTCTTGAGCAACGGGTTGCCAAGTACGTGTGGGTCTGAAGCCATCGCGACGTACTCATCCGCTGGCAAGTCTTCCCAGATCTTGTTCAGAAAGGAGCGGTAATCGATGCGCAGGGTTGGGGCGACGCAATCGCGAAGGCGTTCCCAATTCTGGAGGAATCCATGTTAGCGTCGAAGGAGGTATAGCATACAACATCGCAAACCTTGGAGTCATAGCTTTCGGCCCACTCAAAGAGTGCAGCATTAAGACCTAGGTAGTCTGGAAAGAAGTATTAGCCTGTGTGCCGCGATGGCAATGACTTGGGCTTGCCTGAGAAAGAGATCTCTTCTGGGACAAAGCGCATATCTTCCGTAGTTCGAGATAATTGCTTCAATATTCTGGGCTGGACACTACGGCACGTTTAGAAGGCGGAGCAGTCTTAAAGTATAGAGCGCCGGTTGGGGCTCTGTAAGCGTCTCTGGTCGGTCGCCGAGTCGCGCATGCTGAGAATGCTCTCGCCATAGTGATCTGTACCATCTTACGCGGTATACCGCGCGTCGGACGTCTGCAGACATCTGTGGCTCCACCTGGCCTCAATTGACGGCGAAGGCTGCGAAAGACCGGGGAGCACTGGCAGTAGAGAGATCGTGCATTGTAAATTTTGGCTGAGGGGATATCGGAGCTCAGAAAACGGGTTGGATCAACTGGGTCAAGCGTTCTCTTGGCACAATTTTGGCACCCGCCGGTCAAATAAGTCGTGGCCGATGTTTCAACTTCAAGATTTCGACTTGTGAGGGATACCAAGCCCCGAAAATTGCGAAAAAATTCTGGAGACATCTAAGACTTCGCAAATAGATCACTTGAAAGTTTAAAGAAACTTGGCGGTGGACTTGTTTGACTGTGCAGACATCAGGGTCTTTTTGCGCTACCAGCCACGACTTCTTTGACCTACTCTCGCTCGGCAACTTTAGAGGCTTCCATTCCTCCGTTTTACATGGAACCAAGAAGAAAAATGTCACATAAACGAGGCCGCTCAGCGTCACCGATTGCGGAGGCACGCATTTTCAAGTCGTCGCCCATTATAGACCGATCGTCTAGGTTCATTGCCTACTTCTCTGCGTCGCTTTCCGCTAAAGAGCTTCAGGCACAAGGCGAGATTGGAACAGCGACCCATCGCATAGCCGCATGGAGAAGGCCTAGCAGTCAACGTGTACTGATCTCCCAGCATCTATTCGATAGTGGCCATGATGACGACGGGGAGAAGTACGGTGGTAAGACGCTCGAGAAGGTAATGTCGATCGCGGATGTGGAGGGCGCCATTGTTGTTGCAAGGTGGTACGGGGGTGTCATGCTAGGTCCCGTTAGATTCGATCACATGAAAGCTTGTGCTCAAGAGGCAATATCAGGCTGGACTCAAGAGAGAGACAAGATTATCAAAAGGCGGAAGGTGCAAGAAGATGTAGCGAGTAGAGAAAGACTGATCCAGTCACTGCCAGAGAGGGACAACAGCATCCTTGTACTTAGAGGCTTGCTGACTCAGAAGGTGGAATCCTCTTCATCGGGTACCAACTCCGGGGTCTCTCCTACCAAAGTTCCTCATTACGGGAGCCTTCCACTGCCAGCACTAGAAAAACTTGAGAAGGTGAGAGACGCGACTATCGCATGGATACTTGGGGCAATTAAGAAGGCCGAGTCGACACAAACGAACTGTGAGGAGCAGGATGCACGGTTGGGTGTAGCAGCAATGCCAGGATCACCCTTACCAGATAGTTGGAAAGACACTATCAAAGACGCGGATGCCCCTCAATCACATGACAGAACAGATCCCGATAGCGAGAAGAAATGACTATCGCATTGTCTGAATTCGTTTATTCGATTGCAGAAAGGCCCGCGACCTCAGCAATGCTTTAAGAGGTTGAATGGCACTATGACGGGGTTTTCCCTGGTCAGTCACTAATTCGGGAAGCGCCTATGAATAGAGAGTAGACAACTATGACGCAAAAGATGAGTGACAGCAACGTCAAAAGTTCCATCAATCTGGCTTCCCCCTATCTTTCAAGCTTGCGTACAGCAAGTTACCATCTGCGCTGCGGGAAAAAGGGGCCACTACGCAATGCACTTTCTAAGGTCATTGCTGTATTATCTGGAGCCCCTCTACGTGCCGGGTACATTTCTGCAGCAGCCTGACGACTTTTCCAGGGACTTTTCCTTTACGATGCGGTGAACCCGGGGTCTCGTGTAGTGCCTTTTGTTTCTGCCTATATGTTTCGAAGCGTGGAGCTGTTGGCGATGAAGTCGGCGCGTGCCTGAGAAAAGCTCTTCCAAGTTCTGTTCGTACTGTAAGCATGACACGTCAAAAATATGTCGACCTTTGAGGATCTCATTAGGAGTGGCTTACCGAGTGACCTGCTATCGGAAAATTGACTGGAGTCATCCTTTCCCAGAATTCCACTTGCCTTATTATTTGCATAGATAGGGAGATCAAGCTCTTTGTCCACTCTGTATCCTCTTTCTGACATGTACTTGAAATTCGATTGTCCACTTACTTTATTCGCTATACTTTGAGTGAGTAGTGAGCGTGAGGGCGATGGTGAAGGTAGAAAGTATATGATGGGTGCCTCTGGTTCCGACATATACTGTTCTCGGCTTTCTGTGAAGGTACCAAAGTCCTGTGGACTGTACGGTATGTCCCCGTGTATTAGATCTTTGAAGGGTAGTGGACATGATGGTTCAGTGCCTGGGCCTTGCTTTTCGAACATTGACATGACAAGACTCTTCCTGAGCGTCCCGTGGGTGTCGATCGCTGCTGACATGAGAACGCTCTCGTCGTCAGTGGGC
>JAABUH010002654.1_pt1 | contig 16784 bp, 22 predicted proteins | sample 5559121 | NCBI WGS metagenome assembly JAABUH01 (sample SAMN10711871, study PRJNA513364) | rock metagenome | isolation source: Antarctica rocks | place: Antarctica: Victoria Land, Battleship Promontory nord | collected 2015-12-28
CTCGGCTCGTAAAAGTCAGCCTTACACTCCCACACCACCGTCATTCAGCCTTACCCATTCCTTCCAGCTGATCGGACTTTGGACAGGTGGAGAGATATTCGTACTGGATGACGTCGACTCCCTCTGTTCATCCGTTGTTATCTGGCGCGGAATTGAGTCATGCGAGACGGTATGTCCAATCAGTAGAGAAAGCGCAGATGCTGAGTGAGCAGGTATACTGAGCTGTTGCATACTCATTTCCATCACTCGGCGCTTGACTCCTTACCCGAGTGGTTGCGAAAGACGGACGATACCTACGGTGATGGTCTATCTATGGGTACGCCTCCTCGTCTTTTGGTAGATCTGTGGACTGAGAGGGGCCAGTGACCAAGCCGAATCGGAACGTCCCGGTGTTGATCTATTGTCGGAAGGACTGCGGCGAGATCACGCTTGAGGGGTACGTGCTCGCTATCGTTTTACGAGGGATCTCACCCTGAACGATGGAGCAGTGGGGAACGCGCTGCCCTTGCAAAAGGCACAACCCATCTCGTGAAATATCGACTGGTCGACCGCTGGATCAAGCTCGGCTGGGCAGAAGTCCTCTGAAAGCTAGAAAACCGGATACCCATGCATCGATACCCATGCATCGATACCCATGCATCGATACCCATGCAATGCAATTACAACTCGTTCAGCCATTGCGCCCTCAAGACTTCCCAGACCACCTACTCATCCCCCAATTCGATGACATCGCCGCATGGGGGGTCGCCGGCGCTGCCATCGCCCTCGCCGCTCGAATCTTGGTCATCTCCTCGATCTTTTGGAGCAGATCGTCCTGCGAGATATCAGCGGGCTAAGATTATTCTGGGATGTAAATTCACTAATCGATATGGCTTGATGACGACTGCGAAGATCGCGTCAGCCTATGCTTAATGCCCCAAACTTCAGACTCACCCTCATCCATTCCGCTCGCCTTAGCCTCGTCGATCTGCCCTTGACGAGCATTGCGAGCTGTGCAAATATCAGCATGCCATTTACTACATGAGAGCTCGACTTACTAAGCGCAATGACCAGGTTCTGTGATCATGTCCCCGCAGCTTCCTCCTCACGGATGAGCCTGACTGCCGTCAAGCCGTCCATCACTATACTGAAATCAGCGGAAATCGCCAGGACCCCCCTCGATCCCAATTACCTGGCATCTTAAGATCCATGAGCACGCAATCGAACGGTTGACCCTGGGGCGTCCCGTTCACCGAAGTCACCTTTCGGATCTTTTCAAGCGCTTCCAAGCCATTGCTCGCAACTGCATCTCGTCAGCCTCGGCTTTTCATGCTTGGTGAAAACGAAACTCACCCTCGCAGGTCAAACCGACGTGACGGAGCTGACGCATCAGAACAGTCTGATTTATCCGATTGTCCTCGACGATCAAGACATGCGGCTTGGGTCCGATAAGCCAAGCTTGCCAGAGGCGCGCTTCTTCATAGGTGGGCGAGAAGTATTCATATCGTCGGACGACCGCTCTTGCGTTTGGCAGGTGAGCGGTGATGAAGAGGCGGAAGCTGCTGCCTTGGCCATGCTCGCTGGCGACCTCGATGCGGCCTCCCATGAGCTCTTGATCTTCCGGCACACAAAGAGACCGAGGCCGGATCCACGGAAGACAGTATGTGTCTTTGGAGACACCTGCGATAACCGCTGGAACAGCATGTCGAGCTCCTTCGGCGTGAGCCCTGGTCCTGTATCCGTGACCGCGACGTAGAGGTAAACGGGGATGTCATCCTTCAGCGCATGAGGGGGATCCGGTAAGCGAGGCATCAAGCAGTTCGAGTCCGAGGGCGGGTCGAAGCTGAGGTCGAATTTTAATTCGATCCGGCGTATATTGCTATTGGAGGTGAAGCGAATACCGTTCGACAGGAGATTTCCGACGACCTGGCCCAACCGGACAGGATCCGTCTTGATCGCAGTGATGGATTCTCCAATCACGAGTGACAAAGCTATCCGCTTCATCCGGGCTTCGTTCTGGAAGATCGAGACAACTTTTTGCGCTTCTTGCCGCAGGTCGATCTCGACGTCGAACATCTGCAGCATATCCAGCTGTATTCTGCCGAGCGATAACACGTCATTGCTGATTCGCTCTTGTGCAAGCCCGCATTGGTAGATGCTCTCCAGGGCCTCCAGATCCTCGTTGATCGTCGTAAGGAGCTGTTTAGTCGGCGAGAAGGCTGCATGTCGCTCCATGACCATTTCAAGCTGTTCCTGCAGCGATAGCAAATTGGTCTTGACGAGACTCGAGCACTGCATCAGACTGCTGATAGTATTCCGTATCTCATGCGAAGTGATGTCGATTAGGAGCTCCTGTTGTCGCTTGGCCTCCTCAGCTTCCACCCGACGCTGCTCCGCCTCGACAAATCTAAGCAGCTGGGATTCCTCGTGCAGCTTGCGAACTGTGATATCCGTCACACAGCCAAGGATGGCTTTGAGACCCGGGGCAGCCTTGTCCAGACGGATGATCTTGACAGTGACCCATTGCCCGTTCGTGAACTGCCATTCCGCCGTCTGCGTTGTAAGATCGCCTGTATAAACCTGTTCCCAGAACAATGCGACCTCGCGGCGATGAGGTTCCATTATGTAATCGCCCCAGCTGGTGATGACCTGACCTTGTGGATAACCGGATATTTCGCTATTTGCGAACGTGGGGGTTCCGGACTCGTCGCCGCGGAAGATTCCTCGGGCGAATATTCGCGAAACTCCGCAGTCCGCTTCTCGAATGCGTCTTCCAGGTTTCTCCGCCGCTTCCCAAGCTGAAGCTGCATATGTGCTCGCGCGATCAATTCTCGAGCGTTGAAAGGTTTGCCCAACTAATCATCTGCACCAGCCAGCAAACCATCGACCTTCGACTCGTCGCCACCTCGTGCTGTCAGCATAATGACAGGTATCGTTCTCAACCGAGGCGACTGTCGTATCCAGCATCCCGAAGCCGTCGAGGATGGGCATCATCACGTCTGAAATGACAAGAACCGGGGTCCCCTGTTGGCAAAGGTCGAAGGCCTCTTGTCCGTCTCTCGCCTCGATAAGTGTGCAGAAGGGGGCGAAGATCGACCGCATGTATCGTCTAGTGTCAAAAGAGTCATCAACAAGCAATATGATGTCCTCATTCTTGAAGTACAGGGTGCGCGGATCCATACCCCGCGAGCTCTGACCAGACGAATCGCCGGAGTGCAATCCAGAATCGCTAGACGAATCGATGCTGCTGGTCTCCCGATCCTTGTTCCATTGCATGGCCTCGTCGACGATGCCTTGGCTATAGGTCGTTTGCGTGCCTGCTCCGTAAAATTCTCGATCGATGGCGTCGGCTGTAGATGATCGGACCCGAGGGGTATTCTGACTCTAAAGGTAGACCCATGAGACCCGTCCATCGATTCTGAAGTCGTGCTACTGTCTATCTCGAGGACCCCGCCATGCATCTTGATCAGTTCCTTGAACAGTGCTAATCCGATACCGGTCCCTTCGTGCGATCGGCTGACGGATTGAACGCGGTGGAAGCGCTCCCCAACAAGACCGAGATCGGATATTGGGATCCCGACACCTGAGTCCTTGACCGACAAGAGTACCCCGGATTGCTCGTAGGATAGTGTCACATGCACGAAGCCTCGCATCGTGTACTTGAGCGCATTGCCGATGAGATTGAACACGATCTTCTCCCAATGGTCAGGATCCACGTAGACGTTCCGCGGTGTCAAATCACACTCGACGATATATCGGAGCTTGGCTCTTTCGATGGCGCCACGGAAGAGCCCAGCTAGATCTCTCGTCACGACTCCGAGATTTGCCGGTCGGAACGTGCCCTTAAGCCTCCCGGCTTCTAATCGACTGACGTCCATAAGAGTGTATACCAAGCGTGTTAAGCGTCGCACGTTTCGGCGAGCCATCACAAGCATCTGCTTCTTCGATCCTTCCGGGGTCTCAGCAAGAAGATCGTCCAATGGTCCAGCAACCAGTGTCAACGGTGTTCGTAGTTCGTGGCCGACATTCGAGAAGAGCAAACTTTTCGCCGGATCGAGCGCGGCCAGATCGTCTACCCTTTGCCGCTCAGCCTCGTACGACCTGACTGCAGCTATCCCAGACGCGAGTTAAAGGCGGAGTACGTGTATGAAAGACTGATATTTGTCGTCGAACGGTCGCCTTATGCTCAACCCGATCACCATGACCGCCCCCGGTATCCCTTCGTCCGAATCGTTCGCTATTGGCACGATGACCGCGGCATTGGGAAGCTCGTCCCAGACCCTCACCCGGAAGTGGTCCATCAGTGCGGAGCAGTCCTCGACCAGGACCACCCGACGCGATTGTAAGGCTTCCTTGATCGGCCAATGGTCTGCTGGGCTCATATCGAGGTAGTCCGACGGCGTCGACGAGCGGATAGCCGGTGGTCCGGAGAGGGTAGAGAAGACGGACATGGTGGGGGAATTGGTGATGTTGTGCGAGAAGGGACCGGGGACGCTGGGACGACCATCCCGAACCCGGCTTGACACCGTGATGCTGATCTGGGCTGGGGCCGAAGAATGATTTTCGGGCCCACCCACAGCGCCGGCGAGCTGTAGTTGACGGTCTGACCGAGAGCATCGGTCTTGACGGGTTGAGCCGCAGTAGCGGTCTGTTTCTTCTCCTTGTCGGCTACCTTGTCAGCCGGGGCCTCTCACACACACTTACAAGAGGCAGTGTCGACATGGTAAAGTAGCGTGAATGGAACGTCCCTCGCATTTCCAGAAAGGATTTCGATCACGGCTGCGTCAAACTCCCGCATGGTCCTAGCGATGGCTTCGACATCAGTCATGAAACGCGCTGATGCACTCACATGTCCTCTCGCCCATCTGCCGAACTGTGGCCAATCGCCTCTCTGCGACAACCTTCTTCGTCATCTCGATCGTCGCATTCCACAGACCGCCGACAGATCCGTCCTCCTGCAGCACCGGCACCCACATCCAGCTGTGATACACCTCGAACGTGCCCGTGCCCTGATGCGGAAGCTCCTTGAACAGGAGCAGATCTGCGTTTCAGTCAGTCTGTCAGGATATCCCGGACGCACCATCCTCCTTGTAGACCGGCGTGCCACCGAGGGCTATTTCGGAAAGGGGTCCGATCGAGCTCCATATTTCTACGGCTGGGTCAGCTTGATCTCCTTACGCCAGATCACCAGCCCAGGCGATCGGACCTGACACGCCGAATATGTCGGGATGCTTATGGATGGTCTGGGGGAGAATGAGCGATAAATTGTAGCGAGGAGACACTCACAGCCCCATAGTCTGCATTGTAAATGAGCGTCAACTCCTTGCCCCACCATAGGCAGCACTGATGCGGGTACTGCATGACCAGACCGACTGGAAATGAGCTACGCCGTAATCGAGGACTCACCTATGGTCTTCAGACTCTGAGGTCAAAGATCCATCGATCCTCACGGTGTCCGACTCCAGTCCTTGGTCTTGGGAAGCTCATGCACATCGAGCGACCTCCCGTGCCCGTCAACACCGCCCTTGGCCGGACCCTGCAGTGTGACTGTCCCATCGCGGTTGAAGAAGATCGGTCCTTGTCCCTTGGGGGATCGAGACAGGTCAAAAGCCATGACTTCCTCGGTGGGTGTATGCCTCGATCCGTTTCGCATCCCGAATGTGGCGCCGACAGGCAACTGGGTGACGGGATCAGGCGGTGGGGCTTGCGAAGGCAGTATCGTAAAGCGTGGCAAAGGTGCTGCGTTCGCCTCCTCGATCTGCATCGGCTGGTCCCGGGTGCTGGAGCTCGGCTGAAACCGATGCTCTTGCTGTAAAGGTCTTTCCTCCCGCGATCGAACTGTGCTGGTAATGGCGACGTATGTGTGTGTCTCCATCTTCGTCCTCGTCCCTCCTCGACCATGTTGCCAGATCCCCATGCTCGTCTTTGTCAATTCCAGCATGACTCGTGTGGGCCTCACCAGCTCCACCGTCAACGTGGCCGCCATATGCTTTGCATCGGCGCCATCGGTGCGCGTACCCGTTTCGGGCGTTGAGAGTGGGTCTAAAAACGCGGACCTATCCTCATAAGGCGGGATCTCGGGCTCCCAGAAGTCTTCAGGTGCCAAGGGGTATAACGCTTCGCCTTCGCCCTTACTCGGGCCTACCCTAGGGAGCTCGACATCGCGTGAGGTGGTCCCACCTTCTGTGGCTGGAAGTGGGGTTGGGTATGATCTGCTTGCGCCATGGACATCGTTGTATTGTGCCGAGACAGACTTCACCATGCGATGCTCCCAACTTCCGTCCTCTGGCGGCTCGAGCACCGATGAGCCAATCACCAAACTCCCTCGCCCCGTCTATAGTCAAGCATTCTACCAGTCGCTCTTTCTGAACCAGGTTTTGCCATTTCGCATTTGCCCATACAGCTTCGAACGGAGGGAGGTGATTGGAGGTGGAGCGAGTGAAGGGGATTTGGTGACCCTCTGGCGGAATGCGCAGCTCATCGCCATCGGGCTGGGAAGGAAGGGGGATGGGGGCGAAAGAGGAAGAAGGCAGGGTATGGATACACCTCGAGGTAATCCCGATGTAGAGCATGATGACACCCTCACTCCAAGTACGACTACGTTTGAGTCAAACAAGAAACATGAAACCACAGTGGTTCAGTATAAGGTAACTTACCGTTTGTGCCTCGCGGGGCGGCGTGTTGGCTAAAATTAAAAGCTCCGTCACTCACCATCACACTTTCCCTTCATCAGGGGCGGTCATCTGAATCAAAAAGCAAGAGGCGACAGATTTGGCGATAGAATGCAGCTAGAGCTGATAATGCATCTTTTTCGCGACGTTCCGCTGCCCAGAGCACCCCTCGGGAATCTGGTGTCCGGTCGTCAAGGGCCGACTATAGTCTTGATCGATGAGGGTTGATCTCATCATCAGATTGTCTAACATCTACAGCGGCATCCGCTTGAAGACGACTGATAGACCATGGCCGGCGCCCTAAATACACCGTGCAAAAGGGATCAAGCGCAGGCCCTCCCGACACCGCCGACTACCCCGCAATACTCGTCATTCCTCTTCATCGGCCGCCCCTGCTGTCCTCCATTCGTCTTCACGACCGAGCGGCGCCTCTCGAAGAGCAACGTCGGATGGCTGAAGACGGCTGATATCGACGAGCTGGACTACCTGACGGAGAAGGCAGAGGAAGCAGTGAGGAGTCGACCGGGAGACGAGGGGAACGCCGCAGCGGTATTCATACCGGAGAACGGCGTCGTGGACCTCATCATATCTGAGGACGAGGATTCAATGCCTAGAAAGAAGAGGAAGGATGATCGCAAAGGTCAGAAGGGGCGAGAATCCCCATTCTTGGGACGTGGAAAGAGGGACACGACTGGTTGGACTGAGGCGGACGAAACAGCACTCTTGGCTCGGACAGGTCGGTGACTCACATCTGAAGTCAGCCTTTGCTCATTGGAGGCTCCGTGTTCAGCTCAGATACAGCGAAAACCGAGACTGGGCGGGAGTCGTGAGGATGGTCGATCCAGCGAGTCCGGGTCCAAACAACACGACCAAGGTCAGTAAAGTGGCTCATTGTACGGCTTTTGGTCGCATGGCGGGAGGCTGACGAGACGGTTAGGTGTGCAAGCGAGATAGTCACAAGTCAAGCTGAAGAGGAGCTCGCCGAGGTCTTGGAACGGTCCCAATTCCCCATGCATATCCGACACATCCATAAGCTATTACAACATATCCAAGATCGGTCAGCCATCCTGAAGGACACGTCAAGATTGAGTGAGGGACGCGTTAGCTCTACGGGTCAACGACGAGAACCTTTTCCGACGATCCCAATCTCGCTTCCTCGATCGAGGCTGATGCTCTTGAAGACTCTGTTCCCTGCGCCTTGCGCGAGGCTTTCACCGGGTTTGGGGCATTGAAGACCTTCGCCGTCGTCATTTCACGCTCACACTGCAAAGGAAGACTCTCACCTCCTCCAACTTTTCGACTGGTCTGACTTCAGCTTATGATTTCGGATACGGTTGGGAGCTCACGCGTTCGACCCCTCGTTTCCACGGCGAAGAGGTACCACGAGGCGGTCTCAACGAGGTCCCAGCATATGAATGGGAGATACGTCCCTTGGTAAGGTCAGCTGGCCTCTCTCTGGGAGGGCTGGGGATACTCACACCAACCGATCTATTTGTCACTTATGGTCAGCTCGCATTTCTCCTCCTGAGACCGCGTTGCGGAACATACCTTCTTCAAGGCCTGTGATCAACTCATGTCAGCCAAGTCATGGGGTCCACACCTGCTTCCACTTACCAACTGGGATCGCGAAATAGTTCGGTAATACTACACGAGCACATCGGCTGGAAAGTCACATCGACCAGGGATTCTGACTGACTAGCCAGATTGAATGTCAAGACCATACAACCAAGTCCTGTCGCTCTCTGCTCCATCGACGTACTTCACTCGGGTAGATCGGCAAGGGTGGTTGATAGCCCCACGAATATACCGCTCCGAAGATCACCAAGAATGCGATCGCTCCTCTCGAAGCGGCGTGATTCACCTTACCACGAAAATCGTCGATGCCAACGTGACTTTTCGCGCTGCAAATCATGGCACAGGCGAGGACGATCGCACAGCCGAAAGAGCCGAGAATGAGTACCTTGCGACGGCCCAGGCGGTCAATATCCCATGTTCCTGCCAGAGCTCCGGCAATCCATGCGACGGACGCTACGAGACTATAACAGCAGAGAGGCTCACGTCATCACAAGCTGAGACCGGACACTGGTCACGCCGACTGAGGTGTGTCAGCTCGATGCGCAAAGAATGCTCCGAAACCGTCTACCTTGCTTGTACAAAGCTGGAAGCTGAGGCTTCAGGTGAGCAGATGCAAAACGTCCCAGCGTCACTCACAAAAGGTGAACTACAGTCCGGTTGCAAGGTGAGCTTGATACTAGCGACCGGATTACTCACAGTCCATTTCCGCTTAGCTGAAGCCATGCTCGCAAGCGTCATCCGCTTTTCTCGCGGGATCACTAACCTGTCCAAAGATGCCCATCATCAATGCCCCATCGTCGCCAAATCAGTACCACCGACGCGTCCTATGGAATTGAGACCGACCCAGCATGAATCGATATCGAGCTGCTCTGTTTCTGACAAGCCCCCGATATCCCCATCTCTTCGGCTTGGTGTTCAGCGAAGCCTTCATCTGGAACACCTCCATCTCTACCACAGGGGTGAGGAAGCCATTCCCATGATACTTTTCGAGCACTCGTTGAGCGCGCTCCGGATAGCCATGGGCGTACAACCTGCGACACCGGAGCTTCAGCTTATAAGAGGATTCAAAGTCGGGCTTGGGCCTACCAACGGGGTGACTCTGGAAGAAAGAAGATCGTCGTAGCCAGAATCGCGCTTAGATATCAGGCTGCGCTTCGGGTACATTGGGCTCACGGGAACAGTAGCTGACTATTCATGAAGTCTCGGTCATTCGAGGCGAGAAATGAAACAGGCAACACGCACATAGTCATTGGTATCCGCCATGCCCAGTCGGTATTCATCTGTGAGGCCGGCATCATCCATGGGTACGCTCCACGCGGACTCCTCACTCACCTTGCATGTGCCGATCGTGATGCCGTAGGCGAAGCATGCGCCAACGACCAAGAGGAAGTAAGTGGAAAGGCCGTACGAGACTCAATATCGACTCACCCCAGCAGCTGATAATGGTGACAGTCCAGGTGAGTACGTCCCAACGAGCGGCCTTGTGGTGCACTTACACGTTGAAAAGACCTACAGTCCGGAATCGGCACCGGTCAGCCGAACGCATCGATGTGCAGTTTGGGACCGACTCACCAGCCAGTCTCCCTCTGCCTTGCTGCGGAGCGAGCTCGACGATGTATGACGGTGCAGCTGGTCCGCACCCATCGTCTTCAGCCTTTCTCTCGTTGATCAACGAGAAATACTGACCAGGCTGCATCATTCCGACCCCTGCGCCGAGGATGAAGCGTCCCGCCAGCAACATCCCGATGTTTCTTGCGAAGGCGACCAACGCAGTACCCAAGATGAAAATGAGAGAACCTTTCTTGCGCAAATCAGCGCCTCGAGTCGATGCGAGATGGTCAACGCGCAAATGAACATCCCTCCGCGCCGACCAAAGTGATCAGACTGTATCCTCAGCGAACAGCTGGCAAGGGAAGCGGGTCGCGAACGAGGATGGGTCCGAGCCAGAAGGTGGCGGACGCTGCTATCGGCCATATGGAGAACACGAGCCCGGTCGAGACCTATCAAACGAATGTGAATACATCTTTGTGCTAAAGGCAGGAAGTGCTGACACCAAGACCGTCCAGAATGACTATCAAGGGTCAGCTTGAGGTCCCTCCTGTCTTCACATGTAGCTCACAGAAAGCTTGATAAGTCGGGAGAGCGCTGTGCGATATCAGCATGTGCATCCCTACGGTGGCAAAGAAGGCGATCTCACTTGATGGCGGTTATGGCAGCTATCCCATAGCTTACCCTCAAATCAGCCTACATTGAGTGTACGACGCACTAAATACCCAGCCATGAAGGTCGCGAGGAATGCCACGGACCACATGCCGTAGAGCTTGATCATCCCCGTGGAAAGCAAGTCGACATCTGGACGAGATCAGCTTGTTATGCTCAACCGCCAGGACGAAGGCGCACGGGAACTCAATTGGTAGCGGAGGGTCGAGGGTGGAGAAAGGGATGAGGGTGGAGAAAGGGATGATGGTGCCGAGCTTGTCTTGTACGGGGTCTCGCATCTCGGTCAGTTGCTTGACGTCCATACGCCTTCAGCTGATTTGTAGATACGTGCGAGATGATCAGAGAGGGTCAGTAGCTAGCCCTACCAGGGACTTAGGATTTCAGTGATAGGGGACGTCGCGAAGCCTTGAAAGAAAGCCTTCACAGTCCACAAGGGATAATCCAAGTAACGTACACCTTGACGGTCCTTTGTCCTAGTATGGCGAATGCTCGGACTGGATGAAAGGAGATACCTACAGGTGTGAGTTCGACAGACGTCTGGTGTGTTGTTGAACTACTATCTGCTTGCTCCGTTGTTTCTTGCTCATGCTCAAAGGAGGGTCAGCATGGATGACAGCGAGCTCCAGTACCGTGTGCTTGCGGGAATCACTCCGAAGGAGGGAAACCTGATTACATCCCGAGAGAAACCTTCTACCTCTTACGAAATCATTATCCTGCCCACGCCTGATCCACCTACATACCGCATCCCCGTGTATATCAAGCTCACTCCTTTTGCCATTGCGTCCGCAGCTGTCCAACGGCTGCCATCGTACCGAAAACAGCGGTATAGAGCGGGTTGCTCCAGAGACCACCGATCGTCGACCAGTGCATGGTCAGCGGCGCGTAGCCCCTTTGTCCACGATGTCAGCCAGGATCAATCACCGGAAGTACACCAAGTGCCCACGAATTGACCACGACCGCATTCCTCCAGTTCGACCAATCCTTCCTCAGAGTCTTCACCTCCTCGGTCTGGATCTCGGACGAAGTCGCGGCCTTCTCGACCGGAGCGCTCGAGGACTCCTGCAGCTCGTAACCTTCGGCTTCGGTGGGGTCGACGTTTGGCTTGGCGGCGCGGAGAGCGCGAGTGCGGGTATTGAGGGAGGTATACGTGTTACGGAGCTTGTAGATCTCGAGCATGACGTATAGCCTGGGAGCGTTGCCGTCAGCGTTACAACTGCCAAGAAGGATGAGGGAGCACTTACGCCCAGAACCTGACGCTAAACAGCTGGGCAATCCCCATACCGCGCAAGGTGAGGGGAAGGACACCCTTGCTACCCAACCAGGCGGTGTGCTCGAGCGGGTAGTAGCACAATAGGGCGACGAGCTGGAGTGTCGGTAGAGCCTTGGGACTATTGAGGTAGGTAGGGATGCGCGTGACGTTTAAGAGAGATGCGAGGGACGCGAGAGGTCGTGGGTGGAGGGCGAATAGGTACTGGATGACCGGCAGGAGACCTGGGCGAGTGGTCAGCTCAATCTCATGGACGGCCGCGTTTACACATACGACACGGAACAAGAGGTAAGGAGCTTCACTCACCAAAAGCCCGCATGATCACCCTCGCATCGCCGATACTAACAGCCGCCTTCCCCCATCCTTCCGCGAGGCTCAACAATCCAGCTCCAGCAGGGCCTTTCGTGTTCATACGCGGATGAGCAGCGTGGAACTTCGCAAGACCGAGGAGGAAAGCGATGACAAGGGGCGAAGAGTATTGGGCGAGCATGAGAGAGGCATCGAGCCCGGGGATGGTTTGGGTTAGCTTGGTGAGTCGGGCAAGGAGGACTTTAGGGGAGTTGAAAGGCGTGGCGAGCTTCGACATGGTGTTAGGATCAATCTATGTCAGAGAATGGAGATATCTCTGCTGTGGAATCCCGCCGACATTAGCGGAATCAGCTGAACGCGACCTTGTACCCATTGACCGGCTAACATTTTTAACCGGAAGGCAGACGAAAGATGCCACGTTCGGATATACTTTGATCTCCGTCAGGTATCTTTGATTAGTCAGAGCGTTTCCTGAATCTTGTCTTTGCACGAAGCAGATCGTTTTGTCCATCAACATGACTCGTACCAGGTTCTTCACTCATCGGTCCATGCTGACGGCACGGGCCACTCCCGCGGCTTCAACCCTGCTGCCCCGACCGGTGCCGCACAGCATGAGGTCTCTTTCCAGCAGCAGTCGATCTCGATTTGCCGCTTCATCACCACCTCTCGCAGTCTTCCCATCCAATCGGAGAACAAATCTAAAACGACCGATTGCTGCTGGACCTTCCAACTGGCAACAGAGTGAGTGATTCCGCCGTATGGCTAGTTCACTTGCCTGATATAAGCAGAACGCACCATGTTCATCCAGACCGAGACTACACCCAATGACAATTCGCTCAAATTCATCCCCGGAGTCACGGTCTCGACAAGTGGTACCCACGAGTTCCTGGATCTCCGTTCCGCCCTCTCCTCACCCCTCGCCACCCGCCTCCTGACCGTTGATGGCCTGATCGCTGTTCTGTTCGGCCCCGACTTCGTCACCTGTTCCGTAGACGAGCCTTCGCAATGGTCAATCCTCAAACCCGAGATCTTCGCCATCTTGATGGAACACTTCTCATCCGGGGCACCATTGTTCAAGGAGGGACAAGGGGAGGATGGCGCGGAAGATACCCGGGTATTGGATACCGACTCTGAAGTGGTGGGGATGATCAAGGAGTTGCTGGATACGAGAGTCCGACCGGCGATACAGGAAGACGGAGGGGACATTGAATATCGAGGATACGAGGAGACGGGGGGATTGGTGAAGCTCAAGCTCAAGGGGAGTTGCAGAGGGTGCAGCTCGAGCAGTGTGACCTTGAAGAACGGGATTGAGAGGATGTTGATGCATTACGTCCCGGAGGTGAAGGGGGTGGAGCAGGTGAGTCTGCCAGCTTTCACCTAGGGCAACGCTGACCGGCTGCAGGTACTTGACGAGGAGGAAATGATCTCACTAGACGAGTTTGCGAAGCTTGAAGCGAGGCTGGAGAAGAAGGCTCAGGCGGAGAAGAAGGCTGAGTGAGTCGAAGCAACCTCAGGGAATCGCAGGACTGATATGGTTGATCATAGCATCAGTCAGTACATGTCACATTAGATCTATAGGTTTGCATGGGATAGCGTAGCAAAGCTTTATCATCCTGGTCATCTCTTCCTCCGCGACCTTCTCCTGGCTCTCCTCCATCAGCCCTTCTATCGGTGCCTCTAAATTCGTTTCCGCCTCCGAAGAAGGCTAGAAAGCTGATTTATCCTGACGAGACCCTGCAGGTCTCGATCACGGATTCCCACTATTCACCGCTTATGCGATCGAGTGTCTCAGTTAGTCGCTTCGGCATGACCACCCAAACATCATCTTCCACATTCCTCCTGCTTCACTCATTCTCCTGGCTCTCGATCTCGCTCTCATCTCCTTCCTTGCATTTCTTCTCGTCCACCCCCCTAAAGCGCATCCAAGTCAGTTCGACATGCAATCGCCAGCCGTGGGTGATGCAAGCCCTGACTTGCTTCACCTTGACCTCATTGCACCTCCGAGCTCATCATCGAGTGACTCCCACGAACAGCATGGATCGCGACCGAGAACCTGAGTGCGAGTGCAGTGGTACCTGCATTTGGTACATCATTCAACAGCCTGGCCCGACGGTACATGAATACAAGGTACCATCCTCAATCTTCTCGCTCTGATTCAAAGAACAGGATCCTAAGCTCCTTTGTGGGCAGCCACTGCCGCCGGACGCTTGCCCGATGACCTGGAGCAACTCAAGGTCCTGGTGGGACAGATTCTGGGATGTACTGGGGAATCACCCGACCCGATATAGTGAGTCAGACCGCGAGATGGATGATCACCTGAAGCCTGCTGTAGCGGTCAATGTGCACGTAAGTGGATCATCAACGCTATGAAGTATCGCCTTCGCCAAGGTCCAGCTTACTCTGCAGTCGTTTGTCTCCTGCATGCACATGGTCTGCTGATGACGTCCAGCTATTGGCGCTCATCGATTTCGCGGACGATTCTGCCGAGGGAGATGTCTTTCGACCATCGTCCTTCCAGCTTTCGGTCCTACCCTGGAGGCTATCAGGTCAGGTGATCTTACCGCTGTCATTGCCGCAGAGATGCCCATATCCTGGCCATTTGTCGGATTTTCGGATACCGATCGCATGTGTCCAATGGACAACGACAAGACGACTGTCTGGGATGCTTGGACGAGATACTTGGTGAGGTGGTTGCTGGGCGAGTCGGAGATCTGGCGCAGCTGGAATTACGGAAACATGGCTCCGTGAGGTCGAATACTCAAAACGCGCTGATATCAATAGTCCCCAGCCGCCCTTAGGCATAGAGTCAGTGTCGGATCGGTGGCGCCTTCGAACCAGCTTGACTCGTACTCCGCAGACACCGTCCAGGGGAGCCCGAATCGTCTTGATTCATCCATCTCCATATCTTTCTACAGAGCCCCGCAATCGATGCTCAAGCCATTTTCGCGTGGCGGCACCTTACACTCCGATGTCTTGACCTCCGACACATCTCGACCATACACCATCACCCCCATCGAATCTGGTGGCCACCTCCTTCTGTCCAACCCGTTAGACTTCGCCTCTCGTGAAGGCGGAGGCGGACGCAGTACTCTCATAGGCTATCGCGCGGCACCCAATCCACCAATAATTCGTTCAGACAATGGAGGCGAATACACAAGTAATGCGTTCGAGAAGTACTTGACCGACCTTGGGATCGATCACCAAACCACTGTGCCATACACATCCCACCAGAATGGAGTGGCAGAGCGAACAAACCGGACCATTGTTGAGCGAACCATTGCGCTTATGCACTCCGAGCGACTTCCGACAGGACTCTGGGCAGAAGTAATGGATACAGTGGTCTACCTCAAGAACCGCTCGCCATCTCGAGCGCTCAAACGATCCACTCCGTTCGAGGCACTCACAGGCGAACGACCAAATTTGTCCCACCTTCGAGTAGTAGGATGTGCTGCTTGGAGCTTAATCATGAAAGGCAAAAGGGACGGCAAGCTCGCCCCGCGCGCTCGACTTTGCTGTTTCCTTGGGTACTCAAACACTCAGAAGGCTTACAAACTTTGGGATCCCATCGAGCGAACGGTGGTGATATCGAGAGATGTCACTTTTGATGAAACAATCTCACCATCTCGACTCGAACGCCCAGCCACGCCTTTGTCTGATCTCAAAAGCAAGCTTCACTTCGATCGAGCGTATAAACTGCCTTCACCGCTGAATGATTCGATCCCATCGACCGATGCCGATGTATTCGAAACAGTGGGAGATGCACCTCATGCGGTTGAAGCAGTGGGAGCAGAGGACCCAGTGGGAGCTCAAGAGGCAGAGAGGCATGAGACAGGAGAAGAGATCGACCGAGGTCAACAAGACCAACCCCAGTATCGAGGCTGGGAATACGAGCTCGATCCACGATACGCACGATCCCCTGCCCCTACACCCGAGCCTGAACCTGAAGACGAGGGAGTACCTGAGAGAGCAGGACACTTTGTCACTCGATCGGGTCGACAATGGGGATTGATCTCGACCGCCACAAACAATTATGAGGCGGAACTTGACGATTACCTCGGACGACCTGGCAAGGATGAATACCATCCATCGGACGCTCGGATCCCACTCTGGTCTGGCAACTTCTCACCTCACTCGCTCGCTGCCCTTGCATCCCAAACAGTGGGGAGTGTAGAGCCTCGCTCATGGAGAGAAGCAGTTGCCTCGGTCGATGCGAAGCAATGGCAAGCTGCTGCACATGATGAGATGACTTCACTCATCAAAGCTAGTGTGTTTTGCCCAGTCCCTCGCTCAGCTGCCCGAGGTCGAGTTGTTTCCAGCAAATGGGTCTTCAAGGTCAAAAGGCAATCAGATGGGTCGATTGAACGATACAAGGCTCGCCTGGTTGCTCGAGGTTTCAGCCAGAAACCGGGCATTGATTACGATGAGACGTTCGCTCCTGTCGCTAAGTTCCAGTCCATTCGACTTCTGCTCGCCCTTGCAGTAATGCACGACCTCGAACTACACCAGATGGATGTCAAGACTGCTTTCCTCTATTTTCGAGCGAGGCAAGGGCATGGTCTGGCAACTGAACAAGGCACTGTATGGGCTGAAGCAATCACCTCGTGCATGGTACAAAGAACTCGATGCTGCGCTCAAGTCCCAGGGTTTCACACGAACGATATCCGATCACTCGATCTATGTCCGAAACAGCTCCGAGGGCCTCATCATTGTGGGTGTCTATGTGGATGACCTCACCATAGCCGCTGCAAATGTCGATACCCTCG
>JAABUH010002655.1_pt1 | contig 16781 bp, 13 predicted proteins | sample 5559121 | NCBI WGS metagenome assembly JAABUH01 (sample SAMN10711871, study PRJNA513364) | rock metagenome | isolation source: Antarctica rocks | place: Antarctica: Victoria Land, Battleship Promontory nord | collected 2015-12-28
CGTTCAAGAACACCTTGAGGTCGTCCGTCAGGTCCACTGTTCCCTCCCCTCGTGCGGCGACGTCAGGCACCGCCATATGAGGAAAGTTTACACTTTGTGGGATATGGTAGTTTTTCGGCGTCCCTTAGTTTGGACATCAGTCCCCCATGCGCCTGCGGGCGCACCCCCGCCCATGAAAAGGGGCTCCCGCGGCAGTATGCTAGAGGTGATGGCCCCGGTACGAGGTCGGGACTCCTTGGTGCCACGAGCCCGCACATCAGTCTGATCCGAGCGATCAAAGGCACCCCCGTCTGTGACCCCCCCTGCGGGGAGCACGCATCCCAGAATCTGACGGACTGGTCGCTCCAACGGGCCATCGTCAACGCAGACAGAGGAGAAGCGATGGAGACACACCTGTTGAGCGAGGAACCGATCAGCGTGGTCCACCCGCGCTGTTGCGGCATCGATGTGCATAAGCGCGAGGTCCAGGCGTGTTTGCTGGTGTCGACACCGGGCGGGCGGGTGCGTCAGGAGCAACGCGCCTTCGCGACCACCACCGACGCCTTGCTGGCCTTGGGCGACTGGCTGGTCGCCCAAGGCTGTACGCACGTCGCGATGGAGTCGACCGGCGTGTATTGGAAACCGCTGTACAACGTGCTCGACGGGCAGGTCGAACTCCTGGTCGTCAACGCGCAACACATCACGCAGGTGCCGGGGCGCAAGACCGACGTCAAGGACGCGGCGTGGATCGCGGGACTGCTGCGCCACGGGCTGCTGCGGCCCAGGGCCCAGCTTCATCCCTGACCGCGACCAGCGCGAGGTGCGCGAGCTGACGCGCTACCGCACGAGCTTGGTGCAGGAGAAGGCGGCCGAGGTCAACCGGCTGCAGAAGACGTTGGAAGGCGCGAACATCAAGGCGGCGGGGATCGCCACCGACATCATGGGCAAGTCCGGGCGCGCGATGCTCGACTTGTTGGTAGCGGGGCAGACCGACCCGGTGGTACTCGCCCCGTGCGCGCGGGGGCGGATGAAGGAGAAGATCCCGCAACTGGAGCGGGCGCTGGCGGGGAGCTTCGGCGCGCACCAGCGCTTCCTGGTGGCGCGTCAGTTGGCGCACATCGACGTCCTGGATCGGGCCATCGAGGAGGTCAGCGCGGAGGTGGCCGCGCGCATGACCCCTTTTGAGGAGGAGATTGCCCTGCTGGACACCATCCCCGGCGTGGGGCGCGAGACGGCGGAGGCGCTGATCGCGGAAATCGGGACGGACATGCGCCAGTTCCCCTCGGCGGCGCACCTGGCGTCCTGGGCCGGGATGTGCCCCGGCAACCACGAGAGTGCGGGCAAGCGCAAAGGCGGCAAGACGCGCAAGGGCTCGCGCTGGCTGCGCGCGACCTTGGTCAACGCCGCCCACGCGGCGGGTCGGACCAAGCAGACCACCGTGGGGGCACGCTATCGCGCCTTAGTCGCCCGGCGCGGCAAGAAACGCGGCGCCGTTGCCATCGGCCATACGATCCTCCTCATCACCTACCATGTGCTCCGTGACCACGAACCGTACGACGACCTTGCCCAGCGGCCCGTGCTGCCCCGTCAGGCACCCAACCGCGATCACCTCGTGCAGCAGTTGCAGGCCCTGGGCTTCGACGTGTCCATCGCACCTAAAGCCCTAGCGGCGTGACCCCCCTTTTCATCTCAGAGTGGCATTGTAGCAATCGTGAGCGTCGCGCGGCAAATTATGCCGCAGTCTGGAGCGAGTCGCGATAGTCGGACAGATGAGTAGCCGCTCTCAGACAGTAGGGCTCTTGACAGGAGCCACATAGTGTTATATATTTCCAATATCTAATAATTAATAGTCTAGGATTAATCTATTATGGACAAAGTAGATCTTTTAGCGGGCGCGTCGCTATCCGATGATGACATTGAGGCGCTTGCCGAGGTTTTATCGCGTCTTGGGCGCATCGTCAAGACGCAATTGAAAGGGTCGCCGCTGACCATGCCGCAGATGGGGATGCTGATGGCGGTGCACCGGACGACGGCCGAGGGCGGCGGCATTCACCCGGGAGAGATTGCCGAGCGTTGCTGCCTCTCGGGTCCTGCCGTGACCGCGGCGCTCGACGATCTTGTCGAGAAGGGGTACTGCGTCCGTGCCCATACGGAGTCTGATCGCCGCAAGGTCCTGGTCCAGACGACGTCCCACGGCGATGCCGTTATGCGCGAGGCCCTCGCCGGGATCGGGCAGGGCCTGCGCTGCATGCTTCACGACTGGGACCGGCCGCGCATTCGGCAGCTCGTCACCGTGCTCTACGATCTGGACGCCGCCGCCGACGCCTATCGCGCCCAGCCAAAACCGTAACATTCGCTCCACACAACACGATAAAGAAAGAAGGAAGATCATGTCTACAAACGTTTCCCCCTCCGCCACGCCGACGGCGCCGTTTAGTCTGCGGGCGATCTTAGTCCCCTTGCTTGCCCTCATCATGGGGCTCTTTATGGTCATTCTCGATAACACCGTGGTGAACGTCGCGCTCCCGACCCTCGTCAAAGATTTTCATACCGATCTCCGTACGCTCGAGTGGGTCTTGACCGGGTATATGCTGGCGCAAGCAGCGGTGATTCCGCTCGCCGGCTGGCTCTCGGACCGCTTCGGCGCAAAGCTTATATTCTTGATCGCGGTTGGGCTCTTCACCGTCGGGTCGGCGCTCTGCGCGACGGCTCAGAGCGGGGGCATGCTCATCGCGTTCCGGATCCTGCAAGGACTTGGCGGCGGCTGTGTGATGCCGATCGCGATGGCCTACACGTTCCGGCTCAGTCCGCCCGACAAGCGCGGTCAAGTGATGGGCACAATGGGTATCCCGATCCTCCTCGCTCCGGCGCTCGGGCCGACCTTGTCCGGCTGGCTTGTCCAGTATGCGGATTGGCGCTGGATCTTCCTGATCAACCTGCCGATCGGCATTATCGCGCTCATCATTGGTCTGCGCAGTCTTCCCACGGTGGAGCGGCACGCGGTCGCGCCCCTCGATCTCCCCGGCTTTATCCTTGCGCCTCTGGCCTTCGCCGCCGTCTCGTTCGGCGTGAGCGAAGGGTCGATCAGCTGGACGTCGGCGACGACGCTTGGCGGTTTGGCCGTGGGCCTTGTATCGCTCGCGCTCTTCATCGTCGTTGAACTGCGGTCCGCGAACCCGCTTCTCGATCTGCGCGTCTTCAAATCCCGCGCCTTTAATCTCGCGATCGTGACGCAGTGGACCGGGCAAGCCGCGCTCTTCGGCGGCATCTTCCTGCTCCCGCTCTTCTTGCAAAACGTACGCGGCTATGGAGCGTTTGAGACGGGGCTGATCTTGCTCGCACAGGCGATTGCCGCCGTAATCTTCATGCCTATTGGCGGGCGACTCTTCGACAAAATCGGCGCGCGACCGCCCGTCGTTCTCGGTCTAACTCTTGTCGCCATCTCAAGCTACATATTAACGCACCTGAGCGTGAGGACGACGAGCCTCGATCTTGTCGCGCCGCTCGCGATGCGCGGCGCCGGCATGGGCTTCATGATGATGTCCTTGAACGCCCACCTTCTGAACGCCGCTCCGAAGGAGCTCATCAGTCGCGTGACATCGCTCACCGGCGCTCTCCAGCAGGTGGTGAGCTCGCTTGCGATCGCGGGGCTCGCGACAATCTTAACGTCGCGCGGCGCGACCTACGTTGCCGGCGCGATCGCGGCCCTGCCGCACGCAGCGACCCCGGCGTCGGGAGCACGCCTCTCGCCACCCGTGGCGGCACAGATCGCCGCGCGCGTCCATGCTGCGGCGCTGACCGGGTACGCACACGCATTCAATGATACGTTTATCGTCGCCACACTTCTTGCTCTCGGCGGCGCGCTCCTCGGTCTCACCCTGCAGCGCAACCACGATGCCCAAGCGGCGACGGCGCCGGACGCGGGCCGCACGGCCGCGGGTAGGGCAGAGATGCTGGCGGGCTAGGCGGTCGCGCTGCGCGGCGTGGCGCCCCACAATGCGCCGCCATATAGATGAGAGAGCGCCGCTATAGTGAGAGTGACAGGTCGGGTAGAAGAGGAGAGGAATGGATATGGCGACGCGGGCGCAAGGAACGTTTGAGGTGCAGATAACTCCAGAGGCACCGGCCGCTGAAATGAAGGGGGCAACCGTGGGCAGAATGTCCCTCTCCAAAAGGTTCCACGGCGATCTCGACGCGACTGGCGCGGGGCAGATGCTCGCCGTGGGCACGGATGTCGACGGATCGGCCGGGTACGTCGTGATGGAGCAGGTGACGGGGACGCTGCATGGTCGTCGCGGCACCTTCGCCCTGCAGCACACCGGCACTATGACGCGCGGAACTCCCCAGCTACGCGTAACAATCGTCCCCGATTCCGGCACAGAGCAACTAGTTGGACTCGCCGGCATAATGACGATCGATATCGTCGACGGACAACACGCGTACGATGTGGACTATACGCTCCCTCAGTCCCAGGAATAACCCGTCGCGCTCTGCCGACCTCCATGGGAGATTTCTCCTCTATACAGGAATAGTCAAAGAAGGTCTAGAGCCACATGGAATTGGGAGTGGCTAGACAACAGGTGCTGCTAAGCTAATACTACAACGTTAGATCTACCTGCGACTGACGTCGCAGGTAGATCTAACGTTGTAGTACTAAGTGGTCCATTTCACAATCTCTTGTAGGGATACCGGTCGCATCCGCTTGATCCAGTTGGGGCTAACGGCTGGTGCCTAACCCTACGACTAATAGTGAAATGGACTACTAAGGTGGAACGATTAAGGAAACGAAGAGGAGAAATCAATGCGCGCGATCGTCGTCGAACACCCGGGCGGGCCGGATGTCTTACGGATGGGCGAGGCGCCGGACCCGGTCCCGGGGCCGGGTGAGCTGCTGGCGCGCGTCCACGCCACCGCCCTCAATCGGCTGGACCTCTTGCAGCGCGAGGGGCGCTATCCCTTGCCGCCCGGCGCGCCCGAGACGCTCGGCGTGGAGATGGCCGGCGAGGTCACCGGCTGGGGCGACGGCGTGACGGGCTTCTCGCGCGGCGACCGCGTGTGCGCGCTCCTGCTCGGCGGCGGCTACGCCGAGTTGGCGACGGTCCCGGCCGCCATGGCCATCCCGATCCCCGCGACCCTCTCCTACGAAGAGGCCGCCGCCATCCCCGAGGTCTTCCTGACGGCCTACCTCAACCTGTTCGACCTCGGCGGCCTGCGCGCGGGCGACTACGCGCTGGTCCACGGCGGGGCCAGCGGTGTCGGCACCGCCGCCATCGGGCTGGCGCGCGCGGCCGGCGCCCACGCCATCGTGACGGTCGGCTCGGACGAGAAGGCGGCGCGCTGCCGCGAGCTTGGGGCGATCGCGGCCATCAACTACAAGGAGGGTCCCTTCGAGCGGGGTGTCAAGGAGGCCACGGGCGGGCGCGGCGTCGACGTGATCCTCGACATGGTCGGGGCGCCGTACTGGGAACAGAACCTGGCCTGCCTCGTCACCGGCGGCCGCCTTATCCTCGTCGCCCAGCAAGGCGGCGGCACGCTAGAGATCGAGCTCGGCGCCATCCAGCGCAAGCGGCTGCGCGTGATCGGGACAGGGCTACGCCCCCTGCCGCTCGACGAGAAGGTCGCGCTCGTCGAGCGGTTCAAGGATTTCGCGCTCGCCCGCTTCGCCGACGGCCGCCTCGCCCCCGTCGTCGATCGCGTCTACCCCCTGGAGGACGCCCCCGAGGCGCACCGCTACATGGCGTCTAACGCCAACGTCGGCAAGATCGTGCTGCGCGTGGCCTAATCAGGGGCCGCTACCTTCACCGTGTCCACTGCTGGCGCTACTGGCACGACCGGCAGGCTCGCGGCGGCAAGGTGCTGTTTCACAGCACGTATACCAACCCGCGCTTGGTGTGAGGCGTGCCGGCGGGTTTCGTGTCGTTGGCGCGGCTACGCGGTCGGCGTCGGGACGGCCGGCTCGTCGTGGAAGCCGAGCCGGCGCGCCGCCGTGATGCGCGCGAGCCTGCGCCCCGTGTCGTCTCCCCGCCGGCTGATGGCGTCAACGCGGCAGACTAAGCCAAATGAGCTGGGCTCTCCCGATGACTTGATACCGCTGGCAAATTCCCCGAAGGACTAAAACGGACGAATAAGCGCCAATTCATCGCCCTCCTGTAAATTCTAGCGAAGAAGTCAGCATGGATTATAGCGGCGGAGCAACACATCACCTAGACTGCGTGCCCGCCATTTTACGCGTGCAGGCGGCTCTTTCCCCCTTGTGTGGAGGGCCTGAAACTCGCTGCCTTCCCCGCTAGAAAAATGCTGAATCCTCCGATGGAATTTACACCCTCCTTCCACGTCGCTTATAGCCCTCGCAGGAGTCTTGGCCCAAATAAGCAGGGGGCTGCCAGAATTTGCCAGCGGTATCAAGTCGCGGGGAGAGCCGTGATTGGTGACGTATTCGTCCTGTTCCCGTTGGCAAGATTTCGGCGGCCAAAGCAGGCATTCCACGCGTGGACTCGGCTCTTTTCGGCTCATTTTCTTGCCAAGGCAAACAGGACGCATGTGTCATTGAAGTTGTGACGAGGCGTGCATCTGCATAACGACACGCCCGCTATTCTCCCCGACGATACTCCGTTGAAGCAACGACTACCGGGGCCGCCCTTACTGACTAGTAAGCTGATAGATTAGATCCTGAACAGCGCGCTGGAACGCCGGATTCTGGACAAACTCTTTGTAAAGCTGCGTATCGTCCTTGACCAGGCCCTGCATCACCTTGCTCAAGGCCTGGTCGTGCGTTAGGCGCGCCGTCTGCGGCGTGTTCTCTTTGGCATTCTGGTATGCCGTATCTGCCGCCACTTTCGGCGCCACGTCATCCGTAAAACGCTTTGCAATGCGGTCGGCGTCAGTGAACAGCGCGCCGAACTGTTCGTTGAACATCTTGAGGATGTTGCTCAAGCGGTCGAGCTCAGCGTCTGGTGTATGGCCACCGGCCTCGGTCGGCACCGGCAGGACTTCCGCGTCCTCGTCGTCCAGGGTGATGCGTCGGACGGCCTTGGCCTCCGCGCGATATGTGTCCATGTCGATCGCCTCTAGGATGCCGCGCGCGAGGTCTTCCTCCTTAGGCGCCGGGAGTTTCGGGATGAGCAGGTTGAGCAGGATAGAGAGCGTCTCCCATTCGGCCTTGCTATAAGGAAGGATCGACGCGAGGAAATCGTAGGCGCGGCAAAAGCCCTTCGCTTTGCTCTTGAAGTCAACCTGGCCGTCTTCGTCGAGACGGTCTTTGTACGCGGCGACGCAGACGTCGAGGATCGGGTCAAGCTGCTCACGGCCCGCGCCGCCGAGAAACAGGTCCACCACCGTCGCGACCTGCTCTGACGTGTAGACCTCGGCCGCATCCAGCGCCGCTTTGAGGTCGTGCAGTTTGTTGGGGTCTGTCTCGTCGGCGAGCACGGTGGTGCGGTAGTAGCTCTGGAACGCCTGCGTGATGGCAGCGGTGTTGTTCTGAAAGTCCAGCACGAAGCTGTCGTACTTTTGGGGGTGGGCACGGTTGAGGCGCGAGAGCGTCTGGACGGCCTTGACGCCTGCGAGCAGCTTGTCCACGTACATCGTGTGCAGGAGCGGTTCGTCGTACCCCGTCTGAAACTTGTCGGCGCAGACGAGGAATCGGTACGGGTCTTCGTGGATCTTCTCAGGGATGTCGGCGCTGGGAAAGCCGTTGAGCGACGCCTCGCTGACCTTCACGCCGTCATCGTCATGCTCGCCGGAGAACGCCACGATGGCGCGATACGGGCTCTTACGCTCGTGGAGATAGGCCGTAAAGGCATGGAAGTACTGGATAGCGCGGTCGATGCCGCTCGTCACGACCATCGCGCGCGCGTGGCCACCGATCTTCGCGGTCGCCATCACCTGCTCGTGAAAGTGGTCGATCATGATCTCGGCCTTCTTCCGGATCGCTTTGTCGTCGCTCTCCACATAGAGCCGCAGCTTCTTCGTGGCCTTTTTCCGGTCGAACTCCGGATCGCCCTCAATCTTCTTAATCAAGTTGTAGTAGCTCGCGACCGGCGTGTAGGAGCGAAGCACGTCAAGGATGAAGCCTTCGTCGATGGCCTGCTTCATGGTGTAGCTATGGAATGGGCGGTGCTTGACCTTGCCCTCCGCGTCGGGCAGCTGTGGCGCGCCAAACATCTCCAGCGTCTTGTTCTTGGGCGTGGCCGTGAAGGCGATGTAGCTCGCGTTGGTCAGAAGCTTGTGCGCCGCCATGCGCGCCGCCAGCGCCTCGTTCACCTTGTCCTCGGGGTCGGGTTCCGTGTCGACATCCTCAGCGCCGTCGCCGAGCGCCGCGCTCATCGCGGCCGACGTCTTGCCGCCCTGACTGGAATGAGCCTCGTCGATGAGGATGGCGAAGGTCTTGCCGTGCTCATCGTCGATCGCGTCCAGAATGAAGGGGAACTTCTGCACCGTCGTGATGATGATTTTCTTGCCAGAGGCGAGGAAGGCGCGCAGGTCGCTGGAGTGCGTGGCGTGCCCGACGGTCGCGCCCACCTGCATGAACTGCTTGATCGTGGCTTGGATCTGCCGGTCGAGCAGGCGGCGGTCGGTCACGACGATGATCGAGTCGAAGACCTCTTTGTCGTCGTGCCGCAGACCGATCAGTTGGTGTGCCAACCAGGCGATGGAGTTCGACTTGCCGCTGCCGGCGGAGTGTTGAATCAAGTAGCGTTTGCCATCTCCGTGGTCGCGCACGTCGGCCAACACCGTTCGTACGACGTCGAGTTGGTGGTACCGCGGCCACACCTGTCGCCGCTTCGCCTTGCCGGTACGGGGGTCTTTCTCCACGACGATCTGAGCGTAGTTCTCCAGGATGTTGGTCAGGCCGACGGGTGTCAGAATCTCTTGCCAGAGGTAGGCGGTCTTGAGGCCGTTGGGGTTGGGCGGGTTGCCGGCGCCGTCGTTGTATCCCTTGTTGAAAGGCAGGAACCACGAGTGCTTGCCCGCGAGTTCGGTGCACATGCGCACCTCACTATCATCCACGGCGAAATGCACCACGCAGCGGCCGAACGTGAATAGCTTCTCGCGGGGGTCGCGGTCACGCTCGTACTGCTCCACGGCATCGTCGACCGTCTGCTTGGTCAGACTGTTCTTTAGTTCGAAGGTGGCGATAGGCAAGCCGTTGATGAAGAGGCAGAGGTCGAGCGCGCGGCGGGTTTCGTCCCGGCTGTAGGCAAGCTGCCGGGTGAGGGAAAAGCGGTTCTGGGCATGGCGCTGGACGGCCGTCGCGTTGCCGGGCGACGGCGTGCCGTAGAAGAGGATAAGGTGCACCGGTCCATGGTCGACGCCCGTACGCAGCACGTCGATGACGCCGCGCCGGCCAATCTCGTCGGAGAGGCGCGTGAGGAATTTGAGGCGCCCGGCATCCTTGGGATCGTCCGACCACGCGAGCTTGGCGAACGCGGCCGGCTGCGTAGCGCGCACGAAGGCGACGAGCTGCGTCACATCGAGCGCCTGGGCGCGGTCGTAGTCCGCCGGGCTGCCCGCGATGTAGCCGGCACTGCTATATGGCGCAGGTGCTTCGGCAAGCCTGTGTGGGGCGACTGCTAGACCATCCGTGCCGGTCATCGCCCGCATGATGAGCGTTTCAAGCCCCTTCTCGGTGATGTCGGTGGTCATACGGCGACCTCCTCGTCCTCGAAGGCAAGCTCATTGTCCAGCTCCGCGTCATCCAGGTCGACGGCAGGAACATTTTCATCGGCCAACCGCGCTGCTACCGCGCGGACGTCGAGCTTGCCGGTCACGACATCGGAGACGAGACGGGTACGAAATTCGCGAAGGAGGCCGATTTCACGTTCGAGGCGGGCAATAGCAGTGTCTATAGGCTGTGTAGCAGTTGTAATGTACGTGACGATACGGTCTTGCTCGGAAACGGTAGGCATTGAGACCCATAGATTTTTCAATACTCCTTGCCCAATATTTTGCATGGAACTGCTTGCGCCATTCGTGCTACTCTCAATTTGTGTACGAGAAGGCTTCGCGCGGAGTATGAAGACTAGAAATTTTGCATTGAAGTAATCACCCTTTGCTCTAAAGCGGAATAACTTGTCGCAGAGAATTCGCTGCGCAGGGGGATTCTCTGCGACCGCAGCAAGGCCTAACAACTCCCTTGTGTTTGCACGACTTACCAAAATGTCGCCATTGCAAATCGCGAGTCTGGGATCAGGTCGGATTGAGTCAGGCAGCTTCTTGTTCTGCTCTGGGGCAAATACGTCCTTGTTGACGCACCCAACCTTGAGCACACCCCATTCATTCTCACCAGCGGGTTGAGAATCACATTGTGGGGACCAGCCTTGCTCGACCGGTGAGATACAGTACTTTAACCTGCGCACCTCCCAATGCTCTGGAACATCGCCAAGCCAGGGGATGCCGGAAGGCTTGAGTGGTACATGCGGATCGAGTCCGCGCGTCACGGCCTGCTGGATGATAGCCTGCTTCTGCTCGTTGAGCAGCGCGATCGCCTTCCGCTTTGCCCGGATTGCACGCTCCAGCCGTCCATTCGCCCAGTCCAGAAACCGTACGATGGACGCTTGCTCATCAGGTGGCGGCAGTAGCGCCTCGATGCGACCTAAATCGTCCGAGTAAAGCCGAAGACGACTCTCAACAACACCCGTTGATACTGACTTGATCCGCTGCTTATACACTGGCGAGCGCAGCAGGTAGTGGAAATACCACGGATGCATTGTTGGCCCGAAGCGATACACACAGTAGGCTGGACTTGTAATGCCGACAAACGGCGAGACGCCCATACTTCCGTTCCACGCAAGCATTATATTGACGACGAGGTCATTGGGCTCAACACGTTTGTAACCGATCAAAGAGGCGGCGCGTGTGTCTGCGGAGGCCAGACCATCTATCTGATTGCGCTTGGTCACCCCTGTGTACTGCGAAACCCGAAGTAAGGGCTCTTTGCCGTTGTTCGAGCGTGTATCCATTTCCCGCAGGACATACTTCACCCGCCTAACCATCCAGTGTTTCGGGATGCACGCAAGCCAGGTTAGCCCCGACTCTCTGTATTCGGGATACGGTCTAAGATCGTCGATCATGGCCGCACGTCCTTCAGTAGATCGGCGGGGGTCCAGATGCGCTCGGCAAGCTGACTGTACAGCCGAGAGCGCGCGTCGACGTCGGCCTTCTCGAACTTTTCCCGCGCCTGGAAGGGCAACCCGCTCGTGTCCCTGAAACGGAGAAAGCCCGGGTTGTGCACGTAGCCCTGCGGATGGAGCGACCGCGCCAGCATGTTCTGTGCGTTGTAGTATGGCAACTTGTCCGCGTATGGGAGGTCGCCGCAGCTGGCGTTGTGACTCTTGGGCAGCAGCAACAATCCGCCGATGCGGTTGCGATACTCGGCGAAGTCAGCAGGCTGGCTGAACTCACTGCTATAGCGCTCGGGGTGGTTGGCCCAGATATGCTCGATCTCATAGCGCGTCTTGCCCTCGCTCACGTAGTCGAGGTAACGCGAAGGCTGGCCGGACTGCGTCTCCACATAGTCGGTCAAGTGGGCGAGGATGCGCTGCAGTTGTTGGCGGTTCTGCTGGTGCAGTCGCAGGCGGTCGTTGCTCGCGAACGTCTCATCTACGCTCGTCAGGTTGTCGTAGAGCCTATGGGCGAGGGCGTCAGGCGCGAGGCCGCGGATCTCCTTCATCGTCAGGAACATGGTGTACTGCATGGTCGAATACGCGATGCTGCGGGCATTCCACAGTCGCCAGGTGAGCAGAATGTCGAGGTAGCGCGCCACGAGGCCTAGCTTGCGGAGCACAACCTCTTCGGCGTCGTCGGGATGCAGTGGCGCCAGCAGCAGCATGTATTGCAGGGTAAAGCCGTGCTGGGCGTTGTAGAGCACGTGTTCCAGGCCGGCCACCGGCGTGTGCGACGCCGCGATCAGACGCAGGTACTGGCGGCTATAAAACGCGAAGTCGCGGTCGATGAAGCGGTAAAAGTCATCGCTTCGCTCCAGGCCGATCGTCATGGCATCATCGCGCACCCAGCGATGATACTCGGTGCCGATGCGGTCGAAATCCTCGGGACGCGCGCCTTTCTTACGCTCGCGGATCTTGACCGCATATTGGCTGCGCAGCCAGGCCTTGAAGCAGTCGGCCTCCACCTCCTTCCCCGCGTCGCTCAGATCACGAATGCGCGCCCGCCAGCGGTTGTCGGCCTGGGTGCGTTTGGCCTCGTCGATATTGGCGAGCAGATACCCCTTAAGCATGTCCGTCGGGCTGAGCGAGAGACCGCGGTCGTTCATTGTCTCGAAGATCGTGTACGCGTCATCGTCCGAATAGGCCGTGATCTCCACGAGGTGGACGTTCTCCAGCAGCCAGTCGATGAAGTAGGGCAGGGCGGTCCCGCGTAGGCTTTCAGGGAAGTAGGACTCCAGCTCCTGATAGCGCTGGACAAGGTTCTGCACCGACTCGGGGCGGCCGGCGACATCGAAGGGCTTGCTTTCGTAGAGCGCGTCCATCGCTGCCGTGCGCTCGTCCACGTGGAGGTTGAATGACTTCTGTCCGTAGCGCTCTGAGAAGATCAATTCATCCACGTTGACCGTCTCGGCGTGCTCCATCTGGAGGTTGCGGAGCAGGACGAAGAGCAGCGTCAGGCTCGTGAGCCGCTGCTGGCCGTCCACGATGTAGCCGACGCTCTCCTTCTTGCTGATGATGATGGACCCGAGAAAGTAACGGGCGTAGTCGGCAACTTTGGCGCGCGGGTGCGTCGCGTCATAGTCCTCCAGGAACTTGTCGCTGAGGTCGTCCACGAGCTCGATGATCTGTTTCTCACCCCACTTGTATTCGCGCTGGTAATAGTCGATGGAATACTTCACGCCCTTGAGCAACTCGCGCACGGTCTTGGCTTTACCGAGGATCTCCTTCACCGCCCCGCTCCCATCACCACGCCGTCGAGCAACCCCTCAGCCTCTCGTTCGACGGCCAGGATGTCGGCGGCGATCTCGTCCAGGGTGCGCAGCGGCGTCGGCTTGTAGAAATGGCGTGTAAAGCTGACCTCGTAGCCGATCTTCGTCGCGTCCTCCTTGATCCAGGCGTCGGGCGTGTAGGGCAGGACCTCGCGGCGAATAAAAGCTTCAACGCCGCCCTCTTCAAGCAGCGGCACCTGCTCGGTGTCACGCAGGTCCGGGTCGGGCTCGTATGCCACGATGACCGGCTTGCCGTCCAGCGTCGTCTCGACCAGGCCGTGCAGCGGGTTAGCGGTCGCCTTGCCGGGCTTGAACGTCTTGGCGAACACGGGTGGCGCCGTCTCGTCCCGCCAGCTCAGGGCCTTGAGGATGACCTTAAGATCGGCAGCGCCGAGCTTGATGCGCGCCGTACGCAGCGCCTCCTCGACCCGCGCGCGGAAGACGTTGTGATCCTCCCAGAGGTCGTCACCTGCTGTCTTGTACAGCATCGTCGCGACGTCGACGAGGCGGCCGTCGCGTTCCCAGGTCGCGCGGTCGAGCAGCTTCTTCCTTTTCTTTTCGGGCAGCCCTGCCGCTTTGCCTCCCTCCTCGTCGTCCTCCTCGTCATCCGCGCTGCCCCACGCGGAGAGACGCGCCTCCAGATCTGTCGCGATTCCGGTGAAGTTGATATACAGGGCGTCACCGAACTCGTCGTAGAGTGCGCTGCGCAGATCCTCGTCGCCGGAGGCAAACCGCAGCGCCTCGATGGCCTGCGGCGTGATCCTGCTATGCAGGCGCAGGGGCCGCTCGACCGTCACTTTCCAGTAGCCGAAGGCGGCGTTGGGGAAGATCTTCGATTCCGGCGTCTCCTGAAAGTCGAGGAAGGTCTGGCTGATGTTCGCGATGTCGTCCGGCGCGAATTCGCAGTTCTTCATGCCCAGGTTCTTGCGCAGCGGCCGGAACCACTGGGTCGCGTCGATGAGCTGGACGTGGCCCGCACGGTGGGCGGGCTTGCGGTTGGAGAGCACCCAGATGTAGGTAGCAATGCCCGTGTTGTAGAAGAGGTTGAGCGGAAGGGCTACAACCGCTTCCACCCAGTCGTTCTCGATCAACCAGCGACGGATGTTGCTCTCGCCCTGGCCGGCGTCGCCCGTGAAGAGGGAGGACCCGTTATGGATCTCGGCAATGCGACTGCCCAGGGGAGCGTCGGTGCGCATCTTGGACGCCATATTGACAAGGAACAGCAGCTGTCCGTCGCTGGACCGCGTGACGAAGGAGAGTTCCTCGCCCTGGTGCATCGCTTTAAAGCGCGGGTCGCGCATACCGTCCTTGCCGCCCATCGCCTCCAGGTCCTTCTTCCAGCTCTTACCGTACGGCGGATTGGCGAGCATGAAGTCGAACTCCTGCGCGGGGAAAGCGTCGTGGGAGAGCGTGGACCATTCCGCGCCGCCGATAATGTTGTCGGCGTTCGCGCCCTCGCCTTTGAGCAGCATGTCCGCCTTGCAGACCGCGTAGGTTTCCGGGTTGATTTCCTGGCCGTAGAGCATCGTGGTCACACTTTGCCCGTGGCGGTTGGCGATCGCCGCGAGGGTGTCTTCCGCGACGGTGAGCATCCCTCCGGTGCCGCATGCGCCGTCATAGAGGAGATATGTGCCGGACTTAACCTCCTGCTCGATGGGCAGGAAGACGAGGTTAGCCATGAGGCGCACGGCGTCGCGCGGCGTCCAGTGCTCCCCTGCCTCCTCGTTGTTCTCCTCATTGAAGTGGCGGACCAATTCCTCGAAGACCGTCCCCATGCCGTGATTGTCGATGCCTGCGGGCGAGAGGTCGATCTGAGGATCGAGGAACTTGCTGATCAGCGTGCCGATAGCGTCGGCACGGGAGAGCGTCGAGAGTTGGTTGCGGAACTTAAAATTGTCCAGGATGTCCTGAACGTTGGGCGAGAAGCCGTTCAAGTAGTCCTCGAAATCGGCGAGGAGTTGCTGCTGGTTGCCGCGTGCCTTCAGGTCGCGCAAGGTGAACCGCGAGGTGTTGTAGAAGGCCTGGCCCGCGGCCGCGCAGAGCGCAGCGCGCTGCTCGGTAATACCGGCGTCATCAAGCAACGCCTTCGTCTCCAGCACGGCTTTTTTCGTGGGTTCGAGCACCGCGTCCATACGGCGAATCACGCACATAGGCAGGATGACGTCGGGGTACTTGCCGCGCTTGAACAGGTCGCGAAGGACGTCATCGGCGATGCCCCAGATAAAGGAGACGATCTTACTATGCGTTGCCTGCTCCACTAGCGCGTCCTCGCTTTCTCCAGATGCTGACCGGTCTCGCCGTGTGCCGTTTCCCTGGCTAGCCGGGGGAGAGGACTGCCAACGTCGATCTCATCAGGCGCGACAGCGAGGGCATGGGCGAGGCGCCGCACAATCGACGGCCGCGGCCGCACCTTACCGGCCTCAATGTGGTAAATCGTCGAGCTCGACACATCAGCCGCGACGGCGAGTTGCTCTTGTGTCAAATCCTGTTGCTTTCGTAACTGACGGAGCGTGGCCATTGACGACCCCTTCGGGCGTAGATTAGCCCATTTATCGCTTAACACCGCGAACAAGCCGCCACTAGTGTGCTAGGAAGTTCCCAATTTGTCAAGAGCGTGAGCCGCTGTCCCGCTGTCTGATAACTCGCCACAGGTATCAACAAACCGAAATGACCGGGCTATACAGGGTCTCGCGCATTGCGATCTCCTTGCGCATCTGACATGAGACGCGCGTTTCGCGCTGCCGGACGGCCTCGCCGCCGCCATCGCGGGCAATACGGGCAATCAGCCCCTGCTCGATGCGCCGATGCTGTCTCATGTCAGATGCGCAGACGGCCAAAAGCGCGAGACCCTGCTATAGGCTATGACTGAGCAAAAGTCCTTAGGGCAGATCCGCCAATGAGGTGATGAAGAGACCATGGCCGGTCTCCCCGTTGCGCATACCAATGACGTAGCGACCCTCCCCGGTGAGCACGATCTTGTCGAGCTTGCCGGCGGGGTAATAACCCTCCAGGCGCGGGATCAGACGCAGCACGTCGATCCAGGTGAGGCGGGCCTCGGGGAAGCTCGGATTGACGACGGCCAGCGCCGGCCGGTCGAGGTTGGGGAAGGTGCGCCGGAAACGGGCGTAGTCGTCGATCTGGTGATCCGTGCCCCGCTGAGTGTCGCGGACGGCGACCCACCACTCCTCGTCGGGCTGCTCGGCGAGCGCGCCGTAGACGAGGAAGCGGCCATCAGCGCGCTCCAGGGCGGCGAGCACCTCCTTCATCTGCCAGTAGCGCATACGCTTTGTCCTCGTGCCATCCTTTCGGCCGCCATCGCACGCCTTTCTCCCGTGCGGCGGCGCAGGCTGTGTGTTCATATCGCCACACGGCCGGCGCTAGCGCCGGGGAAAAGGGATGCGCTCACGGCTTGTCTTACCTCTCCTCACAGCAGCGACGGATCGATAGCTTGCACGGCCACGACCAGCTCGGGCCAAAACGCTTGCATCGCGCGCACGGGCGGGCTCTCAGGGCCGTGGCGATCCGCGATGTCCCACAAGCGCTCGGTGATCGGGACCACAATACCGGATTGCAAGGTGGACGCGTCGACTACAGCGACGATCTGACTGATGACGCTGTCCTCGTAAGGGTAGGGGATGGTGAGCCCGCGCAGCGCGGCGGAGTGGTGCGCGATGAGCGCGGCCAGGCGCAGCTCGCCATGGGCCAGCGCGAAGACGGCTCCGTCGAGGGGATGGAAGTCCGTCCCAGTCGTACGCAGCGCGAACACCTTCCCAATGTCGTGGGCCAGCGCGAACACCTCGCACAGCGCCCGCTCGTCGTTGGGCAGGCGCAGGCGCGTCGCGTAGTCACGGGCACGCAGAGCCTCGAC
>JAABUH010002656.1_pt1 | contig 16777 bp, 11 predicted proteins | sample 5559121 | NCBI WGS metagenome assembly JAABUH01 (sample SAMN10711871, study PRJNA513364) | rock metagenome | isolation source: Antarctica rocks | place: Antarctica: Victoria Land, Battleship Promontory nord | collected 2015-12-28
TGGTCGAGAGGGGACTGTCGCTATTCATTTCAGGCGCTCAAAAGCTCCTGCAAGCGGGGACGATCCAAGGTTCTTTGATCGTAGAGCCCGACCAAGTTTGATGTGTTTGGGCCACCGGGCAACTACGGAGTGAACATGCGCCGACCTTGGTTCTGATCGTTCATGTCGACGGTCTTAGGTGCTGGTCATAAAGAATTGGCCAATTCGGTGGCCTCTCGCTTAATCTTGCACTAATTTGCATGTGTACATGCAAACTAGGTTCGTTGGCTGCCCGAGCAAGTCTGTTACCAATGAAAAGCAACGCAGTTTTCAGCTATTGCTGACTCAGAACTTATTGATTATTGCGATCGTATAATAGGTTAATTACTAATTAATTTGACTAACTAAATAATAGCTATTTACACAATTTAATATATGCGCTGGGAAAGTCAATGGGGAAGTCAACGGGGAAGTTAATGGGGAAGTTAATGGGTAAACTAATGAGGTAGGGAGTCATGAAGAAAGCCATGAAAGAAACCATGAAGGCTGTTCGATAGAAAGCCATGTAGAATGTTCGGTAGAGAGTCATGTAGAATGTTCGATAGAGAGTCATGTAGAATGTTCGGTAGAGAGCCATGTAGAATGTTCGATAGAGAGTCACGTAGAATGTACGATAGAGCTCATATTTGATGCTCGATAGAGATCAAATTTGATCCTTGATTGCGAAGCAATTCGAAGCTTGATAGAAAGTCATGTAGGAAGTCATGTAGAGAGTCATGTAGAGAGTCATGTAGAGAGTCATGTAGAAATCATAAAGACTGTTTGATAGAATCATATTTGATGCTCGATAGAGAACAAATTTGATTCTTGAATGGTGAGTAGAATGATGAGTAGAGTGATGAATAGAGTGATGAGTAGAGTGGTGAGTAGGGTGGTGAGTAGAGTGGTCAGTAGGATAGTCAGTAGAATGGTCAGTCGAAAGATCGATAGAAAGGTCAGTAGATAGCTCAGTAGAAAGCTCGGTCGAAAGATCAGTAGAAAGATCAGTAGAAAGGTCAGTAGAAAGATCAGTAGAAAGAACAGTAGAAAGATCAGTAGATAGCTCAGTAGAAAGCTCGGTTGAAAGGTCAGTAGAAAGATCAGTAGAAAGCTCGGTCGAAAGGTCAGTAGAAAGGTCAGTAGAAAGCTCGATCGAAAGATCGATAGAAAGGTCAGTAGAAAGATCAGTAGAAAGCTCAGTAGAAAGCTTAGTAGAAAGCTCAGCAGAAAGATCAGTAGAAAGTTCGATATTGAGTCATGAAGAGTGCGTTCTATTGAGTCAGTTAGCATTATTTCGTACGAAATAGAAAGTAGAAACTGTTCTACGAAGAAAGAAAGAAGTGAGAAGAAGTAAGTACTTTGAATCCTCTGAATTTCCTAGCGTTGACCTTCGACTGAAAGCGAAGATTACTAACCACAGAGGTAACAGTACTGTTCCCAAGTCATGTAGAAAGCATTGTTTGAAGCACTGTGTGACTGTTTGATGTGTTTTATGCGTTCGATCGACGCGTTTGATAGAGCGTTTGATAGAGAGTTTGATAGAGCGTTTGGTAGGAAGTTTGGTAGAGAGTTTGATAGAGCGTTTGGTAGGGAATTTGGCAGGGAATTCGGTAGGGCGTTTGGTAGAGAGTTTGGTAGGGCGTTTGGTAGGGAATTTGGTAGGGCGTTTGGTAGAGAGATTGGTAGGGCGAGTAGGTGAGCGAGTAGATGAACGAGTAGGTGAGCGAGTAGATGAGCGAGTAGGTGAGCGAGTAGATGAGCGAGTAGGTGAGCGAGTAGATGAACGAGTAGATGAGCGAGTAGATGAACGAGTAGGTGAGCGAGTAGATGAACGAGTAGGTGAGCGAGTAGATGAGCGAGTAGGTGAGCGAGTAGGTGAGCGAGTAGGTGAGCGAGTAGGTGAACGAGTAGGTGAACGAGTAGATGAACGAGTAGGTGAACGAGTAGATGAACGAGTAGGTGAACGAGTAGGTGAGCGAGTAGATGAGCGAGTAGATGAACGAGTAGATGAACGAGTAGGTGAGCGAGTAGATGAGCGAGTAGGTGAGCGAGTAGATGAACGAGTAGGTGAGCGAGTAGATGAGCGAGTAGATGAGCGAGTAGATGAGCGAGTAAATGAGCGAGTAGGTGAGCGAGTAGATGAGCGAGTAGATGAACGAGTAGGTGAGCGAGTAGATGAGCGAGTAGATGAGCGAGTAGATGAGCGAGTAGATGAACGAGTAGATGAGCAAGTAGATGAGCCGAACTTCATTGAAAATCGAATGATTAACTGTAATAGGTTTGACTTTCGCGACTTCGATAAAAGAGTCAATCGTTTTACAAAGAATTAAAATAAGGTTGTCGCAGGCTAGTGAAAAGGGGTCAAAATCAGTCGATAGAAGCAACTGCGTTGCTAATAAATCTTTATATTTTTGATTCATCATCTTTAAAAATTCATCAAATTTCAACCACATGACTGCTACTTACGCTATCATCGAGGATTGCATTCAGAAGGCTATTGACGCCATAAACACGCGCGAAAATTCTAATCGAGCCGAAATTGCGCGCGAATTTCGTGTTTCATATGAAAGACTTTGATCTAGACTAAAGAATTATCAGTTCAAAACAGCAGTACGAGAACTGCATAACAGAGCTTTAAAATCTGATCAGAAGTCAGCTTTATGACAATATTTAATCACACTGAATCAGTTAGACTTGTCAGCTAGACTACACATGATGCAATCGACGACAAACGCTCTTCGTGCTCAGAACTCTTCTCGTTGAAATTCTTCATCTCTACTGAACACTCAATGAGTCAAGCGCTGATTAGATCATCAGTCAAATCTCTTCAAAGCTAAACGAAAGTCTATAGCAGCTGACAGAAAGAACGCGCATGATTTGAAAGTACTACAGACTCATTTTGATGAGTTTAACAAGATGATCATTAAATATGATATAACGAAGAATGATACATGAAATTTCGACGAAATCGACTATCGTATGAGTATTGCACGCTTCGATTGAATTGTTACTGTAGATTCAAATAGAAGAATCTACTTCAAGAATTCGAATAATAGAGAGTCATTGACGAGCATTGAATGCATCAGTGAAGAGAGCAAGAATATATCATCAATGTTAATTATGACTGAAGTTCAACTTTTGACATCTTATTTTAACAATGATCTCGACAACGATGTGCTGATCACTATCTCTGATACAGACTATTCAAATGACTGAATTTTTCTTCGATGACTGAAGCACTTCAATCGCTTTAGTCAAAAGCATCAAAAGAGAGCTTGAAGAATGCTTGTGATGAATGATTATGAATCTTATCTGTCAGAATCGTGTCTAGATGATACAATCAGTGAAGATCAGAATTGATAGTGCTTGATCTTTAAAGATAGCTATAACTGAATATTAAGAATACAGAAGAAGATTGATACAAAAGCTTCTATTTATGTAATGTTCAAAGACTGTGCTAGACTCGAAAGAAATGTGTTTGTGACATGAAAAGAATGTGATGTAGATGAACAAGATGTTGATGAAAGAAAAGAGTGTTGAGTCATATCTGAGTCATATCTGAGTCATATCTGAGTCAAACCTGACTAGCTTGCTGATTAGCTCTAATCATTACGCAAAGAACTCGCTAGCGTTCACTGCGAATTGATTAAAGCTTCAGTCTTGTTCAGTCTTGATACGCTCGTAACATTATCTTTCTCTTCGAAAATTCATGTTCGCATGAATGTAGTTTATTTGCTCGCTTTTGTTGATAGTTATTTCGATATTTAGCGCGATTTGTTTGAATATAGCTTATGAAATTCGTTCAAAACTTTCTCTGAGTCATCGAATTTCTCTTTATCGACATAGTATCATTCGTTGTCTCTATCTAGATCTGTTCATTTGACTTTGTACTGTATTCGACCTCGATAGCATCTGAAGTTCAATATATCGTCTATCTTTCAATATTCATCATCTTCAATAGTGATGAATCTGAGTGATTCTGAATGCTGTTCTGATAGAGAGTCTTCTGAATATGATTGCAGTAGCTTCGAGCTGAACATTGAATGCAGATGCTTCATGCTGACTGATAGATGAAGATGATAGAAGATACTCACTTTGACAGTGATTTGATAGAGATCTAGCTGTTTGTCTTTCAAATCTTTGCAGAGTCTCATTGTCTTGACGTTTCTGAAAGATAGTCAAACTCAGTCATCTACTTCATAGATAATGTCTCGTCTATGTTTATTGATTTGAACTTCGATGATCAGCTTCGTCTTTTTCAATTGTTGATGATCAAAGTTCAATAACTCTTTCATTTGAATGACAATATCATCTGCTTTTCTAGCTTCAAGTCATTCATGAGTTGTTTCATAGTCAGTCGTATCTGAATCGAAACTCATTCGAAAATGAAATTCTTTATTGAAGTAGAAGAGAATCATTGAAGTGATTGAGAAGATATTGAAATTGTCACTGAATTTCATCATAGATATTCATTTGACTCAGTCGTTCTGCATGTAATTGCAGTAAATTCTAAGTTCTCATTCGACATCTTGATTGACTCGTTTCGATTGATCGTCGATCTTGAAATGATAGACTGTGAATAGACTAGCTGTGATTCTCAGTCGTTTGCAAAGACTTTTTCACATAGTCGATATGAATTGAGAGTCTCTGTTCGAAACAATAGAACTGAATAGATCATGCAGTTGATAAACGTTTCATAGCATGATTCAAACCGTTTCTTTGACTGAGATGTCATCGTCTTTTCAATGACAGAGAACATAGTGACATTCTTTGATGAGATGACATATGATTGTGCAAATGACGTTATAGTCTATTGACAGAGATAGTTCAATGATGAAGTTCATAGCTATATCTTTTCAGCGTTTCTGTGAAATCGAAAGAAAATAATGAAGTTCATTGATATCATTTCTAGAGACTTTGCTTCGCTGACAAGCATGACAGTTTCGAATGTATCATCGAATAGTAGCTCGATGATCTGATCAATAGTAGAAACGCTGAACTAGATTGATGATTCGTCTATTGTCGAAGTGAGAGATTGAAGATTGATCATGCACTTCTTGAAGTAATTTCGTGTGCATGTTCTCAGAGACTCACAGTAGATCTTTTCTAAATAGAACGTCGTCAATGATTTTGCAGTTCTTCAGTTTAGTGATATGAAATTTGAGCTTGTTTTCGTTTATAGCTTGTCTATATTCGCTGCAGAGCTCATCTGTTTGATTGATCATTCATACTCGTTGATAGAGATTTGCTTTCGATTCAATAGATAGAACATCAACTCTATCGAGAATCAGAATAGTCTGAAAATGATCTTCAAGACACTGAGCTGATTCAGAGACGTTCGCTAAAGACATTCTCGTTAGAGCATCGACTTTAATGTTTATTTTGCCTGATCTAAAGATGATCTGAAAGTTGAACTTCGATAGAATGTTCAGATAGTTGACTTGTCATCAACTCAACTGTTTGTTTTTCATGAAGATCTTTAAAGTCTGATAATTGATGAACATCTGAATGAGTAGTTCAGTGCATTTCAGCTCGAGTCGTCAGTGTTCGAAGCATCGAATAATGACTAGCAATTTCTTGTCATAGATGTGATAATTGATTTCAGCGAGAATCATGCTTTTACTGTAGAAGATCATCGAATGAAGAACTTTCTCGTCATCAAACTGAGATAGTATTTCATCTTTTACATAGTTCGAAGCATTGATCTTCAAAATAGCTTGTCGTTTGAGATCGAAGTGATGAAGTACTGAGATCGAGCTGACTTGTTTCTTTAGATTGTCAAAGACTTGAACACAGATCTCGTTTTAAACAAAAAATGTGTTTTTTCTAGTCAGCTGAGTGAATGATTTGACTAGCTTCAAGAAGTTCTTAATAAAACGACGATAGAAGTTAACAAATTTCACGAAGCTTTGAATTTCTTTTAGATTGATCGAAGTGATTCAGCTGACTATGACTGTCACTTTGCTGAGATTCATACGAAGATCTAGTTCTGATACGATGACTTCTAGAAAGACAGTCTCTTCTACATTGAATTCGCACTTTCGAATATTCATCTGCAATTCAGCTTCGCGTAGTTGACTCAATACTAGTTTGACGTGATCTTTATGCTTCTTTCTCATTTTGCTATAGATGAGAATGTCATCTAGATAGACTTGACAAAAGTCGTTCAGAAAGTCTCATAGAATGTCATTCATATATTGCTGAAAGAAGATCGATTCATTAGTCAGTTTGAATGATAGCATCTTGTATTTATATGCTTCTAAAGCAGTGATAAAAGTGATGTAATTCTCGCTATCGAGATGCATTCGAAGTTGATTGAACGCTGATATGATGTTCAATCTAGTCAGATGCTTGCAACTCACTATTTTATCAATGATCTCATCTATCAACGATAGAGAATATCTATTTCTTTTGAAAATGACATTTAGCTTTCGATAGTTCATGCAGAATCAAAGATCTTCATTTGCTTTGAGAGCGAATAGAACGAGAAAGAAATAGAGAGTCTGACTAAAAGTGATGAATTTCTTCAACAGATTCTCGTTTAAGTACTTCTTTACTTTCAGAAGTTTGACAGAGAACATTTGATAGACTCAACAGCGAGAAAACGTTGAATCACTGATGAGCTTGATTTTATAATCGTAGAAGCAATGAGAGAGTAGTTTATTCAATTGAGCTCGATCAAAAACATCTAGAAACTCATGATATTTCGATGACAGCTTTGCTTTAATATCTTTCAAATTCTGAGTCGTTTCATTGATTGAAGAGACGTTTAGAGCGTTCAAATTGCACTGAGTATTGTACGCGATTTTTCTATTGATGTTCGTTATGAATAGAGCAAAAACTTCGATCTTGTTTCTCTTTGAATGATTCAACAGTGTTTTGAACGAAGCTGCGTTTATGCTTTGAATCGAGAATGACTCTTTTTGAACGAGTTGTTTGAGCATCATAAAAGTCTTAGTTTGAATGATTGAAGAAAGCGAAGATGATTGCGATCAACTTGAATGTCTTGAATTGAGAAGAATCGAAAAAATCGAAATAGAAGTATTCAATTGATTCGAAAAAACAATGACGTCGTTTTGCATATTCAATAATATTTCGTTTTTGTTCATTCAGAGTTTACTCAATATGACTTCATAATGATCGATATCAGCTATCAGCATTGATACAGTCAATTTCTTATGACTTTCGATGATGAGATTGAGTAGAATTTTATGAGTGATGATCTTCTTAGATATCTTCTCATCATAACTTCTTATTAGCTTCTCTTTTGTCAGTGATATAGATTGAATTTTCAGTTTCTTGCATATTTTATTGACTAGATTAGAATGTATGATCATGTAAATGACTGAATCACTGTCTATTAGAGAACAAAGACTGAAAGATCGATTCTGAGAAATGAGATGAGTGTCAATTAGAAACGACTTTTCAAAGTAATTTTCTTTCGATAGAATTTCGTCTAGTTTGCACAAAGATATAATTTCTATCTCTTCAATGACTTTTGAAGAGATGACTAGTTTTTTGAATCGAAATTCGAATCGAAATCAAAGTGATCATATTCATTGTTCACTGCATTGATTCTAGTAGATCGATCGAGGCATTCTTTAAAGCTATGATCTGATTTATGACATATGAAACAGCTTTCGACTAGAATGTCTGCTTCTTTGACGCTAGTTAAAATCGCGTCGCGCGACTTTAGCTGATTATGTTACGATTCTAGCTACGCATCTTCGTTGATAGCTATGTTGATGACTATGTTGATGACTATGTTGATGACTATTCTGAGAGCTATCGCCGATCGCTCGCCGCTAGAGCATAGACTTGTTCCGAAGTCAACTCTATTCAGGATTAGCTTATGTTCTTCTGAGTCATATAGATAGTCGATTCTTCCCTTCTAGATACTTTTCTTCCTTAGCATTTATATACTCGTTACATTACACTCATATGACTCGCTCTATGCTGATCCCTAACATTATATAAATGCTTCTTCGTTACAGACGAAGTGAAATAATCTGCATCGATCTCTTCGAATGCTTCTGCTAGTAGTTCTTCAACTCTCTATCGACTTTGATCTAGCGACTTGCGTCCGTGCAGCAGCACTCATCTTTCTTTCCTCGTGAGCTGATTCAGCGAGGATAAACAAAAGATTCGAACTCGTGCGCTGATCAGCGAGTATAAACAAACGATTGAAACCATCCGACTAGGTCAAAGATCAGCGAATTAATCGTTCATTCAGATTCGCAAGAGATTCTTCGAATTTGTTGAACAATCAAACGAGACCAGTCATAGAACTGCGTGAAGTCTCTATCTCGAGGAGCAAATCTTCAGTGAGCCTGCTTCAATGACATCGTCAATGCGATGATCTACTCGCTCTCATCGCTCTATTCATCAGTGAACCTGATCATACGTTCACGTGCAACTAGTGAGCCTGCTACAATGGCGAGCCCAAAGTCGATCTCTTCGATGAGCAAGTCGATCAGTGAGCCTGCTTCAATGACACTGTCAATGCGATGATCTATCTTCTCATCGTTCTACTCATCAGTGAACCTGGTCATACATTCACGTGCAACTAGTGAGTCTGCTACAATGACATCTTCCGTCAATGCGATGACCTACCTATTCACATCGCCCTACCTATCAGTGAATCGGTCTGTCGACTCGTTCGCGTGCAACTAGTGAGCCTGCTTCAATGACACTTCTACCTCGCATAGTGAGCCTGCTACAATAGGCATTTCGATTCTACACAAGGCTAAGAAAATACATTCATGCGAACATGAATCGTTGAAGAGAAGAGGTAATGTTACGATCCTAGCTACGCACCTTCGTTGATAGCTATGTTGATGACTATGTTGATGACTATGTTGATGACTATGTTGATGACTATTCTGAGAGCTATCGCCGATCGCTCGTCGCTAGAGCATAGACTTGTTCCGAAGCCAACTCTATTCAGAATTAGCTTATGTTCTCCTGAGTCATATAGATAATCGATCCTTCCCTTCTAGATACTTTCCTTCCTTAGCATTTATATACTTGTTACATTACACCTATATGACTCGGTCTATGCTGACCTCTAACAGATTAGACTTCGAGTAATCGACTGACTGAGTGACAACAGTTGCTCTATGAAAGATAGTCTTAGAAAGATCATTGACACGTTTGATCTTGTCTTTGATCTTTCGAATGACTTGCTGATCATTATTCAAATGAATCAGATAGAAACGAATTTCTTTTAGAAAATCAGATTGAACTAGTTGATCTACTCAAATGAATCGAAGACGAGAATGTATTTTATCTTTCAGATCAGTGATCAGTTGCTTCTCGTGATAGTCTAGATAGAAAGATAGACGTTGAAACTGAGTATAGAATTCATTGAATTTCTTGAATTCTTGAATCAAGTTGTAGTATTCTTTATGAAAGTTGACTTTCTTATTTGAATCATCAAACAACTGAGCTAGCTCTTTCAAAAGATCGTCGACGATTTTATAAAGATTGACACAGTCACGTTCACATCTAGCTTAAGTGATCTCAGCTGCGTCATTGAATAATCTAGAATGTACATAGCTCAATTTGACTCGTTCATTAGAAAAGAGATCGACGTTGATCTCTAGTTTATTCTGAATTTTTTCATATCAGTTCTCTCAAGTAGAGTTCTTTTCATCAGTAAACAGCAAAGAATCAGGTATTTTTTGAGATCTAGAACGCTCAGAGTAGATGAAATCAGAAGAAGTGTTTTCTTTAGCTTGAAGTCTAGTCTTCAAATCTTTGATTTCGTCTTCTTGTTGTTTATCTAACTCGTAGAGTTGATCTGTTTCTTCATCAAGAGCTAGGCTTCAAGCCTTTCAGATTTCGTAGAACATGAAAGATATTATCGTTTCAGCGAATGATTCGTCATCTTCATGAATGAATGATGCAGCACTTGATGATTTCATTCGTGATTTCAATGAATCAGCATCAGAGGTTTGAGAGAAATGATTTCAAAATTCTTCGAAATGCTCTTCAGTGAGCGAACAACTAAACATGATGAGGTTTGTTTTGAAAGAGAATCGAACGAATGACGATGCTCGACAATTGAAGAAGAAAGATGTATAGAGTGATGTTTAATCTTCAACAAAGAAGATGAGATTTGTTTGTTGATTGATTTGATTGATTCTCTAGCAAACAACGAAGATTCTTTATCATTGAATCTATCGATCGATTTGATTCTTGAGCAATTCACGAAGATTCTTTATCATGATTCTCGTAATCGAGTGAACTTTGCGTACTTAATAAGTGATAAGTAGTCTAGCAATTCAAACAGTCTCGTCGTTGATTCTATTCAACCTTCTAGTGTTGTTCTATCTTTCGATTATCGTTAATCATCAGATAAATGAATTTCTTTAGACTCGTTCTGTCTAGACGAGTATGTTGAATGAGTAATGAGATCAGTATCGTGTGATTAACGAATTCTTAATATAATGTCAGAATCGTGTCTAGATGATACAATCAGTGAAGATCAGAATTGATAGTGCTTAATCTTTAGAGATAGCTATAACTGAATATTAAGAATACAGAAGAAGATTGATACAAAAGCTTCTATTTATGTAATGTTCAAAGACTATGCTAAACTTGAAAGAAATGTGTTTGTGACATAAAAAGAATGTGATGTAAATAAACAAGATGTTGATGAAAGAAAAGAATGTTGAGTCATATCTGAGTCATATCTGAGTCAAACCTGACTAGCTCGCTGATTAGTTCTAATCATTACGCAGAGAACTCGCTAGCGTTCACTGCGAATTGATTAGAGCTTCAGTCTTGTTTAGTCTTGATACGCTTGTAACATTATCATACACGCGAATTTCTATTCTACTGTGAAGATCACAAGATCATATTCTTTGACTTATCTTCGCATACTACTCATCTGCTTCAGTCGCTGAATGTATGTGTTTTTCAGTCTCTGAAACACTGACATTCGAAGACGATTAATTGAGCTGTTCAAATGAGTGACGAGATCTTTTCAAAAGTCGAATTTTTGACTGCATTCAACGAGTTTCAAATCAAAGTCTTCAAAGAATCTATTATTTGATCTGCATGAAAGCATACTGATCTAATTTCTTTTGATTTGAAAATAGTACTGAATAAAGTTTGAATTATTGAACATACAAATTGATCTATTACATCATCATTTATTATAGACAATTCAGTCATTTGAATCACTTCTACTAGTTGAACAGCACTTGAAAATCAGCTGCTTGAGCTAACTAAAGAATCGACAGCAGAAAATCTTGATAGAAAGCTTGAAACGTTCTGAAAAGACGCTAGCATGATGACTCGTAAAATGAAGTTGCTGCAGAATCAATTAAGTCAAATAGAAGTCGCTGAAAATGCTCGCAAAGCACGCAAAAAGCAGTCGAATAAGATTCTCAAAATCGAAGACATCTTGTACGTCAAAGATGCTCGAAGTATGACTCAAGATAGACAGAAATTGAAGAACGAAAGACAAAAGAAGCGCGAAGCGACCTGGGAAAAGCGTTATTTAAATAAACTAAAGAAGTGCTACAGAGCTACTAAGCTTCATAGAGCTGCTCGCATTAAGTTCGTTCAGACTTATCAGAAGAAATGACGAGTTATTTTGAAGAAATTGGTTAAATATTATCATGTATATGATGAGTAGTTGAATTCAGCTATTGCATGGCTGAAACTATTGCATGACTGCCGAGCACTAAGTGAAGAATGAGCTTAGTGAGGGGCACGGATAAGGTACTTGCTATCAATTTCCGCGACGAAGTCATCGAGATTATCGTATTCTTCTTCAGTTACACCACATAATTCTCTATGAACTGAAGTCATATCTCATTGAATTCATGCAGTATTCAGAGCGATCTTGCAGTGACCTGACATATCGATGAATCTTCGCGTGTTTCGTCAGAACGCCAGAGTACGATACTTCTGAGCGCTATCATCATTGCTGATAAGCAAGTTCTTTACATGATGTATCTCTTTGCCTGATGATTATGAAGTCACTCTAAATATAGCATCACATCTACAGCTAGACCTATAATAGTAGAAGCTTGACCTTATTGAAAACGAAAACTAGTATTTAAGGTTTTAAATTCGACTCATCAAGTCAATCAAAAGAAGGCTGTAATCTCTTTTCTATTTTCAATCTTTCGTTCGATGTATTTACTACTATCTATCTTCGTGTATTGCAATTCAGCATTCAGACTTTCTACAACAAGACTTCTTTTGACATTCAGACGCTGCACATTCTCATGAGATCGTCGCATCTCGCAGTCGTTTTGCGAGCTGATTAGTATCAATTTCGTTCAAAGCTTTTCTCTTTTTCGATTGAGTGAAGCTCTTGATTTTAGTCTGATCACACGACTTACAGTAAGAACGTTTAGCAAGCTTAATGTAGTGATGTCTCAGAAGATTTGCTTTGTTTGATGTCTTTACACTGATTTGAGACTTTCTATAACGTTCATTTTCAGCGAGATTTTGCATCAATGCTACTGCTAATTGCAATACAAAATCTCTATGCGTGACTCTTTTATTCATATTACGTAGTGTAAATAGCTTGAAGATATTCATAACTACTACATCAAGTAGAAACTCAAACAGAGATCATAAATATTTTCTATTTCATCGTTTAAGCGAGTAGTAAGAGCGCTGTTGATCGTTTTCATTTGAATCTTTCATATGATTATTATATTTCTTGATCATCAGTGATATTGATAATACTTCTTCTTCAGATCAATCATGGTAGAGTATTGAATGAGCAGCGATAGAAGATAGATAGATCTCGACAATACAGTTGTTATGATATCTGAGTACGATGAAATTAGAGAATATGTCTCAGCGCTTTCAATGATGAAGAAAATATAGATCTTTGAACTCATCTTCGTTATGTAATGTAATCATATATTGTAGAACGTTGTTATCTTGTCAGACTAAACAAAGAATCTCGCTGTCAACGATCATGTGAATCTGCAAGCTTCAGTTCTTGACTTTGATGCAAATGAAGCAAAAGAATAGTAGTTGCTTTGAATATTCACTTTCAGATTTAGCAATATCACATGTGTCATGATTCTAGTCTTGTCAGACTCAGCCTTCTAGTCTTACCAGACCTATTCTCGCTTCGTCACCTTGACTAGTTTCTATTGAGCCTAGCGTCGGCTGAGAAACACACATATGTAGTCAGCTTCTTTTTCGTAGCTATCTTTCTTTCTTAGCATTTATCTTCTAGTTAAATGACATCTCTATCTGATTCGCTCTAGACAGATCTCTAACATTAGATAAATGCTCATCATCTACTATTTTGCTATCGACGAATAGACGATATGAAACAATCTATTCAGTAAGAAAAATTTGCAAGAAATTCTTCAAATTTGCATCATCATTTTAGATTGCAAGAAATTCTTCGATTCTACACTCATTTTCATCATTCTATTCGCAAGAAATTCTTCGAATAAAGCACTCAATTATTATCTGAAATTCACAAGAAATTCTTTGAATTTTCACTCATCAAAAAACATCAATTCAAAACATCAATTTCTCATCTACTCTTATCTCAACAACTTCTACCTTCTCTCATCATGACACATGACGTCAAGTCAGTTGAGTCTCAAACAACTCATCTGCTTAGAAGCACTGTCAATAGAAGAGTTTCACTTCTACTCATCAATGCTTCAGTCGAAGCTGAGAAAGCTGTCATCTTATGAAACATAAACATCGAAGAACAACTGTTTCATTGAGTCAGCAATCAACTCGACAAAGTCATCAATATGCTGAACGAGCTTTGAAGTCAGCGAGACTTGACTTTACAACTCAATGAACACTGACTTCTCATACAAGACAATCACAAAAAGAGAGCGAAACAACTAGAAGTCACTTTTGATAAAAACGATGAGCTAGAGAAAAAGATCAATCAGCTACAAGGCGAGCGATTGAACTTCAGAGCGAAACAACGTCAAGCTGATCGATCTATGCCTCGTCAAGATACTCAGTCAGCTGAACAACAAGTCAATCAGAAAGAAGCTTCGATTCGTCGCTCTGAAGTTGAACGAAGCTCGACTTTCGAAGCTCACTTTCAACGAGAATCTTCTACTTTATCTAGTAACGAAAACGGGAATGATCATCACAAGTTCATCAAGCTTTCGAATTTACTCATCTTTATCGAAACAGATGACTCTATCTGAGAGACATGAAACATCAAAATAGCTGACAAGCTCGATGTCAACGCGAATCATTACTCTACTGAAAAGATTCGTATTGTCTATGTGATTTTCAGACTAGAAGACGATGCTGATCAGCAAATCTATGCAAAGCGTCGTGTTGATGCTTTCTCATTCTATCAATCACTATCAGAGCTACTGAAACATCTGAAAGAAATTTACGAAGATCAGAATCTGATTCGAAAGTGTCGTCGCGAATACGTTGCTCTGAAGCAGCTCAACAAGCTCTTCAGCTCTTTCTATTCAGAATTCACTAGAATATTCAGCTTTCTGAACTACGACGATGTCACTCTGATGAACAACATTCAGAATAAAATCAACAATCGTCTTCAGAATGCGTTGTCAGTTTGTTTCATAGAGTTTAGCTCGCTTGATAAGCTCAAGATCTTTCTTCAAGATGTAAATAACAAACAACAAGTCAATTATCAGCTACGTGATGAGCAATGAACAGTCAAATCGATAGCAGCTTCAAAAAAACGTTTTGTTTCTTCGTCAACATCAGCTTCAATCTCGACTACTAGCTATGTTCGACTCGCTACTTTTTTCACTTTCGAATCTGAATGATCAAGAATGTCAATCATCTGCTTCAACTGTAAAGTATCGAGTCATCTTTCAAAGAACTGCTCTCATCTGAAGACTAGTACTTCGACATCTCGTGCATTCATCTCTCGTCTCAATGAGATCGTCATGTCGAAAGAAGAGAAGAAATTATTTACAGAGAAATCGAAGAATGAGACAAAAAACTAGTGACTTTCATCAAAGACGCGATGAAAGATGTGTTAATTTCTTCAACAACGAGCAGCTCAAATGACTTCTTTGCTTCGAAATCTTTGACTACTGAATGTGTACTATTTAGCAATGAAATTAGTTACTCATTAAAGTCATTGATTGACACTGAAGCAGCTGACTATTCGTTCATTGATGAATTAATCGCGCAGAATGTTTGTGATCATTTGCAAATTGAATCTTTATCTTTAATCAAGCTCAAATCAATAAGAGAATTCGATGATCATTATGCAAAAAAGCTCATTACTCATGCGATTTATTCGAATCTAACTGTTCAAGATCATATGAAACGTTTCGCTTCTATGCTGATCACTCGATTAAATCAACATCAGATGATTTTCAGAAAAACATGAATGAACAAGATCGAGATGACTATTGATATGAGAGACGATCGCCTTCAATTTTCTAGTTTCGAAACTCATATCAAAGATTCTATCAAAGCTCATTCGACTGTTCTTTCGAGCAAGAAAATCGCGATAGAACAGAAGAGTTCGATTTCTACTCAAATACTAAAGAGATCTATCTCTTCTGTTGTCACTCGACTCAGCGAGAAGTCATCTTCATTCAGTAAAATCGTGAAACCATCTAATTCAGTCAACTTCGCTTCGTCTTTCGATTCAATGAACATAGCAATGATAAAGACTGCAGCATATAGATCACTAGTCAAACGATCGAATGTGACTACTTTCGCGATCATCGTCACGAAAATCGATCGACTTCTAAAAACAGCTAGAAATAAACTCGAAGATGTAAATCTACAAGAGCTTTCACACGAAGAGATCTTGAAAGAAGTCAAAGCTAAGCTTTCTTCGAAATATCATGACTATCTAGACGTGTTTGATCGAGCGATGACTGATCAACTATTCTCTCATCGCTTCTACGATCATAAAATTGAGTTGATCGACGAGAAAACATCTTCTCGAAGTCGTCTCTATCATATGTCTGACTACAAGCTTCAAAAGATAAAGAATTATCTGATCGAGCATCTGAATAAAGACTTTATATCTTCTAGCTCAGCTTCATACACTTCGCTCATACTATTCGTCGAAAAGAAAGACGATAGCTTGCGTTTCTGTGTAGACTACAGAAAGCTCAATGCTTTGATCAAACGAGATCGCTATTTCTTATCGCTAATAGACGAAACTCTCGCTCGTATTCAAGATAGCAGATATCTGACTCGATTGAACATCATTGTCGTCTTCAACAAACTGCATATGCATTCGAGCAGCGAAGATTTGACTATCTTTATCATCTCTTTTGATTTCTACAAATATCACGTGATGTCTTTTGAATTAATCAACGACTCGACTTTCTATCAACACTATATGAACGACGTGTTATTTGACTATCTTCATCAGTTTTGTCAGATCTATCTAGATGACATTATCATCTACAGCAAAACACTGAAGAAACATAAGCGACACGTACGATTAGTTCTACATAGACTACGAGAGACTGATCTTCAGATGAATATAAACAAATGCGAGTTTCATGTTCAGAAGATCTTCTTTCTGAGACTATTGCTATTCATCGAAGAACTAAAGATGAATCTCAGAAAAGTACAAGCAGTAGTTGAATGATCTACTTCTACAAACCTCACTCAGATGCAGTTCTTCGTCGACTTCTGCAATTTCTATCGACGTTTTATAAAGAACTTTTCGAAGATTGTTCATTCTCTGATTCAACTAACTCAAAAAGAGGTGATATTTGAATGAGATCAAGCTTGTCAAACGATCTTTGATCATATGAAGAAACGAATGACTGAA
>JAABUH010002657.1_pt1 | contig 16776 bp, 25 predicted proteins | sample 5559121 | NCBI WGS metagenome assembly JAABUH01 (sample SAMN10711871, study PRJNA513364) | rock metagenome | isolation source: Antarctica rocks | place: Antarctica: Victoria Land, Battleship Promontory nord | collected 2015-12-28
GCGAAGGGCGATGGGCGAAGGGCGATGGGCGAAGGGCGATGGGCGAAGGGCGATGGGCGAAGGGCGAAGGGCGATGGGCGATGGGCGAGAATGAGCAGATGGAAAGAGGGATCCTCTTATAGTATAGTATACATCAGTACGGTGAGAGGGCGAGGGGCGAGGGGCAAGGGGCGTCGGGCAAAGGGCGAAGGGCGAAGGGCGTTAATGTACAGCTCAGCGTCCGGATCCTCTTATACTTCTAATATTAGTATGGAGTGATTGAAGGCGCAAGGCGAAGGGCGTAAATGTACAGGTGAGAGGAAGGATCCCCTTGTACTGTAGTATACGAGTATCGAGTCCGGCGATCGGCGCATGGCGATTGGCGATTGGCGACTGGCGTTTGACACAATGAGTCGTGAGGAGGCGCCCGCTCATCAGTACGTCATCCGAGAAGGGCGCTTGGCGACGGGCGTCAATGCACAGCCGTCACAAGGGATCCCCTTGTACTATAGTATAGTATAGTGGTTGACTGAAGGGCGGTCGGCGGTCGGTGGTCAGCGATCAGCGCTTTGAGAGATCGTGAGCTGCGAGAAGAGCGATTACTGGCTGATCGGCTAGGAGTTTGGATCCCGTTAAAGTATACTTAGTTTAGAGTCTGGGTCGCTTGGCGAGTGACGGTCGGCTAGGGGAGAATCTGAGACGATCTGACGAAAAGCGCCCATAGATCGACGCGTCGACGGCCGTTCGGCGGCGGGCGATAATGTACAGCTGTACGACGGGATCCCTTGTGCTATACTGTGGTATAGAAGGCGTGGCGCGGCGACTGGCGGTGAGTCTGGGAGCGACGGCTGCTGGATTGAGACGAGCCGTTTGACTTCGGTAAATTACAAGAATGTCCGCGCGAATCTGGGCGATCCAGCCCAGGGATAGCGCATCTATGCATCTTATAGCAAAACCTGATTCGCCGAATTCTTGTCGAGAGATTTCTATCGTCAGCGACGTCACTAAAGCAACTCACGTTTGGCAAAACGATGCAGCTCCTGACAAGTGTCTCCGCGGCGAGCGTCACCTCGGTAGCTACAATTAGCTCGCCCATACTTCAACTCACCCAGCACCGTCACGCTGATTTGCCCCTTGACATCCTGCTCAGGTTCTGGCAATCCGTCGACTCTCGCCCATGGTCCGATATGGCAATTTGTCCCGATAATCGAATTCAGCACGCAAGAGTGCTTTTCCAGCGTGGACCCCTCCATGATGATTGCGTCTTTCACTCGGACTCCCTCGCCAATCTGTACGCCTGGACCAATCGCGACGTTCGGGCCGATCTTGGCGGATGAGTCAATGGTCGCTGATGGGTCGATGTATGCAGGAGGGATAACGTTGGACGAAGACTTGGCAAGTAGCTCAGGTGAAGTTTTCTGGATACGCGAAAGATACAGCGAAGACGCGGTGACGGCGGATCTGTCATCAGCTAACCAAAAAGAAAGACTCACGCCGCGGTCTTCATCTGCCTCCAGAAATCCTTCGTCTGATACACGTACATCTTCTTTGCCGCGGCGAGAGGTGCGATGACGTCCTGCTCGAGTCGCAGGATCTCATCTGGCTTGACGAGCGGGTCCTCACTAAGATCAGCGCGCCCAGCAGACTCACTCACGCTGCTCGAGCCGTCTTCTCGTCCATGGCCACCTTGATCTCGTCGAACAGCGACTTGTCAAACACTACTTTCAGCTCAATCACCCCCTGGACGCACGATAGACCCCTCCGTTGACCGTATTGGAAATCCAGCTGTCCGGCTTCTCGACGTAATGCAACATTTGCGATGTCTCTGGATCGCTCACGATACAGCCATACTGCGTCGCAGCTTCCCGTTTCACCTACCATCAGCTCCACCTCCCCTTACAACCCACGTTGACACCCAGGATCGTGCCAGCCCCTCGATGCTTCGAATGCAGCTCCATCATCTCGGTCAAGGGGAAAGAGCAACAGACGTCGATGTTGCATATGAAAATGTTCTGCGGGACAGGAGGGCGGAGAATGGAGTCACGAAAATGGTAAAGACCTCCTGCAGTACCTAGCGGCCGGTACTCTCGAAGATAACTAAAATCAGCTCCATTACCCTTTTATACCCACCTGATCGCGACGTTGGGAAATTCCCGCTTGGAATCCTTGACGAAACCGCTCATCACCGAGTCCTCATAAAAACCAATGATGATGATCTCAGAGAGTCCAGTGACCCCGGCGAGCGCTGAGAGTTGGTGCCATATCATAGGCTGAGATGAGCTCGGTCGCATTCAACCCTTACCTTTCCAGCGACGGGGAGGAGCGGTTTAGGACCTGCCATCAGCTCAATCTTGAAGCATCACTCACAATCCAAGGACAACGGCCTCATGCGTGTCCCCTTGGATGGTCCCCCGACGAGGATGACACCTTTAGTAACGGACATATCGCGATGACAATGGGGAAGGTTCAGAAGTCAAAGGAGATGAAATTCCGACGCGTAGAACGTGTCAATCCGCAAGTGGAAACTCTTCGGGCGTTTCCATCCCCTCGAAGTCATCCTCTTTGCATACATATCGGTGCTTGTTGAGCCTAACATCACTCATCAACCATACACAAGCCACGACGACCGTCGCTTAGCATATTCAAGCCACCGCCTCCCTCCCCCGGTATGGTTTTCGTTCGCGCCGTGCATACCTTCGTCGCGGAGCACGGCGATGAGCTGGAATTCGCTGCCGGTGAGGAGATTGAGGTTCTGGAAAGGGATGATGCTTTCGGGGATGGATGGTGGAGGGTGAGTCGATGTGTCGACCAAGCTGACGACAGGGACGGAATACCAAAGGAGAGGAAGGGCTATTCCCGGCCACATACATATCCGAAGCTCCAACCACTCCAGAAGTACCCAACGAGCATGTACCTTCCCCTGTTCCGATCTCCGCACCTACCCCACCGATTCCCGCTCCTTTCGACCCGCCCGCCCCTACAGCTCAACCGGCCGAGCATCACACCGCGGATCACCTCGCTGTACCCATCTCCCTTCCCGACGAGATCTCACCCAAGAGTACTGCTTCAGAGCGCTTCATCGTGCTCCCAGAACCCCCTATCATCGGTATCTCCCCCAAGACCGGTACATCCGAGCGATTCAATGACCCAGGGCTGTACCAAGAGGAGACCGAGTGTCCCCGAGCTGAACCACCCGACACTTTCTTCGAGACCGCTGCAGCAACCGTCGGAGCTGGAGCGACTGGCGTGACCAACGTCATGGGCAAAACGATCGGCGAGATACAAGACGCCATCGAATCCATCACCAATCCAGAAAGTGACGACGAGCGGGAGCTTGGCATTGGTACCGACACCAGGGCTCGCCTAGCGGCGCAGGCGAAACTTGCCAATGAGCAGAGAGACAAGAACAACAGAACGAATGGAGGAGTTGCCGATCTCGTATACTCGGATGAGAGCGATGACGAAGAGGAGGACGCCACGAAAACTTCGAGAGCGATCAACACTAACGGACTCTCAACAGAAGCCGTAGAACCCGAACGCACTCTCGAGCCAGCACTACCCCTCCCGGCGACACCTCCCCTTAGCCAAGCCGAATATCCCCACAAACCGCCTCACATATGGACCGTCAATGATGTTGTTGACTGGGCCAAGGTCAAAGGTTTTGACGGGGCAGTGTGTCAGCGGTTCACAGGTGAGTTCTGACACCATAACCCCGCTAACGCCAGAACACGAGATCACCGGTGATCTCCTGCTCGAGCTCGATGCAAACCTACTCAAAGAGCTTGACATCCCCCAATTCGGTAAACGCCTACGTATAGCCCAAGCCATCTCCGAGCTCCGCCGACCTACATCCATGGTATCCTCAAACTCACAACTGCCGTCCCCTGGTCTCCCGGTCAACGGTTCCTCTGCGATGTCGAGTCGAGGCATGAGCGCACCGCCCGGATCCATCACACAGCCTGCACTAAGTACACCACCAAATATCACCCCGACGACACCCAACACCGATGGTATCAATCATTCGGTATGGTCGCACAGCCGAAAGACCAGTGCGACACCGATCGTTGCTCCTCCTATGGAAGCGATAAGAGAAGGTCCTATACAAGCGCCACCTCTCACGGCTACAAATTCCGTGTCCACCGCTGCAAGTGTCCCAGCCAGCCCGGTCACACCAAGTACAACCACCACGAAGCGCGAATCGACCGGATCGATCGGTCACAAAAAGGGCAAGCCTAGTCTCGACAAAGACAGGTTGAGCTTCTTTGGACGAAGTCGCAAGCCAGCCCCAACGTGAGTCTTGCCCATCGATCTCGCTGACGACAGGAACCTTTCTCCCGGCGGTAACAACACTCGCGTCGCTTCCACCAATCGCGTGCATCAAGTTCAGCCCGCAAGCCCGGAGCAAGCTCGAAGGACCTCCGCAACAGCAGCCCCTGGCACTGCCAAAGCGCTCAAACAAATCGGAACGCCAGACTACTCTGGATACCTGAAGAAGAAGGGCGACCGATACGGTTCATGGAAGACGCGATACTTTGTCCTCAAGGGATCTCATCTCTACTTTATGAAGAGCGAAACGGTGAGTGCTTTCGTTCGAGCCCTGTTGACGTTTAGGAGGACCGTATCAAAGGCCACGTTCATCTCCGTGGTCACCGAGTGAGCATGGACGAGAAAACCAACCCCGGCTCGTATGGCTTCCGCCTCATCGGCCCTGACAAGCCGCACGCGTTCTCTTCATCCGAACAGACAGTCATCAGGGAATGGATGAAGGCGTTGATGAAGGCGACCATCGCACGGGATTACTCTGTCCCAGTCACCTCTTCATGCAACATCGCCACGATATCTCTCGCGGAAGCTCAAGCCATGGCTCCCCGACCACCTTCCCCTGCAACTCGCGAAGCCACTCAAAGGGCCGCACGGCGGGAGAATACCAACCAGCTTACCGCACACGATGCCAGCGTCTTGGTGAGTTGAAGCTGTGACACCGCTAACAACCAGATGAGCCTCGACACGACTTCAGGTCAACGCCGCCGGGAAAGCCAAAACATGTCGCTACCATCGCGACCGGTGCGCGACAATCGACGTCCTTCAGCCAACATGCCTCGGCCTAGCGTGAGTACCATTGCATAAGACACGCGCTGACGCCAGGTTGCATCGTTCTACCCCGCTGATTCAGAGAGTCATGGCGATCTGGTACAATGGGTAAATAGCCAGCTACCACCACCTTATCCCAAGGCAACCTCTCTTCCCGAATCTTTTGTGTCTGGCGAAGTCATCTTCCTCCTTGTGAGATCGCTCTCGGGGATCGAACCAAACCCACCGGTCTCACCCAATGCTTTCGCACCCGAGCGAGATAGTCTTCCCGGTATATCCGGCCTGTTCTCGATGATGGATATGCTCATCGACGCGGGCATTGACACAGCAGGAGCTAGCATAAATGATGTGAGATTGGGAGACACCGGTGCTATTGCGAGGTTGGTGCACAGTATCAGGGCTTGGACAAATCAAAGATCGGGTGTTGCGCATTAATCATTCATTTATCTTGATGGGATACGTAATGATCGAGGCACTGGCCTCGGCAGCCCCCTTCCGGGTAAAAGCCTTACGTCATTCCCGCACAAATAGGATCCCGTGCAAACATCATCTGTCGTCTCTTTCCTCCTACAGTCCGTTTGTCAGCATGGTATCAACAAGACCATCCCCAACACCGGCACGTGGACGAGTGGCCTACCCCTCCGCATCCAACTACACTCCCGGTGACGCTGAGAAATCGCCTACATATCTCGGTTCTTCTCCAGTGCAGCAAGTCTCGTCTCAGGATTCAGATCGCGATGGAGCTCAGGTTTTGAAGACTTGGTGGAAGGGTTTTAGAGACCGGACCGAGCCTCAAAGGCGACCAGGTATGCTTGCTCCGGCGGATCATCGCTGATCAAAAGACGAACGAGGTGTCTTTGGCGTGTCACTCTCCTGGTCTATCGAATACGCCTCAGTTCAGATATCTACCGCTGGACCGGACGGCGAGCTTTACGTCTGGGGGTGAGCGATCTCCATTTACATCACTGAGGTCAGTGTGATACCCGTGGTGGTCGCAAAGTGCGGTCTACATCTCAAAGAGAATGCAACCGAGGTCGAAGGGACGTTTCGGATATCAGGGTCTGCGAAGCGTATGAGGGATCTGCAGGCGATCTTCGACACGGGTCCAAAGGTGAGTAAGTCTTCTGATCTACATAGCTGATGGAAGTATGGCAAAAACGTGGACTGGAAGGCACTATCATTTACCACTCACGATGTCGCGACCATATTCAGAAGGTGAGAGACCCATATGCTTGCGCTGACGAAAGGTTCCTCACCCAGATGCCTGTAAGCGATCCGTCTTGAACCCCGCTAATCCAAGGAACCCATCGTCCCCTTCGATTTCTACGAAGAGGTGAGCGTATCCTAAAAACGGCGCTGATGAAAGTTTCGGAGTACGCTGTCACCAGACTCGTCGGACGAAGAGACGGTCTCCGAGTACAAGAGCCTCGTACAAGCGCTCCCTGCACCCAATCAGTATCTCCTACTCTACGTCCTCGACCTACTCAGCGTATTCGCCAAGAAGTCTGATATCAATTTGATGACCTCTGCAAGTGAGTTGGTCGAGTGACTTATGCTGACCTCAGACCTCGCCCTCATCTTCCAACCAGGTATTCTATCCCACCCAATCCATGCAATGCGACCCCGCGACCACGTCCTATCGCAGCAGGTCCTAGAGTTCCTCATCGATCATCAGGATAGCTTCCTTCTCGGCATGCAACTCGTAAGTAATTTGCAAGACACCGCTGACAGCAGAAACCCAAGCCGAAGAAGCGCAAGGAAACCGAAGCAGTCGATGTACCCGCCTCTCCACCTATCACCTCCCCAGTCGCCGTATCGCCTGCTCCGCTCGCACCGCCGATACTCAACCGAGCCGAGGCCGATTTGATGCCCCCTTCCGACTCTGATGACGAAACGCCAGAAGGAGGGTACTATATCGTCGACCGTACCGCGAAGAAAGAACCGGTGTCACCTCCTACATCGCCCATCTCTCCGCCAATGACATCGCTCCAAGCGAATCTCTTGCCTCAGCGACCCACAAAACCCGCGACTGGCTGGCCTGCTCAGCCGCCGCCCAACCCGGTTTACGAGACCATCGAGCCCTCTGACTCGGATGAGGAGCCTCCAGTGGGCGGGTATGAAGTGCGGACGACCAATGCCAAGGAGCGTGCAACGCTCCTCTCTCGACCCGTCCCTCGGAAGGTTGTGAATCGAACCAGTGAGGTGGGCAGCAGCATCTCCAGGAGGAAGACAGCTCCTTCAAGAAGAATGGGTGACAGGACAAGGACACGGCGACATACTAAGGAGGCGCCTTGATCTGATCGGTTTACAGGACAATTCATCTAGGACTTTGGTCTTCAGTCAGGTTTCGGTAGAAGTTTTAAAGACATGAAGAGCTCCGGCTGTGTTCGAGCGAGTTCAACGCGTCGTAGTGTAGATTTTCCATAATCCAAATTGAAGCCCCATGCTCTGGCACGCCACCCTATAAACGCCGAGCGTTCTCTCCGCTCGGGCCAGTCTTTCGCCCATCTTTTCTTTCGTTACGGTTTCCCCTAATCCTCCATTGTATTTGTTTGCCACATACATCTACGTTTTTTTTCATCCCGCATCAATGTCAGCCATGGACATCGACAAGCCGCTCGACGAGGTTGGTCATCGATGTCAACTCTTGGTCGCAACGCTTATCTCCTCAAGATTATCAAGTCTAAGCCCAGAGTACGACGGGGTGGACGCGGTGGCGGCGCTCGTCCAGCAGCTTCTGCAACTCGCGCCCGCTACGCGACGACAGTCCCCAAAGCAGCTGCTCCGTTAGCTGCGGCGAGAGCAGTGGGCTCGGAAGCTTCAAAGATCATCATCAGCAATCTACCTGCCGACGTGACCGAAGCCGCTGTACGGGTGAGTGTGAAATGATGATTTTTCGCTCACGCCCCAGGACCTCATGCAATCGACCGTCGGACCCGTTAAGTCTGTTCAGATGACCTACACCGCTACGGGGAAGAGTACTGGTTCCGCCAATGTTTTGTTCAAGAACAAGGGCGATGGAAACAAGGCCCATGCTGCTTGTGAGTTTCCACAATACGCTGAAGCTGACCTTGAGACCATAATAGGATGATCGACAACCGTTAGTGTCATTTCGTTGGTGCTGATTCGCCCGTTCCGCGTCGAGAGGTTTCCCTTTCCTTTCTTCGCATTACCATGGCGCATCTCCGTTGGGGATGGGGTTTTCTTGCGTGTTCCCTCGCAGCGGATAGCGCCGAGTGTCGTGATACCGGAACGACCAAGGGACGTCATGACAGAGTCTTACATTCTGGCATCTCTTCGACGGATCAACGCTTCCGAACGAATCCACTCAGTCGACATGACTGACGCCATCTTCGCTTCATCATCCATTCTTCGCATACTTCTCCCTATACCTTACGAATCACCTCGTTATACCATCCCTCCTCATGCATCACAGAGAGGCCTATGAAGGTAGAGCTCGCCCTGGACCCCAGTCAAATGGTCTCGCTCGCTTCCCGAGTCGCCCCTGCTCCCGCCACTCGTGGTACCGCTACCGCTCGTCGAGGTCGCGGTGCCGCTCGTAACCCCCGCTCCGCCAAGAAGACCGCCGAGGAGCTCGACGCCGAGATGACCGTGAGTTGCTGTGCTTGTAGTATTCGCTGACCGACTCAGGCTTACAAGGACACGACTGCGACGGCTTGAGCAGAAGAACGGGCGCAGATCGGTTTGTATGCGCCATTATGTGATGTATGCGTGCATGTCTACTTGTACACCCAAGAACTCCTGTTACCTGCTACGTCCCATGCGTTCCGGAAAGACATAGGATGCACTCCGATTTCCCGATGGCTCTCTTGTAGACGGAAGATGAAGTTGGCCAATATGGCGATGAATAGCGCTGCACATATGCATATAGGACCCCAAAGGAGGTCTGCTATCAGTTTCATCAAGGCGTTGTCACTTACCAAAACCTCCAGCGTCACGGGCCGAGATCATTGTGAGACGCTTCTGGAAGATTGCCCAACCGTACAGCAGGATACCTGCAGAGCTAACGGTCAGCACAACCCGAGAGCAAATCACCTACATGACGGCGTAGACCATTGCAAAGTATCTCGAAGGCGAATCTTTTGCCCCGAAAAGCAAGCCAGAGGCAATCGTAGATAACAAAAGACCCATCGATAGATAAGATATGAAGGTCCGTTCATTGGCGAACCACACTTTCGCTTCGACCTTGACCGGAGTGGGTACTTTCTCTGAGAGCTCAGCGGGATCTTCAACGGTAAACTCACTCGGTACACGGATTCGAATGGTTGGGTCGTTGATTGAATGGTAATCCGTCACCAAAGGCCGTTCCGGGCTGAACATAAGCTAAATCGATTTCGTTGTGACCTGCTCATCCGGGATCCTATCCGCTCGTTTGCTCTTCGCTCGAGCGCCATCACCACGGGAAGGGAGAGACTTGAGAGCACCGGAGGAGAATCTACCTGTCAGCCTAGAGATACCATTTCTCACTCACGGGTGGAAGAAGAGATCCGAGACCTGATTGATACTTTTACGAACGTTTGATTCCGATCCCACTCCGACGGGAGCCTGAAAGGTCAGTTGTACATTGAGTGTGAGCCACTCACCTCGGCGTTAGACTGCGAAGACATAGTCGTTTCTTAAGGATAGCTCGATAAACTTGTCGGTCAAAGGCAAGGACTCTCAATGGACCGGCTAAGCACGTGTCACCTTGACTTGGCAGAACCGCCACATTGTAAGCTAACGAAGCGCGTCTTTGGGACTACGGCGTTTCGAAGTCCACGTCGGGGGCGGCTCTGCTCAATCTTATGCCCCGAATCCCCCCTCCTATCCTTCTAGGTCAACCACAGGTGAAAACATTCCTGGTCGACTCCCTTCCATCCATCCCGACCACCTGAATCGACTTCCTTCATCATGGGTCTCTCTTTCAGTCGGCTGCTTCAGGGTCTTTTCGGTAAGAAGGAGATGAGTGAGTGGTGGGAGCTTCGCTAACGTCCCCTTCTGCTTTCCGCTAACAATACCTGCCCACAGGAATCCTTATGGTCGGTCTTGATGCTGCCGGTAAAACGACCATCCTCTATAAGCTCAAGCTAGGCGAGATTGTCACCACGATTCCGACCATCGGTGATCTATCTTATCTACTATCAGGTCGCGCGACTGATTGCATCAGGTTTCAATGTCGAGACGGTGGAGTACAAGAATATCTCCTTTACGGTGTGGGATGTGGGAGGTCAGGACAAGATCCGACCGCTTTGGAGACATTGTGCGTCTTTGATAACGTTTCCAGCTGACGGGGCAGATTTCCAGAATACGCAGGGTATTATTTTTGTAGTTGATTCCAATGACAGGGAGCGTATCACCGAGGCGCGCGAAGAGCGTGAGTGATGATATTTTCCAGCTTGGCTTAATACTCAATGCAGTACAGTCCAACGGATGTTGAGTGAAGACGAGCTCAGGGACGCCCTCTTACTCGTTTTCGCCAACAAACAAGTGAGCAAACCATCTGTACAATCGCTATTTCTGCTTATCCTCCACAGGACTTGCCCAACGCCATGAATGCTGCCGACATCACTGACAAGCTCGGCCTGCACTCCCTCCGTCAACGGGCTTGGTATATCCAAGCGGCTTGCGCGACTTCCGGAGATGGGCTGTACGAGGGCTTGGAATGGGTCAGTCCACATTGGGGTCCGCCTGACCATCGCTGATCTTGCTTCAGCTTTCGACCAACCTCAAGAAGCGTGGGCAGTGATTGGGATTCTTGGTGCTTTACGTTCATCATCTCTTTCAACTGTTACCTTCTCCTTCTTACCCCGATGAAACATCACGATCCGTTTGTTCAAGGGACTTGCTTCGTTTTCTCGCATCTTTACATCGCAAAGCTATGCAGAACCTGGCCAGGCGGCGTAACTCTCATTGGGCAGGCGAAGTTCATATCGGACCATATCGTAAGCCGTCGAAGCAAATCAAGGGAAAGCTAGGCGATACAGTTTGAAGGCTGCACGGGACACGTCTACGGGTTGAGAGATCACCGTGCCATCCTTGCATATTACGTTGAACACAAAGGCAGTATGGATTGCTTTTGTGACGGCACAATAGATTTTCAGGCTGCGATTACGTTCCAAAGGGGGGCGATCGCTCAAGCTTGTATCACGACATTATTCTCAGGGCTTCATCTTTTCCGAACGATGATTTACGCTGAGAATGAGCGTAAGAGGTGGTCTCTAATGCTCAATAATCGGGAATCCACTCAGACCGGGTCATATCTGTATATTTCTTCACCATAATCGCTCATCGCTGCACTCCAACTCATCAGCCTTCAAGTTTCGGTCCGAAACGACATCTCTGCCCACTAACCTCTTTCCCTTGATTTTCTTTACATACTCCAGCACTACGATATCAAGCCATTCAACTGCCTCTGTGCTGGCCGTACGATGTTACGCTGGAATCGAATGTATGACAGGCATTAACCGTCCATCACCTCACATCTTTTATTCAATACACCTTTCATCCCTACCCCTCTACACCCCGTCATCTCAACTGCCGTTAATTCGGGAAGTATACACTAAGCGGAGAGTCGAATCGTCGAAGCCTCGCTCCGTCGATGGGCGACTTAAGGAGTATAAAATCAGCTCACCATTCTCGCGACAAGCCGTCAGGTGGGCTATTACTATCATCGATACCCTTTCGTGGTGAGTGGCTCAAGATGCAACTCGCTCGTTACTGACGATCATCATCTCCAGATGACTTTGCACCAGGTCCTTCTCGACACTCTCCATCTACCGCTTCTTCTTCCACTTCCAGCGCACCTTCTTCCGAGCCATCCGAACCCTCCTCCTCTCTCAGGGGTCATCAACAAGACTCCACGTTCACGCCACCGTCGTCTGCGTGTTCGACTCCGGACCTTTCAGCAGGTCTGAGAGATCCAATGTCGCAGCTCCTCCTGCACAATTCGGAGCCTTGTACACCCGTGACTCATCGACGAGAGCCTTCTGCCAGCGCGGGTGTCCTCACCACTACAGAGTCTCCCGTCATTGGCTGTCCGTCCCCAGAATCGACCGTAACGAGTGCAGCGTCAAGGGCTGAAGGCAACGACCGCCTCTGTCGATTACCCGAACATCCACCATCTCCTTACAGCAATAGGCCGATGTTCAGTCGACCGACCACGCTTTCCGCACCAGCGCAACATCCTCCTTCGCGCAATGCGGAAGCATTGGGCATCAGCGAATTGCTGTGCGGATCTGCCTTCCCAGCTCCTTCACCGACCTCATATTTCGACGCTGTTCACTCGAGCAGTCCAGTAGCCGCCGGGCCGGATCAGTAGCTCGCCGTCCTCCAGCCTACTCCCCATTCCGATCTTTCTATGGCGAAGTCTCAAGCGGTCATAAAAGGTCAATGTCGGTAGACCAGCGCGATCTACCCCCAGATACCCCTCTTCTCCCTTCACCTGATGCCGATGATCCCCCTCAGATCAAAAGTCGGCATCCGCCTTCCGAGACGGACTCTTCCCCTTCAAGCATCAGTCGAGGCCGGAGCAGCCCTCGAGTGCGGAATACTGGTACATTACTCGCGCCTCATGGATCTTTCACCTCGGCGAGGGCCATATCTTTCTCAAGCACCGGCTCTCGCTCTTCAGGGACTTCCTCCGAATCTGCCGACACATCTCACACGTCGCACCGGCCCAAGCCTGTCATCGCACCGATCGTAATGGATGCCGCCGAGCGGATTGCCCTGGAACGATCGGCCGCCAAAGGCGATCAGGCGAGTTATCGACTAGGTCGGACAGGAACCGCAACCGCACCCAGGTACACCATTGGATCCGTTGACAATGTCTTGGGGATACCTCCCTTGTAAGTCAATAACCTAGAGTACAAACTGACTCTATAGTTCAGCAACTTCCACACGCCGCTCGTCGCAGTCCTCGCAAGGATCCCTTCCCTCCCCATCATCCAATGCAATGAGCCAAGCGGGCTCATATTCCATCACCGGCCGATCCGCAGCTCCGACTCCCGGAGATGGTGGAAACGGTAGACCTCGAACGGATTCCGATCTTTTCGCCGATGCCGCGAGGCTAGCTCTTCGTTCGTCAGCCCTCAACGACCGGACTCAAAGACCCCAAAGAACGCCCGGCATTGCTCGGCCTCATCCTGCTGGCAAGCCATGACTTGCTGAAACTTTCTTGCCATTTATCGACTAGTACTGCTTCATTCCAACGACCGTTATGACATCACTTTCACAGAATTTTTGTGTCAAATTCCACGGTCACCATGGTAGATTCTATCCTTTTGTTGTTGTTACGTGTTCAGCTTCCGAGATACATCTATAAAACTCATTTGTGTCTTATGAAGACGACGGTTGAGTTCAGCGAGTGTGTCACGAAGCGCCACTCTGTCTCCGATCATTTGCCCAATCACACAACCTTGGACGAGATGCTCGACGAGGTTGATGTCACGATCATGAATCAAAGCTCGGACAGCATCGCCGAATATCGCCGACAACGAGCAACCAGTGCTTCACCCCGACATTGTACTCTGAAACGAGGTTCGACCATGTTCTTTGTCCGACGACACAAGGCCACGTCTTGCTCCATTCAACCCGCTTCCCCTTGCCTACGACGAAACACCATTGATCTCGATGTTAAATCGAGGTATCGATATGATCATAAAGGTATAAAAGTGATCTTATGAGTGTAGACGAGTGCACTAGCTAACTGCGACACGACCGAAAAGCGGCGTTAAGTGAAGTAACGCCGGGTGGCACAGGATCGTCACACTACTTATCGCCAGATTGCGACACTCCCACTTGACCCGATCTCACTGTCAAACCCAGTAGGTATCGTAAACGCTGAAAGGTTGGAACAGGAAGTCCTTTCGTAAGTAAGTTGGCTAGGTTCTCTGCTGAAGGGACATGATTGAGAGCGACGGACTGTCATACTACTAAATTGCAACCGGCCAATTTAGGTAATCCTTAGGTCTTGTAGCCTAACCCTTCAAGTAAAAGGTAGCAATGACGAGGAGCTTGACTAATGCTCCCCAATCCCGGTTATATAGACGCCCCAATGTGAGTTACCGGACTTCCGATTTACGATCGTGACAGTCTGGTTACTGTCGCGGTGCTACGTCGACCAGCAGTATGGCCCGACGCTCAGCTCCTGGAATCGGCGACGGTTGACTTGGCTTCTGCGAAGTTAGGCTACCGTTGTCGAACTTAGCTTGAATAACTCGAGGACACGCGTGGGTGTAGCCGAGTTAAGTGCCGGTCGAGTAGCGTAGGCTAAACAGTGCAGGGGGTAGATCAAGTACGGCAAAGCTAGGTAAATACATGACTATTGTTGACTTTCAATCCGAATCGCTGGTTCTCTCCGTCTCTCGACTCATCGCTCTTATACCTTTTTCTCCTGGCCTATCTTCGGCTTGTCTTGTTTCGAGATCAATGGTGTTTCGATGTAGGCAAGGGCAAGCGTGTTGAGTACAATGGAGCGAGACGAGGCCTTTGTTTCGGCGAACAAAGAACATGGTCGAACCTCGTTTTGGAGTACAAGGCCGGGGTTAAGCACTAGTTGCTCGTTGTCGGCGTTATGCGGCGATGCTGTCCGAGCTTCGATTCACGATCGTGACACGGTGTTATCTTCAATCTTCTCCCGGATGAAGTGATGTCGCATCCCAATGTGCTTGGTACGCTCGTGATGAACTGGATTCTTTGAAATGGCGAGTGTTCCCATATTGTCGTTTAGAATTGGATGTGGATCTGCACCGAGTCCGAGTTTGAGATCATCCAGAAGCCGACGTAGCCAAATCGCTTGTCGAGTTGCATCCGCAGCCGCCATGTACTCTGCTTCTGTGGTTGAAAGGGCAACTGTAGCTTGTCGACGACTCTTCCAGGCTACAATACCGTCGTAAACCTTGAAGACGTATCCGGTGGTTGAGCGTCAAGTGTCAAGATCGCCTCCCCAATCTGCATCGGCATAAGCAAAGGGCAATCCGCTTTCCCGACTCGCTTGTAAAGGTGAGACAAATGTCGGATGTACCACGGATGTATCGGAGTAGGTGCTTTGCCGCGGTTTATTGTGCCTCGTTCCACTTACTGATGAATCTGGATAGTACACTTGCCGCATGAGCAAGGTCGGGACGAGTTATCGTTGCAGCATAAAGAACTGCTCCAACAACCTGGGGATATGGTCGATGCTTGGATGCCGCATGTTCCTCATCTGTAGCCGGTATAGGACGGAAGTTGGAAGGGAGCGGATTGCGAGTTAGCTTACAATCCAGAAGGTCATATTTCTCCAAAAGCGCTTCCATTTAATGCTCCTGCGAAAGGTAAAGTTTTCGCAATTGTCGATCGCGGTGAATGTTGAACGAAAGTAACCAGCTGCACCAGAATCGGAACATTCAAACTTCTTGTTGAGACTGTGTTTGAAGTCGTCCAAAGCAAATCGATTGTTGCATGCAATAAGCTGATCGTTGACATGTAAAGATAGCATCATGAAGGTGGAGCCGGTTCACCGAGTGTATGTGCATGGATCAGCGGTTGTCGTTGTGAACCTCTCTTCGCGAAGCCATTTGTTAAATGCCTTATTGAAGTTTTGTCGAAGGCCGTAAAGGGATTGGCGCAAAAGGAGTACCATGTTGGATGGGATGCCGCTACCTTCAGGCGGAGCAAGGTAGATTGTTTCTTCAAGATCGCTGTTGAGAAGCGCTGTCTTGATATCCACCTGGTCGCATTCCATGTCGAAATGATTGATAAGTGCAAAGAACACACGGATGGAGTCTTTGTGTGCAACCGCAGCAAACAACTCGTCAAAGTCGATTCCTTCAATTTGCGAGAACCCTTTAGCAACCCAACGCGCTTTATAAGCAGAAGGTTTGCCGGTTTCCCCATCATTTTTTCGAGTGTACACCCAGCGAGCTCCCACTACTCGCATATGCCGTTGTTGCGGGACAATCTCCCAGACTTTGTATTTCTCCATCTTTGCCAATTCTTCTTGCATTGCAGGCTCCCACTTCTCCACTCACGAGAGTGTCGAGCTTGATTGTAGGATTTCGGAAGCGTATCCACGGCATGAGCATGTGCAACAAATGACTGAGAATCTGCTCCGCCATGGCCAAGAGATCGGAGACTGAGCGGGTCATCGGATTCGTCCTCCTCCTCGTCAGGCTGTTGTTGTACATTGTCTTGTATATTATCGACATCCAAACGTTCAACTTCCTCGACATCGTTTTGTTTTGAAGCGGGAATTGGAGTGATTACTGATTCAATTGTAGATGCGGTTTCCGAAGGTGTAGGCGTAATGTTTGTAAAGACAACATCTCGAGTTTTTGTGATGCTTTTGTTCTTTACATCCCACACCCGATCGTTGTGCGTTCCGTCTTGACATCCCATGAGGAGAGCTTCTCTGTATCTCGGTTGCAACTTGTTTATTTTGCGATGATCGCGGTAAAACACTGTGAAACCGAAAGGCTGAAGGTGATCGAGGCGACTTTTCTTATTCCGCCAAGTATCATCCTGTCATGTCGGCCACCTCCACACACCGGCACCACGACCCATCGTATAACCTTGACGATCTCGACATCACGTCCATGTACTCCCTCATCCCATACCGAGTCGACAATCCACCTATCCACGACAATTCCAAATCGTTTCGACTACATGTCGGCCGTGTCTCGCGGGAGCTCGACTTCAAGGAAGGGCAGAGTGTCATGTCGGCCACCGCCA
>JAABUH010002658.1_pt1 | contig 16770 bp, 22 predicted proteins | sample 5559121 | NCBI WGS metagenome assembly JAABUH01 (sample SAMN10711871, study PRJNA513364) | rock metagenome | isolation source: Antarctica rocks | place: Antarctica: Victoria Land, Battleship Promontory nord | collected 2015-12-28
GACCATTTGGAGACGGAGCAAAGCACCTAGCGCACCTCCTCGGAAGTTGGCAGCATCCGGCTCATCATAGCCAGGTCATCCACGCTTAAGAACTTCGTCGTCCATTTCGACTATCGCTTTCTTGATTCTGGTAGGCGAGAGCTTGAGGCGCGCCAGCATGATGCCGACATTAATAGACCGCGCTATATTCATTCAGCCGCAAACTTAGCCTGATCTTGAGGACTCACTGATGTCAAGTAAGGAGATGGGCTTGAGCTTCCCCATCTGATTCTCGCGCTTCAGCTGATTCGGCTTCACCGAAAAAATAACCGGCAGGACATCAAGATCGAGATCTGCTGGCGGGACAAGATCGCGCCATACGGTATCCTTGACGGAAAGAGGTGGAAGCTGGAACAAAAGAAAGGCTGGTGGGCCATCGTCAGCCTTATTTCGCTTCGATATCTCGGAAGTTCACCTTCAACTTCGCGCTTGGCGCCGGAGGCTGTTTAGCCAATTTGACCGTAGCTTTCGTTGTCAGTGGAGGCGGTAGATGTAATGCCGTATCGAACGCTTTTGAGACAGCTGTAGAGTGCGGCAAAGGTGGAGCAGGCCGAATCAACATCGGAAAGGGGACCAGTGGTGGCGGAGGTAGAGGTGGGGGAAGTGCAGCCGGGATAACACGAGCTCCAAGATTCCTGCTTGAAACCGCTGGAGGCTGTGGTGGTGGCGGTGGTGGCGGCGGTGGCGGCGGTGGTGGTGGCCATAATCCGAGTGTTGACGAGAGTTCTGCGGGAGGAGGACGATGAGGAGAAATTGGAGTGAAAGAGGAAGCAGGAGGAGGTGGTGGTGGTGGAGGAGGTGGAGGGGGAGGAGAAAGTCCTCGGGGTAGAGAGGCCGGCGCAGCGATCAAAACAGGTTGATGCGAGGCTGGCAGCCCACTGTCGGCGCACACAAGCGAAAAAGCGGAGGTGGTGCTGGCGGAGGTGGAGGCGAAAGCGGGAGGGGAGTGATCCCTTTCCTCGGATACAAAGCTGATCCTTGCTGCAATCGAAGTTCCTCACCAAAAGCAGCGATTGTATCCTCTTGCCGCACCCAGCTGGCGATAATTCCGTGAGCGATGACTTGTGGATCGCCCCTGCTACCGTTGTCTGTTGTCTCGCTGAGCCCTTCCATACCTTGATGAGCGATTGAGCGTGATCGGACAGACTCGAGCGTCCGCTCGAGGTATTCGACATCCTTTCTCGCTTGTAAATATTGTTGTTCCGAAGCGGATAGCTGAGCATTCTTTGAGCGAGCGATAATTTATGAAGTGATCTTACCGTGTGTTTGAGATGGGCGATCTCTTCAACCAGTGCCACAAAGCGTAGATGCTCGCGCTCCCGGAACGCATGGTCTGCCTGCGCGAGAAGGATGTCAGTCGGACTCGCTTACCGCTATCATCCACCAGACCTACTTCTCTGTTGAGCTCGTCATTGACTGAACTGGAGCTCCGGCCGATAGATGTAGAATTTGGTTTTCCTTCTGGATGAGACGATGAATGACTCCTTCGCTCTGCGGGATTTGATGTCAGATCAAAGGTTCTATCCGTTCACCTAGACGGGCCACACACCTGTTCACCGTTTGCACCATGCAGGGATCTCAGTGTGAGGAGCTCTGCTCGTTTTGATTCGACCACATCATGCAGGTCTGAGCCCTATTGTGAGGCCGTCAGCTGACGTGCGAAACTTAAATGAACGCGCTTCTGTCTGCGCCGCAAGGATCTGCTGGCGCAGTTCGTCGACCTCGTCGAGAAAGGACGAGACAATATTCGCATTACTGTCGGACTGCGCAATCGGCCGCTGAGGAACATCTTGCAGCAGGGAGGAGATGTTCAGAGAGCGGAGCTCGGCGAGGTCCTCTTCATAGTCGTCGACATAGATCGATGTTTGAGTCAGGAAGCTTTCGGGCGGATTGTCTACTTCGAGGGCCTATCATACCATCAGTACAGTGGATGCTGATATAGGACATACAGCCATGACTTGCGTCAGACCCCGTCGGCACAGCTCGTCTCTCATCTCACATCGCACTTCAAGAGAGTCAGTTGAGCTGGTAGGCGCATTGACGAGAGCGAAGACACTCGTCCCCCACTCCCAAACGGATGTGCTTGATTCGGAATCGTCCTGGTACGCCTCCAAGCTCGCGATGAGCCAGTCGAAGCGAAAAGCCTCGTCGAAAGCGACGCGGAACTCGGACATGGATGATTGAACAAGCGGTCGACCTTCGACGGGCGAGATGACGCATAGAACCGCCAGGACGTCCGCGACTTGACAACGGAGCTTGAATGACGGAGTGTGCAGACAGAAAGCGGTATGGTTGATGAGTTGGGACGGTCGAGCACCCCGCTGAAGCCGAGCTGAGGCTGGTCAGCGAACAGGACTGCCGAGTCCAATAGGCAGGACGCACATCGGTATTCATTAGTACCCGCCTGTGGACAGTATTACCCGTAGAGATAGGATATGTTTGAGAAGCGATGAGAAAGACCGTCTTCTATTGAATGTCCGAAGATTTCGATGAACGCGGCAGAGCTCCCTGCTTCGGGCTTGACTGCACCTCCGGTCCACCATCCCCACAGTCCTACGGTCACTTGCTTCTCCATCGGCATCGCCTCGCCCAGACTTTTATCCGATAAACTAAGTGTTTCAGCTCGAGATGGCACGGCATTATCCTCGCTAGTCTCCGCCGATATCGCAGGTTCTGCAATAGTCTCGGCGGTCGTAACCGTGGTCCAACTCCCCAGACCAACGATGGACAGCTTTTTGGACCAGCCTTCCGCTTTCGTAGGGGAGCCGGTAAGATGTGGCAAGAGGCGAGTGATACCAGCCGAAGTCCCGGTCGAAAGGGAAATGAGGCCAGCTGGACGAGGGGAAACAGGGATTGGACATGATTTGGGGGTGGATGAGGCTCTGGGCGAGCAGGTACGCTTTGCGACGAGATGTCAGCTGTGACATTGCGTCCCGCTTTGCACTATGGTGGTTGAGGCCATCACGAGCGAGAATGGAGAATATCGTTTCAGCGCTGAATACAGAGTAGCAGTGAAGCTACCAGGAATGTTTCCCATGCATCTTCGTCCACCACCTCGCCAGTCGAAATCACATTCTCCTGCTCAGCCCCATGTCCTTTCGAGCCTTCTGTCCTTGCAAGTGATTTCGCCTGATCGAAGGGATCTGATTTCGAAGCCGGGCTTGAGCTGAGAATCCCACGGATCGTGGCGGCCTGAGGCGTACGCGGCGACGCAGGTCGGTTTTTGGAAGGATCTCCCCAGCCCCGGAATAGACTGGAGATCCTGTGTCGGAGTCGACGGTACCGGAGATTTGGGCGTCATCGACTGCGTCTTCGGCTCGCTCGAGAGAAGCGGGACCGAGTTGAGTGCTTTGAGAGTTCCGCCGCCAGGATCTTCATCTTCGTCCTCCTCATCCTCCCTGTCGTTCGGCGATGACTCTGATGTGGCGCTCGCAGCCTGAATGTCATCATCCATATGCAGCAGAACGTATCGATACAATTGAATACGGGAGGTTTCGGTTGCCGTAAGGAGATCTACAATAAGTTACAGCCTGGATGACCAAGCCACCTGATGTTCTGGCTTGAATGGGTAGTAAATCTTCTCCTCGAATTGGTAGTCGTCTTCCTGAGGTGCATGGATCAGTCATCAGGGAAAGGTCTTTGAGGGCAATGACGATGAGTGGATAGTGAAGGCGATTTTAGACGAGGAAGGTAGGGGAAGCTAGGTCGTAACAGGTACGTCCGGCGTGTCAGCTTGGACACACTTTCGCTGAGGGTCAAGGCAGGCGTTCTGACAGCACAGCAAGGTGAGGTTTGAGAGATGCAGACAGCGTCGAGTGAAGAGGCAGCTATGCTCAACAATCCTTTCGAATTTGATTTTGAGCATCGACCTGAAATCTCAGGGCCCTACTACGTTTGTGTTCGAAAATCACCACGTGCTCTTTCTTACTTCTCAGTTTCTCCACAAATCATCCATAAATGATCAAGTTGGTCTGAGGGCGAAAGTGGGGCTTCTGCATCCAGTGTGATGGCTTGAATCCACTTCAAGGCACCTTCAAGGCGCCCATCAGGAGCCCTTGCACTTCTTTCACTTTGTCTGGGACTCTCGCAGATTGGGGACATGCCCGAACTATAACCGTCACTACCATGTCAACGCCTATCCCTCAGCCAGACCACACCTTCCTCGTCCTCCCCTTCACTCCATCAATCTACAAAGACCCTTCTCCCCTCCCCCCCATCATCTCCCAAGTAGTCCGTTCCTCCGACCGGTCCGTCCTCATCATCTTCTCCAACCCCAATCATGGCGAGCAGCTATACACGACCTTACGGCGAGATCCACGAGCGAGCTTCGCTGGCCTGCAGACTTTCCTCGGGAGGGTGTATGCGACCATGGCGGAGGCGCAATGGCGATCTGGTAGGGTGCTCATGGATGTTGAAGTCCGGTTCGAGGGCGAGGATGGGGATTGGAGGGAGAAGCTTGAAAATGGTGCTCGAGTTGGGAAGGGGCAGACGGTGAAGCTGGAAGGTGGGTCTTATCCACCCTCGGAGCTGACGGAAGGCTTCGAGGATCTCCCAATGGATCCGACATTACGAGGACTACTTCCGCCAATGATTACCGTACTCCCTTGTCCACCTCTACCTTCCGCCTCTTTCGATCCTCCGAACATTCGACTCGGTCCACCCGTGGCAGCGCTCGGTGGGACTTTCGATCACCTCCACGCCGCGCACAAACTCCTTCTCCACCTCGCGCTCTTCCTCTCCACCCGCTGTCTCATCGTCGGCGTCATGTCCGACAACCTCTTATCATCAAAATCCAATGCCTCACTGGTCCAACCTCTCGACGTCCGAATAGCCTCTGTCGAAGCCTTCCTCCGTCGATGTGGCGGTGGAAAAATGATGGACGTGCTAGAGATTCACGACCCGCTCGGCCCGACCGCTTATGAGGCGGACATCCAGGTGCTGGTGGTGAGCAAGGAGACGGTGAGTGGCGGGGGGATGGTGAATCGTGTGAGGAGGGAGAAGGAGTTGGGGGAGTTGGAATTATTCGTGATTGATGTGATTGCGGCGGATGAGAGGAGGGATCTGACGGGGGAGAAGGACGAGGGAAGGTTGAAGGAGTTGAAGATGGGGAGTACGGGCATAAGGCAGTGGATACGGAATCATCAATGAGATGCGTTACGCGTCTAGTCACGTTCAATGGCCCTGATCATACGATACTTAAGATAATGCAATACTGAAGGTCACGGGCAAGCTCCCTACGTGTGCTAGGATCGAGGAAACGTGCGGACTCGAGTACATGCTGGACAGACAGCTGGAGCTTCAGGCTTCTATACTGCAGATCATACCACAAGGTGCATCATCTTCCGAATACAGTTAAAACCATTGACACAAGCGCTTGCTCATCCTCAGACGAGCGACCGGATTCCCCGGACAGCATCAGCAGGTTTAGGTCTTTGCACCAGCCTACTCTTGCATTGGCCTGCAATTGAGCTTTGCGCAGTCTCAAAAATTTTAGTCGTTTGCAAGATTCCACTTCGGCGGTATTTCATCTGCGAGGACCGAACGCTGTCTCTGTCATACCCGGTCCATGGAGTCATCACAGTCACCACAGCCTCGTCCAACTCATCCACCATTACTCCGTCATCCTTCACCGTCATCGGGTCCTTCCGTGATAGTGTCTTTGCAATCTTGAGGTGGGACTTGGTCATCCAGCTCAGATTCGGCTTTGCATCGACATCCTTCTTGCAGATCTCACAGTCCGTCCATCCGGAGCGGTAGTCTGTCAGCACGGTGATCAGATTCGAGCACGAATCCCAATCATGCGCAGTTCGAACCGCCGAAAAGAATATCTTGTCTGATTCATCCTGTTTAGAACATTCCCAACTGGAACACTTGAAGATCTGGTCCGATTCATAAGGATGATCCCTGCCGAGGAAGACGAACGAACTTTTGCAGTCGGATCGTTCGTGTGACGTCATCGAGCGAATGAGATTGTCGATAGCATGAGCAGCGTCCGGATTTTTGTGGTCGTATTCCATTTTGTTGACGAGATTCTTCAGTTTCTTGTCGAGATGAAACATTCGGCGGAACATTCGGCGGACGTCATTGGTCACTCTCTTCAAAGCTTCTTCGCGGATCGCGGTGGAGGCCTTGTTGTTGACCCACTCTTTCAAGCGGTGAACCAAGGAGCTTTGAAGATGGCTGAGGTTCGATTGGAATTCCCCGTACGAGATGAGGCGGGACGCGACCGTGGGCCATGGTTCCCTGTCTCCTTCCGGTCCCATGAATCCAGTTTGGAGTAGTCTTCCTGCACTGCAAACCTGACTTCATCCACCGCTAGACTGGGAAGATTGAGATCAGGCAGGATCTCATAACTCCAATACGTCTTCCTGCTCAGTTTGCGGGTGGCACATAGGTGCGCTTCACATGACGCACAGAGGTCCGAAGAAGAAGATTTCATTCAGTAGATCCAAGCTGGGGGTTTCGGACCGTTAGAGACTGATATTGGTCCTTGAGAGCGAAAGTTATTGACCTTGCGTCGTAAAGTATGGAGATGTAAAGGGAGGGATGTGCGGTGTGAAGATCAGAGAAGACTCTCGGGGCAAAAGGAAGACAGCACAAGTACCCGCCTGACACCCCTGGCAGTATCGACGGCACAGAGGTCATAAGCAGCAATCTCGCAGAATCAGTTCATCCATAAGGATGAGGTCTGTTTGCTGTTCTATATTTGCGGAGGACGCAAAGGATGTCAAACGCGGCGGATCTTGCTGAACAGTCCGCTGGACACTGCCTCTGGCGGTCACACCCGTCAAGGACGCCTTGAATACGGATTATACACTTTCCCAATCATTCTCCCCATCGGAAAGATCGCCAAGAGAAGGTTTCGCCATCTCATGCACCCTCGCCACTCCAGAATCAGCGTCACGAGGCATGAGTATTGGGTACTTTTTTTCGTATTTGAGCAGAAGAGAAAGGATGTCAAACGCGTCGGACTGCTTCGTCAGACTAAAATCGCTGCATTCAGGAATACTGGGGCTTGGTGATTGACTACTATGACATGTTGAAGATGGCGAGGGCGGATATGCACTCGCCCGAAGGTGTCGTCGGCCAGACCCCAACAGGTGGTTGCTTGGATACGCGTCCGAGTAGCGTTCAGTCTATCACTTCATACTATCAGAGCGAATGAGATGGATCAGAATATCGGGCAAACTCGAAGGCTCGTCAGCGCAGTCAAGTAGCCTCACTCAGGACGCAGTATTCTACCCATGAGACAGTAATCTATCGACATAAGCGTTAACCATTCCTCGACGGGCAAGATAGCTAGGATACGATCAGTCAGTGTGGTCTCCCAGCCTACTCCTGCACCGGCCTGGCGTGATTGCCGATACGACGTCCAGAGGACCTTCGTACTTCGTCGGGTAGATCCCTGATCGGTAGCGTATCATCTGCTGTCCGTCCTCCTTCGGTACACCTGCCCACGCAGACACGACGTTCGCCAGGGCCTCATTTTCAGCGTCCACACCCTCACCCCAGCTCTTCACCGTCACCGGCTTCTCTTCGAAACGCGTCTTTGCAAACTTCAGAAGCTTCTTCGTGGCTCTACTAAGATCCGACTTGACGTGATGGGTCTTCTCGCAAGGCTCGCAATCCGACCACTTCGAGCGCAGTTCGGTCCTCAAGAACATAAATGGATTCAAGCGAATTCCGAAGTGATGATGCGTCCTCATCGCGGACAGAAGCACCTTACCTGATTCAAGCTCGGAAGGGCATCGCAAGAACTGGTCCAATTCCCGCGGATAATCGCTTCCAAGAGAATAGAGGGGGACTCGGCTCCAATCCTGCTCGTGCGACGCCAGGTAGCCACTTAGGTCGTCGGTACGACGAGCGGCGTCGGATTTGTGATTGTATAAAGGTCATTGGGAAAGTTCCGATGCTCATCATCGAGGTACTTTGATCGGCGGACGCCGTTGACCACTCTCTTGGAAGCTTCTTCGCGGGTACCCATCGGGATCTCGTCATCACTCCACTCAGTCAGGCGGCAGACCAGACATTCGCGAAGATATCCGAGATTTGACTCGAAATCCCTGACGAGTAAGGGCGGAACACGACCGAGGGCAAGGGGTCTGGCCTCGGTCATCGAAAAGCCCAGGTCCAGATGGGCAAAGAATTCCTTCGGGTCCACTCGAGATTTTCCACTGCGGATGGCGGAAGCTCGAGATCTGAAAGAATCTCGTCGTAGGTCCTTGCGGTTTTCTTACTTTGTATGTCGGACGGCGTCACCCAAAGTAGAGGGGACTCACAGTAGCGGATACAAGCCTTGGACAGCAAAGGATGGCGTGCCTTCTATAAGTGGTTGAACCGCGGGGGAATTTGCTGGCGTTATTGGATACAACGAGTAAGGGGGATGAGTGTATGGTGACTAGCAAAGGTCAGGAGGGGCGGAGACAATCGAGTCTTGAGAGCTCACAAGTCCGCTCTGACACCTTGCGGCATCAAAGGCACAAAGGATGCGAGCAGCAGTCTCGCAGATTCACCCGTCTCTAAGGATCGGATTTTCCTGCTGTTCCACAACTCCAGCAGGGAAGAAAGGATGTCAAGCGCGGCCGACTTCTTCGCATAGCGGGTGCTGCCCGCACTGGTACGCTTGGCTCACTGTCTTGAGATTGGTGAAGAAGACGCCAAGGCGTATTGTCACCGACGTGAAAGGCATTGCGTATTGGATGGATCTCCAAGACATGGTTATCCCATTCATGTGTCGTCGTCCGTGGAAGTCTTCCATTTGAGGTATGAATACTGCCGAGTAATCGAGTGCTCAATCAGGAAGCAATCGTCAATCCTGTTCGATATTCCATCTGTGGATGTGAGCTTAGTAAGCTCATCGATCACGACAGCCGGTCAGTACCGTCAATATCCAGTAGAATGTTATGCAGAGAAATCTACCGCTCTGTCAATCCCTCCTCGTCCTCCTCATAACATCCCTTCTCTTGATCCCTGCCTCCACGCCTATCCCTCCAAACACAACAGCGACTCCCAACCACTGGCCAAATGACAACGAATGGTTAAATACCATGACGCTCAGCAGCATCGTGAAGAGCTTTCTCGTGACTGTGACCATGACGAGGGTGAGACTACCGAAATGCTGAATGATCTCGAAGATGAACAATTGACCCAGACCACCGAGGAGGGCGTATGCGAATATCGGCGAGACGGCTGTTGGGTGGGTGCGTAAGAAATGGATCGATTCGAGAGCGGCTGGTGGGGATAGTTTGAGCGGAGCGGAGGGTATGTCAGGGCGGAGATGGGTCGCGAATGGTGCGGGCAGGTGGTGGAGGAGGGATGTGGGGTGTGTGGGTAGAGGTAGGAGGATGGCGGGGAGGAGGATGAGCTGTTGGAGGAGGGCCATGGTGAACATCATTTGCTGGCCGGTGTATGGTGGGTATGACGAGAAGATCTGATCTTGAGTCGAGTTGGTCAGGCCGTCGACGAAGAGGCTACGTAATCAGCGAGATCCTCGGCAGTAAGCTCACCTGATCGTGAGAAGCGTCAATCCCCAAACGCTGTCCGATCCGCCTTTACTTGACGATTCGCCAAAGAGCACGAACATGCTGATCCCGACGGTGACCAAAGCCACGACGAGGTATTTGTGTGGAGAGAATCTTCTCCGGTACAACACAATATTGAGGAGCATCACCGGGATCAGCTTGCATGACTTCATCTCATCAGCGCAATCCCCTTTGTGGACCCACCTTTCCGAGCACCATTGTGGGGTACGAGATATGTCTCAGAGCCAAGAACCCAAACGGCCCTGCCAAAGTCTGGAAGAGCGACACCTGGACCAACAAAGCCGGCAGTGTCTTTGTCCTTGGCGTGATCCTCACTTCCTTCTCAACCGGGTAACTCAGGTCGATCGTCCCATTGCTATCCGACATCTTGTCACGCATCAGAATCTGCGGAGTCGTCAAGCTCGCCTTGGTGTCTTTTAGCGAAGCAGCTAGCTGACTGAGACCGAGTATGGAGGTGAGTGAACGAGTGCGGAAGGTACCATCGCGGTACGAGGTGGCGAGGAGATAGATGAAGGCTGAGGATCCGGAGGCGACGGCTTGGGCGTAGTTGAGAAAGAGGGGTGAAGGGAATTTATCGCCTTGATGCGAGCCATCGGGTTGGGGAGGTTGGAGTCGAACACGGTGGCTGATGGAAGGGAAAGGGACGGAAACTGCGGATCGAAGGGAATGAAGCTGATGAGTCGGAAGTCGAGGTAGTGAACTCAGACTCACGTCTTTCTTGAGCTATAGCCCAAAGCAGGAACGCAGCGTACACGCCCGAGACGCACACCGCTAGTCTGACCACTCCCATGCTGAAGTTTCTGGAGCGGCGGGAATCAGGATGAAGGGGGAAGGATCAATTAGATCCGAGACGCGAGACGATGTATGCATGACGGAAAGACAACGGTTTTCGTCAAGAATAGCATCCTGCATATCCAGTCGGGAGATCTCCTTTCATACTTGGGCCTTGTCTCATCTCCTCCCCCGTTCTGTGGATGAAACCTTGCAGGAAAGCTCGCGACGCCAAAGAGGAAATTCGATTCGTGACATACCCAACGACCACAATGCTTAAACCAGCCCTAGCAGATCTCTCACCGACTCCAACCCCAACGCCTCGAGCGGTCCGGCGATCACCCTCGTCCACGTCCCTCTCAAAAGCAAGAACCCAATGACCATCCATATCCAACCCTTCTCCGTATCCCTCGACCTCGTCACAGCGAGCGGCCCTCTCTTCCGGCTGATGCTCTTGCCAGCGCTCAATATCAGGCCTTCGCTTGGAGTCCTGGCGACTGTTCTCAACCCCCAGGAAGGGAGGCGGTATAGGCCGAGCATTCTTTCGAATGTATCCCGCCACGATTGCAGGCGGATCATGAACAGGAATAGTAAGGTCTTGACGAGATCGCGTTTCCGATTCCGAGGATAGCGGGGACGGATGTGGATGGTGCCGGGATGGGAGGTGTCGGAAACGATGAGGGCGGGGTAGCCGAACCACGGGTTGCTGGACCGGGAGAACGCCGAGATCGGGCGGGATTCTTCAGGCGATGTGGTAGCTGATGAGGACTGACTCTCGAGCTCAGGATCGAGATTCTGTTCCGTCGCTTCAGGTGCCCTGACCGGGTTGTCTGGGAGTACCATTGCCCTGCCATCCAGTCCCTCGAGCCTCTTCGCGTGATGCTGTTGCAGCTGATCTGAGTACGACCGAACCTGTTGATCCGAAGCGAGGTGAGAGGGTATACCGTGAACACGTAGTGGTGGGCGAGACCGGCGATCAGCGACCGATGCCGCGTGAGGCTCCAAGAAAGCAGGTCTGACTGATCTTCGAGGCGGGAAAGCAATTGGTCTCGGGGTCGGCTCGTCGCCGCTCGAGTCACTCAGGAGGTCGACTTGTGCCAGTCGAGATGGTGACAGGTAGAGGTGGAAGTTGGTGAGAGATTTGATGCGCTGCATCGCTGTTAGGCTGGACCACTGGGAGGACGAGGATGCTTTGGATGTCTGTCTAGATGATGATGCGGAGGTCATAGGGCCTTCTTCCGATGGGGATTGATCGGTGAGAGAGGCTGATTGATAGGTGTCATCCTCCGGGGCAGAAGATGCTGTCATCTTCAGGAGCCCTTCTCCGAGTCCCATAGTGGCGTAGGTGCTCGGTCGTCGACTGGACTCGGGACTGTTGAGGGGAGTATTATGAGCGGTATAGAATACATCGGCAGCAGAGGCGAAGGACGGGGCACGGGTCGGAGCGGTAAATGTCTCTGAGGATGCAGCGGTGCGCTGGTAGTACTGGAGAACGGGGTTGTCGAGCGGGTCGAAGACGAAAGGGTCGCGTCCGCCATATACTGGTCCCCATATCAGCTGAGGGCCGTGTCGCAGAATGCAAAATACCTTTCGGTAATCGGTCCAGGTCAAAGAACTCCTCAGCATCCTGTGCGCTGTCCAGGAAACGGATTTTCTCCTTCGCCGATTTAGGCGTCACTCTCTGCACGACTCTCCACAAGTTCCGCTGGGTCCATCCAGCATTGACGACGTATGCTACATCGACCAATCCCGGGAAGTTCTTCGGTCCGACCGCCCCGAGGACTGGCAACAGCTCGAAATCCTATGATTTGTTGGCATCCATCGGAATCGGTAAATGTACCCACAATGTTGCGGTATCCAGCACCTCCAGCATCAATGACGACTGCGCATCCCTCGCCTCCTTGACCTCGTCCGCCTTCACTCCATTTGCCCTTCACCCAGTAATCTCTCAACATCCGCCGTAATAGCTCCAAAGACCACCAGGTATACCGCTCCAGGTCGGCAATCTTCCCATTCTCGTCTCGCACCACCTCGCGGACGGTCAGAACAGCCACAGGTCGGCCCATTCGATCGGTGAAGCGGGATGCAGGGAGCATGTAGAAGAGCGGTGTTTCCATATAAGGTGAGATTGACGGCACGGGTAAGTGTAGAGACCGGGCGACTCGGTTACATACTGCAGCAAGGAGGGCTGAATGTGTCTTATCCACATCAAGGCCATTTCGCTACGCCTTCATGAGCAATCTTCCGCAGCCGTAAGACGGGACCTGCCTTGAGACAGCGGAAGATGTTGTCCCGGTCATCCACCCAAGCAGCGATGCCCAGCTGAGTAGTCACATCCCAGCCCTCCTGGGACTGGAGCAGTTCGACATCTTCTCTTAGATCCGCCTGTGCGCCCTCGGTCAGGGGGAGGTAGTCCTGATACTCCTGCCGGTTATCTCGGAACCGCCGCTCAGCCGCGGAGAGGGAACCGCTTGGGACATTGGTCATATTGTCCGAGAGAAGACTTGAGCGACAACTACTGCCAAAAAAGCATCCTCAGGTGGTCCGACTGTTCTAAAATGATGAGTTTGATTGGCAGAAATTGTGCGGGAAGGGGTTGAACGACGACAAACAAGAAAAATGTACCGACGGTCGCCGGAACCGGCAACAACTCTTTTTGACTTTCCTTTCTCCACCACCGTTTCTCGGCTCTGTTGCTTCTCAAAGCAGCATGCTGCCGCCAACCCTGCTTTTCATCCTAATACTGCTTCTTCTGACGGGATGCTTGGCAGCTGAGTCCTACTACAGCATACTGGGAGGTGAGCATCGAACAAGTCGACACGCTCTGATGAATTTGGTAGTCAAGAAGGACGCCTCGGACGTGGACATCAAAAAGGCCTATCGGGTGAGCATATCCTCTATGCATGGGCTTGAGCTGATGTAGTTGAGGCTCGTAGAAACTCTCAAAGTCCATACATCCAGACATCAACCCCGACCCAGCTGCGCACGAGAAATTCATAGATGTAACCAAGGGTTCGTATTGCTCTTTAGCTACCAGCCAAGCTGACGTGAAGTAGCATACGGGGCTTTATCAGATAGCGAAGTCAGTCTGACGCGTCCCAGAAGCTTTGCCACTGAAGTCTGGCCAGACACGAACAATCTACGACCGACATGGCGAGGAAGGGCTGAAGCAGCATGAAGCCCAGAAGCAGGGCGGCGGAAACAATCCAAATGACATTTTCGCTCGATTCTTCGGTGGAGGTACTTGGCATCGCGAAGGAGCGTGAATTTGTAGCTGACGTGCTATCAGGCCAAGCGTCGCAGGAACAGCGAGGTCCGGGACTGCTCACGAATCTTGAGGTCGACCTTGCCGATATGTATGCTGGTCGAACGGTGGAGGCGCGTCTCTTGCTGCCTAAACCCTCCCTAGCTGATTCATGACAGTTTCGAATACCACGGAAGATTATCTGTACCCACTGCCATGGCTCGGGCGCTCACTCGGATGCCGATATCGCGGACTGCAACAATTGCGGTGGGCGAGGTATCGTGGTTCAGCGGCATCAGGTGTTCCCGGGGATGTTCTCGAATGTCCAAATGACGTGAGTGGGCTGTCATTCGTTTCTTATACATCTCTTACGGAGCTGTAGGTGCCAGCACTGCGGAGGCAAAGGCAAAAGAATAGCTCGGGCGTGTCATCTATGTAAAGGAGGGAAAACGATCGATACGCAACATACACTGGCAGTACATATACCCGCTGGTGCACCGGAAGGCTTCGAGGAAGTGTTCCATGGCGAGGCGGACGAGAATGTTGATTGGGAGGCTGGTGATGTGATCGTTCGGGTTCGCAGCAGGAAGGCGGAGCGGACGGGTGTATGGTCGAGGAAAGAGGGAGGGATCTTGGGGCGAGTGACGCTCAGTGTGGCGGAGGTGAGTCTTGCCGGATCATCTACACTCGGCTCATTTCTGCAGGCTCTGCTTGGATTCGAGAGGACCTTGACCCACCTCGACGGACGGACAATTTCTTTAGGACGGAAGGGGACGACCCAGCCCGGCGAGGTGGAAGTCATAGAGGGCGAAGGGGTGAGTCGGATCAATACCTTCGTCGCTGATGTCTGTAGATGCCCGAATTTCAGGATGTATCTCAGGGCGACATGTATATTGAATACTCGGTGATATTCCCTACCGAAGTTTTGGAAACATCCCGCAAAAGTAGGTTCTGAGGACATATTCTGACATTTGCGCTGACCAGATTTTCAGAGCTAGTAGACATCTTTGGACCGACTGCGGCTTCGTCCGCGGCAAAAGCCGAGCTATAGATCTTACATGTGATATCCAACGTGCACCGATATCATTCGGCGAAGGAGTGATCCGAGTTTCATCAAATCGAACGGCCTCATCTGCCGCTTATACACTGACATATGAGACTGACTGCTGCACAGGTATGCCTCCACCGGTCAGATTCGAGCTTTCCCGCTAGCCCTACACGGCTGCTGAAGGCCACAAGACTGAGCGTAGACAGCGTGGAGCACATCACAGTTACGGGCCAGGAGTTGAGCACCAGATCTTTGGGTCGGATTCGGCATCACAGGCCAAAATCGGCTCAAACTCCGCTTACACCATCTTTCAAGACGGCCAGAAGTCAGAAGTGAGTCGAATCGAGACTTTCAATAATTGCGATGAATCCGAGCCTGTTGTATCGCCAATCTCGGGGGACTTCGCGAGCACCGTTGAAGCGGCGCTTCATTCAACTTGATAAAAGAAGCCCCTTAGCTCGCAGCACGAGGATTGCTCGTCCATCCTGATCAGAAGCACCTAAAACCTGAGCCTTCCTTGTGGGCCTTTGTGATGATAGCTGTCGAAGGCTACAAGAGCGATGTTATCCGGAGCGATGTCTCCGCAATTCCTTCTCCTGAGCTTTTCATCAATCTTATCTGCTCATAAGTGCTTGTTGTGTTGCTTGTCAGAACAGTCTCTGCCTATATTTGGCAAGGGAGATGTCACAAGCTGTCTTACGTTCCCTGGAACAATCTCAACTTCTAGTCCTTTTTCCTGGTCACCTCGATCCGTGGGTTTTGCCTGTACTGTGATGATATAGGTCATTTAGAGCTACGGGAGTATACGGGGAGCTTGTAGACGTGCCTGCCGATATTTCTGATTTCCTCACAATTTTGTTTTTCGCCCCCTTGAACACAACGATAATTCCGAGATGTCTCGCGCGACTCGAATACGCTCGCCCGGTCTTGTGGTGAGAGGACCGTCCAAGAAAGCTCGACATGGTTCATCGTCGAGCTCTACCGTGATATCGCCCGACGAAGAACAGCTACAGGCTTATCGACAGCGGTATTCCACGGCTGAGCCGTACAGGTATGCTGCTGTTGGGGGACTCCTGGATGATGAGCTCGTGAGTCGCATCGGGAGATCATGTATTTGGATTGACTGGATGTGCAGCTCGAGAGGGTGGTCGAAGAGTCACGGACCTATGGCGTGAGAGGGGAAGAAGGGAGTCTGCGGGGATGGGGATGGGAGCAGAAGGAGACGGATATCTACAAGGTGGGTCGACCTTCTTGAGAGAGATGAGCAGCAGGCCTGATCTGTATTTTGGACGGTAGATCCAGCAGACTCCCGACCTGTCCTCACTCGATCCAGAACATCTCCCCGACGAGACGCTCGCAGCTCTGCCAGAGATCACCAGGCTCAAAGACGCCCTGTACTCCAAGGAGTTCCGTAACCTGATACGGGAGATCACCGGGTGCGGACCTTTATCGGGCAAGAAGACAGATGGATCTGTCGGCTTGTACACTCAGGGGTGAGCTTTCTTCTTTTTTCGCCCGTAAAGCTGATTTCAACAGTTCTCATTTGCTGCTGCACGACGATTCCATCTCCACCCGCCTCGTATCGTACATACTCTACCTGCCGAACTCACCTCTTGACGCCCCAAGCTCGTCCACTGCGAATCTGGAACCATCAGCGAGCGTAACCTTTCTCAAAGGATGGGATCCCGCTTGGGGCGGTTCATTGGAGTTGTATCCAGTCGGAAATGGGGAGGACGTCGGGATGCCTGGGTCGACACCAGTTGGAAAGGTGGATGTGAAGTGGGGTCAGATCGTGTTCTTTGAGGTGAGGGGATTGACGAGCTACAGAAAGGAGATGCTAAGCGAGAAAAGGTACAACCAGGACGCAGCTATCATGCTGTTGATGAGGTCATTGTCGGTGACGGTAGGCAGCGATTAGGCGTTAGCGGCTGGTGCGTGATTCGATCATCCGACACGTCAATAGCTCACAACTCATTCTGAAGGTTCCATCGTCTTGAAGAGGGTGAGGAAGGGTATGAGCCGTTCGATACGGACAAAGCGAAGAAGGAGCTAAGCTCGCTTGCGCAAATAGTCAGTCCCACCAGCGTCACCCTTAAGTTCTGCCGACTGATGATGTATCCAGATCT
>JAABUH010002659.1_pt1 | contig 16758 bp, 14 predicted proteins | sample 5559121 | NCBI WGS metagenome assembly JAABUH01 (sample SAMN10711871, study PRJNA513364) | rock metagenome | isolation source: Antarctica rocks | place: Antarctica: Victoria Land, Battleship Promontory nord | collected 2015-12-28
ACAGAGCTGATGGCTTTGTGTAGCCAGACAAACACGTCTTGCAGTGCATACCTGCCGCTACTGGTGTGCAAGAAGCACTTGGTCGTCCCCTGCGGCCACAGAGACTTTTGTATATGGACCCTGGCAAGGTGTCAGGCTCTCAGTTCAGGCGGCCTGGCCTGCAGGGCGCTGGAGGCAGGATGGCTGTTGCTGCCGCTGCTGCGCCTGGTGCTTCAGCTCAGAGCAAGGGCTTCACCAGCGCTGACGCTGCAGTGCTGGCGAAAGTTATATGCAACCGGCGTTCAGTGTTTCCCAGGGACTTCACAGGAGCGCCGCTCGACAGGTGTCTCCCCTCCATCATGTGCATGATCAGCGCGTGTGCTATTGTCGGCAGCAACCGTGCACTCCCTTTATACCCGCAAAAGGAGGAGGGTTTTGCATCTGTCCTTTGCAGCGGGCTGCAAAGGACAGGTATGCTGGGACAGTGTGTGGAAGTGCAACCGGGCGTGCTCAAAAGAGGTGCTCCAAGCCGGTGGACGCTAAGCTTCTGTGCTCTGGCTACTTGCAGGGCGATAGTGGAGGACATGCTAGAGGCGGCGAGGTGGGCGCCGACACATGGTGCGCCTCTGCCCTGTCGTGTTTATGCACATGGGCGTTGAGAGAACTCGCAACTTGTTACTAGCGCTTACCGTACACGCCACCTTGCTGTGTTCAGGGACTTATTGTCTGCTCAGCAACGCCTGCGCCTATACGCAAGCGAGTGAGGGCCTGCAGGCTTGCACGACGTGTGGCTCTCACTTTGGGCGTCACGAATGCAGGCAAAACCGAGCCTTGGCAGTTTGTGGTGCTCGGCCGCCGCGCCCAGGAGGAGATGATCGACCTGACCCTCAAGGTGCCACCCCAGTGCACTGCGCAGCCTTGCGCGGGTGCATTCCGGCACTCAGCATGTCTGCCAGCCGGCTTGTTGGCACCCGACCAGGCATCGCAAGTGGCCTGCAGTCTGGGTGCACGGGTTGTTACCTTGTGTCTGTGTGTCGCTGGTTCACATGTGTGCCGCTGGTTCACGTCAATTCGAGCTGCCCGACACTGTGCAGGTATTAGAGGACGTCCTGCCCACGTATGAGTTCGAGGCCAAGCGCGCCAAGATCAACGGCAAGCGCGCCAGGGACTACCCGCGTGTGCCGGTGCGCGGCCCGAGTGCCCCTCCTGATGTGCAGGCCGCGTCTCCGGCGTGTGCAGCTGACCACTGAAGTCGGCTGGGAACTATGTGTGCCAACAGTGGCATTGTGGTCAGCCCCTCTGGTGCGCACGGTGCGCCAATTGCAGTGCGCACGCGCCAGCTCGAGCATCCTCCGGTCAACTGTTGGGTGGCGGTCATGAAGTGAATTTGCGCAAGAAATGGTCCGCACTGCTCCAGTTCAACACTGGCTCGTGTACCACGGCGCCTGGCTGCTGGTCTGCTGAGGTCGGCGTGAGCGCGGCAGGTCATGCTGGCGCTGTGCATGCGGCGCCGCCCGCCGCCGCCGGCCACCAAGGAGATGCCGGAGTGGGAGGAGATGTGCGCGGTCGCCTGCGCCACGCAGAACCTGTGGCTGACAGCCGCGGCGCGCGGCGCGGCCGGTGCGCTGGGTGCTGTTGTGCTCGTCATGGAGCAGTCACAGAGCGAGGACATGGGTTGCGGATGCTCAGCGTGTAGCCAAAACCATGCTGCGTTGCCCACGAATGTGCTGTGTGGCCGGAGCCACGTGCTGAGCGTGTCCGGCAGTGCATCAACCACTTCGTCTCAGTGCGCCTGGGTGCATGCGTAGGCGGAGTTGTGTCTGCTGCAAAGCAGCCTCGCATCGGTCTGTGTGAGAGCGGCATGGCCGCCGAGCCCTGCATGCAGACTGGTGACATGCGTGGTCTGACTCGCACGCTGGTGGCAGTGGCAGACAGCAGCTGCTCCTCGGTGACCGCTGTACCAGTGGGAGTGTGGGAGCGGCCGGGCGGGGTGGGAGGGCTGAGGTTATAGGTTATGCGCGCGCAGGCTACTGGAGCAGCTGGCACCCGGACGCGCGCGACAGCCCGCAGATGAAGGCCTTCCTGGGGCTGGGCCCCGACGACAAGTGCGCGGCCCCGCCGCTGCTGTGTGCAGGGCGCCGGGCGGGCCAGCCGCGTCGCAAGCCTGTGAGGACGCGAGGTGCAGTTTGCCCTGCTGCGAGCGCGCCCGCCGCGCCGCAGGTGCCTGGGCTTCTTCCTGCTCGGCACGCCGGCGCCCGGCGCTGCCGAGGCGTACCGCGCGACGCGAGCGCCGCTGGAGAGCAGCGTGGACTGGCGCCTGGACGAGGCGTAGCAGCTGTCCGGCTGCTGCCTTCCTGCTCCGGGCAATGCACGCTCCGCCTGCAGCCCAAAGCGGCTTGCGCTCGAGCTCTGGCTTGGGGCTGCCCCTGGCTGCTGCAACCAGCGCCTGCTCTTGAGTCAGGCGCTTTGGTTCGGACGTGTGCCGGCGGACCCACATTAGCTACAGTGTAGCGCATTTTTTTTTTCTGCAGCCTGACTTATGTTTCCGCAGCGGCGCGCAGCACCGCTGCTCTCGTGACGCAGCTGTACAATAGACCGTTTCTGTGTTCAACAGGCGAGGCTGGATGAGCTCGGCATCTGGGTATGATTGAATGTTGCACCAGCTTGGAACTCTCAGTGGCATAGATCGTTTGTTGGTTACTTGCTGCCCGCAATGGATGCCTGTACTTGCGACTTGGACAGTGCACAAGCCGAGTGCTGTATGTTATAAGTGACACAACTGGTTCTCCATATTTGGCCCCCTATGTGTCAACGTTATGAGAGCACACTTCACCGCTATGAAGCCCATTGCAGACACATGGAAGCTTACCTATGTGCATGCGAGCAACCACAGGATAGACGTGGGGCTGAGCTCAGAGGTACCCTGGACATGCGCATCACAAAACCATATACAGGACACACCCCAATTGCAGGTGCTTATACCAACAGCAGTGCTAGTGCACAGCCTCAGGCAGCTCCCATGCAGGCGCAGCAGGCGCATGCGCCCACGGCACCTGCATCATGCGCAGACCGCATCACACGCGCCGTAGCATGCTCAGCCAACCTGCTCAGGCTCGTGTGCACGTAAAAAGAGTCAGCAGGAGCTTCAAGCAGCATTAGCGGCCGGCCCTATGCGCGCGCCCGCGGCGCGCGCGCATGCTGCAGCTCCTGGCTGGTGCTCAGGCTGCGCGGCTGCACGGCGCGCGCCGGGCGCAGCGCCAGCAGCAGCGCCAGCGCGCGCGCGCGCGGCTCATCGCGACGCGCGGGCTGGCAGCCAGCATCGGGGCTCCAAGGCCGCCCGGAGGGCGCCCCTCGGCATCCGCGGGCCGGCGCGCGGAGCAGGGCCGGGCGGGGTTCCATCCCGGCCGCCTGCCGTCGCTGCCAAGTTCGGGTCCCGGCGCTGCTCTTGCCGATGCTGGGCGCGCAGCCCGGGGCCGCGCGCATACCTCACTCTCTGAAGCGCATGCCACTGATGAATAAGCAGGCGGGGGAGTGCTGTGCATGGCAGGGTGCAGGGCATCGGCCGCGCGCATGCAGGGGCCCTGAGCTTTCTCATCAGCAGAACCTGACCCAGCACTCCAGGCCCCTTCGAGGTATTGTGACCGGCCAGGACCCGTGCTTGAGCGAGGCAGCAGCGCGCGCGCCCCTTGGTCCTCCGGCAGCAATGACTCGGGCTCGGGCTCGGTGACTGTGGGAGTCCGTGGAGGCACCCCACTGCGGGATAAGTGGGTCAGAACCCTGCTGCAGGGCCCGAGCGGCGGCAGGCCAGACCGCGGCGTGAGCAGCAGCCCCACAGCCAGCGCGCGCCAGCGCGCGTCGGCCGCGGCGGCCTGGATGGCAGCTGCCGCTTCAGGGTTCCCCTGGGGTTTGTGGCTCCCAGCAGCCGGCGGTGCGCCTGCCCAGTGCAGCCGGTCGGGCTTCCCGCTCCGCCGCCGCCTGCTGGCGCCGCGCCCAGGAGCAGCGACGCGATGCTCGGCTGCCTGATCAGGCGCAACCATCGGCGCCGCCTGAACAGGCGCGCTGGTCCGCCGGCCCATGTGCGCCGTCTGCCCCGCCGCCCCGTCTGCATCCGGGCCTTGCGCAGCAGGACACTCAGCCCCCTTGCCATGCTCCTGCGGCTGGTCGCATGCCGCGGCCGGGAGCAGCAGGGGCCTGCCGCTAGAGGCGCCGCAACTGCCGGGGCCTGGCAGCGTCCTCGCCGGCGCGGTGGCAGGTCTCACCGCGCGGCGACTGCAGCCAAGGGACATTTTGCCGAGTGGCATGGCCACAGCGTCGCATGGCGAGACCAATGAGCGCCGGCCTGAGGCTGCGACGATCGCGGCGGGGCTGTCGGAGGCTGCAGGGGGTGTTCCTGGGGGAGGTCCCAAGGCCGGGAGTGGTGTGGTGGCTCGTCGGGGCGCCGGGGCAGGCTGCGGACTGGCCTGGCGTAGCAGCTTCGCCGCGGGGTGCCCGACCGCGCCGCTGGCCGGCAGCAGGCCCGCGCGGCCAAAGGCGAACGTCAGCTGGAAGGCCGCCTGCGTCGACGGACCGCGACTCGGACGCGCGCCCTGGTTAAGCACACCTCCAGGACTGTGTAGAGTCACCCTAACCCTATGCACATGCTGGGCAGACAAGGGCGCAGAAGCTACACACCCTGAACAGGACCGGCAGGGGACAGCAGAACGCAGAGCGACGCATGGCCCGCACGGGCAGCCTGCTGTGACGGCAGGCGCGGGCAGCGCGCCTCGTCGCGCAGGCGCTGCAGCAGCGCGCCCGGCGCGGCAGCCAGCGCGGCCGACGGCAGCGCCCACAGCTGCGCGCCCGTGGCGGCCGCACGTGCGGCGAGCCCGTCCAGGCAGGCGCCGGCGACCGCCGCCCCGCCGCCCAGCGCCGCCCCAGCGTCCAGCTCCGCGAGCGGCACACGCCCGGGCGCCTGCCAAGCCCCGCCCCGTTGAGCATGCAGCTCAGAATATATTGATGTTTGCCCGACGCCAGCAGCGAGTTGCAAAGCGTGAGCAATTGATCTACCCCCAGCGCATGCATGCTTGAGCCGCCTGGGCCCTGAGGCTATGTATTGACGCGCACGAGCAGAATGTGTCCAAACGCTGACCCGCATGCCAGGGCAAGACTTGAGGCTTTGCGAGGTAGGGTCCGCAGGGCACTGTGCTGCAGGCCAAGCGCGCTGAGCGCCGCCTGCTTGCTGCACATGCACGTGCACTGCTCTGCTCTCGCCTGCTGGCACGGAGGAGGGCAGGCATGAGCGACAGTGCGGGAGGGGCTTGGCATGCATTGCTCTGGGTGAGCACGGCCCGGCCCGCTGCATCTACCACGCTGCAGCGCAGGGGGCCACCTGTGGCCGGGCCTCGCGCAGCGCGGCGCCGGCCAGCGCGGCCCGCCTCAGCGCCTTCCCATCGCCCGACGTTGCATCTGCCGCGCAGGCTCGCGCGACCGACGCCCTGCCCCAGGGGTCCGGCGCCGGGGCGGCCGGCCGCGGCGCGGCGGGCGCGGCCGCGGTCAGGCGCACGCGCCCGCGCGCCACGATGTACAGCGGCCCGCCTGGCGACAGGTCGAGGGCGGCGCCCGGGCGGACCTGCACCTGGCGCAGGGCGCCCGCGACAGCCGCTGCCTCCTGCGCACCGAGCGCCCGCTGTGCTTGGTATGCAAGCTCGGTAGCACGTGTGCAGTACCAGCCAGATTGCCCCTCATGATAAGCAGACTCTGTCCCGCATGCGTGAGATGCAATGCGGCTGGTCACCGTTTGGCCCGGCAGGACATGTATGCATGTGGCGGGCGCTCGGGGCAGGCGCACATGCTGAACGCCTTGGGCAGGTTGTGGGGGCCTGCAGGCTCGCCCGAAGCCGCCGCAACACACACGCTTCAAGCGCGGCACACGGCCCAGATGAGCTGCAGCGAGGGGGCTCGCCTCCGCAGGGCGCCCGTGGAAGGCCGAGCACATCTGCCTCAGGAAGCCCGCGGCCGCCGCGCGGCGCTCGGCCACGTGCGGCGCGACCGCGCGCAGGAAGGCCGCGCGCGGCACGGAGAGCAGCACCGCGACGCCCGCGGCGGTCGCCGTCACGGGCGAGGGCGCGCCCGCCAGCAGCGCCGCGTCGCCCAGGCTGCGCGCGGGGCGGCGCGCCCGTGGGCGGCGCGCCTGGCATGCCTGTTGCCTTGCGGAGATAGGCATGAGCGCATGTACAAAGGCAGCCGGGCAAGGCAGGTGGTTACGACTGGATCCTGGCCTACGGGAGCGAGCGCCGGTGCCGCTGTGTTTGGCAGCGCGGCGCTGGCGGCGGAGTGCGCCTTCAGTCAGCCGTGAAGCTGCCTCTCAGCTGCTGAGCCAGGGCAAAGCCACCAACCCCCTCGCAGCGCTGCGCTTGCCACTGCGCAGATGGCTATCCCGCGCGCCAGGGCGCGCCTGTGCCCGGACCGTGCGACGCCGGCGCCCATGCGCGCCGCCCCGCTCGCCGCCAGCGCCGCGGCCGCGGCCGCGGTGCGCAGGCGGGCGCGCTCGAGCGCCAGGGCGGAGACAGGCCGGGGTCCCGCGGCCGGGCCTGAGGCTGGGCTTGAAGACGGCCGTGGCCCCGAGGCGGGCTGCGGCGCAGGGGCCGAGGCAGGCGTGCTGCGGGTGCTGCTCGACGGCGGCGCCGGGGACAGCTGCAGGGTGCCTGTCAGCACCAGGTGCCAGGCACGCTGCGGCTCGCCAGCGGCCACGACCACCTGAGCCCAGGTCGTGGGGGTCAGGGCACCAGAAATGCCCCCAGCCCGCACTGCGCAGGAAACCCGGGAGGTGCAAGGCACGCTGCGGCTCGCCGGCGGCCGCGGCCACCTGGCCATGCCGCTCTGCTCCTCGGATACAAACCGTTGGCACGCACAGGCTCGCATGCGAATGACGTATGCGGACCGCCTGGCAACTGCTCGTTTGCTGGTTGCAGGAACGTCTGTTGCTTGCCAGGGGAGCTGGCGTGCACACCTGCACGCTGGCTCCCCTGGCAAGCAGCCCTACCAGGCAGGGCGCGCACAGCACCTGCCCGCTGACAGCGGTCTCGGCGACCGCCTCGGCGGCGAGCGCGGCCAGCACGCGCTCGGGCAGGCCGGCCGTGAAGCCGCTGGCCAGGCGCAGGACGAGCGCGAGCTCGCCGCGCAGCGCCGCCAGCGTTGCCGCGTCGCCGGCGCGCGCGCCGCCTGGGAAACCGCCTGCGGGCCCCCCGCGGGGGCCCCCGCGCCGCGGGGAGCGCGCGGAGCGCGGCGTGCGCAGGTCTGGCAGCGCGTCCGCGCCGCGCGGCACACGCAGGGATGGCACCCGGCCGGCCAGCTGCTGGCGTCGGTGAGGGTCGCCGGCGCTGGGGCGATTCAGGGTCTCCGGTGCCGGCACGCCTGCAGACCGCGCGCGCTTGGCTGGTCGCTGGTACGGGCTGTGCGGCGAATGCGGCGCGCCCGCATCGGACGGCACAGGCATGCGCCGGGCGGCCGACACACCGGCGCTTGCGGGGCGGGCCGCCTCTGCAGCCCGGGCCTTTGCATGGCTGCAGGCGCGCGACAGCGCATAAGAGCAGTCTGCGCTTGCTGGCCGCCCGTTTTTGAGGCCTGCTCGGGCCCCAGTGGCAGCAGAGCTTGCTCCCATGGCGCTCTCAATAGGGCGCAGGTGGCAGTCCTGGGATGGCGCTCTGTGAGGCCTGCCGCCCGCCGGCACAGGAGCAGGTCCGACGCCGCGGTCTGCGCCAGCATGGACCTCTTCATCCGCTGCTGGTGCTGGGCCTCCTGTGGCTGCCAGGTTTGCCCCAGCGACCAGTGCTGCCGCATAGCTGGCCTGCGGCAGGGCTGCAGCCACCCCCTTGCCGCACGCGCCACTGGCCAGGAAGGCGGCAACGATGGGCTGCGGCCTGGCCGGGGCTGCAGTGAGTGCCACAAGCTCGGCAACGCGCGCGAGCAGCAGCCGCGCGCGCATGGCCAGTTGTGCGCCGTTCAGCCGCCGCAGCGTGGCCAGACGCGCCTGCGCAGCCACGCCCGCAGCCTTCTGTCGAAGTGAAGCAAGCACGGGCCTCAGTCCAGGGCGCTGCTTGAGTAACCTGGTCTGGCGCGCCTGCGTACGCGCTCGGTTTGCGACCAGACGCGCAACGGTCGCACGCACAGCGGCGTGCCAGCGTGCCCGGGCCGGGCTGCAAGTCGCAAGGGGTGGTCCCCCTGTGTCTGGTGGCATGCAGCCTGGAGGGCCACCTTGAGCTGTCACAGCCATACCAGCGGACGTAATCAAATACAGACACGCTCGGAAAGCTATTCTACCCAGCCAGTGGTCTCGCAAGCTGGAAGCGATGGCAAAGAAACGGGCAGCTGGTGACCGCGAGGCTCGAGCTGTTGCAGTTTAAGCCGTAAAGCATGTAGGGTCTCTGGGATGGAGCCCCTACTCTGGGCAGTGCCTCTGGTGGGGAGGGAAAAAAAGAGACACTGGCACAGAGACGCTGAGAGTGGTCTGAACCTGTTGTAAGTGCACATACCGCCGCAAACAGTGAGGTGCGCCTGCCTTGACAGCTGACAATCCGCTGAGGAGATGCACGATGTCCCAAGCCTGGCCTGCATACTGTACGAGTTGAACGTTTGTGCGAGGCATTGCAAGCTCGACGCTGGCAGCCAGTGACCCATGGCCACGAACCGGACAATGGGGTCACTGCTGCCAGTCTGCTGCGCAGGTGCGGCATGGCGACCACCACGCGACCGGACACTGAGTCGGCGTCTTCACTGCGAACGCTGCAAGACGTGAGTGCGGACTCTTACAGCACTGCGCCATCGCGCGGCGCGAGCGCAGCCCCGTCGCGGTACAGCACGAGCGGGAACAACAGCAGGAGTAGCGCACGCAACGGCGGCCTGAAGTTTGGCTTCCTGGATATGGGGAGGCTCCAGCACTGCCTGCGCCTGCGCAAGTCGTTCGGCGTGACCGACCAGCTGTCCGGCGAGGTCGGCCTGGACTACAACCTCAGCACGCGCTCCGCGGTGCCGCAGTACTCGCTGGCGTATGAGGTGCGGCCGGGTGGCAGCTGCGCTTGACGTGCCGGAGGCCTGTGCCGCGCAGATTAAACGAGTTCGCAACAAATTGGTCACTCAGCACACGGTGGTGCAATGTTCTCAGCTGTGCTGTGCGGTGCAATGTTGTGTTTATTCTGGCATGCTGTGCGGTCAGGAGCTTGCTCGCCTGTGCTTGAAAGCAGGTGCTACAGCAGTGCGTCGACTCTTCGAGCTGCAAGGTGTATGTTGTGCGGTCAGCAGCTTGCTCGCCTGTTCATGAAAGCAGGTGCTACAGCAGTGCGTCAATGCTTCGAACTGCAAGATATCTGGCTGTGGTGGGTAAGGTGCTCAGGCAAGGGTCGGACTGAGGGCTGACTCTTGCACCGGCTGGTGTGCGCGCGCAGCTGCTGAGGAAGGGGGAGCCGTTCGCCATTACCTGGCTGTGGTGAGGAGGGTGCTCAGGCAAGGGTCGGACTGAGGACTGAGGGCTGACTCTTGCACCGGCTGGTGTGCGCGCACAGCTGCTGAGGAAGGGGGAGCCCTTCGCTACACTGCGCGCAACGCCCCAGATGCTCATGCTGCGGAAGAGCTTCTACCTGTCGCCGCCGAAGGTGGACATGAGCTTCACGCTGCACACGATGGCCGGGGTGACGTACGAGGGTGCGGCCGCCCGCCGCTTCCGCTGCGCAGGGCGCGTGCCTGCTGCCTAGCTCGCTGCCACCTGCCTCACACATGTGCCCTGGTTCTGCGTCCCGCACTGATTGCATGTATCTCATGCGTGCAGCTCTAACTTTGCCATTTTGAACCATGCATCTGCATCCAAGCTACATGTGCAAGAGCTTGCGGTGCATACCCTCCTGTCCAGTCCCTGTGATTGCTCTGGCGTGCATGGACCCTCAGCCCAAGCGAGCACTGGCACGCGCTGCGTCCAGGCATGGTGCAGGGTCGTCGGCGCCGTGCACCGCAGCGCGTATGACAGCCCGCGCATTGCGACCGCGCGCAGGGCGGCCGGAGTTCGGCCTGGACGTGGACAACATCCGGCCGATGCAGGTCGTGGTCGGGGCCGCGCTCGCGATGCTGGCGCTGGGCAAGCCGCTGTCCGGCAGCCGCGGCTTTGGCGGCCTGCAGTTCGGCCTGCCGGTCAGCGGCGACGCGGTCGCCAAGGCGCGCCCCCGGCAGCGGCCGCGCCTGTGCCGTGGTGGGGGGGCTGTTGGCCGGCGGCGCGCTGCAGCGAGGCGGCTGGCAGGAGACGCTGTGGGGCGCTGCATGCATGTTGCGTTGGGCTTGCGCGCAGGTCCAGAGCGATAGGCCAGCGTCTGGCACGGCAAGGATGTGCGCGTCACTTTGATTTGCATGTGCTGTGGGTGTCTTGTGAGCACCGTACCGCGCTGCGGGCAGGGCGAGAGTAGAATGCAGGTGTCCCGAGGATGCGCGCTTCACGGGCAGTACATCCGCGATGGGCTGCTTGACGGCCGGGCTGCGCACGCGCGCAGGGCGAGGGCAAGGTGCAGGTGGAGAGGCAGGGCAAGGGCTTGCACCGAGCGCGCCCAGCTTGGTGGATGTGCGATCAGAGCATCTCCTCTGCTGGCAGCGGTTCCCACAGCATATGAAGCGTTTGCAGCAGGGACTGCCCCCCTGTGCACAGGCGCAAGAGGGCCGCTGCTCACCTCCAGCCGCTGCGCCGCCACAGGCACCGGCTCGAAGCCGCCCTCGTCGCCAATCTTGATTTGCACGGTGGCCTGCCACCGCTCAAAGGTGCCCGGCCGCAGGTCGTACGCGCCCGCTGCGCAGCACCCCGCAACCTCACATTGGCAGGGCGCGCGCGACGAAAGCCACCAGACACGCTCGTGTCAAGCGCGTGGCGCTCGGGCGTCACGCAGAGCGCAGACGCACGCCTGCCAGCGAGGCAGGGTGCAGTGCGGTGCGTGCACTTTCCCCTGGCAGCCCAGGTGCATTTGTGAGGTGACTCGCTGCTGGGGAGCGCAGGGCTGCCAACTTTGTTGCTGCCACGCCCGCGCCATGCGCCTCGTTGAAACACGCCCTTCAACGCAATTATTCACCACAGAAGCACGTTGTTCATAGCGTCTGCTGAAGCAGGACCGTACACTGCCACCACAGTTCCGCAACCTTGCTTACCAGCATAACCCTGGGCTCAACAAGGCAGCAGGCTACCTGGCGTCGTGCTCTCGTTGAGCGCGCGCGCGTGCTGCACGTCCAGCTCAAAGCGCACGAGCGTGTGCGCCTCGGCCGCCGCAGCCGCCAGGCGCACGCTGCGCAGCACCCGTGCGCCGCCCTTGCCGTGCCGCGCCACCAGCTCGCGCGCGAGCGCCTCGTAGCGCGCCAGCGCGGCCGCGCCCGCTTGCGGCAGTGGCCACGCCCATGCGCGGCTCACTGCGGCGTCCGCTGGCGCCGCCTCAACCTGCGCCTGCGCCCCGTCCAGACAGCTATTTCACAGCCAAACGGTGCCCAGGAAATAGGAAAGAAAGCTTGGACGCCCTCACGCGGTACATCAGACTGTGGTGCTAAACAGCATCACCGCACAGCAAAATCTGGATGCTGAACGACAACAAGCGGCCAGGCGCAGCAGCCAGTCCAGGTACCTGGCCCGTGGCTTATATGCAGATCCGGGCTCAACCCTAATCCTCACCCTAGCCAAAGCACCTTTCCCTGCCCGCAACCATCGCACAGCGCCACCACGGTACCTGCGCCAATGCGCCAACGGCGAGCTCCAGCGAACCGCCGCGGCCTTGGCGCGCCACCAGGTCCGCCGCGGCCGCGCCCGGCGCGGGCGCGGCCGCGCGCAGGCCCGCGCGCCCGGCCGCCACCTCCAGGTGCAGCGCGACCATCGCCTGCGGCGCGCCCGCCAGCGCGCCCGCGAGGTCGTCCCCCGTGACCGCGCCGTCGCCCCCCGCGCCCGCGGCCTGCCACGCCTCCGCCCGCTCGCGTATGCCCGCCGAGATGCCCAGCACGCCTGCCGCCAGGGGCGCGGCGCCGGCCCGTCATGGATCGCGCCCATCTGAGCAGCTGAGTAGTGTATGGACGACTGCGGCCTTGAGAGAGCCAGCGCAGCACCGGGCTCATGCGCTGGCCCTGCGCGCCCGACCAGCAGCACGCGGGGCAGCACGGTCAGGGCCGCGTACCGTCCAGACTGCTGGGGTCGGCCGGCGCGGCGCCCCCCCACATGCGCTCCAGGTACGCAGCCGGCGGCGGCGGCAGGTCCAGCGGGCGCGCGAGCCGCACGCCGCGCACGCCCGTCACGGCCACCGCGGCGCCCGCGCCCAGCACCAAGCGCCCGCCCGCGCCGGGGCCGCCCGGCAGCAGCGGCGGCAGCGCCAGCGCGGGCGCGGGCGCGTCCGGCGGCGCCCCGGGCGCGGAGAAGACGAGCTCGAGCGGGCCGACCAGCACCAGCTCGCCCAGCGCGCTTGCGTCGCCCGGCGAGCGCAGCGCATCCTGCGCGCCGCCGGGTGTTTGTCTTAGGACATAGACTTGGCGCCAGGCAGTGAAGCAGGTCGTTCATGAGCATGTTGTGCGCGTCAACGCCTTGGCTTGGGAAAAGGCTCAGCGCTTGAGCCTGAGCCGGGGACTGCATTTTGCAAGAATCAACAAGACCGTGCAGGCTACACCACGAGACCAACAAGTCCTTGTCACACGGTGGCAGCGAGATGTAGGAGAGCTGACTACGCCTCATACACCACTGTCGCGCTAAAGCAGTGTACGTGCTTGCTTGCAATATTATATACTTGCGCGCCTGCAGGGAGGTGTTCCCGCTGGTCCCCAGCAGCTCCGGCAGGGGCCAGAAGGCGTCCGGGTCCGCGTCGCTCAGCAGCACCCTGTGGCCCTCGCCGTCCAGCTCCAGCTCTAGCAGCTCTTGCCGCGCGCGCAGCACGTGCACGCTGTGCACGCTGGACGCGCGCACGACCGAGCCCGGGAACTCCGCCTCGATCGCGCGGCATACGGCCTGCGCGCACGGCCTCATTCGGGCCAGTGTGGCTCTACATGCGGGCAGGAAAAGCTCTTGGGAGTGGTCGCGCACATCCGCGGCGTGCTGCGACAGGGACCGCCACTCCGCGGGCAGGCTGCTGTCTAGGCGCGCGGGGACGGGCGCCGCGGCCGGCGCCGCGCTGCGCGCCTCCCCCACGAGCAAGAGCAGCGCGCAGGCAAAGAGCACGCTGCAGCGCGCGAGCATTGCTCCCGCATACGCAAGGTGCTGCGACGCAGTCCCACGAGGCAGCCAAGTAGCAGGGTAGAAAGCCCTGAGGCAGCCACTGCCGGACTCTGTCGGTGTCCGTCAGTGTGGCCCCGATGAAGCGGCACTTCATCGAGGTGCCGGACGCCGCGCACTACTGGCTGCTTGGCGCGCGCGTGCCGCTCACCTGCCTGGAGGGCTGGCAGGCGCCGACCGCGGAGGCCTGCCTGGACAGCACCGTGCGCGTGGACCTGGAGGTCCGGAACGGCCGGATTGCAGCGATCGACCCCGCCAGCCGCGTCGCGCACCGCGACAGCGCCCGCATTGTCGACCTGCGCGGCTCCATGGTGTTTCCCACCTTCGTCGACCTGCACACGCACATAGGCGCGCCGCCCCGGGGCTGCCTTGGCTCGGCCGGCAGCGTGACGGGCGCGACTGCAGGCTGTGCCAGAGCTGCAAAGCCTGCTGCTGGCCTTGCGGGAAGCCGGGAGGTATTCCGGCGCGCCTGCAGTTACGGCGCCGGTTACACTTCGGGCGCGGCCCGCGCAGACAAGAGCCACACCTGTGAGCGCAGCCGCAACCCCACCGGCAGCCTTAGCGGCGCGGACCGCAGCACCGCGCGCGACGCGGCGTTCTGGGACCGGGACGATGTGTTCAGGCGCGGGGCGCCCGCCATATCAAGCCTGCCGCTTGCTCCCGCCGCGCCTGTCCTGCAGAGGCTGGAGCTCCAGTCTTGCTTTCCTTTTCACCTGCCGTAGGCCTGTCTTTTCGCACACCGTCAAGCCGCGCCTGCTGGGGCAGGCCACCAGGCGGCGCCGCTGCTGACAGGCGGCGCTTTAAGTCCCGCCTGCCGGCGCCGCGCGCAGGAGGATGGACTTCAGCATAAAGTGCGCGTACGCACATGGCACGTCCGCGCTGCGCACGCACCTCATCAACATGTCGCCCAAGCAGACAGAGCTGACGTGGCCGGTGTTCGCGGAGCTGCGCAAGCGCTGGGCGGGCAAGGTGCGCCACGGCGGGCGAGTCCACACACACGCGGTGGCCCCACACAAGTGGCAGCAAGCGACACGCAGCCGGCGGCGTTGCACGCCGGGGCGCAGACGGCAGCATGCAAGCTCTCATGCGTGTAGCAGCGAGCAACACGCAACCGGCGGCGCTGCACGCCAGGGCGCAGACGGCAGCGTGCAAGCAGCAAGGCCACGCTCCTGTGGCTCCAGGTGGTTCGTAGGGCCCCAGGCTTCATGTCGAGCCTGCACTCTGGGCACGTGGGCGGGCAGGTCGCGTGCATCGAAGCCGTCCAGCAGGCTGCGAGTATGCCAGTGGGCGTGCAGGGGCGCAGAATGGGGGGCTCTGATCGGGTTGCGGAGGGTGCAGCGCGCAGCGAAGCTGCCCCCCATCTGCAGGTCGGCCCGGTTGCGCAGGGGCTCAGAACCGCGCCAGTGCTGCGCCGTGCCCCGTCCGACAGGCTGGCGAGCCGCCTGCGCAGGCCCCGACTGCAGCCCGTGACTGCGCCCGTGTGCGCGCATTGGCGATAGGTGGAATTGCAGGCCGTGGCGCTCGTGGTGCTGAGCTTCTTCAGGAACGAGGCGGCCGCCGTGGCGCTGGCAGACACGGTCCGCGCGCCGGCTGTGCCGCGCTCCCGCGCGCGCGCATATCATGCATTGCGGCCCGCCGCGATGCTCTGCCGCCCCCGAGTGTGCGGGCGCGGCGCGGCGTGTGCAGCTGAGTGCTCATCGCAGTGGGGCAGCCAGTCCAGATGCTGCCTGGACTTGGGTGCTATCCAGTGTCCATGAAGCTGTGTGCAACAGCGTGCAAAGTGTGTGTGGCGGCGTACGGGGCAGCGGGAACATGCTGGCGCCGGTCTGGCATTGTCAGGAGCCTGCATGTGTTGCGCGAGCAGCTCACTCGCGTCGCCCGGCAGCAACGCGTTGCCGGGCCGCAGGTGAAGGCGCACGGCGGCGTGCTGGGCGCGGCCGTGTGCTGCGCGGAGAACGGCGGCGACCCCGAGGACGAGTGGACCACCTGCGAGCGCGACCGGGACGCGCTCCTGGACAGGTGTCGCGTGCCTGTTCTGCCGAGGGTTGTATAGCCCTAAACACATTGAAAGGACGGGCGGACCACTTGCGGGCGCCAGCGGGATGCGCCTCCTAGAGAGGTGTCCTGGCACCTTCTCTGCAGAGGGGCTATGGAGCCCCAGATGCAAGGACGCCTGCGAGCGCGGCCCGATGCGCTGCTGGTTGGCTCATGCAGCCTCCTCTCTTTGATGTGGGTCTGAGCCGCTGTGAGCTCTGCTCCCTGCACGGGGGTCGGCTCCAGCACCTGGTCAGAGGCCACATGCTGAGTACCTGCAGCAGCGCTTACACCCTGCTCACGCACCCAGTCTGAGGCATCCACCTGTCCGCTAGGATCAACCTCGGGAGTGCCGAGGGAATAAGCAGCTTTGCTTTTCCGGGGCGGCGGCCTGCTGCGGCGGTCAGGGCCTGCTGCTGGGCTGCAGCCAGCTCCGGCAAGCGCGCCGGAGCGCCAGCGCCTCCTCGCAACCCCGGGCGCCCTTGGGGGCGTCGGCCGTGGCGCCCCGCGCGCGTACCCTACCCTACCCTGCCCTAACATACACCGCCGCAGGATATTCACGCTCGCCAAGGACCGCGACCTGGACCTGGACTTCCACGTGGACGAGAACGGCAACGCGCGCGCGCGCGGGCTGCGCTACGTCGCCGCCAAGGCCGCGCAGCACGGGTACCAGGGGCGCGTCGTGGCCGGCCACTGCTGGCGCGCGCCCGCGGCGCCCTGCGCGGGCCGCGCATGCGAACCCAGCTTTGCAAATACTTGCTACCACATCCCGGCTACGCAGCAAGACCTCTGGTGGGGGGTGTGCCTGGCTGCATAGCAAAGCCAGCCTGTGTTCTGCACTTCAAGTCCTTGCTCCGCTTTCCAGTGTGCGTGGCTGGGTACCTGAGGCGGTCCTGCGACACGCATGCGCCTCCCAACCCTGCACCTCTCTTCTGGGTTCGTGGTCACCTACTGTCCTGGATCTGGCAGGCCTTGCAGTCTGCAGTGGTCAGCATGCAGCCCGCTGTATGAGGCCGCTTTGCCCATGCATAGCTAACAGCAGAGGCGGCGGCTCACTCATACTGTCCCCTGTGCTCAACTGCCTCTGACGCCGGTGGTGGCCTGCGGCGCAGCTCGCTGGCGGCGCAGCCGCCGCGGGAGCTGGCGCTCACGCTCGCCGCCGCCGCAGAGGCGCACCCCCCCCCACGCCGGGGGCGGGTTACGCACCGCAGTAGCTGAGTAGGCCTGCCCGCAGCGGCAGCAGCCCGCTCTCTGGCAGCGGGTGCTTGTTGGCAGTGCCTGCTGTGCGGCGCAGTCCGCGCTCGAGCGCAGCGTGGCCGTTCGTCGCTCGTGGCGAGGGGCGCGACTTGCGCAGGCGCGCGTCACGGTGGTGACGCTGCCGCTGGTGAATGAGTGGACGCAGGACCGCGACCATGCCGCGCGGCGCACGCCGCGCTGGCGCGGCGTCACGCTCCTGCACGAGCTACGCGGGTGCGCGCGCCGCGCGCTCGCAGGGCACATGGCCGCCC
>JAABUH010002660.1_pt1 | contig 16754 bp, 27 predicted proteins | sample 5559121 | NCBI WGS metagenome assembly JAABUH01 (sample SAMN10711871, study PRJNA513364) | rock metagenome | isolation source: Antarctica rocks | place: Antarctica: Victoria Land, Battleship Promontory nord | collected 2015-12-28
TCTTGTGATGAGGTCGCATCGCACAAGGCGAATTGGTAGCAGGACGGATGCCGCTCCGGCGCGCCGAGGATCGGCTCGTCATCGTCCTCGGCTTCGCGATCGTCATGGCTGTCGGACAGGACCGGCCTGCCGTCGATCCAGCCGAGCCAAGGTTCGGCCGTGCCGTCGTCCTCTAGGTCCACGCCCGGCGCGTCCAGGGCGTCTAGTGTGGCGATGGCACTGTCGAGGGCGTCGCCGATCGTGGCGGGGTCGAGCGGCACGAAGCCGGGCTCCATGAGCCTGGGAAGCCCGAGGGCGGCCAGTAGCGCCGTCCCGTGGTCGAGGGCACCTTCCAGGGCGCGGCGCATGTGGAGGGCGCTGGCGAAGTCGGCCACCGCAGTTTGCGCCACCGTGGCGCAAACTCCACCCGCCCCACCGTGGGGCACGTCGGCAGCTTCTCCTTGAGAAATGCATGGTGTCGAAATTTCTACAGCATCATTTTCGGCAACCATTTCATGAGGCTGGCGCTGAGAGGCGGCGTCGCCCTGAGAAACGGAAACTGTAGGAATTCCGACAGTTTGTATTTCCGCAAATGGCGCGCCACCGTGGCGCGTCATGCGCGCTTCACCGTGAAGCGCCAATGGCGGGATCGCGTCCAGCATCGTGACCGTCTCGGCCGTGAGGGCCGGCGTGGGGACAGGGACGGCACCGGCCCAGGTTCGTAATAAGCCCGGCTGGACGGCGGGCGCGGTTGTGCTATGGGCGTCGATAGCCATTGCGATACTCCAAAGGTTCGCGGTGGTTAGGGTCGCGCGGTGTTGGTACCACCGTTGCGGCCCGACGCATTTACAGGTATCCTGTATTTATGGCCTCGTCAATATCGGATACCTCAAAAAAGCGCGGACGCGGGCGGCCGTCGACCGGCGGTCAAATGCCGGGTGTCATGGTGCGTATGCCGCCCTCGGACATCGCGTCCCTCGACACTTGGATCGCCGCACAGCCCGAGCCGCGCCCGAGCCGGCCCGAAGCCATCCGGCTGGCGTTGAAGGACTGGCTCACCGGCCTCGGCCTTCTGAAGCACCGCGACGATCCTGAGGGGGCGAACTGACGTGCTGACAGGCCGGGAGATCCGCCAGGCGTGCGGGCTTCTGAGGTGGACCCGCTATGACATGCAGCGGTGCACGGCGTTACCTTTGGTGGAAGTGGACCAAGCCGTCCCTATGGACCTCGGTGACCGTCCCTGCCTGCGACCAAGGGTCCGGGCGCGCCAGTTCCACGGCAGGGGTGTAGCCGGCCATGAGAATACGCTCGACGATCTCGGCCGGCGCCAGGGCGAACGGGTCGTTCACATTCAAGTCGTAAGCCAGAGCGGCGAGGCCGCGGCAGCTATAACAACTATAATAGAACATGAAGCCTCACTCTTCCTTCAGCCGACGTTCCAGCACCAAGGCAATCCGCTTGATGGCGTAGCGCGCCACGGCTTCGTGCTTGTGGTCGCCGCCCGGAGCAGCCGCCACGCAATGCCGAGCATGCTCGATGGTGTCACCGATCTCGGTGCCGAGCGGATAGGGCAACGTGTTCAGGAACGACAAGGCTGCCTCGACGTCGAGCCGTTCGGCGTTGGCGAGTCGGTTCAGTCCGAAGATGGCCTCTGGCAGCGCGACCCTGTCGTTGATGGTAACCTCCCGGCGCAAACCGCGCGTCCGATAAGCGGGAGGCTGTGAACGCGTCATGTACGGCGCCGCCTCGATCTACAACCGATGCGACGTTCTGTTGCGCTCTGGGATCGGCGTGTCATGCGCGACACGTGCCGCCCCTTCCTTCAGATCGTTTACGTTTCGTTAACCATGATGGGACAAAGAGAGAGCCCATAGCTTCGGCCAAGAAGGGCTGCCCATGCTGCTAGTCACAATCACCTTTTTTGGTTGCGTTGCTGTTGCCCTGGCACTGTGGACCATCGCGGAGGATGCCTAGGGGGCCCGCTCCCAGGCACTTTGCCAAGCTGTATGAGATCCCGCACCCCGAGACGGCTTATGGTGCGCGACCTTTGGGCGGGCCGGTAAATGTCGCCAGAAAGACCTCACCTGGACGGCGTAAGATGCTTTTGGTCAGGACATGGTGGGTTCGATGTTCGCCCGCATCGCCGCTTGGTTCAAAACCGTCTTAGCCGTTTTCGGGATGGGCGAAGACCCTCTCGACAAAGAGGTCGAGGATGCACGCGCTGCATTCAAGGCAGCCATGGATAAGGACAAAGTGTCTGACGCCACCGGCCCCGAATAGAGGGCTCGCCGTACCCTCACCCTCAGAACACCACCATCGACCCAGGCACGTGCGCCATTATGTTGCAAAACCACCGGCCGTTTGGCGTCTCGCATTCGAGGTCGTATTCCAGATAATGGATGGTCCAGGTTCCGCAGGCGGGCGTGATGGATGACTGGACCTGGATGTTCTGCCCATAGGCGAGTGTCGGTTGCCACAACGTGACGATGTCTACTCCTAGGCTGTTAAACCTGGGGTAGCCCACGAGGCCCGTTTCCGGCGAGATCGGCGTTGCGGCGCCCTGCCGGGCCTGGTTGGGGTTCCAGATGGCCAGCGTACCGTTGTCGATGATGTACTCTAGGCCAGCGTGCTCGCACAGCTCGTCGATTTGCTGGATCGCGGTCCCCGGATAGTAGGGGTTCATGATCTTGGTCAAGATGCCGTTGTTCTCGAACTGCAGGTTCGCGGCTTTCGCCATCTGCCCGAGTAGTCCAGCAACGTCTTGCGATCCAGGCTGTGACGTTGGCGGTACTGGGACCACGGCCTCGTAGGCCGCAACGGATGCATCGACGCGAAACAGCACATTGGGCTGACTTGCGCCGTCCATATAGGCGTTGAAGATTGTTCCGACGTAGATCGTTGCGAGGTTGTTCGGATCGTCCCCGGCCTTGACCGTAACTGTGTTCTTTCCCGTGATGGTCAGGGTCTGGCCGAAAGTGCCGAGCTGGTTCATGACAGAGAGCGGCAGGCCGTAAATCGCAAGCGCCGCTTGACCTTTCGACAGGCCTCCCGCCTTGACGATGTTGGCAGAGATGCGGAGGCCCTTGGCCGTATAGGTGTTGCCGCCACCCGCGAACACGCCGTGGTCGAGGGTGAAATCGACCTCGATATATTTGGTCGTGAAGCTCACGTCGGGACGGCTCCGGCTGGAAGGGAAAGCGCCGCGAGGTTGTGCGCCAGGACCACGGCGTCGGCGCGCATCCGCAACTCGCACATCGCCAGGTGGCGCTCCGCGGCCTCCCGCTCGGCTTCCGGGGCGCTGGCGAGCCGGTCGCGGGCCGCCGTGAGGTAGGCCACCATGCCGGCGAGGTTGCGGGCGTCGAGGCGGAGATTATCGAGCACGGCGTCGAGGTGGCGCGGATCATTCGGCATGGGATGCGGTCCGGTTGAAGTTCGTGACCAATTTCTGGATCGCGCGGCGGCTCACCACCTTGATCGGGATGCGGCCCGCATCGCGCTTGGGCGGGAGGGGCTCCGCCGCCGGAAACAGCGGCGGAGCCGATGCGAACTCACCGCGAAAGGTCGGCGTTCGCTGCCGGTGTTGAGGCACCTCCGGCTGGCCATTCGCGCCGATGCCTGCCGGCGCGAAACTCACTGGACCACCGCCAACGTGATGCTGCCCGCGCTGCGCGCCGTGAGCACGAGCAAGATCGAATCCATACCGCTCAGGCTCGCCAGAGGGGCATTGAACGCAAACTTGAGCATCACGTCGTCGCCCAGGGCGATGGTCTGCGGCGCGTCGGTCGGGCCGGTGCGGAACCCGGTCATGTGCCGTTGAAGCACGAAGTTGCCGACGAAATCGGCGGAGGCCGCGATGTAGATGCCGAGCTGCGCTGCGTTCGGCGCGCCGGCATAAACCGGGAGCGCACTCGTGCCGGCCGGAACACCGGAGGCCGTGACGGCGAGTGAACCCGAAGCGCCGGCCGAGGCCAAGGGGGGAGTTGAGGTGGTGATCACTACGCGGCCTTTGATTGTTCGGATTGATGGTCGGTGCCCGCCACCACGCGGAGGGCACGGACGGCCGGCACAGTCTCGCCGTCGCCAGGACCGCCACCGGGCTCGGCATCGGCGCCCATGGCCTCGCTGAACGCCGCGTCGAAGCTCGCGCCGTCGCCAACGAGGACGGGGTCGCTCGGGCTCGACAGGATGACGTGCCAGCGCCCGCCGCGCGTGGCGATCGTGGCGTGGAAGTCGCTGCCGGTCTCGCCGCGGAGGAAGTCGACCAGGACCGCCTCGGCTGCTGTCAGGTTCATCATCCGACCCTCGGCAAGGGCGCGTCGGCATCGGCAAGGAGCGCGGCGCGAGCCGCGTGCCAGGGCGCCTGGGCTTCCTGCCGTGCTGCCGCAACGGCGTCCGTATCACCGCGGAAGGCGAAATGAGCGTTCAGCGTCTCGACGCGGCCGGTCAGCAGCGTCCGCTCGCCGCTCCAATGGTCCCCGGCCTGAGCGATGAAGGCCGCCGTAAAGGCAAGGCGTCCGAACTGTCGGCCCACGCACTCGGCCGCGTCGAGGGCGGGCGCGAAGCTTGCAACCACGACGCCGTCGACTGCGCTCTCCACCTTATCGGCCGCATAGCGGGCGGCACGCTCGGCCTCGGCCAAGACCGTCTCTGCGGAGGACGCGACTTCGCGCGCAATCTCAAAATCGTCTCGCGCGTCAGTCTCGGCCAGGCGCAACGCCCGGAGTTCGGCGCGGCTCGCATGAGGGTTATCGACAATGTGGGCCTTGGCCTCGGCGACAGCTCTCTCGGCGGCCGGAACAGCCCCGACGGCACTGGCCAGCTGACCGCGGGCAGCCTCGGCTGCGACACGGGCCTTGTCGGCCGCAGCGATCACCGGAGCGGCCTCGGCGATGGCGTCGGCGAGGTTCTGGCGCTCGGCCGATCGGGCGGGGGTGACGAGCTTCAGGGTCTTCATGATCGGTTCATCCAATGCAAGGTCGGCAAATCGGACGGGCGTAGCGGGCGTGCCCCGCAGCATTGTCCACCATGGCCTCCGGCCCGGCCCGGCCCCGAGGCACGATCGCGACGTGGTGGCCCACGATCGCGGTCATCACGAAGTCGAAGGGCACGCCGTCCGGCGTCATGCCCCGCCGAAACACGGCCGTGTAGGAGTAGCCGCACGACAGAGCGCAGCAGGTGCGGTCCGCGACGCCGCGGATCGCGTCGTCCGTCCACAGCGTGATGCCGTTCCGCAAATAGGGATAGGCGAAGTGGGCCGTGGTGCCCGTCGTCCCCACCGTATCGAGGCGCTTGTGATCGGTCGCGGTCGTCGAGGCGTGACTCACCATGAGCGGCAGCTCGTTGAAGGATCTAGCTGCCTTCTCCATCTCGTCGGGATGCCGCCACACGCGATAGAACTTTTGCGGGTCGCCACCAGGGATTTCCGATCCATGGTAGCGGTTTACGCCCGCCTTCGACAAGGTCGCCATGGCTACGCGCAGCCGCCCGCGGCGGTCGAACGACCACCCACGCGACCGGTCGAAGCCCATGCAACATGAGGCGGACAACATCGATGCTACTTCAGCCGGCGCGAGTCGGGAAAGTTCGCGGCGTCGTATTTGACGCCTGGCACGGCGGCCTGCGGACGGGTCCTCGCGGCATCGGCCGCACCCGAGGCCGGCTCTTCAGGGGCGTCGGCGCCACTGCGGCAGATGTCCTCGACGGTTTGCATGTCTTCGGCGGAGAGTAAAGGCTTCAGGAAAGTAACCAGCTTCGTCCACTGGCCGTCTTCAAGGGCGGTATCTTTGTCTAGAGCTAGTTTACGGGGTCGTGACATAGTAATTCCTTTCAGTATCCGCGATATGGATTGTTGGGAGACCAGTACTCGCCTGGCCGGTGGATGCCAGCGGCTTGTCGTTGTAGCCGTTGCTGGTCTTTATTTTGCCAGTATGCAAGCATCTCGCGAGTCATGACGAAGGGGACTTTGCCGACCGTCACCAGGGCCATGGCAACGGCGTTCGCGACGTCGTCGGACCCGCTCACGCCGTGGTCGATCCGGTCTTTGCCGCCGGACGATGTCCGCCGCTCCAGCGACGCGAATTGGTTCACGAGGCGCCGGTTGTCGAGCAGCCGGACCCGGCCCGAGGTGAACAGCGGCGTGGCCTCGGCATAGACGGCCGAGCGGTCGCGCTCGCTGTGCAAATACTTGATTCCACACTTGGCGAAGGCGTCGACCACCCATGCGGCGGCGTAGCGATCGCCCGTCGTCTCGGCGAGCCCGTAGGACTTCAGCACCGAGGCCATTTGTTCGGTGGCCGATGTCGGGTTGAACGGTGCCCGGATCTCGACGATGCAGTCGACGATGGCTGCATTGCCCTCATCATGGCACACAGCCATCGTGAAGCTGTCCCGACTGCCGCCACTGGGGTCCGTGCCGCTGCGGTAGCGCACGCCAGGAATGGGCGGACGGGCCGTCACGCCATGGTCCACCAGGCCCTCGACGAGGTCGCGGTCGAGGTAGCTGGCGATGTCGTCGCGGTACATGCCGAGCCATTCTGAACGGCCCGCGGCCGGGTCCGCCGCGACGAGCTTGTCGATGTCTTTCTGTTTCAGGGTCGGGTTGAAAGCGATGGACGGACCGCCGACCACGAGCACGTCGTCGCTGTCTCTGCCGTAGTGGTCGCGGTCCTTCGTATAGAGAAGGCCCGATTTGCGATAGGGGCTTGAGATCCCGACAAGCATCGCATCAGGGATCGTGATCATCCCTGGAATGATGGCGTTGTAGGTCTCAACGTCGGGATTGGCCGAACCTTCGTCCCGGTAGAACGCGACTTCGTCGAGCACGGCACAGACGATGGAACGGCCGCGGACCGCGCGATAGTTGTTTGTGCTGATCGCGATCTCGACGCCGTTGTTCAGTATCAGGCCATCCGCCGTCTCGCTGTCCACCATGCGCTTCAGCATGCCGATGTCGCGGAAGAAGGCCCGGACGTACTTGATCAGGATCTTGGCTTGCGCCCTGTCGACTGCCAAGCAAGCCACCGTGGCGCTCTCCCCCGGCCGCAGGTTGGCCCTGTAATCGCCGAATGCGGCGGCGTGGGCGGCAATAAGGCTCGCGATGCTGTCCTTACCCGCCCGGCGAGAGGGCCGCGCCCATAGCTCCCTAACCCGCTTCCGAGGCGGGTCCCGTTCGGCCACGGTGCGGAACAGGGCCACGTCGTCGGTCGTCATGGGCAGGGCGTGGGCTGCCTTGAGGACGGCCCGCCAAGTGTCCCACGACGGACCCTTGAACCACGGCCCGAACAGCCGCTTATCGTCCATGGCCTCCACGATGTTCATCCGCCGGCCTCACGCTCGGCGTGGGCCGCGATGTAGTCGCGAAGGTTCGGCGTCACGTCGCGACTGCGGCGCTGCAACCCTATCCGATTGAAGCACCGGCCGAGCCGGTCTGACAGGGACCCGAAAGCGTCGAGGTCGAAAGCGTCACCCGCCACCGCGGAGGCTTCCATCCGCTCGGCCTCAACACTCAGCATCGCGGCACGCCTGGCGAGCTGGCGCTGGCCTTCGGACAACAGGTCGGCCCCACCGAGGTCCGCCACGATCTGGCCGAGGACATCGCGAAACCGGCGCGCCGCCTCGGTTCGGCCGTCGACCGCACCGAGATGCAACGTCGACCCGTTGGTGACGCGGCTGCGAGTCGTCCGCGAGGGCTTTGCGAGGTTCGAAACGTTGCTCATAGTTACCCGAGAGGTGCCCTCGGATTATTGCACGGCGCTGGGGTGCTCTACAATATTGACAATGCTGGACATTCTCGGACAGAGCACCTGTGTACGAAACAGGTGCGCGGGATTTCGGGTGCCGCGAGGCTGATGAGAGCGGTCGGAAATAGGGCGGGGTATGTGCGTGGGGCAGATATTTTCACCCCTGCAACAGGTGACAGGTGACGCGTTGTGACGCGTTCCCAGCATGATCCCTCAGGCGCGCGCACGTGTATGGGGTTAACCGGAAAACGTGTCACTATGTGTCACCTCGCGTCACCTCTAACGAAGGCATGCCTCAATTCCTCCTGATGGAGCGTGGCAAGATGCCCCGCTCGCATGGGGGGGGTGGTCGCACGATGAGCTTCACTGTTGTGCCGGACAGGGATCGCTTGGACGTCACCACCGTGGACGGGCGCCGGTTCACGTTTGCGATCACTGAGTTGCAGGCGACTCGGCGCACACCACGGCCGGGGACCTGCGCCAGCGACCTGCCCATCAGCAGCCAATTGCGAGTTCTTGAGGATGCTCGGCGAGCGGCCGAAGAGTTCGCGATCCTCAACGACATGATGTGACCTTCCGGTAGCCGCGCGGACGATGGCTGCCTGGGACCGGACCAAAACATGCAGTGCGGGCTTGGCTTCAAGGGATAGCCTGCCATGCCGCGTCACAATGAAACACACCCGCTCGACAATGGGTCAGTCGACAGGATGACCCTGGACGAAATCAAGATGTTGGCTTCCGCGGGCTTGGCGTTCGCTGGATTTCTGCTCGTGCTCTACATCGGCTTCGTATCGTAGGCAGGGCGGCGCCGGATGACCGCCCGACGCGGCGGATATCGTCACAGCCGATGGCCGTCGAAGTCATGTGTCTGCGGCGGCCTGAGCCGGACACCCTTGAAGCCGCGCACACCCTGCGCGCCGCGATGTCGGACGAAGCCGCGTTGCTCCATCGCGTCGGCAAAACCCTTTTGAGACATCGGCTTCTCGCCGGCGCGGGTCGCGTATGTATGCCATGATGAGAACAGTTCAGCAGACGTGCCGGACTTATACGGATTGCCGGGATCGGCGTCGCACATCTCATCGAGCCATTGCGCCATGAGGTCCTGGTCGCCGAAATAGCTGTCGGTTGCCGCCCTCACGACGTCGGGCCGCACGAGGCCGTTGCGCTGCCAGTCCATGCACCCGTCTACCATCCACCGCAGAATGGACGGCCACTCGGCCTTCAGTTTTTCCTCGAGTTGGGCATCTTTGCGGGCCGGCTTGTGGACAAATGGGATGAAGTTCAGCCGGCGCCGGAGCGCGTCATCGACGTTGCGCAGCACGGGGCGATGGTTGCCCACAACCACGATCTTGAACGTCGGGTCGAACTCGAAGAAGTCGCAGCGCATGTACCTCGCCGAGATCCGGTCGCCGCCGGTCAGCGCCTTGATCCTGCTTTCTGCCCAAGCGCGTCCCTCCTCCGTCTCGCTTGCCGTCACGAGCCTGGCACCGTGCAGAGCGGCGAGTTCGGTCGGGTGCTTGTCACCGGTCGAGGCCGTGAAAGTGTCCATGCTCGACGTTGTTGCGTAGTTGCCAAGCACCTTCGTCACCGTGTTGATGAAGACGCCCTTGCCGTTCCCTCCGTCCCCGTGGATGAAGAACAGAGCATGCTCCCGCACGTCGCCGGTCAGGCTGTACCCGCACATTTGTTGGAGAAACCTGACCATCCCCTCGTTGCCGTCCGTGGCCTCGGTGAGGAACTGGTGCCACCGGGGACAATCGGCTTTCGGCGCCGGGGCCACAGCCGTCAGCTTCGTGATGCGGTCGTTCGGATCGGCCTCGGTGAGCGTGCCGGTCCTGAGATCCACGACGCCGCCGGGCGTCCCGAGCTTGAACGGATCGCAATCCCATCCGTCCGCCGTCGTAGCGAAGGTGCGCGCCGATCTGGCGAACTTCTCCACGCCGGACGCGAACGATGTCTTGCGCACCGCATACCGGGCGCTGGCCTTCTCCACGTCGGCCGATAGATCCCGGATCAGGTTGCGGCCCCATTCGAACGCGAGTCCGGTTCGTTCCCGCTTCCAATGGGTCTCGGTCCACATGAACCACGACTTTGCGTCGTGGTCATAGAGCAAGACGCCGTCGAACAGCTTGGCGAATTCCAGCGCGGCCGAGTCTTCGGTGAGCACGTCGTTGCCCCCAGATCTGGGGCGTGCCTTCCGCCGATCGGCGAACCGGGCAACGTTGTGATCGGGAACGGCGGTCATTCGGCGGCGACCACGCTAAGGGCCGTGCGCACGATGACCCGTGGCAACTCCATCCGCATCATGTCGTTCAGCCGCCGACGCTCGGCGTAGCTGTTCACCTGCATGGTGCCAGCATCGCGGAGCAGGGGTCCGGCTCGGACGGGATCGACCACCACCACGCCCTGCCGGTCGGCGTGTAGCCAGGACATGACGTCGGGGTGGACTACTAAGGGTTCGCCAAGCCGAGCGCCGTCGAGGTTCTCCTCGCCGAGCAAGCCGATCTGACCGAGCCAGGATGCCGCGAACGGTTCCGGCCCCGTTCGCCACGCCACGATATCGGCGGCGTGGCCGTCACGATCGAAGGCGAGTGCCACCAAGGCGCTCCTCACCATTTCGTGGTTCACGTACCGCCCGAACTCGAAACGGCCGTCACGGGTCTCGACGCGATCCTCGCGGATGCAATGGCCCATGCCGTTGAGGCCGGAGACGAGTGCCAGGACGGGGACGCCGATAGACTTCATGTGGTCGAGCGAGGGCTGGTCGAGCGAGGGCTGGTCGAGCGGCTGGCACAGCAGGAACTCGGCCACGGGATCGTCGATGAGGGCTATGCCCATCATGCGCCTCCCATCTCTCGGACCATCTTCGCGATGATCTCGCGCTCGCTGTCCTCCGCGGCCTTGAGCACGCTGAATTGCCGCGGCGGCAGGTGGTCCTCTATGACCGACTGCACGAGGTCCCGCAGTTCGTCCGGCGGGATCGCGTCCAACTCGACCGAGATGTCGCCGAACCCCTTGGACCGGGTGTCCGAAGTCTTGGTCGGCCGGGTCGGCAGGTTCAGACGTTTGATTTGCGCCGGCGTGACCGCGATGCGCTCGAACGTGATGTCCGCCTCGGGCGCCAGCTCGTTCAGCGTCTCCTCGATCTTCTCACCAGCGTTGACGCCCGAGGGGTCGAAGTCACCGAGATGGTAGATGTAGACCGGGCAGCCGACGTCGTTGATGAATTCGGCTGCGCTATGCAGGAAAGACAAACTGGCGTAGCCGCGTGCCACCATGAGCGGCACGTCGTACATCGTGGTCACCGGCAGGATCACGCCGGCGAGGGCGTCCTTCTCCAGCCAGATTTCGGCGTAGGCGTCGACCTCGGTCCACAGCGCCTTGCGATAGAACCGGGCGGTATCGTCGAGCGCATCCTGGATGCTGTTGAAGGTGATCGGCTTGCGCTGCCAGCGGGTGTTGTCCGCCAGCCAGTCGTAGGGCAGCGTCCCTGCCCGCCGCATTAGCACGAGGTCGGTCTGCACCTTTGTGTAGCCGGCCTCCGTCTTGTCGACGATGCCGCGGACGGTGGCCTGGTAGTACACCTGGCGGACCGTCATCGGCTGCATGGCCGCAACGATGTCGTAGAGCGCTGCCCGGCGGTCCTCGACCTCGGCTTTGGTGGACCGTCCCCGTTTTATGGGGCTAGCCTGATAAACCGATGCGGGGGTCGAGCCTGGGCTGGCCGACTCATCCATAAAGGCGCCGATCACGGCGAGTTGATCGGCGCTGTACAGAGGGGCGCTCATGCGCGGCCTCCTGGCACCATGGTGACCCGGACTTCAGCGATCCGCGCGAAATAGGCCTCGACCGCCCAACGTTGGCTTTGTCGCAACCACGGCGACTCGGCGACACCCACCTGGAGCGCCGCGGTCTTGATCGCGTCGGTGACGGTCAAGGCGACACGCTCCGCGAGGCTGGCCAAGGCAGCCGGCCTCATCACGTCACTCACAAGAGCGACGGTGTTGGCCGCTTCGGTGCAACTCTCGCCAAAGGCCTCGTCGAACTCGGCAAGCCTGTTGTGATTTGTGCTGCGGTCTGGAAACGCGGCGAGGATCTTACGCTCGACACGCGCGAGATCGGGGGAGAGCGCGCTCATGCCGCCTCTCCATTGATTTCATCGACGATAGCCAGGATGGCCTCGGCGCCGGTGCTGAACCGCAGGTGCCATCCGCCATCGTCGCGAAGAACGACGGCGAACTCGCCGGCCTCGGCGGTGCTGGTGAAGTCGTAGTGACGCACGCCGTGGCCGCCGCGACACTCAATCTGATAGCCGGTCGGCGTGGTCGAGATGCGGGCGCCGGGTTCGAAGGGAACGACGGCGCTCATCAGCGGCCTCCCCATGCCAGTTCCGCTGTCAGCCGGGCGCGGACGCCGTCGAGGCGGAAGCGCGCCGCCACGAAAGCGGCTTGAAGATCCGGGAGGTTTTCTGTAGAAGTCCGGGTGTCACGGGTCGGGAAACCATTGACATTCCGGGGGGCCACCGTTCCGAGCGGTGCGCCCCTCGTTAATCCCTGAAGCATTCGATCAAGCCGCCTTCTGATTTGAGGGCGCAGCGCGGGACTTCTCCCACGTCTCCAGTTCGTCGAGCGCAAAGAACGTCCGGCCGTGGACGATCATCGCCACAGGGAAATTCAGGTCAGGATCGTTGCGCCAGCGGTGCAGACTACGATTGTCGACACCGTAGCGCCGGGCAGTCTGCGGCCCCGTCAGGTAAGTCTTGGTGAGTGCGTCGGACATTAACCGTCTCCGTCGTGATGACGGATCGGACAATCGGCGCCTAAGTCTCCCGATAATACGCTGCTAAATGGAGACTGACTTATTCTCCATTATTTTCCGCTCGAAGCGCTTTGGCAGCCGTGACCAAGCGCTTGACCTTGGCCTCCGGCTCGCCCCGACCTTCAGCTCCCTCCCCGTCACGACCGATCAATTTCCATGCCGCGGCCGAACGAGAGGACGCCTCGCCGGAAGTCACCATGGCATTCATACGCTCGGCAAGCGGCCGATCTGCTTTGGCGAAACTCGTTCCCCTCGTGCGTCCGCGACTTTGCTGCACGCTTGATGATGCTGGCGACTTCAACATCGCGGCGAGCGACGGCGGCACGAGGTGCTTCCGTTTCGGCATGGCGATCAGCCAATCGACCGCAGCCCGGGGCCGGACTAGGAGCTTCGATAGGTCGACGCCATCCGCAGGCGGGTCGGGCTGAACTACTAGGGCAATTCCGAGTTTGCTTGGCCTACCGGGCAGCTCGACATACCTGTAGGGATGCACAAGCTTTCCGCTGGACTGTTCTTCTGGAGCTGCGATGAACCACGGCTCGCCGTGCTTGCGAGCGTCGCGCAGTGCTTGGCGAATGCCGGCCTCAGAATCGTTGACGACCTTCGACGCAAGGCGGTGGCGCCGATTGTTTTCGTCAACCTCTTCCTTCGAGCGATATCGCACCTCGTAGAAATGGATGGCGAGCGCCTCGGCGAACGCATTGCAGGCCATCGGCTCCGACAGCACCATTTCCCAGAACTCGACTATGCCAGATAGATCGAACTGACGGACGATCGCTTCATCATCTTCCGACCCGAAACCATTCTCACGGTGCTGGCAAATGGCAATGCGCGCGAAGCCAGCCTTCTGAGCGCCGCTGCGCCGCGCGTGGTCGGGAAGCGTGCGGAAAGTATGGTCGTATCGGTTCACGACGCCCTCGCCTTCATCTTGAGGACGTTCGCCCCCGGCTCGGCCGACACGAGCCGCTCGACGAAGGCGGCCCATGCGTTCAAGGCGTGCCGCTTCTCCTCAGCGAAGCTGTGCTTCTGATAGACGCCGACAATCCCGCCGAAGCTGCCCGACGTATGATTTAATACTTTCTCAATAGTTGGAAGCGTCATGCCTAGTCTCGCCAGGCCGGTTGCGCATGTTCTCCGCAAATCATGGAAAACCCACGCCGGCACGGGCTCGCCGTGCGACGCGGCGAGTAGGGCGTCGATCCGTTCTTTGGCGTTCGAGAAGCCCGACACGGCCGTCTTGCCGGTCACCGTGAACACGTAGTCCTCACCCTTCGCGGGCGCGATTCGGGGCAGGGCGGCGAGGATGGTGAGCACCGGTTCCGACAGCGGTACGGTATGGGCCACGCCGTTCTTGGCGCGCTCGCGGGGCAGGGTCCAGGTCTTGCCGCCGAGGTCCATTTCCGACCACCTTATCTTGCCGACTTCGTCCCGGCGCTGCCCCGTGAGGAGGAGGATCTTGACGAGCGCGCCGAAGGGCCAGCCGATCGCGTCGCAGGCCGTCCACACGCCCCGCAGCTCGTCATCCGACAGCACCCGGTCGCGCGACCGCTCGGCCGTTGGGGCCTTGATCCCGGTGCAAGGCGAGGCCGTGATGATGCCGCGGTCGACGGACCAGGCGCACAGCTTGCGCAGCGCCGCGAGGACGCGGTTCGCCATGACGGGACTGCCCCGGTCCACCACGCCGTCGAGCAACTCGTGGACGTCGGCGCGACCGATCGCGGCGAGGTGCCGGCCGCGCCAGACCGTCACTACCTCCCGGTCGAGGATGCGCTTCGCCTCCGGCCACGACTTGGTGTTGGCCTTGGCGTAGCGCTCGATGAACTGTTCGGCGACCTTCTCCATGAGGTCGCGATCCGTTGGCACCTTGGCGCCGGTCCGGGCCGCCTTCCGGTCGGCCGCGGGATCGCTGCCCTTGGCGACCTCGATGAGGGCCTGTTGCGCCAGTTCCCGCGCCGACCTGAGATCGATCGCCGGATAGGTGCCGAGAGTGTGCTTACGGGGCGTGCCGGCGGCGTTCCGGTAGCGCACGGCCCAAGATCTAGCACCTGATGGCTGGAGCACGAGATAGAGGCCGCGCAAGAGGCCGTCCGGCACCTCGCGACGGGCCTCGGGTGTCGCCAGGGTGTCGATGGTCCGAACCGTGAGGGCTTTTGCCATGTTTTCGACCCGAAAAATCAGCGGAGTTCGCCGGGGTTTCTTCGGGGTAACGAACTTGACATGTCTTGGCTTGTTACCCCGTGACATGGACAATAGCGGACAAACGGGGCTTGGCAAGAGGAAAGAGACGCTGTTTCCGAGGCCGGATGCCACTGATTGTCCGGGGGTGTCCAGGACCTCGATAGAACTTTTAATCAGAGGGTCCCGGGTTCGAGCCCCGGCGCGCTCACCAGAAAATCCAGCGATAGCGAGAGTTTAGCAGGCTCCTCCGCCCCGGTGGAGTTTGCCGTTTTGGGTTTTGGCGGTCGAATATTTCCGTGATAGCGCGGTTGCCGTGGACCGAGAGATGGGCTCACCAGCCTTGGACCCGCTAAAGACCATCATGGCCCCGAACGGGGGTAAACTGATCGGAGGCGGTTCATGGGGGTGATCGGCGGCCTTTTGCGACGATTGTCGCCAGCCAGAGCCGCACCGGGCTATCCGGCATTGCCCCAGCCGCAGAACCGATATGTCCTGGTCACGTCCGACATGACGCACTTCGACCTGCTGGATGGCGAGGAAGAGTGCGGAGGTGTCGAGTTGCGCGACAACAGCGAAGGCGATCCGACGCCTTGGGCGGTCCATGTCTACGGCATCGATCTGGCCTTCCCCAATCTCGGCAAGGCTCGAGCTTGGCTCGGCAAACCGGAAATCAGATTGGAGTAGCTCAGGACGTTCCGAGCCGGCCGGAGGCAATCCGACTCGCTCTGGAGGACGACAGCCTGTCGACAGGAACCCCGCTCAGGGTCCCACGGTAATAACCGCTTCGCTTCGTCAGCCCTTCCCTGGTCGAACGCCGCGGGTTCCGAAGCGGTTATTTCCGTGGGTGCCCTCACTCGCCGATCTTCCCGGACACGTCCCGCTTGTGGGCCAGCAGTGCCATGAGGCGGCGGTCGCGCCAGGCCTGGCGCGCGGCAAGGCCGTGGCGGGGGAGGCGGCTGGCCCGGTCCGCCTCGACGTCGTCCATGACGGGTCCCGACCAGTCCACCCGCCGCTGCATCGACGGGAAGATCCGCTCGTACATGCCCTGGTAACGCGCCGCGTAATCGCGGACACCGCCCGGGGCGTTGAGGTCGACCGTCTCGAACGGTCCCATGAAGCTCCAGCGCAGCGCCAGGCCGTCGCGGATGCCGATATCGACGTCCTCGGCGGAGGCGACGCCGTCGGCGACGAGGCGGAAGCACTCCTCCATGAGGGCGCCCTGGATGCGGTTCATGATGAAGCCGTCGATCTCGCGCTTCATCACGAGCGGGGTCTGGCCGCAGCCGCGCATGAACTCCGCCGCGCGGGCCACCACGTCGGGCGAGGTCCAGGGCGACGGCACCACCTCCACGGCGGGGATGAGGTAGGGCGGGTTGATGGGGTGGCAGACGAGGCAGCGCGCGCGGCCCGCGACCTCCGCCTGGAAGGCCGAGGGCAGCAGCGCCGAGGTGGAACTGGCGATGACGGCCGCCGGCGGGGCGAGCCTGTCGAGGTCGAGGAAGACGCGGGCCTTGACCTCGACCCGCTCGGGCGTGTTCTCCTGGACATGGCCGGCCCCGGCCAGCGCCTCTTCGAGGTCGTGCGTCGGCGCGATCCGGGCCCGGACATCGGCCGGTTCGGCCCCGCCGAGAAGGCCGTTGGCCGCGAGGTCTGGCAGCACGCCGTCGATGAACGCCAGCGCGGCCGGCAGGGCGGCGGGGTCCGCGTCCCACAGGCGGACGGCGTGGCCGGCGCGCGCGAAACTGATGGCCCAGGCGCGGCCCACCAGCCCCGCCCCGATGATCGCCGTCCTCATGGCCGAACCTCTCCGTCGGGGTCGCTGCCCCACCCTGACGAAGCTAACCGATTCGCGGCCGCGGCGCGCGGTATCGCGTGCGGCATCACGATTCGAGAGGTCCCGGGCGATAGTCGGCATCGGGTTCGTCGCCGATCAGTTTCAGCAGGTCCTCGCCGAGGCGGGTGAAGCGGTGCGCGCGCCGCGTCAGCACATATCCGGCCCGCGGGGCCGCGACCGTCGCGGCTCCCCCCTCCTGGCCGGGC